>Ga0210044_10009168_pt1 | contig 12115 bp, 11 predicted proteins | sample CryGey13umfilter_2_FD_183959 | JGI IMG/M metagenome (GOLD analysis project Ga0210044, IMG submission 183959) | Groundwater microbial communities from aquifer in Utah, USA - Crystal Geyser 4/9/14 3 um filter (SPAdes) (version 2) | ecosystem: Environmental > Aquatic > Deep subsurface >... | reverse complement strand
GAAAGGTATCACAACTTCAATAGCTGATTTAGTTAGACTATGGGAAGGTATGATTGTATCATATAGTTATGATGATGCTATAAATATATCAATAGAAAGAACAAGTATTTTTATAAATTCTAAGTTCATTGTCAGAATCAACACTACTTGTTGGCTCATCTAAAAGTAATATTTCTTTATTCTCGGCGGCCATAAGCCCACGAGCCAAAGCCAAACGCTGTTTTTCACCACCACTCAAGTTAACTCCCTTTTCTACTGTAGTCGAATTCAATTTATGTGGCATTTTTTCTATTGTTTTTTGTAAATTAACCATTTCTAAATATTCATTTATTATATCTGTCTTTATTGCTAAACCAAGTGTAATATTCTCTCGAATTGTTGTGGCAAAAATTTCTGGCTCTTGCGGAATTAAAGCAATATCTTCAGAAATAGTGTTAAACCTATTTTTTAATTTTTTATTTTCTAAATAAACCTCTCCACTATTTACTTGGTATAAACCTCTCATCACCTTAAGAATTGTTGTTTTACCACTACCACTACTCCCTATTAAAGCAATCTTTTCTCCTTTCAAAATCTCCAAATTAACCTTTCTCAAATGTAAATATGATTTATTTTTGATATGATAAGAAAAATTTAAATTTTTAATACTAATTTTATTCCAATCTTTTTTATAAAGTTTAGTTTTTTCGATTATTTTAGTATCTTTAAAATCTTTAGCTAATAGTTCCGAGTTTAAAACCGCTGTTTTTTGTCTAACAATAGAGCCATATTTATATGCAAAATTAAAAAATAAACCACTTAATCTACCGCTATAACCATATAATACATAAATAGTACCTACTAAAATTACATTTCCAGCTTTTACGTTAGTATATATAAACGAAAAAAGTACCAAAAAAGTCATAAACGCAGTAAAAAGTGAAACTAAAAACCATTTTATTTCATTTAATTTTGTGTTTTTTACAAAAAGACTAAAAGGGCTCATTATTTTTTTCCAAACACTACTTAAAATTAATTTTTCAATTCTAAGTATTATAACAGTTGTGATATTACTAAAAGTATCGTAAATTTTTTCTGATATTTTATTTTCTATTTTAAACAATTTATTATATTGTTCGATTAAAACTTTATCAAATCTTAATATCATGCTTAAAGTTATAATTACCATAAAAAATACTAAGTAACTAGCATGTATATTAAAATAGACCAGTGCAAAATATGAAATAAAAAAATTAATGAACATTTGAATTACTGTAAAAGTATCCTCTGAATAATCAAATAATGCGCTAGTTCCTTTATTTATTTTATCAATTGTATCTCCAGAATGGTGATTTGTATGCCACTCTGCAGGTAAATTAATTGCCCCAGAAAGTAAGTATTTTTTGTAATTTGCTCTGACTAAAAAGGCATTTTTAATCCCTAATACTCTTCCTGGACCGTGAAACATCCAGAAGCCTATTTCTATAAACAAAAACAAACTTAACAAAATAGCAATTTTGGGAAGTCTTTCTACGCTTAAACCAAATTCCTGAATTGTATTCAAAATAAAACCAACTAATAGTGGCTCTAATGAACTAACAACGTTAGCAAAAAAATACAAAATAACGTATAAAACAACATTTTTACGATTACCTTTTGAATACTGCCAAAGCTTAGAGTTCAAATAAATTATTGGATTTTCTTTAAACGACATACAATTTTTTATATCTATTTTATATATAATAGCACAAATACCTTTTTTTACAAAATAAAAATTACCTTAAATTAGCCATTTTATAAGATATTAAACAACTTCCGAACTTATTGAAAATGATTTATTTTATATAAAAATAAGCTTTTTAGGACTGTTTAACCATCTTTGTTTAGAGGCAGGGATTCCTTCTCTCGCTCAGACTTGTTCGAATCACCGATGTAAGAGTGAAGACTTTCACTCGCTCCTCTCTTCACAAACATAAAAACAGCTTTTTAGGGCTGTTTTTATGTTTGTTCGGAGGCAGGGATTCGAACCCCGATAGTTAGGATCAAAACCTAAAGTCCTACCATTAGACGACCTCCGATTGTTTATTTAATTTTAGACTGCTATGTTTATTACGATTTCAATGACCTTCTCATTGCTAAGAAGCTAGAAAATACTGTGAGTACGAATACTCCTGCAAACTGCAGACCAAACAGCATTATTATATTAGAATTGAAGTAATTTGTCAAGATATTTGATCTTTGAAATACCATTTGTATATAAGGTTCTATTACTCTTAACACCGTAAAAACAAAGGTAAGGGCAAAAATTGTACCCAACAAACTAAATATGACTGATTCTACCAAATAAGGACCGCGTACAAACCAATTTGTGGCTCCAACCAACTTTTTGATAGTTATTTCTATTCTTTGAGTATAAACAGAAACCCGAATTGTATTGAAAATAATTACAAAGGCAATAACCGCGAACAATCCACTTAAAACAAGTGTAAACTTCTCCAAATTTGAAGTTATAATCTCTATTCGCTGTATAGCTTGTTCTGTATCTGCAAAAGTCTTGGCTTCTATAAAGCTCTCGTATTCTGGAACCCCCAAAGCTGTAATTATTTTTTCATAATCAATAGTCTCTTTAGTTTTTACAATTAAAGTTGGTCCAAGTGGATTTTGATTTAATTCTTCTAAAGATAACAAGATATCTGGGCTATCTTTATGTTGCTCTTTAAAATCTTCCAAGACTTCTTCTCTGGAAAGCAAAACCAATTCTGTGACTTCTGGAAATGATTGTAGGTATGAAATAACTTCATTTACATTTTTATCTGTGACACTATAGTCAAAATATACACTAACATCTATTTGATCTTTTATGGAACTTGTGGCTTCAAAAGTTAAAACACGAATTACAATAAGAGTATTTATAGAAAGAAGCATCAAAACCAAAATTAGCACAGTCATAAATGAAAGGCTAAAATTCCGTAAAATATCTTGAAAGGCAAATTTTAATACACGAAAAAATTTAATAAACATACTTTAAATATTATAAGCGTTCTAAATGTTCCATCGCTTAACTTGTTCGAAATGTTCTTCTTGTCATCCTCAACTTGATTGGGGATCTAGGATTTGAATTAATGTTCTATTTTGTAGACTCTGGATTCCCAGTCAAGCTGAGAATGACAAATTAGAAGTTTTTATTTTATTGTCTCATGTCTTTTTCTTACTTAGTCTGCCTAGTCTGCTTAATTGTTAGTCTGCTGTTTTTACAAAATATATTTCCCTATTTTTTGATCGGAAACAATTAAACCTTTATTTAAAGTGATTACACGTTTTTTAAGTCCATTTACTACTTCCCTATCATGTGTTACCAAAACAACAGTTGTTCCAAAATAATTTATTTTCTTTAATATCTCAATAACATCTTTAGTGTTTATAGTATCTAAATTTCCTGTCGGTTCGTCTGCAATCAAAATTTTTGGCCTGTGAACCAGTGCACGCGCAATTGCTACCCTTTGTTGTTCTCCTCCAGACAAATGCATTGGATAACTATTCATTTTATCTGCTAAACCCACAATACTCAAAACACGAGGCACAACCTCTTTGATACGTTTTTTTGGAGCTCCTGCAACTTGCAAAGCAAAAGATACATTTTCTGCAACAGTTTTTCCGTGCAAAAGTTTAAAATCTTGAAAAATAACTCCAATTTGCCTACGCAAAAGTGGAATATCTTTATTTCTAATTTTTGTAATATCCCAGCCACCAATTTCTACCTGACCGGCAGTTGGATATTCTTCTACTATTAGTAGTTTCACCAAAGTAGTTTTTCCACTTCCACTTTGACCAACAATAGAAACAAACTCTCCGTGTTCTATATGAAGATCTATTTTTTCTAATCCAACACTATCTTTGGAATAAATTTTACTAATTCCTTTTAGTTTAATCATAAAAATATTATACCACAAAAATAGAATTATAAAATAGAGCCACCTGTGAGAATCGAACTCACGACCTACGGTTTACGATACCGCCGCTCTACCAACTGAGCTAAGGTGGCAATAATTAAAATACACAGCAATAATCTCTGTGTATTTTAATTTATTTTCTTATTTTTTTCAATATTCTAGTTTTCTGATTCTGTACTAGCTGTATCCGTTGTTTCCTCTGGCACTTTGTCTGTTCCTACTTGTAAAGTCTCAAATGGGTTATGCACAGGAAGAGTAATCTTGATTTCTGCTTCCTTTAGTTTTTGGTCTAGATATGCTGAAAAACTTTTTGCAGATCTTTTGTCGTCTAAACGAACAATATGAAAACCAAATTGGGTTTCTACAAGTTCTGGCGCAACCTCTCCAACTCCCAACGCAAATACTGCATTTTCAAATTCCGGAACCATCATTCCCCTACCAAACCAACCTAAATCTCCACCAGTTTGAGAAGTTCCGTCTGAACCAAATTCTTCTGCTAAAGTTCCAAAGTCTTCACCAGCCAAAACCCTTTTCAAAACTGCATTTGCTTGAGATCTTACAGTCTCCGTAGTACTCGGATCTGTTACTTGAAATAAAATGTGACGAGCTGAGACCTCTTCTTCCCCATAACCAGCCCAGTTTTCGTTTGTACTATCTGCAAAAAACTTTGAAACTTTCTGCTCCAAAACAATTGGTTTGATAATTTTTTCTGTATATGTATCTAAATCCCAACCATATTTATCTTTCAAATTTTGTGCTGCTTCTGCCTCGTTTGCGAACTGCAAAACCAATTCATTTTTTACCTTGTTTACTTCGTCATCACTTACGGAAATGTTATTTTCTTTTGCAAAGTCTAAAACAAAACGATTTACCAAAAGCCTACTCAAAACTTGATCTGAAATTTCCTCGTCTGTTGCCGGCGGAAAACCCTCTTGTTGTTGAGAGTAAAACAATTTTAACGTTCTTATATCTTCCATATAATCATAATAACTTACATTTAAACCATTGATAGATGCAACAGGGATATTTAAAGTTTTTGCAAAAACACGAACCAAAGCATTGTCTTGCAAAGTATAAACACCACGAATTACAAAAATTAATGAAAGGAAAAATACTAATACAATTACTCCTACTATCCCCATAAAAAAGAATTTTTTATTTTTTAAATTAACACTATTTTCTTTCTTGGACTCAATCACTTTTTCTTCATTTTCCATATAAAATTTTATTTAATACTCTTGTTTATAAAATAATACCACCATTTCAAGGGATTACTCAAGGATTTAATATTTTCAACTTCTTCCTCGCTGTCATTATTTTGGGCCTCAAAATTTTTATCTAAATTAAAAAAAACTATATTTTCACCATCTTTTTGCATATTTAACTCTGTGCGGGCTTTCTCCTCCACAAAATTATCACTCATTACATAAGATAAAATTTCCATTGATTCTAATTTCTTTGATTCTAAACCATCTATTTCTTTTTGTAAAGATTCAACCTCTCTTTTTATTTTAAAGTCTTGGTAAAATCCTTTTGCGTAAACAAAAACAACAAAACCAGCTATTAAAATTAGACTAAGTAAGAAAAACTTAGTTGAAAAAAAATCATTCAAAAATTTTCCTTCTTTTTTTTGCATACCTAAATCTATTTTTGTGTATCAATAAAGCCCCTGTTTTTTAACTCTTGTCTAGATTTTAAATAAATCCTTTTTAGTTCTTCATCTTCTAGTTTATCCACAATACTATTTGTCTCATCGCTGTCTATCCCTTTTAAATTATTGTGCCTAAATTCGTTTATTTTTTGTTGAATAAAAACAGGATCTTTTATTTTTTCTACAATTATTTGAACACTACCCGCAGCTGTTTGAATAGTTACGTCTCCATAACGAAAAATAGTACCAACTATTCCCTTAACCCTTCCAGAAACCCCCTCAACTTGGTCATAAAGAACTTCAGAAATAACTTTATCAAAAACGCCCCGCCTATTTATATCTATTATTCTATGATTTGTAATTATACACATATTCTTTCTCCATAAATAAAGCCCACGTGCCGCGGACATGGCAGAAACAAATATAATAAACGCAAAACCAATACTACCCCAAATTCCATAAGAAAAAAGGTGGAACATAAGAAAAAAGGCTAACATCAAAAAAAACAATGCCACAGCCCAATACCAAAAAAGTGTAAACATATACCTGCGAAGATCGAGTAAAATTCTTTCGTCTTGTTTTAAGTTTATTTTTTTTGTGTTCATATCTTCTTTTTATTTAATGATTTTCTAATTGCGTCTCTATCATCCCACAAAATTTTCTCTCCATTTGCCACTACAATCGCCTGTTCACTTCCTTTTCCTGTTACTAAAATCAAATCACCTTTTTTTGTCAAGTCTACAGCTTTTTGTATTGCTTCTCCCCTGTCCAAAATCTCAAACAAATCATTATTTAACTTTTTACCAACTTTTTTTGCACCAGCGGAAACTTGTTTAATTATCTCCATTGGATCTTCATCATAAGGGTCTTCATTTGTAACTATACAGACATCTGCGCTCTTACCGACAATCTTTCCAATTGGCTCTCTGCGAGATTTGTCTCTTCCGCCACCGGCAGAACCACAAACATGAATTACACGCTTTGGATTTAAAATTTTTACAACTTTATACAAAGATTTTAAAGCCACAGGCTCAAAGGCATAATCTACAATTACCTGAAATCCAAAGCTTTCTGATTCTTTTATAAATTCTATTCTACCGGGAACGCCATCAAAATTCTTCACAGCTTTTTTTATTTTGGACCAATCTATTTTGAGTTCTCTGGCTACTGAAATTGCAGAAAGTATATTTAAAGCATTGTGTTCGCCAAAAAGTGATGTGTTTAATCTTTCGTCATTTATCTGAAAATCTAAACCATTTGTAGTTGTTTTTATATTACTTAACACAAATTCTTTATCCAAATTTTCCGCAAAAACTTTCTCGCCTTTTTTACCAAAACCAATTTTCTTAGAAAAATTAAAATTAACAAACTCTTGTGCTTGTTCTATGTTTTCATTTACAAAAACTTTTTTCTCTATTTTTTCTCCTTTTAAAATTTTTATTTTCCCATTTGCGGTATATTTAAAAAGTTTTAATTTTGCATTTTTATAATTTTCAAAATTACCATGAGATTCTATATGTTCAGGATATAAGTTTGTAAGCAAAACATAATCATAATTTATAAACCTATGGCGATATTGAATAATTCCCTCTGAAGTTGTTTCTACTATGGCAATATCACATTTTTTATTTACCATTTCACGCAAATATTTTTGAATTGCGGTTCTGCCAAGCATGGTCATTTTTGTATCGTTTAGCTTGTCTTGTCCTGCGACATAAAAATCTATTGTAGAAAGCGCTCCGACAACAAAACCTGCTTGTTCTAAAAGCTGACGCAATAAATAAGCTGTCGTGGATTTACCGCTTGTTCCCGTTATACCAATTACCAAAAGTTCTTCTGATGGATTTTTATATTTTACAGCCCCGTACCAAGCAAAAAATAAATGCTTTAGATTTAAAATCCTTTTTGGTATTAATTTTTTAAATAATTTTTTCATAATAAAATTTTACACTTTATCTTTATTCATGTAATACTATTAGTGTAGCAATTTAAGTAAAAAAAAGGAACACCAAAAGGAGGTTGTATATGAGTATACCGGTTATGCTTTTTATAGACAAAGGACAATTCGTAAATTATTTGTGCGAATTTATAATCCCCAAAAAAGTAAATCAACAAGTACAACCAAAAACTATACAAGATGTTAAATTAGTTTTAGATATAGACACAAAACATAATCTAACAATGGGAGTTTTTGAGCTATCCCCAAAAGATGAACCTCCTTACTATGTTTTTGTGCACTACACATCAAACTTTGACGGAATTATTGGACAAACAGCTTTGCTTAAATTTATTGTTCCGGCTAAAAAAAATCCTGAGGAATATGATACATTAATTCATCTCTTTGAGACCATTTTGGGTTTCAAAATGTATGGGTATTGTCATTATACAGATTAACCCACTATCTTGTGGGTTTTTATTTCCTTAAGCTAAGTTCATAGTTTACTTGTTCCAACTTTCTAACAGCATTTTTGGCTTGATCCAGTTTAGTGCGAAGATAACTAGTCAAATTAAATTGAATTAATCCACCAACTACTTCTTGGGCGGTCTCCTGACAACGCTGGGCCATTTCAAAATCTCTTTTAGTTGCAAACCTCACAGCATAACGCAAAAGCTCTCCAGGAACATCACAAAGACCCGCAATATAAACATCATCCGGCACATTTAATTTAATTTCTCCAAAATCTTTACCACCAATAAAATCAAAAAACAAACTAGCTTCTACAATTTCCTCCAAACCAGCCCTATAAGAACCTTGAGCATCCAAAACATTAATATCAAACTTTTTTTGCAATTCTAGAATTATATTTTTGGATTCTTGCATTTTTAATTCCGCATCAGTTGTATCTTCTCTGTGAAGTGAAAAAATAGCGCGTTTCGCTAGGTGCAAAGCATCGCCGGAATCTTTAATTATCTCTCTTCGTTCAGTATCAGACTTAGTCATTCTTTCTTTTACCCCATTTATATATTCTTTATCTAGCATATTTTTTTCTTCTTCTAATTAAATAAATTGTTTTTATAAACTCTATCAAAAATACATTCACAAGTCCAAAAATTATTAAAATTTCCCACTCTCTAAAACCAATAGGAACTGTTTTTAATAAAATCTGAAGTGGTTTCCAGTAAACTGCCAACATAAGAATTGCCCAACCAAACAATACCGCCAAATTTAAATACATATTTCCAAAAGGATTTCTCTCCCAAACATGATAGCGCATACTTCTTACAGAAAAAATATATAAAAGTGAATCAACCGCTAAACCAAGAAATACAACTGTGCGCGTTAAATATATATTATTTGTTGTTTTCAAAAAATATAAAAACATTCCCAAAAGCATTAAATTTGCCACGATGCTTATAATAGCAACCATAACTTTCATTTCCCCATCAATTAATTTACCTTTTTTATTTCTTGGAGGTTCACTCATATTTTCCTTTTCCCCTTTATCAAAAGCTAAAGCCATATTTGGAAATGAATCCTCAATAATATTTACCCATAAAATCTGTGCAGGTAGTACCGGAAGTGGCAAACCCAAAACTAAACTAACAGAAATTAAAGTGACTTCAGCAAAACTTCCGGACAACAAATATAAAACAACTTTTTTAATGTTTTGATAAATAGTCCTTCCTTCTTCTACAGAATAAACAATAGTACTAAAATTGTCATCTAATAAAACTAAGTCTGAAACCTCTTTGGCGACATCAGTTCCGGAACCAACAGCAACACCTATATCTGCGCCTTTTAAGGCTGGTGTATCATTTACTCCATCACCAGTCATTGCAATCACTTCTCCATTTTTTTGCAAAGCTTTAACTATTCGCATTTTGTCTCCTGATTCAACTCTTGCAAAAATACTTATATCTTTAATAGACTCCCTCAAAACCCTGCCGTTCATTTTATCCAACTGTTCCCCAGTCAAAACATTATTTTTCCCAATCTTTAAACCCATTTTATCTCCTATTGCTCTAGCAGTTTCCAAATGATCTCCAGTTATCATTATTACTCTTATTCCAGCTTCTTTGGCTATTTTAAATGTTCCAATTACGTCTTTTCTAATAGGATCTGAAATCCCCACCAATCCCAACAAAACCAAATCTTCTGTATCTCCATTTCCTAATTCATTTTTAGTTTTTGGAAAAGTTTTGTAGCCAACAGCCAAAACACGTAAACCTTGTCCAGTTAAAATTTTCTGTTTTTCCTCAAAAAACTTTATTTTTTCCTTATCTATTTTAAATACTTTTTCTTCTTTTCTATAAAAACCCGACTTTTGAAAAATAACTTCCGGTGCACCTTTTATATACATGTAATTTTTATCTTTGCCGGACTGCAAACTAGCTATAAATTTAGTTTTACTTTCAAATGGAATCTCGTCCAATCTATGATTTATTTTTTCTAATTTTACTTTTTCTATCCCAATTTTAAGTCCGGCATACAAAAAAGAGGCGTCAGTTGTGTCTCCTATTACAGAAATCTTCCCTGTCGAACTTTTTTGCAAATACGCATCGTTAGCAAAAATACCCGCAGTCAATATAAAAAGCGCTTCTTTCTTTTGTTTTAAATTATCTTCATTTTCTACGTCAAAATCATCACTAGCTGTAGAAATTTTGGTCACGTACATTTTTCCTTCTGTAATTGTTCCTGTTTTATCACAACAAATTACACTTACAGAACCCAATGTTTCGGCAGACACCAACCTACGAACCAGTGCGTTTCTCTTCAATATTTTCTGCATTCCAATAGCTAAAATAACTGTTAGCGAAATAACCAAACCTTCTGGAACGGTGGCAACAGCCATAGCAACTGAAACTTCAATAAGTTCAATTATATTATAGTCTGCGTAAGGACTAAAAATTCCTAACAATAACACACAAACAGAAATAAGCACAATTACACCTCCCAAAGTTTTTGCCAATTTTTTAAGTTGTAATTGTAATGGAGTTCCAATGTCTTGAGTATCTTTTACAAGTTGTGCGACTTTTCCTATTTCTGTTTTTGCACCAATTGCCGTTACAATAATTCTTGCTATACCGCTCGCAACGATAGTCCCGCGATAAACCATATTTTTTCTATCTGGCAATCTGGTATTCTTATCTAATTTTTCAAGTATTTTTTTAATTGGCTCCACTTCTCCTGTAAGTAAAGTTTCATTTACCTTTAAATCTTTTTCTTCTATTATTCGACCATCTGCCTGAATTTTATCTCCCGGATTCAAAATTAAAATATCTCCAACTGTTATTTCTTCACTATTTACACTAATCACCCTTTCTTCACGCAAAACTATTGCTTTATATTTTATCATTGAGCCAAGTTTTTTTAGAGCTCTACTTGCCTTGTCTTCTTGCACAAAACCTATCACAGCATTTACAGAAGTGGTAATAAGAATAATTGTCATATCCAAAAAATCCCCCAAAAAACCACTAACAACACCTGCTACAACTAAAATTATAATCAACGGACTTTTCCACTGATTCAAAAAAATCTTAAATCTGGATATACTTTCTCCGGCAGTTGAAAATTTGTTTTTACCATATTTTTTAACTCTTTTTGATACTTCTTTTGCCGACAGTCCTTCCCTAGAAGAGTCCAATTCCCTAAGTATATGCTCTATATTTTGTGAGTGATACATATTTTCTCAAAAAAACTTGATTTTTTTATAGAAATAGTATATCATATTTAAGTCTTTATTTTTAGAGACATTTTCGATCTGGTAGCTCAGTAGGTAGAGCAGCAGCCTTTTAAGCTGATGGTCGCGGGTTCGATCCCCGCCCAGGTCACAAAAAACACCTTTTTTATGGTGTTTTTTATTTACAAAGTTGTTTATAAGTGATAGTATAATTTATTCAATTCACCACAACGAGGATAAAAAAATGGATGGTGCAGAGTTGCTAGAGCTATTCATAATACTAAGTTTGGTTTCTATTGGATTACACGCCAGCTTTTATATGATTTTTGAAGGAAGCCCCTATAAAATCATAGGCAAGACCATAACAGCTTGGAATAAAGCTTTCGCGGTGGCCACATTAATAACCACGGGTATAACCAGTATATTCTATTTTTATCTTATTTTTTTAGAGAAAAAAGAACTAAATGGAAAAATTTCAATACTTTGTTTAATAATTTTCTGTGTTTTTATGGGAATTTTAGTAGCAATAAGACTAAAAACATTCAAAAAAGAGTAGCCCCAAAGCGTCTAGAAATAGACGCTTTTTTTATTGACTTTTTTTAAAAAAAATAATATGCTAAAAATGTTCTTTTACAAAGAAGATCACAATGAACGAATTAATAAGCAAAACACTTTTTGTTGCTGGTGATTTGTCTTGTTTATTTGTAATTTTACTTCTAATCCCCTATTCTGTATATCCAAAAGTAAAATTGTCATTTATTCCAAGGTATAAAAACCTAAAATCATTAGTTCGATTCAATAATCTAACGCAACATTCTTGGCGCAAAGCGCCAAAGATGTTAAATTAGATTCCTATGAATAAATATAAACGGTTAAGTTTAGCAGAGCGAGAAGAAATCAGCAGGATGCTCGCT
>Ga0210044_10009166_pt1 | contig 12117 bp, 12 predicted proteins | sample CryGey13umfilter_2_FD_183959 | JGI IMG/M metagenome (GOLD analysis project Ga0210044, IMG submission 183959) | Groundwater microbial communities from aquifer in Utah, USA - Crystal Geyser 4/9/14 3 um filter (SPAdes) (version 2) | ecosystem: Environmental > Aquatic > Deep subsurface >... | reverse complement strand
GATCGATGGCCATGGTACCGACCGGCGGGACGAGGGGTCAATGGTGACGACGGTGGACCGCGGTGGACCGGGCCCAGCGACGCACGAACCGCCGCCTCGCGCGGCCACTTCCGATCGCCGCCCCGCTTCGATACCGTGGCCCAGGATGGGGTACCGAGACCAGGAGACAGCGACTCGCGCCCGGGTGGAGCAGCTCGAGAAGGAGCTCGGCGAGGCGCGTGAACGGCTCGCTCTGCGCGCGGACCTGGACGCATCCTCCCCCAAAGGCAGCGGGCCGGGTTCTCGAAAGGCTGCGCTGCTGCTGAGCGCGCTCGCGTTCTCCTGCTTCGGCGGCGCCTACTACGCGGGCTTCGTCGTGAGCGGGCGCGTGGGCGAACAGGTGGGCAGCGCTTTGGGCATGGCCGGGCTGGTCAGCCTGGCGCTGACGCTGATGATGGTGGTGGTGGCCCAGCTCCTCTTCGTCGTGCCGCCCAACCAGGTCGCCGTGATCTCCGGTCGCAGCCACCGCATGGCGGACGGGACGATCGTCGGCTACCGCACCGTGGCCGGTGGACGAGCGCTGCGCCTCCCCCTGCTCGAACGCGTCGACTACATCAGCCTGAGCCAACAGCCCATCGAGCTGAGCGTGCTCGGCGCCTATGCGCGCGGGGGCACGCCACTGGACATTCGAGCCTACGCCAGCATCAAGGTCGCACGCGACGAGCGACGTCTGGGCCACGCCATCGAGCGCTTCCTGGGCCGCGACGCCACGGACCGAGCCCAGGTGGCGCGGGAGACGCTGGAGGGCGCCGTCCGAGGCGTCGTTGCGATGCTCAGCGTGGACGAACTCCTCGGCGATCGCTTGAAGTTCGAGCACGCCTTGAAGGAAGAAGTGGAAGACGACATGTCGAAGCTTGGCTTCGTGCTCGACACCTTCACCCTGCGCACCATCGATCGGCAGTAGCTCTGCGCTGGGACGAACGACGTCAGTCGACGGGCGGCGGTCCGTAGTAGTCCACGACGCGGATGGGCTCCGGATACAGCCTCGCGTCGTAGTCGCTGCGTTCGCCGATGAGGTCGCCACCGACCTGCAGTGGCATGGGCTGCTCGTAGTGCACGGAGATGTGGTCGACCAGGAAGTCGTGGATCCCGGGGTGCGTGTACGTGCCCTTCCAGATGGCGCGCACGTGACTCGCGAGCATCAGCGGCCCGACGTCCACGACGCGGAGCTGGAAGCGGTCCTCGCGATCCGCCGCGAAGGGGAAGATGCGCGCGCCGAAGCCCCAGTAGGGGATGGTCGAGAAGATCACCATGCGCGAGGGGCCCTCGTAGATGACCTCACCCCGACGCACCAGACTGCCCGTGGGCTGACCGTCGGGGCCGATGCGACGCGTGTCCTCGCCCTCGTTCACGATGCGCACCTTACGACTGGGCCGCGCGATCTGATCCGGGATGCTGCGCGTGACGATGGCCGTGGCGTAGGCGGCGCCGCCGGTGGCGAAGCGCTTGAGCACGGGCGTGCGCGCGAAGATCGCTTTCACGCCCTCGAAATGGGAGAGCACGATGGCGTCCGTGCCCGTGCCGGCGAAGGGCGTGAGCAGCCCTTCGACTTCGAGCAATCGAAGTTGTCGACTGCCGCCCTCCTTGCGCAGCCGCCCGAGGTCCGCGAACACGCCTCGCCCGCGAATGTTCTGAGCGCCCACCACCCAGGCCAGGGCGTTGCCCGTACCCAGGCGCAGGAAGCCGAAGCGTGGCAGCGGCAGCCCGCGCTTCTTGGCCGCCTGATTCACCCAGGTCACGACCTGCACGAAGGTTCCGTCGCCACCGCCCGTGAGCACCGTCGGGTAGCCGCGCTCGACGATCGTCTCGGCGATCTCCTGGCCCTCTTCGAGGCTACGCGAGACGTAGAGGTCGCCGCTCTGCACCAGCTGATCGAGGACCTCCACCAGCTCGTCCGTGACTTGCTTGGCGTTGCCGTTGACGACGATGGCGACGCGATCCGCGGTGGAACGACGCGGAGGCGGGATGGAGAGGGGTTCGGCCACGGGCGGCGAGTTTACAGACGGACGAGGGCAGCGCCCCAGGTAAATCCGGATCCGAAGGCGGCCATGAGCACGGTGTCACCCGACGACACGCGACCCTGCTGGATGGCCTCGCTGAGCCCCAGGGGAATCGACGCGGCGGTGGTGTTGCCATAGCGCTCGATGTTGTGAACGACCTTCTCGGCCGGGAACTCGAGCTTCTGGCAGACGAACTCGTTGATGCGCTTGTTCGCCTGGTGGGGCACGAGCAGATCGATGTCGGACATGCTCAGGCCGTTGCGCTCGAGCACGGAGAGCATGACCTCGGGCATCTTCTTGGTGGCCCAGCGAAAGACCTGCTTGCCGTTCATGGCGGGCCAGATCTTGCGCTCGTCGATCATCTCCTTCGTGAGCCGGGGCATGTAGGCCGAGGCCGGCGCCTCGAGCCAAAGCTCCTTGGCGCCCGAGCCGTCGGCGTGGATCTCCACGTCCAGCACGCCGGGCTCTTCTCCGTCTTCCGTCGGACCGAGCAGCGCGCAGGCGGCGCCGTCGCCGAAGAGCACGGCCACGTCACGACCCGCGTCCGTGAAGTCGAGCCCGGTGGAGTGCACCTCGCCGCCGACCACGGCGACGCGTCGGTACATGCCGCAACGGATCCAGGCGTCCGCGATCTGCAGGCTGTAGAGGAACCCACTGCATTGGTTGCGGACGTCGAGGGCGGGGACGCCGGGCAGGCCGAGCTTGTCGCCCAGGAAACATCCGCTGCCGGGGAAGTTGAAGTCGGGCGAGAGCGTGGCGAAGATGATCGCGTCGATCGAGTCGACGCCGACGCCCGCGTTCTCGCAGGCCATCTTCACCGCGGGCACCGCGAGATCGCTGGCGCCGATGCCCGAATGTTCGATGAAGCGGCGCTCCTTGATGCCCGTGCGCTGCTGAATCCACTCGTCGCTGGTGTCGAAGAGCTTCGCGAGATCGTCGTTGGTCACGACCTTCGTCGGCACGTAGTGCCCGAAACCCAAGAACTTGCTCCGCGTCATCGATCGCTCCTCGCCGGTCCCGCACCGGCTGTGAGGGATGAGCCTAGACCGCTCCCTTCGGGGAAGACAAGTGGAGGCGCCGTTCCCGCGCCACGCTTCGGCAGCCACGAAGTGCATTTCAGGGCCGCTGGAGGACACTTCGCGGGAGCTCGGCCCCGATCCGGGTCGGGCGGAGGTCCCTGCGAGATCCTTGGGTAGCCGAGGTCGGGCTCGAACCGACACGTCCTTGCGGACACCGGATTTTGAATCCGGCGCGTCTGCCTATTCCGCCACTCGGCCGAGGGCGCGCGACTATAGCAGCCCTCGGGCTGCGGCGCCCGCCAGTTTTCGTATACTCGCCCGGCCATGCGCTTCGCCGCCATCGATGTCGGCTCCAACGCCTCGCGATTGCATATCGTGGAGGCGAACGAGCCCGGACACCTCTCGCCCTACCGCGCGCTGCGCATCCCCGTGCGTCTGGGCCACTCCGTGTTCCAGACCGGACGACTCGACGCCGAGACGCTGGAGGCCAGCGTCGCCGCCATGCGCCGCTTCGCCGCGACCATGGAGGAGGCGCGGGTCGAACGTTACCGCGCCGTGGTGACGGCCTCGGCGCGCTCGGCCGAGAACGCCGACGAGCTGATCCACCGCACGCGGGACGAGGCCGGCATTCGTCTCGACGTCGTGGACGGCAGCGAGGAGGCGCGTCTCGTCGCCCTGGCCGTGTCGTCCAAGGTCCCGCTCGCCGGCCATTGCCTGCTCGCCGATCTGGGTGGCGGGAGCTTCGAGCTGAGCGAGAGCGACGACTCGACGCGGGGCTTCATGGTCTCGTTGCCCATCGGCACGGTCCGCCTGCTCGAAGCCTTCCTGAGCGGAGGCGAGCCCGTCGACCCGCGTCAGGATCGCCTGGTGCGCGAATACGTGGACCGTCTGCTGGCGCCCCATCGGCGGAAGCTCCGCCGCAGGCCCTGGGACAAGGTCATTGGCACGGGCGGAAACTTCGTGGCGCTGGCGCAGCTCTGCCCCGCCGCGGGTGACGGGCCCGCCATCGACCTGAACGCGGCGCGCGCCCTGCTCGCCGAGATGGGGCCCCTCTCGGCCGCGGAGCGGGCGCTCGAGTGGAGCCTGAACGAGGATCGCGCGGACGTGATCGTGCCGGCGCTGTACACGGTCGTGGCCCTGGGCGATCTGGCCGGCGTCTCGCGCATGGACGCGCCCGGCGTGGGCCTGAAGGAAGGCATCGTCGAGGAGCTGGTCGAGAAGCACTTCCGCGTCTGGGACTACGACGCGGAGCGCGACAAGCTGCTGGCGGGCGCGCTGCACCTCGGGCGGCGCTATCACTTCGACGAGCGCCACGGGCTGGCGGTGGCCGACATGGCCTGTCAGCTCTTCGACGCGCTGACGAAGCTGCATCATCTGGGCGCCGAGGATCGCGCGATCCTGCGCCTGGCGGCGGTGCTCCACGACGTGGGCGACTTCATCAACCCGGGATCGCACCACAAGCACAGCCAGTACATCATCGAGAACAGCGAGCTGATGGGGCTGCCCGCCGCCCAACGCGGGCTCACGGCCGCCGTCGCGCGCTACCATCGCCGCGCCCTCCCCTCCACGCGTCACGCCGGTTTTCGGAGCCTCTCCGAAGAGGATCGCACGCGCGTGAAGTCCCTGGCGGCGATCCTGCGCGTGGCCGACGCCCTCGACCGCGGTCACCTGGGCAAGGTCGACGAGCTGACCGTGCGCGTGAAGCGATCGAGCGTGCTGCTCGAACTCTCGACCGACGTGGACACGGCGCTCGAGGAGTGGACGGTCGGTCGCAAGGCGGATCTCTTCGAGCAGGTCTTCCAGCGCACCGTGCGCATCAGCCTCACGCCCGAGTCGACGCCACCGAGCTAGTGCTCGTCGCGGAAGAGCTCACCCGTGGTGGGCTCCGCGCGCGGCACATGACAACGCCGGCAGCGAGCCTCGTAGGACTCCGCGGCGCCGACGACGACGCGCTCGCCCGCGGAGACGAGCCTCTGGGAGCGACTCGCGGGTGCGCCGCAGCGAGTGCAGATCGCCAAGGTCTTGGTGATGTACTCGGCCACGGCCAGCAGCTCGGGCATGGGGTCGAAGGGCTTGCCCGTGTAGTCCTGATCCAGACCGGCGCAGATCACGCGCACGCCGTGATCCGCGAGCCGCTGCACCAGATCGACCACCGTGCGATCGAGGAACTGCACCTCGTCGATGCCGACCACCTTGGAGTCCTGATCGATGAGTCGCGCCATCTGGTCGACGTTGTCGACCACCGTGGCCTGCATGGAGGTCGCGGAGTGGCTGACGATCGCCGTCGCGTCGTAGCGGTCGTCGATGCGCGGCTTGAACACCTGCACGCTCTGACGCGCGATCTGCGCGCGGCGCAGGCGACGCACGAGCTCCTCCGTCTTGCCGCTGAACATCGGACCGCTGATCACTTCGACCCAGCCCACGCCTGCTTGCACGACTTGCATCGCGGCTCTGGTACCGTGCCCGGCCCCGACGATCAACGATCAAGTCGCCGATTCACGATCGAGGGACTAGACGACGCTCATCAGATGAGTGAAGCGCAGGAGCAGGGGAACGCTCGCCGGGCTGGCGTGCACTTCGATCTCGCCCGCGCGGCTGGCCCCGAAGACTTCGCGCGCGACCTTCCCGCGCGGGTCCGGCAGATGCAGGCGCGGCGTGGTCTCGATCAGGCTCATCTTCATGATCCACTCGGCGTTGGCCCGAACGGTGATGTCGGGGATGCCGACGATGCCCGCGTAGAGCTCCACACGACCGCCCTCGAAGAGCAGGGTCAGGCTCTGGTCGAGGTCGGGGGCGACGATGGCGATGCGGCCGATCATGCGGCCCACGACTTTCTTCTTGATCGCGTCTTCGTCGAGGGTCTGACGAATCAGCGTCGCGAGCATCGAGCACAGGCCGCTCTCGGACGCGCCTGGAGCGAGGACGATGGACGGCTCCATCCCTAACCTCGAAAGCGCGTGGGCACGTGGGCCGCGCTGGTGACGAGCTCGCGCGACGACTCCACGTAGCGGATCATGATCGGCAGGTTGCCCTGCGTGAGCTTCAGCTTGCCCTCCATCATGCCCTTGATGGGATCGAGTTCGCCCTCGATCACCTGCCGCCAGCGCGCGTAGGGCGCGACGATCACGAAGGGTGTCTCCGCGACGGCGTCCATGCCCTTCACCAAGCTCGTGCCGCGGCATACGCCTTGATCGACGTCCAGGATCATGCCCATGTCGTGTTCGAGGCCGAGGGCGGGATCGGCGCTGACGACCATGGCGACGGCGCCGTGGATCCAGGGCTTGCCCGCCTCGCGGTAGCGCTCGTTCCCGTTGACGGCGTCCTTGAAGGCCGCGGTCCAGGCATCCGAGGGAAAATCAAAGCCTTCTTCGCTGCTCATGTCTCGGTCTCGACTCTGCTGGGGGTGCCGGCGCGGTGTAACCCTCACGTCCCCGTGGTGCAACGCCGACGGAATTGACCGAAAGCGCCCGAACACGGACCGCAGCCCTTTTGCCTCGGGCGAGCCGTGTGCTATCTTGAGTTCGTGGAGGTTGTACTTCGCAAGATCGGCAAGACACCTGGGCGCGCAGTCGTCGGGCGCCTACTCCGACCTCCGCGCAAGGGCTCAGTCGTCGTGATCGAGTTCCCGGATGGCTTGCACGAGTACGTGACCACGCCCGTGCGGCGCGTGCTGCGGCTGGTGGATGGAGACGCCTACTTCATCCAGACCGCCAACAGCCGCTATCGGCTCGAGATTCGTTCGAGCGACCAGACCCTGGCTGAAGCCGCCCGCTGAGGCGGGCTCCGGGCCATGGGCTCGCACCCTCCGCATCGCTACTCCTCCACACCGTCGGCGCGGGGCAGGCGCAAGGCGGTCAGTTCCCCCACGAAGCGGGTGAGGATCGCCTGGAGGGCCTCGAAGTCGCCGGGGCGAGGCTTGGAGCTGTCCTCGTCCATGTAGAGCGCACGGTTCAGCTCGATCTGGACCACATGCCAGCCGAGGGCGGGGCGACCATAGTGGGCGGTGGTGTGGCCGCCCTGATAGGGGACGTCGTGGCGAATCGAGAGGCCCACGTCACCGAAGACACGGTCGACCACCTCGAGCACCTCGGGGGCGCAGCTCGTGCCTCCCAGACTGCCCGGGACCACGTCGGCGCGCGCGGCCTCGGACGGCCGGCCTCGGGACGGCATGGAGTGGGCCGCCACCAGGACGGCGAAGCCGTGCCGCGCTTGCGTCTCCTGCAAGAGGTGCCTCAACTCGAGGTGGTAGGGCGTGTAGTAGCTCTGGATGCGCTGGCTGAAGTCTCGGTAGCTGAGCGCGCGGCCCAGGCACGGGCGCCCGCGTGTGGTCGTGCGCCAGATGACGCCCCGCGTCTGACCGAGCCGAGGAGACGGATGATCCGCGACGGTCGATCGATCCACGTCGTCGGCGGACCGATTCAGATCGACCACGTAGCGCGAGTAGAAGGCGCTGAGCAGCTCCGCGCCCTGAGTCGGCGCCTGCGCGTAGAGCTTCTCCACGTAGAGGTCGGCGTCCCGCAGCAGCTCCTGTCGGGTCACCTCGAGGGCAACCGCCGGATCGTCCGGGATCGCGAGGCCGGCGTGGGGAACTTCCACGCAGACCGCAGTCGAATGGCTCGCTGGGGTGCGCAGGAAGGGAGACCGCCCGGCGGCCGGATCGTGGGCAGCACCCATGGCTAGGGCATAACCTCTGGAGGCGTGATTGGCGACCGATCGGTCGGCTTCACGTCGCCCGGGCCCATGAACGAGACCCGCTGCGCTCGAGGTCTCAGGCGACTTCCGCGGGGCGAATCAGGTGGCAGGCGAGACCCAGGTAGATGGCGCGATAGACGTCCTCCGCGTCCGCTCCGGGCGCCTGGGCGTGACGCGCGAGGATGGCGGAGAAGGTCGCGTCGCCGCGCACGCCGAGCAGGACCTGACGCCACGCGCCGGGGATCGGCCAGGCACGCAGGAGCGCGTCGAGGGCTGGGAAGGGCAAGAGCACGGTCTCGTGCACGGGCTCGAGCGCCGCCTGGAGCTCCGCCGTGTGGACCTGCCCGACCGCGTCGCGCAAGAGCTCACGCGTCTCGTAACCGAGGGGGAACGTCTCCTCGTGGCTGATCTCGCCCTCCACGAAGGCCCAGTCGCCGCGAGTCCAGCGGAACGCCTCCATCACACGACTGCGCACCTGATCGGTGATGGCCCGAAAGAGCTGCACCGGGCGCAACGAGCCGAGGCCCACGAGCGCGTCGCCGAGGTGCCCGCCGTAGCGAGGCAGGAGCGCCAGCGCCATCTCCACCTCCATGCGCAGGACATAGCCATGCTCCACGAGATACTCGCCCAGCAGCTCCTGGCGATCCGTGCTGGCCACGAACTCGGGGCGCCCTTCGACGAAGTAGATCTTCTTGCGGCGCTCGCCTCTCCAGAGGTGAAGCACGCCGGTCTCTCGTCCCTCGGCGATGCGCCAGACCTCGCGGATCAGCTCCGCGGCCTGCAGGGGCCCTCGGCGAACGGCGCCATCGAGATCGCCCGAGCGCCAGGACAGCGCGGGCGAGGTCACGAAGCGCGTCAGCTCGGCCAGCTTGCCCGCCGCTTGGAAGTCGCCGCGATTGCGAGCCACTCGGCTCGAGGCGGTGATCTGTCCGGTGGTGATCATCTGGATCAGCTTCGGGAAGCTCATCGGTCCCAGCTCTTGGCCGTTCTCGAGTTGCACGCGATAGATCGCGGGGGAGACGGGATCGCCGCCGGCGAGCACGTCCTCCGTGGCCGTCGACACCATGCCCGTGTCGAGCCACGAGGTGCGACCGTTGGGGCCGATGTCGGTATCGGGACCCTCGCCTTCCGTCAGGTGGAGCCGGGACAAGAGACGCGCCAGGCGATCTGGGGCGTGGCCCATGCCGCGGCGGCGGGCGACCTCATCACAGGCGTCCGCGAACACATGGGCTGCGGGACGCTGCACCGGCTCGCGAGCCAGACCTCGGGCGAGCAGCGCGCGAACGTCCCTGGGGATGCGCTCCGGGGTCTTGTCGAGCACGGCGAGATCGACGTCGCGAATGCGCACCAGAACATCGAGCTCGCTGCCCGTGCCGAAGAGGGGCTCCGCGATCAACAGCTCCGCCATCACCGTCGCCAAGGTGAAGACGTCGCTCTTGGCGTCCAGGGGTTTGCCCAGGACCTGCTCCGGCGACATGTAGCCGAGCTTGCCGCGGACGTGGCCCTCTTCCGTGCGACTCGAGCGCTCGCGGATGGTCGCGATGCCGAAGTCCGTGAGCTTCACGTGACCGCCCTGGGTCAGCAGGATGTTGGCGGGGCTGACATCCCGATGCACGAAGCCGAGCAGCTTGTCGTCGTCGCCGCGCGCGGCGTGGGCGTGGGCCAAGGCGTGCGCCGTCTGCGAGGCGATGTGCAGCGCGAGGTCGAGGGGCACGGCCTCGCCGCGAGCGGAGATCGCGCGCAGCAGCCGGTTGACGTTGCTGCCTTCGACCAGCTCCATGGCCAGGAAGAGCTCACCGTCGGCGTCCCCGAAATCGAAGACCTGCACGATGTTGGGGTGAGTCAGGCGCGCCGCCAGCCGCGCCTCGTCGATGAACATGGCGACGAACTCCGTGTCGCGCGCGAACTGCGGAAGGATGCGCTTCAGCGCGACGCGTTTCTCGAATCCGTGCGGACCCGTGCGCCGAGCCACGCTGACCTCCGCCATGCCGCCTGTGGCGAGGCGACGCTCGATGATGTACGGACCGATGGGGCGCTCGCTGGCCAGGAAATGCTCGCTCTCGGGCGTTGAGGGTCACGACAACCATAGTTCAGCGAGCGTCCGGCGTGTATATTGGCGCATTCCCGGAGAAGATCGCCCAGCCATGGCTACGCAGAATACCACCTCCTCTCCTTCTCGGAAGGATTCTTACCTCGGCCGTGTCGTCGCCGGGCGCTATCGACTCGAGACACGGCTCGGCGAGGGAGGGATGGGTGTCGTCTATCGGGCGCGACACGTTCTGATCGATCGCGTGGTCGTCCTGAAGCTCATCCGCCCCGATCTGCGCGGCGAGACCCACCTGAGGGCCTGGATGCTGCGCGAAGCGCGCGCCGCCAATCGCGTGGACCACGCCCACATCGTGGACATCTACGACGTGGGCGAGACCGAAGAGGGCGAACTCTATCTGGTGATGGAGTACCTGATCGGGGTCGCGCTCTCGCAGGCGATCGTCAAAGGACCGATGCCCCTGCCGCGAGCCGTGGACATCCTGGAGCAGATGACGGCGGCCTTGGCGCGTGCGCACGATCTCGGGGTCGTCCACCGCGACCTCAAGGCCGACAACATCATGCTGACGGTGCGCGGAGGTCGTCACGACTTCGTGAAGATCCTCGACTTCGGTCTGGCCGCCTTGTCTCGCGACTCCCGGCTGGCGCCCAAGGGCGCGGTGTTCGGCACGCCGGAGTACATGTCCCCCGAGCAAGCTCGAGGGGAAGACGCGAACGCGTCGAGCGATCTCTACGCGCTCGGCATCCTCTTCTACGAGATGATGACCGGCCAGCTACCGTTCCGGTCGAGCGACCGCGACACGCTGCTCGAGATGCAGCGGAGCGCTCCCGCGATCTCTCCGCGGACGCTGCGCGGCGAGCTGCCGCAGCATGCCTGCGACATCTGCCTCAGGCTGCTCGAGAAGGATCCGAAGGATCGCTTCCGCGACGGTCACCACCTGAAGGAAGAGCTGAAGGCGCTGCAGCGTGCTCTGCCCTCGACGGCGTGGGACGTGAACGACTCCGACGCGCCCGCCGCGCCCCCGCCTCCGCCGCCCGCGCCGAGTCCCGGCGTGGTCGAGTGGAGCCACCGAGCTGCGCAGTTCCTGCGAGCGACTTCGCGCGCCTATCCGAATGGACGCGCACCCGAGAACGTGCAGAAGGCCGCGGAGCATATGTGGGATCTGGCCGCCCGTGCCGCGCGGCTCGAGGGCGAGCTGGCGAGCCACTCCAAGAAGCTCGGCGCCATCGAACGACGCGGTCGGGCGCTACGCGCCGAGATCGGGCGAAAGGTCGAAGAGCTGGCGGGCGAAGAGTCGCGTGCCTCACGCGAGGCCACGGCCCAGTCGGAGCGCGCCGACGAGCTCGAGGCCGAACGGGTACGCGCCGTCGAGGGCCTGGCCGCGGCGACCGCCCGCGCGCGAACAGCGGAGGGAACGGCGACCGGACCCATCTTGCGCAAGGTCGGCGTCTGCGAGGGCCGCGCGGACGTGCTCGAACGCGTGCGGGATGACTACCGCGGCCGCGCCGAGGAGCGCGAGGTCTACGCCCAGGGCCTTCGAACACAGATCGACGATCTGAAGAAGCAGCTGCTTCGCTACAGCGAGGCGCTCGAGAGTGACCTCGCCGCGGGACGCGATCGCATCGCCACGCGCGTGCGCGAAGCGCTGAGCTACGAGCAGCAATTCGTCGAGGACTCGACGCTGCTGCTCGAGCACCTGCGGGACCGCCCCGAGTGTCGCGAGCTGCTCGAGGACATCATCGAAGAAGGTCCGGCACGCCCCAAGCCGGAGTACACTGCGGGGCGCTGATGGCGTCGGACCGAGGCCCCTGAGGAGGCCTAAGGAGCTTCGAGCTGGAAGCGGAAGGAGACGACGTAGTGCGTCTCCGACAGCGTCGTCCGCAGTCGGCTGAGCGGCGCTTCGAGACAGGCGCTCAGAGCGGCGGTGTCGAGGGCGGGCGCGTCACCGGGCAAGTCGCGGAAGCTCAGCTCAGGCGCGGCGCCGGGGCTCATCAGCAGGCGCACGTCCGAGGCGCCGACGCGCAGGCCGCCACAGCTCGACAAGCCCGAGAGCGCGCTCCACACGCTCTCCTCGAGGGCGAGGTCCCGCGGGCAGGGAGAAGCGCCGCTGGCGCATCGAATGTAGGCCATGCGTCCACGGCGCATGTGCAGATCGCCCGCAGCAGCTGGCGTCGCAGGGCGAGGCGTCGCGGCGCTGGGCGTCGCGGCGCTGGGTGTCACGGCGCTGGGCGTCGCGGCGCTGGGCATTGCGGCGACGGGCATTGCGGCGACGGGCATTGCGGCGACGGGCATTGCGGCGACGGGCATTGCGGCGGTGGGC
>Ga0210044_10009162_pt1 | contig 12121 bp, 8 predicted proteins | sample CryGey13umfilter_2_FD_183959 | JGI IMG/M metagenome (GOLD analysis project Ga0210044, IMG submission 183959) | Groundwater microbial communities from aquifer in Utah, USA - Crystal Geyser 4/9/14 3 um filter (SPAdes) (version 2) | ecosystem: Environmental > Aquatic > Deep subsurface > Groundwater... | reverse complement strand
GATAATAGCCAATATTGCCAAAGCAAATAAAATCAGAACATTGAAATCTTTCGTTCTGGTTTTGTCAAGTTCGGAAATGGAAAATACAATTATCGCCATTACAGCCAAAAGCACAACATTAAAAAGGATTAATAATTCTCTCTCTTCTAAAATTTTACTTTCGGAAAAAATCAGAGATATTAAATAAGTTGCAAGAGTTATGAATACAAGGGGAGTGAAAACTCTTGCGATTACCGGTGCAATCTTGCTTGTGATATTGGGATAAATTTTTATCAGATAAAATGAAACTATTGGTGCAGCAACTCCGCCGAATACTGTGATGTACTTCATATAAAAATCTTCAATATTCATCTTTATAGTTGAGAACAATCCTAATGTAATGGCAGTAAGTAAGCCGCCGGCGAGGAGAATCAAGCCAGTCATTATTATTAATTCTCCGTTAAACCGTATGAAATTTATTCTCTTGAATGTATCCTTAAAATCAAGTGAAATAAATACTATCCCAAACAGACACCATAAAAATAATGGTGTGTGAATGAAAGCCAGTTCAACAGAATCACTTTTACTGTATGGCAGCAGATTGACGAACATCAGCAAGACAAAAATGATTAAGCTATAAATCAAAATTACTTTTCGCTCAAAAATTTTATTATGCCAAAAAGTATAAAATATTAATCCGTTGAAAACAATTATAGAAGCATTTCTTGTGTAAAATGATTCAAGATTAATGACAGAAAATATTACAGGGAGTTTGATGAGTAATCCGGTGAGCAGTGAAATTATAATCACGGTCAAAACATCAATTTTCAGAATTTTCTCTCCATCGGTTATCATTTCAGGAGTTAAGCGGATTTTCCAAAACTTAACAAGTTCTGAATCAAAATCATCAGTAATCTGGCTGAAAGATTTTCGGAATTCCTGTTTGTCTTCATGATACAATTTTTCGAGCTCTTCTGCATTGTTGATATTTTCAATTATTCGCTGTTTCATTTTCATCTCCTTTGTAGCTTAAAAGTATGCCTTTAAAGCACACGAATCAAGTACATTTATTGTCACCTAATTAATTTTTCCATACAGTAAATTTTCAAAATAACTTGCAGCCGTGGTCGCATGTTGCACAAAAAACACATTGCCAGGATGTTGGAACGCTGAAGAATTTTTGTGATGAGATGGAATACTTGTTGGTAGTTCGAGTATTTTTAATTGCTTTCATTAAAGTTACTTGATTGCTTGCCGGTCATTGATATAATTTCAACTTTCAAAATGAACATTGAATCAACCTCACTTTTTTCGTAACTCAAATCATTCGAGGAATTCGCTCCATTGTGATGCATTATTACTTCTAATCCTTTGCATTTTTGCTCGTAGTCAGTTATTATCTCAACTCTACCATAACCTATTACCGAACGATATGTAGAAGTCTATTTACATGCATTTTTATTCCGTTCGATCTTTGCAATTTGTTCAATCTCTATACAGCCTAAGTTATTTTTCTTAATCAGGTTAATCTTTTTCCCATCTTTAGCACAATGAATATAAATGGCTCCATTTTGAAACCCATAATTAAACGGCAGGATGTATGGTTTGTCATCATCAATGAATCCTAAACGACATATCTCAGATGTTAAAAGAATTTTTTCAATCACAGATTTGTCTTTTATTTCTTGCTTTACACGTCTCATTTTCTTTGTCAGTATTAATTAACTCACCTTACGCAAAGTTTACTTCATCGTCATTCTGAACCTGCCTGTTGGCAAACAGGCTTGTTTCAGAATCTTCTTTTGTTAAGTTTTTTCGATGCTGAAATAAAACTTGCCTGATGGCAGTCAGGTTCAGCATGACAAATGCGTATAGTGACTTAATTAATATCAAAACTTTCTCATTTAACTTGGAATAATTTAAGTATTCTAAAATGATATTCAAAATTATTATGTTTGATAAGATGAATGAAATGGGATGATGTTTATGAAGACAGTTTAAGTCCGATGTAGAAGAAGAATCGGATTAAGAACCTTAAAAAGACTACTGGTTTTATTTTGACTTTTTTTCTGTATTTTTGAGTACAAATAAGGAATAATTATGTCAAAAAAATTTGATATTACAATCTTAGGCGGTGGACCCGGCGGTTATGTGGCTGCAATAAGAGCTGCGCAGCTTGGATTTAATACCGCAATTATTGAAAAAGAAAAACTGGGCGGTATTTGCCTTAATTGGGGCTGCATTCCGACAAAATCGCTTCTGAAAAATGCTGAAGTTTATGACTCAATTAAAAATCATGCCGAGGAATTTGGTATCAAAGTGGAAGGCGTATCATTTGACTTTGGGAAAATTATAAAACGAAGCAGAGACGTTTCAACTAAAATTACCCGTGGCGTTGAATTTCTGATGAAGAAAAACAAGGTCAATTACATCAAAGGTTTTGGAAAGTTTATTGCAAAAAATAAAATAGAAGTACTTGACACAGAGGGTAAAAAAACTGACGAAATTGAATCTGAAAAAATTATTATTGCAACAGGCGCTCATCCGAAAATATTTCCGAATATTCCTGTTGACAGAAAAAATATAATTACAAGTACCGAGGCAATGACTCTCACTTCACAGCCGAAAGATTTGATTATTATCGGTGCGGGTGCAATTGGCGTTGAGTTTGCTTATTTCTATAATTCGCTCGGTACAAAGGTCACAATTATTGAAATGCTTGATTCAATCCTGCCGGTGGAGGATCGTGAAATTTCAAAATTACTGGAATCAAATTTTAAGAAACGTGGAATTGAAATTCATACTTCCACTGCAGTTAAAAAAGCTGAAATTATTGACGGCTCAGTCAAAGTTACGATTGAAAAAGACGGAAAAGTTTCAGAACTTCATGCCGAAAAAGTTTTGTCTGCAATTGGTGTCGCTGGAAATACCGATGGATACGGCTTGCACGAACTCGGTATTGAAATTGAAAAAGCTCATATAAAAGTTGATAAAAATGATTATCAGACAAATATTAAAAACATTTTTGCAATCGGTGATGTAATCGGACCCCCTTGGCTTGCTCATGTTGCATCAGCGGAAGGAATATATTGTGTCGAAAAAATCAAAGGATTGAATCCCGCAAAGATGGATTATGATTCAATTCCCGGATGCACGTATTGCCAGCCGCAGGTCGCAAGTATCGGATTGACAGAAGAAAAAGCAAAATCATTCGGTATTGAATATAAGGTCGGGAAATTTCCGTTTATGGCAAGCGGCAAGTCTGCTGCAATCGGAGAGAGAGAGGGTTTTGTTAAAATTCTGTTCGGTGAAAAATACGGTGAAATAATCGGTGCACATATTATCGGTGCTGAAGCAACAGAACTGATTGCAGAAATCGGAATTGCAAAATCACTCGAAGCTACTTACGAAACAATTGTAAAAACGATTCATGCTCATCCGACATTATCAGAGTCAATAATGGAAGCGGCGGCAAATGCTTACGGCGAATCAATCCATATCTAAAAAATTATCTTATATCGACCTTGGTTTTATTGATTATAATGAAGCATGGGAATTGCAGAAGAATTATTTTGCAAAGCGGAGTCAGAATTTAATCGGAGACACATTGTTTTTGCTTGAACATCCTCATACTTTTACTTTGGGAAAAGTTGCTGATAAGAATAATTTGGTCTGGGATGAAAATTCGTTGAAAGAAAATGATGTGAAAGTTTATGACATCGACCGCGGCGGCGATATTACTTATCATGGTCCGGGTCAGATTGTCGGCTATCCGATTCTTGATTTGAAATTATGGAAGACAGATACACACGAATATTTGCGCGGACTTGAGCAGGTGATTATTAATGTTTGTTCTGAATATGGTATTCAATGCGGTAGAAAAAAAAATTATACGGGTGTTTGGATTGATGAAAGAAAAATCTGTGCAATCGGAATAAAAATCAGCCGCTGGATTACAATGCACGGCTTCGCTTTTAATGTTAATACAAATCTTGAAATGTTTAATGGAATTATTCCATGTGGGATAAAAGACAAGGAAGTTACATCGCTGCAAAAGGAATTGGGAGTGATGATTAACTTGAACGAAGTCAAACAAAAAATCGTTAATAGTTTTGTAAATTATTTCAATTACACAGGATTGATTTAAGAAATAATGAGGAATTAATGAATAAAAATTTGAAAAATGACGAAGCAGCAGTTGAAGTAAAATCAAATCTGAAAGCTCCCACGGGCAAGGCAGATTCATTTGGCGGAATGACGAAAGATGAATTGATGAATGCTTTGCGGCTGATGACACTTACGCGTGAAATTGATTTGAAAATACAGAGATTGCAAAAGCAGGGGAAGTCATTTTTTTATCTTTCACCTGGTGGACATGAATCAGTGCAGGTTGCTTTTGGGCAGCAGATTAAAGCCGGAATTGACTGGGGATTTCCTTATTACCGTGATATGGCTTTTATGCTTTCAATCGGTGTAAAACCTCAGGATATTTTTCTTCACATGCTTGCAAAAGCAAATGACCCGATGACAGGCGGAAGACAAATGCCAAATCACTGGGGATCAAAAGAATTAAATGTTCCTACACAATCAAGTCCGACAGGAACGCAGTTTTTACAGGCTGTTGGAACTGCTTTGGCAAACCGTAAACGCGGAATAAATTCGGTAACATATGTAAGCAGCGGAGAGGGAACAACAAGCGAAGGTGAATTTTATGAAGCAGTTAACTGGGCTTCACGTGAAAAAATTCCTGTAATATTTTTGATTCAGAATAATAAATATGCAATTTCAGTTCATGTCAGTGAGCAAACTTCAGGTAAAAATTATTCTATTGCTGAAACGATGAAGGGACATGAAAATCTGCTTCGACTGAATTTTGACGGCACTGATTATTTAATGTCGAATGCAATGGCAGAAACTGCTTTCAAACATGCAAGGCTTGGAAAAGGACCGGTGCTTGCAGAAGCCGATGTAATAAGGCTCTTCTCTCATTCATCTTCAGATGATCAGAGAAAGTATCGTGATAAAGATGAACTCGAATATGAATTGCAGCATGATCCTGTAAATAAATTTGCAAAGTTTCTGATTGACAAAAATATTCTGACAGAGCTTGCATATCAGGAATTCCGGAAAGAAATCATCAATCATGTTGATGAGACTGCTGATTGGGCTTTGACTCAACCCGAACCCGATAAAAGTACGGCACTCAATTTTGTTTATGATGAAAGCGGGAAGAAAGAAAAATTGGTTTATCATAAGAATGAAAATCCCGGAAAGCCAATTGTAATGGTCGATGCAATTAATCATGCATTGCACGAAGAAATGGAGCGTGATAATTCTATCGTCATTTTTGGTGAAGATGTCTCAGATAAAAAAGGCGGTGTGTTTACTGCAACTAAAAACTTGTCCATTAAATTCGGGAAGGAAAGAGTTTTTAATTCTCCACTTGCAGAGGCTTCGATTGTGGGAGTAGGAATTGGAATAGCATTGGCAGGATTGAAACCGTGTGTAGAAATTCAATTCGGTGATTATATCTATCCGTCATTTCTGCAAATGCGGGATGAGTTAGTGATGTATCGATATCGTTCGAATAATTTATTTGAAGTTCCGATGGTTATTCGTGTTGCAATCGGTGGTTTTATTCATGGAGGATTATATCACAGTCAAAATATCGAAGCGTTTTTTGCTCACATGCCCGGAATTTATATTGCTTATCCATCAAATGCCGGGGATGCAAAAGGCTTGTTGAAAACAGCACTCCGTCTGAATGATCCTGTCCTTTTTCTTGAGCATAAAGGTTTGTATCGTCAGAGTTATGCTATGTCGCCTGAACCTGATAAAGATTATCTGCTACCTTTCGGCAAAGCAAATATTTTGCAGGAAGGAAAAGATGTTACTGTAATTACTTATGGTGCAATGGTTCACGAAACAAATTTTGCAATTAAAAGACTTGCAGATGAAGGTATTTCAGTTGAGTTAATTGACCTTCGTACGATTATTCCACTTGATGAAGAGACAATTTTTATTTCTGTTAAGAAGACTAACAAAGTAATTATAATTCATGAAGATACTTTGACAGGCGGATTTGGCGGAGAAATTGCAGCCCGTATTTCTGAATCATGTTTTGAATTTCTTGACGCTCCTGTCAAGCGACTTGCTGCAAAGGATACACCGATTCCTTATCATCCAAATCTTGAAAATGAAATATTGCCTAACCGTGAAAAAGTTTATCAGGCTATTAAAGAATTAGCTTCTTATTAATGGAGATATGAAATGAAAGTAAATGTTCTAATGCCGAAAATGGGCGAGAGTATAACAGAAGGAACAGTGATTAAATGGCATAAATCCAAAGGCGATTTAATTGAGAAAGATGAAATTATTTTTGAAATAAGTACAGATAAAGTTGATACTGAAATTCCGTCTCCTGTTACTGGTGTTTTGGATGAGATTAAAGTTTTTGAAAATGAAACTGTGGTTGTTGATGAAATCGTTGCGGTGATTGAAACGGAAAAGGAAAATTATCAGAAAACCACTGATGAAGTGAAAGTGCGGGAAAATGAAATTCCCTCGACAGTTCAGATTGGCGGAGAGCTTGTTGAAATTGTTATGCCAAAAATGGGTGAATCTATTGTTGAAGGAACGATTATTAAATGGCATAAAAGTGTTGGTGAAAAAATTAAAAAAGATGAAATTCTTTTTGAGATAAGTACAGATAAAGTTGATACCGAAGTCCCGTCGCCTGCAGAAGGAATTCTGAAAGAAATTATTGTCAAGGAAAATGAAACTGCTGAAGTTGGCAAAGTGGTTGCTCGGATTGAGACCACAACGGGTACTGCAGTTCCTAAACACGAAGTAAAAGTTGAAGCTCCGGAAATTGTCGGTCATGCTTTGGCTGCAAATGAAAAACCTGCATTGAATTTTGTTATTAAAAATAAAAAGGCAAACAGATTTTACTCGCCACTTGTTCTGAATATTGCTCAAAAGGAAAATATTGATTTTGCTGAGCTTGAGAATATTGATGGAACAGGAATTAACGGAAGAGTTACGAAGAATGATATTTTGAATTATTTAAATTCAAGAGCAAAGAAGCCGGCTGTAAAATCTGAAGTGGCCAATGCTGCAAACAAAGTTGCTGATTCAAAATATGAAATAATCCCAATGGACAGAATCAGGCAGAGAATTCTTCATCACATGATTGAAAGCCGCGATACTTCTGTTCATGTTACGGCAGTCACTGAAGTTGATATGAGTTTGATTCATAATTTTATTCAGAAGAACAAAGAATCTTTCAAGAATGAACTGGGAGTGAATTTAACTTATACGTCTTTCATTAGTTATGCAGTCGTAAAATCACTGAAAGCGTATCCATTGCTGAATGCCTCAATTGAAGGTAATAATATAATAATTAAAAAATTCATTAATCTTGGAATTGCAGTTGCAGTTGAACCAAACGGCTTGATTGTCCCGAACATTAAAAATGCTGACAATTTATCAGTTAAGAACTTTGCAGTTTTGATTTCTGAAATCGGACAGAAAGCGAGAAACAAAAAGCTTACTGCTGATGATATTACAAACGGAACTTTTTCGATTACAAATTATGGTGTGTTCGGTTCTTTGTTCGGAACACCGATTATAAATCAGCCCGAAGTTGGTATTCTCGGAGTCGGTGCAGTTGTTAAAAAGCCTGTCGTTATTGAGCAAAATGGACTTGAATCAATTGCAATCAAACCAATGATGTATTTGTCTTTAAGTCATGACCACAGACTTGTAGATGGAATGCTTGGCGGAAAATTTTTGTTATTTGTAAAACAAACACTTGAAAATATTGAGCTAAATAAAATCTAAATTTATTCTGATACAGGAATTATAAAAATGAAAATTAATCAACATCAACAGGCATTTAAGGAAACTCTTGAAAAAGAAAAATCTGAATTGGGCAAAAGACCTGACTGGTTAAAAGTGCGATTGCCAATTGGGCAAAATTATCGTGATGTTCTTGAACTTATGAGAAAATCAAAACTTAATACAGTCTGCGAGGAAGCAAAATGCCCTAATCTTGGAGAGTGCTGGAATAACAGAACAGCAACATTCATGATACTTGGTGACATATGCACAAGAAGCTGCGGGTTTTGTAATATAAAAGTTGGCTTGCCAAATGAACTTGATCTTGAAGAACCGAAGAGAGTCGCAGAATCAGTGGAAGAATTAAATCTGCGTCATGTTGTGATTACTTCTGTCAATCGTGATGAACTTAAAGACGGCGGTGCATTTATTTTTTCGGAAACAATCAGATTAATCCGCGAAAGAATGCCGCAGACAACTATTGAAATACTTATTCCGGATTTTAAAGGTGAAGAAAGTTCATTTGAAATTATCATGAAAAATCCGCCTGATATTCTTAATCATAATCTTGAAACGGTCAAAAGATTATATCATGCAGTTCGTCCGCAGGCAAAATATGAAAGAAGTTTGGAATTAATCTCATGGTTTAAGGACAAAGGACTTCGGACTAAAAGCGGAATAATGGTTGGCATTGGTGAAACTAATGATGAAGTGTTGGAGCTGATGAAAGACTTGAAAAATGCGGGCGGTGATATAATTACAATAGGGCAGTATTTGCAGCCGACAAAAAATCATCTGCCGGTTAATCGTTATGTTACTCTCGAAGAGTTTGCAAGGTTCAAAGAATACGGTTTGCAAATAGGATTTATGGCTGTTGAATCTGCACCATTAGTAAGAAGTTCATATCACGCAGATAAACATGCGTCGGATTTGAGAAAGGACTGAAATCAATAAAAGAGACTTATGAATAATTCAAAGAAAGTGTCAGTCTTCGACAGGCTCAGACTGACAAATGCGAAATATTTCTCATGACTTGTCAAAATTAGTTCTACAGAAGTGTTATTACGTGTTAAGAAGTGATAAAATTTCAAGATCGCTGCTTGCCGCAAGCAGGTTATACGAAATCATTCTTCATGTCAGTATATTCATTTTTATAATAATCGAACATCTGCAAGTTCCTGACTTCGTAGAAGTCACATAATTGTAACAAACTAATAACTCATCACAATTAAAACCTCGTAGAGGTTTAATAAAATTTAATGGTCTTTCAATATGGTGATTAAATTGTTTTTATAAACTTTGTTGTAGTGTCAGTCTTCGACATGCTTGGACTGACAATTTTTAACTCTTTGGAAGACTCGGGGCGCGGACTGACAAAATAGAAATTTTTCAGAAATCAATAAAATTGAAATTGCAGCCGGGTTTTCGGCTGCAATTATTAAAAGGTTAATCTTTTTTCTTATCGGCAGGTAAAATTCTTTTATCCAAAATTGTATCAATAAGATTATATTCCTTTGCCTCGATAGAAGTCATATATTTGTCTCTGTCACAATCTTTCATAATTTCATCAAATGATTTGTGAGTATGCTCTGCAAGAATCTGATAAATTGTATTACGTGTTTTAACCATTTCCTTTGCATGGATTTCAATATCAGATGTTTGTCCCTGAAGACCGCCAATCCATGGCTGATGAATCATAATATTTGAATGCGGCAATGCAGAGCGTTTCTTATCAGCTCCGCCGGCGAGTAAAACTGCACCCATGCTTGCTGCTAATCCGACACAAATAGTTGAAACATCCGGTTTGATATATTTCATCGTATCATAAATAGCCAAACCCGCAGAAACACTTCCTCCCGGTGAGTTGACATATAAAAATATGTCTTTATTAGGATCTTCGGCTTCAAGAAACAGTAATTGTGCAATAATTAAACTTGCAACATGATCATCAACGGCAGTTCCAAGAAAAACTATTCTTTCCCTAAGAAGTCTGGAGAAAATATCCATTCCTCTTTCACCTCTTCCGGTTTGCTCAATTACATATGGTATTAATTGATTATAAATTTCAGGCTGCATTACTTTTTCCCTTTCGATTTTTTCTCTGTCTTTTCTTCTTTTAATTCATTCGGATTTAATTCTTTGATTGTGGTATTCTTTTTCAGGAAATCAATAACTTTGTCTTCGAGCAGAACTTCATCTTTATGAGAATCTTTATAATACTTGACAAGTTTTTGAACGGTAATCCCGGTTTTTTCAGCTTCCTGTTTTGCCAATTCCTCAAGTTCGGAATCTTCAACCTTGATGTTTTCAATACGAATAATATTATCCATAATAATTTGCCATTTAGCATTCCATTCAGCTTTTCCGCTCAACTGTTCAGATGATTTTTTTTCATCAAATGGCATATTGTATTTTTTGTATTCTTCTTTTTCGCTCTCAATCAAACGTTTTTTGTATGTTTCAACATATCCTTTGGGGGCTTCAAACTCATTGTTTTTGATAATTTGATTTAAGAGAGAATTGATGAATATGTTCTCAGCTTCTGAGTTATAATATTCTTCAAAATTCTTTCTTAAATCCGTTTTGTAGTCCAATTCTGTTTTAAATTTATTGTTTGTAACAGCCAAAATTGTTTCTTCGGTCAATTCAGGATAAACGATTTTTTCAATTGACAGAATCTCACCTTTATAATTAAACGATTCTTTATGAACGTGATCGCCGTGGGAATGTTCATCAGGGAAAGTGAATGAAAAATTATCACCGACCTTTTTCTGCATTACATTACTAACAATTTCCGGATTCACTTTTGAGTCACTTAAATCGATGGATAAATTCTCACTTCGTGAATTTTCCATTTCAGTGCCGTTATCATCTAATCTTTGCAAATTAACTTTTATTACATGGTTAATATCAGAAATTACCTCTGCAGCTTCACGGGTAGTTTTGCTTTTTAGAATTGACTTCCATTGTGTTTCAATGTCTTCATCCTTTACTTCGAATTTTGGCTTTGAAATTTCCAAACCTTTATAATCTTTTAACTCAAGGTGAGGAATGATTTCATAAGAAATTTTGAATGTAAATTTTTCATTTGGTTTCAAGTCTAAATCAGTTAATTGTGGTGCCGATATTGGTTTCAATCCCTCAGCATCAACAATTTTCCAGAATTTTTTATTTGCGATTTTTTCGCAAGCCTGATATTCAATTGCTTCACCATAAAGTTTTTTCAGAATATGATTTGGCACTTTTCCTTTTCTGAATCCAGGGACTGAAATATTTTTCTTTTCAACGTTGTATGCTTCATCGATATCCGGTTTGATTTCTTCATATCCTAAAGATACTTCAATTTCCATCTCTGATTGGTTCAGAGTATTAAATTTTGTTTCCAATTATACCTCAAATATGTAAAAATATGTTATTTACCGTGCGAAAGGGGGGACTCGAACCCCCACGTTTTTTGGACACTAGATCCTAAGTCTAGCGCGTCTGCCAATTTCGCCACTCTCGCAAAATCCTTAAAATGGGCAGTAAATTTATTGAAAAAATATTCAATTAACAATTTTATGTGATTTCATTAAATATTTTATATATTTCGAAAAGAATTAACGAATGAAAATTTAATGGAAGAATTAATCGGTAACAAAATAGAAAATTATCAAATCCTTTCTATTCTTGGAAAAGGCGGAATGGGCATTGTTTATAAAGCCCGTGATGAAAAACTTGACAGATTCGTTGCAATCAAATTCCTTGCTTTTGAAATGGTCAATAATCCTAAACTTGCAGAAAGATTTAAACGCGAAGCCAAGAATCATGCACAATTGCTTCATTCGAATATTGTGACCGTCTATGGTTTTATTGAATACAAAAATCTGCTTGGTATTGTCATGGAATTTGTTGAAGGCGAGAGTATTGAAAAAGTCCTGTTCAGAAATATGAGGCTGCACATTTATGATGTTGTTTATATAATGCGTCAAGTTCTTCTTGGCATAGGCTATGCTCATTCAAAAGGATTTATTCACCGGGATATTAAACCATCAAATATCATTGTGAATTCTGAGGGCATTGTAAAAATTATGGACTTTGGAATTTCCAAATCAATTTTTGAACAGGATATGACTCTGACAGGTTCGAAAATTGGCACTGTTTTTTACATGAGTCCCGAGCAAATAAAAGGAAATAATATTAATTATCTGTCGGATATTTATTCAGTTGGTTGCACTATGTTCGAAATGCTTACAGGACAGCCGCCGTTCTATTCAGATACAGAATATGATGTTATGGATGGGCATTTAAAAAAAGAACCACC
>Ga0210044_10009156_pt1 | contig 12128 bp, 10 predicted proteins | sample CryGey13umfilter_2_FD_183959 | JGI IMG/M metagenome (GOLD analysis project Ga0210044, IMG submission 183959) | Groundwater microbial communities from aquifer in Utah, USA - Crystal Geyser 4/9/14 3 um filter (SPAdes) (version 2) | ecosystem: Environmental > Aquatic > Deep subsurface >... | reverse complement strand
TGGACATTCGCTCTCTCGCAAAACTGCCCTATCTGAGTTTCAAGGTCGTCTGGATTAAATTCGCTCTGATACATGAATTTCAAAGCCAGTTCCCTTGCTACGCGCCGTTTTCCCATAAGTTCCTCAAAGTTTCCTGTATAAATTCGCCATTTCAACAGCCGCCAGCGCTGTCTCTCTTCCCTTATTGGAAGAGTCCGGCCCCGATCTTGCTATTGCTTGTTCAAGGTCATTCGTGGTCAGCACGCCAAACAAAACAGGAATATTAAACTCAAGCCCTACCTGATTAATGCCCCGGCTGGTTTCAGCTGAAACATATTCGAAGTGTGGAGTCCCGCCCTTAATCACCGCTCCCAGACAGAGGATGGCATCAAAATTTCCGCTGGAGCAAAGTTTTTTCGCCGCCTGGGGAATTTCAAACGCTCCGGGAACCCGGACCACTTCCAGGCTTTCATCATCGGCCCCCTGCTCCTTAAAGGCTGAAAGCGCACCACTGAGAAGGTTGCTGGTCACCAAGTCATTAAAACGACTCACTACGATTCCAAAACGGAGTCCTTTTGCGTTTTGGTCCCCCTCAATATATCTAGCCATGACTCATTGAATATTTTGAAACATATGGCCCATTTTTTCCTGTTTGGTCCGAAGGTATTTGATGTTGTCTTTTTTTGCCTGAATTTCAATGGGTACCCTTTCCACCAATTGCAGGCCATATCCTTCCAGTCCGACGATTTTCCTGGGATTGTTCGTCATGATACGGATTTTTCCGAGTCCCAATTTGCGAAGGATCTGTGCACCAATACCATAGTCTCGCAAGTCAGGTTTGAATCCGAGTTCTTCATTGGCCTGCACAGTATCTTTTCCTTCATCCTGCAAGGCATAGGCCTTCATCTTGTTGACGATCCCTATTCCCCGCCCCTCCTGGTACAAATAAAGCAGGACACCTTTGCCTTCCTGCTCAATCATTTCCATTGATTTTTTCAGTTGCTCCCCACAATCGCATCGGTAGGAACCAAAAACATCTCCCGTCAAACATTGGGAATGAACCCGCACCAATGTAGGCTCATCCGCATGGATCTCTCCTTTGACCAGAGCAATATGTGTTTGGTCATTCAAAATATTTTTAAACACTACAGAGCGAAACTCACCCGAATGGGTCGGCAAAATAGTAGAAGTCACCTCTTCCACCAAAGCTTCCTGCTTAAACCTGTATTCGGCCAGATCTTTGGTGGTGATCATTTTCAATCCATGTTCTTTTATAAAACCTTTCAGGTGAGAAACCCGGGCCATGGTGCCGTCATCATTCATGATTTCGCAAATCACACCATAAGGTTGCAACCCTGCGATACGCGCGATGTCGACCGAAGCTTCCGTCTGCCCCATTCGAACCAGCACCCCCCCGTTTTTGGCACGCAACGGGAAAATATGCCCCGGTTTAACCAGGTCGTTTTTCGAAGAGTTTGGATCAATCGCAACTTTAATGGTATGAGCTCTGTCCGCGGCAGAAATTCCGGTGGACACACCAGACCTGGCATCAATGGAAATGGTAAATGGAGTTTCAAAAGCAGACTGATTGTCATCGACCATCATGGTTAAATCCAATTCACGAGTTCTGCTTTCCGTCAGGGTAAGACAAATCAACCCCCGTCCAAATCTCGCCATGAAGTTTATCAGTTCCGGTGTGGCTTTCTCGGCGGCGATCATGAGGTCGCCTTCATTTTCCCGATCCTCGTCATCCACGATGACAATCATTTTACCTTGGCGGACATCCTCAACAGCTTCTTCTATGGTACTAAATACTTTTTCCATGGGCTCCTCAATCATGAAAAGCCCTGTTGCCGAAGAAAGTCAAGGGAGGGCTTTCCCTCGCCCGGTTTCAACAGGGTTTCGCAGGCTTTAAATACGTATTTACCTATCATATCACATTCAATATTTATTAAATCGCCAATCTTTCTGGCACTCAAGTTCGTGTGGCTCAATGTAAAAGGTATGATGGATACCGTAAACCGGTTATCCTTGCAATCAAAAACAGTCAAGCTGATTCCGTCCAGAGCGATAGAACCTTTTTCCATGATAAAAGGACTGATTTCCTCCGGATGGGAAAACCGAAACAGGACCTCGCCCGGCTTTTTCTCTATCTCCACGATTTCGCCAACGCAGTCAATATGCCCACTGACAAAATGTCCGCTGATTTTCGTTGCAGGGGTGAGAGACCGTTCCAGGTTAAGTCGATCTCCTTTTTGCACACCTTTAAAATTGGTACGATTGAGAGTTTCAGTGCTCAAATCCAGTTTAAACGTTGTCTGCGTGGAGTCCACAACCGTCAAGCAGACTCCATTCACAGCGATGCTCTCGCCATCCTCGAACCCGGAAAATTCCTGCTCCGTATTTACAACCAGCACAGCTCCTTCGTTCTGCTGAACAAATTCACCCACCGTTCCTACTGACTGCACTATTCCGCTAAACATGGGGTCGCCTCCACCATTAAATCCTCACCAATTTTTGTCACAGCAATATTCTTTAAATTTATCGCGCCATCCACCTTCATCGCGCCCCGCCCTCCCAAAAAACCGGGAGCCCGGACCCCACCTATTAATATCGGGCAGATGAATGCAACAACCTGGTCTACCACGTTGGCTTTGAAAGCGCTGGCATTCAATTCCGCACCACCTTCGATCAGTATAGAGTTCATGCCCCTGTTTGCCAATTCTTTCAGGAGATGCGCGATATGGAATCCGTTCTTCAATAATTTTCCATTCAAGATTTCTACCTTTTTGCCTTCCAAAGCTTTACGGCGTCGAGGAGAAATATCAGGTCCGGCCACATAAACCACTTTTTGGGAACGGCTATTTTTAAAAACATTCGCCGTGAGCGGGATTCTATTTCTGCGATCCAGAATAATGCGAGCTGGATGTTTAACATTGCCTGTTTCCAGCCTGCAAGTCAAACGGGGATTGTCTTTTAAAACAGTTTCAGTCCCTACAAGAATGGCATCAACCTGGTTCCTGATTTTATGAACATGGTTGCGTGCCGACTTTCCCGAAATCCAACGCGAATCACCTGAGCGGGTAGCAATTTTTCCGTCCAACGACATGGCGGTTTTTAAAATCACAAATGGCATTCCCGTTTTCATCACCTTTATGAACGGTTCATTTATTTTCTGGCATTCTTCCTTTAAGACATCAGGAACAATGATAATACCTTGTGCCTTGAGTGCACGTGAACCTTTTCCGCAAACTTGTTTATTGGGGTCTTTCATGCCGACAAAAACTCGTTTAATACCAGCTTGAATGATCGCCTCGGTGCAGGGAGGCGTCCGCCCAAAATGGCAACACGGTTCCAAATTGACATAAAGATCGGCGGACCGGGCATTACCCCCCGCCTTCCTTAAGGCTTCTATCTCCGCATGGGGCTGACCAGCGCAAGAGTGATATCCTTCACCGACAACTTTTCCACGCCTGACCACAACCGCTCCCACCAACGGATTAGGACTGGTTCTGCCACGGGCCTTTAGCGCAAGGCCAAGTGCCCTGCGCATATATTGAATGTGTTTATCTTCTTTCAAAAGGTGACCTGGTTTTTTGGGGTGGACTAAAAACACTCTAGCCGCATATTGCATGAGCAAAAAGTTTAACATGAGCAAATACAGGTTTTGTAGGGGCAAACGGTTACATTCCGAATATTTTTTGAATCGCAAAATGTGTTTTTGAAAAATTACCTCCTGTTCAAAAACAGGGAAACCAAATCCCCCCAACCCCCTTCGTTGAAGGGGGAGCTTTAATGGACCCCTCTTTTTCAAAGAGGGGCTGGGGTGATTTACAACCTCTCATGCAATATGCAGGCTAGTTACGGCGTAGAATATTTACCATATGTTTTCTAATGCTTCCACGCTGGTACACAATTTCAATCCTGCGATTGGTGGCTCGTCCTTCCAGGGTATCATTGGGAACTTTGGGCCTGTATTGCGCAAAACCTTCGATAGACAATTGCGTTGGGGGGAAACCTGCGGCCACCAATTCCCTGGCAACTTCCGCGGCGCGGGAGGCAGACAACTCCCAGTTAGAAGGGAATCTTTCCGTTTTTATAGGCGAGTTATCGGTGTGTCCTTCAATTTTTACCTGGTAGCTGAATTGCTTTAAAAGGTCAAAGACCTGCTTGATAATCTCGTTTCCGGTATACGTCATTCTGGATTGGCCTGGAGGAAACAGTACTACATCCGAGATGGTGATGATCGCGCCTCGCTCATCGGAGGAGACATCCACCTGTCCAGACAATTTATTTTTGAAAACAAATTCCTCAACTTCCGAGGCAATCTCTTCCACCTCTTTCGCTACCATAGCGCCAACTTCGTCAACAGCATGAACAGTAGTTTCATCAAGGACCTGTTCCTTAATGACATCCAGTCCTTCCCGGATACCTGCTTCAGGAATTGTCTCCTGCCCCAGGGCATCTCTCAGGGAAGATTTGATCTGCTTCCATTTGTTCTCCTCAATGGTGCCCATGGCAAAAAGCAGGATGAAAAACACCATAAGAAGGGTTACCAGGTCGGCAAAGGTCGTGACCCAGGCGGGGGCTCCCTCAGGGCACTCGTGCTCATCCTCCTCTTCCGCTTCTTCAGGAGCTTTTTTTTCTTTTTTTGCGTCTTTTTTTTCGGCCATGGCTAGTTATTTATTTTCTTTATCCTTTTTCTTGCCTTTGTCGGCCCCTTTCTTTTCCTTTTTCCCATGATAGGTATCCACGTAGTTCTCCAGAACATCCTGCATGAACCTGGGGTTGACACCTTTGCGAATATAACTGATCCCTTCCAGAATCAATTGCATCTCCAATGCCTCGGTAGCACTGCGCCGTTTCAGTTTTACGGTCATGGGAATAAAAACCAGGTTGGCCACAACAGCACCGTAAAAAGTTGTAATGAGCGCAACGGCCATTTTGGGACCTACGGAGCTAACATCAGAGAGGTCGGAAAGCATCTGAATCAATCCAATCAGGGTTCCAACCATGCCGAATGCAGGGGCAAACGCCCCCATCTGATTAAAAATCTCCCAGCCATCTTTATGCGCATTCTGAAGTTGTTTGACTTCCCTTTTAAGCAGGGCATTGACAGTGGCCTCATCTTTACCGTCAACAGTCAGTTCCAAACCTTTTTTCAAAAAATCATTATCAATTTCCTTAAGCTTGGACTCAATCGCCAACACACCCCCTTTTCGGGCCACATTACAGACATTGACCATGGTCTCAATCAATTGATACTGATTCGATTTTCGAACCATAAAGACTCTTAAGAACAACCCCATCACCTTCATCACCTCGTTGATGGGAAAAGCAATAAGAGTAGCCGCAAGGGTTCCGCCAAGAACGATCATCGCCGAAGGAATATTGATGAACAAGTCTAAACCGCTGTTCATCAAAATAGAGGCAATTACCAACCCCATACCAGCGATTACACCAACTAGAGTAGCTAAATCCATATTTTATGATGGTTGCTTAACTTTAATGATCCCTGAAATCGGATCCACATTGTTAAATTTTAAAATTTTATCCAGCGTTTCTTTATCCAGAACAGTCCCTTTTCTTAAAAGATTTATTCCCGAAGCAGAAAAAATATCAGAAGCCAGTTCCATACCCTCCGCCAACGCAAAAACAGAACAGTCCATGGTAGGCACTTCTTTGACCTCGCCCTGGCGATCGACATATTCTGCAAGAATTGACATGACATTGTCATCAAATATGACCCCCGTTTTTGCTTCCATTTTGGCTAAAATCTCCGCCGCAGGTTTGTCAGGGGACGCCATCCTGTTATGGTCAAAATAACTAGCGGCGCAAACGATTCGAGAACCAATTGGAATTCGATCCCCATACATGCCATCGGGAACCCCGGAGCCATCCACATTCTCATGGAGATGGCGGATGATTTCAGCAATCAACTCAAAGCCCGGAAATTCTTTCAATAGCATTTCCCCAACCAGAGGATGATTGGTGGTTGACTTGGACTCAAAAGCGTCTCTCTTATTTTCGTTGATGGCTTCCAGTCTTTTCTCCTGGGTCGGGAGAGCAACGATGCCCAGTTCGTGGAGACGCGCGGCAGATTTGACATTCCTGATCTGATAATCTGTCAGACCAATTTTTTCCGCAATATAAATAGAAATCTCCGCGACCCGCTCAGAGTGCCCGCGGTGTTTTGTCTGATGCAATTCGATAATGGTGGCCAAAAGGCCTTCTGTGGAATCAAATCTGCTGGCAAGTTCCTCTACCATGGAAGAAATTTGCTGGTTCTTGTTCTCCAACTGCTCGTTAAGCTCGGTCATCTCCTTAAGGCTGACACCCAGCCGCCTCTTATCATTCCGGAGTTCTTCATTGAGGGCGGCGAGCTTATGGTGAAATTGCTTCAATTGCCCCAAAGATGCTTCCAACTGCTTGTTTTTCTCAAAAACCGCATCATTGAGATGAGCCACCCGCATGACAAAATTCACCACGAAAAGCAATTCACCTTTTTTCAGAGGCTTGGATAAATAGGCATCGGCTCCTGTTTCACTGGCTTTGATGGCATTGTCCTGTTCAGCGTCATAGGCAGACATCAGGATCACCGCGGAACGAAGTTTAAGCTCCCGCACGCGTTGACACACATCAAACCCACTCATCCCTGGCATATGAATATCGCAAAGGATAATATCCGGCTTGATTTCGCGCATCATCTGCAGGCCTTCTTCGCCCGTTCCCGCCTGGAACACTTCAAGCGTCTCTGGACCAAAAGACTTCGTCAGAATCTGCTTGACGATCAGTTGTAGCGTTCGATCATCATCTATACTTAAAAACCGCTTCGCATTTTTGGTAGTGCTCAAATTTCAAAGCTCCCATACCTGCATGAAAAAGAGTTGATCTTTTATAAAAGAATCTTCCGCCTATAGAATTATACCGATAAACTTTAGAGCCTGTTTTTCTTTTTTCTGGCCCAAAAATTCACAAATAAAGGAACCTGCTCCATCAATGAAACTCCGTCCCGAACCGGATTATCAGCAGACCCGAACCTGCCCCTTCTGGAAAGAAGGCTTTGCAAAACCCCCGAGATTACCCGTCCCGGGCACGAAAGCTAAGGTAAAATACCACGTCTTCGCTTACGCTCAGAATGACATGCAGAAACCATTGTATTGTCATCCTGATGAGCCTTGGCGAAGAAGGATCTCGCTTTTCTCAATACAGAACCACTTATGCAAAGCCCTCTTCTAGAAAGGGATGAAATTTGTTGGCTGGCAATAACCTGATAATAGAATTTAACTGGTTATTATCAAGCAAAACTTGATCAAATTCAAGCTGTTATGGTCTTAAAGCGCTATTCCTAACCCTTATCGTCCAAATAATTTATTTCTTACTGTTTTTATTATTTTTTTAAGGACATAATGGCTACAGGTCATCCATATCATCGCTCTCAACTTCGGTAAATCGAGGGGCTTCGACACACCTGAGTCCCACCGCCAAATGCCGTTCAGAAGGATCAAAAGAATTTCTGAAGACGCATTTGGCATGAACTAAATAATTCATCCACGATCCCCCCCGCACAATTCTCTGAGTCGTATGTTTGGAAGCATTTTTCTGCATGCACCATTCCCAGACGTTGCCTGCCATATCAAAACACCCATAAGGAGACATGCCCTGTTCCAGATCCATTACCGGGTTGGTCTTGCAAGTCATGAAGTCACAAGTATTGGCAAACCCTTTTTCATAACCCATCGCCTCACCCCAGGGATAAACCCGTCCATCCGTTCCCCGGGCCGCTTTTTCCCATTCCTGTTCGGTGGGCAACCGTAGCCCCATCCAGAGGGCAAAAATAATTGCCTCGTAATAATTGATGCCAATAACAGGCTGGTCGTTATCAAACGAGTATTGGGGAAACCTGTTTTTGTGTTGCGGGTCGAACTGCTGGTATAAAGCATTGGTTACCGGAAATTTCATGATTGAAAATTCCTTTAGAAGAACCTTATCCTCTTCATCTGTCTCTTCCTGATAAATAAACTTTCCTTCAGGAATAGTGACCATTTCGCCAAATTTTTTGAGAACGGCCTTGTTCACCTGCTCCCGGTCCGTAACTTCGGCAAAAAATTCTTTAAGCTCTTCCAGATTTTTCAAAGGCTCCAAGTCAAACGTATCCAGAAGCTGATGAAAATTCATACCATGCCTTGCCAGAATGAGTTCAATCACACTGAATAAAATTCGACTGTCCCGGTGCTTGCGCTCCATTAGGCGGAGCAACAGGTCCTGGAGGTACACCGGTTCGTTGTACTGGATAACATGTTCGACACACACCTGTCGGCACTGGGCAAATTGGGGAAAAGTTTCCTTGCATTGATATTTCAACAACTGCCTTATCAAAAGGTCCTGCTCCCTCGGCAGATCACCTGCTTCAGCCAGCGAGTTCCCCGCCAGCATCACTGCCCCCTCGGCAATCAAAATATCGAACAACTCTTTTCCTGGAACCCCACCCGCCAGAATCTTAATAGCTTCGTGCCATCCCTCATTGGCACAGTTTTCCCGGACTATTTCCACCCAACGATCATCTTTCTGTATATATCGGGCGGCAAGAAACTCCTGAAAGGACGGGTGACGGTATTCCCAATACCGCTTCGTCTCCTGCAAAATATCTTTCCACCAGGGAACAATGTTTCCCTCCCGCAGAAGGATTTCTTTACCTTCCAGAGTTGATTTTTCGTAACCCGGCTCTACATCAAGAAAACGTTGTTGCCTGCCTTCGGTCATCAACTGGCAGGAGATTTCACCAAGTTGGTCGAGACAACTTTCCACCCAACTCTCATCTGCCGAAGGATTGGCCAGTTTCATCTTAAAACGGAACCAGGTGGAATAAATCTCCAACCGGTTTTTCAGTCCTTCAAGAAGTTCGTTTTCTGAAAGTTCACGAATCATCCGCAAGAGGAGTGGGACTTCTAAAAGTTCCGGGGTAAAAAGAGCCAGATCTTTGATCTTTTTGTTTTTAGAAGCAGAACCAAGATATGCAGAACTCTGCCTGGAATCAATTTTCTGGAAAGCCATTTGAAATGCGGCGCCTTCCCCACGCTTCACAACCGCATCGGTGGATAAAGAACCAAAATTGAACCCACGGCTGGCAAGCAAAACAAAATTACTGCGGAAAGCGTTATCCTCCAGAAATGATTCCATAAAAAACTGGAACCGGTCCTGAGGGTGAAGCTGGTCAAATCCGTCCAGAAGGAACTGGCACTTGCCGTAGTTGAAGATGGCATTAACCGTATTTTCAAGGAGTCCCTCATCCAAAATCAAATCGGGGTTATCTTCCTGTTCAAGCAGAACCACATCCATAATTTCACGGTTTACGGCGTAACGAAACAGGTCGAACCTGCCGCTTTCGGGCAAGTCTCCAAAATGGAAATACACAGGAAGACAGTAAACCGGATGAGCCGGTTCCTGAAGAAGCGTTTCCAGATAACGTTTCAAGAAAATGGTTTTCCCCATTCCCGATCCGGCATCCAACATGATTTTCAGCCGGTTGACCTCCAGTAAATCTTCGTTAATGATTCTTGGGGCGGGAAATACCTGTTCAAGCAGGCTTTGCCTGTGCATGATCGGGTTGACATCCAGCAAGACCAACGGGATAAGGGATTTACTTCTTTTCCCCTTCCCCAGAATCTCATCCAGACAATGGGAAACCTTTTTCAGTTTCTGCTTTCTGTAGACCTCCACGACCCATTCAATGGATTCTTCCGGTCGTTCAGGAACAAGAGGGAGTTCTTCCCCATCAAAACCGGGGACCAGTCCTTGCCCCTCGCTCATGAATAACCACCAGGCGATTGATGTTTGATATATGTTGTCATTCCATAAAACCTTTTTCTTCTTCAGTCAAGGGCGCATCAAAAAATTAAAAAACCGGTTATAGCAAATCTGCTATTATCATTAGGTTTTAATTTAATACTATCATACTGCTCGCAAAAGCCCCCACCGATGATCCCGTTAAAAGACGAAAACCCCACAAAAAACTTCCCGGTTTTCACACTTCTTTTTTTAACGCTGAACATCATTGTCTTTATTTATGGTGTCAATCTGCCTGTCCACCCCAGCATACTCTATGTAGACTACGCTCTTATTCCCTACCGACTTGTTAACCACCCTGTTGACGCTTACCCTACTCTTTACACCTCCATGTTTCTGCACGCGGGAATCGGGCATCTGGGGGGAAACATGCTTTACCTCTGGATTTTTGGCAACAATATTGAAGACGTTCTGGGGAAATTTCGCTTCTTCCTGTTTTATTTTGTCTGTGGAACCATCGCGGCACTGGGGCATATTGCCACCGACATGGAATCCCATATCCCCATGGTCGGAGCTAGCGGCGCCATATCAGGAATACTAGGCGCTTATCTGATATTATTTCCTTTTGCCCGAATCAAAACCTTTATTTTTCTTGGGTTCTTCTGGACCATCGCGCGAGTTCCTGCCATCGTTTTACTGCTGATATGGATTGGCCTGCAAATTTGGAACAGCATGGCGGCAGGTGCCGGGGGAACAGCCTGGTTTGCGCACATCGGAGGGTTCCTCGCGGGCATTCTTCTCATCCTGCCGTTCAAGCATATTCGCTAGTTTTCAACAGGCAAAAATCGACACCCATATGCAAACAGCCCTGCACTTTATTTCAAGCTTCCAGTGCACCCAAAATCTTTAAACGGACCAGGTTCAAGGCGGCTTGCGCAGATCGTTCTTTATTTCCAATCCGGTCATGCGTGAAGATAAATTTTTCGCAGTAAGTACCCAACCGGTCATGCACCGCTATATAGGTCAAACCAACAGGTTTGAGGTCACTGCCTCCTGAGGGCCCTGCAATTCCGGTTACAGAAACCCCTATGTCGGCCCCGGTTACCCGGCAAACGCCTTCGGCCATGGCCCGGGCTACCGGTTCGCTCACTGCGCCAAATTCCTCAATCAATTTTGGCTCCACTTGCAAACGGCCTATTTTAGCTTCGTTGCTGTAAACAACAAAACCTTCCTTATAATAACCAGAACTGCCCGAAACCTGTGTCAGCCGATGCCCGATCAAGCCCCCGGTGCAAGACTCGGCTGTGGCCAGAGTCAATGAGCTTTTTTGCAACAAAACACCGACTGCTTCCTCAAGTTCCTCTTCATCCTTCCCATATACATAATGAGATAAACGCCGGGCCAGGAAATTTTCCACTTCATCCAGAAAAGCCTCCCCTTCTTCCTTAGACTCTGCCAAAACAGAAAGGCGAATCCGAACTCCAAGATGCGAGGGCAAAGAAGCTATCGCCACTTGTTCCGGCAATGCTTCCATAAGCCCAACCCTGGCCCACAGGTCAGCCTCAGAAAGCCCGGTCGTTTTGATCAAGCGGTGCAAAAAGGCTTTATTCTTTTGCGCAACCATTTCTGGAGCAACATATTTTTCAAATAAATGTTTCATTTCCAGAGGAACTCCCGGCAGGGAAAACAAAATACAGTTCCCACATCGCATCTTAAAGCCAGGAGCAGTTCCTTTTTCGTTGTAAAGGATTTCTGCTTTATCAGGGACCTCACACTGGCTCCTCACGCTTGCAGGCACCTCCCGGCCGCGGGCCTGGAACATTTTCTCCAGCATGTCAGCAACTTTAGAGTCCTTTCTCAAACCACACCCAAACACTTTGAGTAAAACGGACTTGGTAATATCATCATGTGTTGCCCCCAACCCTCCGGTCAGGACAACCCAGTCCGAGCGTGCCATAGCAAGCTTTATGCAATCTTCAATAACATGAGGCGAATCACCCACTGTGGTTATGCGCGAAATTTCAATTCCAAATTCATGGATCTTTTCACCCAAATATTTCGAGTTGCGATCCAGAATCAATCCGCTGACCACTTCATCCCCAATCACCACCAATTCAGCACAAGGTGCTTTAGAGCCGCCAAAGATCATGTGACACCCGATTTAACGAAAAATTCCATGAATAAATATTCTACCTTTCATGGTGCTCAAGTACGAGAGAATTGAAACAAACATTGCCAAACTATATTACAACAAGACTGCAATTTCACGATATTGGAGCTACCCCGGATATTGCATGAAAAAAAGATGGCGAAAACCTTTCAAGCCTTTAAAATAAGGCTGACTTGGCAATCAAAAAAAGGAA
>Ga0210044_10009155_pt1 | contig 12128 bp, 18 predicted proteins | sample CryGey13umfilter_2_FD_183959 | JGI IMG/M metagenome (GOLD analysis project Ga0210044, IMG submission 183959) | Groundwater microbial communities from aquifer in Utah, USA - Crystal Geyser 4/9/14 3 um filter (SPAdes) (version 2) | ecosystem: Environmental > Aquatic > Deep subsurface >... | reverse complement strand
TTTTACCCCCTTATTCATTTGCAGCCAAAAACAGCGGGGACAATCTAAATAGAGATTAAGCGAGGAAGGAGAAATTTTTACAACCTTATCCGGTTCCATATTGAATTTATACACCAAAAAATCCTCTGCTGCAAACCCCATAATACAACTGCGATTGCAATGTTTTTGGTTGACTCAATGCAAGGAGGAGTTTTTTATGGTTTCAGAAAAGATATCAATGTTCTGCCTCTGCAATAAAACATTGGGCCAACCCTATCGCCATTGTTAGCTCTTTAAAAGATTGCTAATCTGAAGACAAATGACTTTTCTGGCAATTAATAAAAAAGCTGGTTTTGATTACCAAATTTTACAAACTTTTGAAGCCGGAATTGAACTAAAAGGTTTTGAAGTAAAATCCATAAAATCCGGCCGGATAAATCTGGTGGGTTCTTATGTTATAATCCGCGATAATCAGGCCTGGCTTTTGAACAGCGACATTCCACCTTACCAGCCAAAAAATACACCGGCTGATTATGATTCTAAAAGAACCAGACGTTTATTATTAAAACGCCCGGAAATTCATTACCTTCTCAGTCAAAAACAAAGCGCGGGTTTGACTTTAATCCCCCTGGAGATGTATATTAAAAACCGGGAAATCAAGCTGAAAATTGCTTTAGCCAAGAGCCGGAAAAAGGCTGACAAACGCGAGCTCCTTAAAAAAAGAACTATTGAAAGAGAAATGGGGAGGTTTAAAACGCTTCGCCGTTATCTTAGGGGATGAAAGGCTTCGACAAAATAAGTTCTCGTACCTTGCAAGCCGAGCCGATTGACTCGCTAATCCAATCAAAAACAACAACTGCTAACAAAAATGCAGTGCCGGCGTTAGCCTTTGCTTAATGTCGGTCTCTCCGCCAAGGCTTTAGTAGCCGGCGGACATCAGCCCTTGACGCCTCAAAAAGGACCACTGGTGTTATAACGAGGCTCGCTTCCTGCAAAATGGTCTAATAACAGAAAGTTAAACTATAAGACCACAACTGTTCTCGTAAGAAAACTAAGCTTGTAGAAAAGGTAAGTGAACCGTTTTGGACGCGGGTTCAACTCCCGCCATCTCCACCATATTGAATTAGTCGCCTCGCTCGGGGCTTCGTCCCTCGCTTCGGCGGGCAGGTAAAAGGAAAGGGAAACTTTTTTGCTGGGTTCTGCTCTGAACGAGCAGGGCGGCGGGAGCGGAGTTTATCCGCCTGCTGGCGGACTTCGGCTCGGGTGCGGCGGAATTCCCCCTTCACCCGCCAAAGTTTCGCAAAGCAAAATTTAGGCGGGCAGGCCCCCCTTCCGCCGCGCCCTCGCTTGGGCTGGCCTTTTTTTCGACGGATTTGAAAAGCCGTATTTTGCAAAGCAAAATGCGCCGCCAGAGATAATGTTGCCCTTGCCCCACCCCCCAGTGCACGGGCAAGGTTAGGGAACTCCCTTGTATTATTATATCCCATTTTGGGATTATACCGCAATAGGATATATCATACAAATAAGCATGAGCAAATCTGTTTACACAAAAGACTACAAAGAAATCATAGAACGCTTGAAAACAGCGCGTATTGAGGCTGGGCTTGCCCAGCAGGAGGTTGCCGACAAACTAGGAAAACCGCAGTCGTATATCTCAAAAATCGAGTCCGGCGAAAGACGGCTTGATGTCGCCGAGCTTAAAAAATTATCAGAAGTTTATAAAAAGCCAGTATCTTATTTTGTTTAATTTTTTATGTTGTTAAAGAAATTCGAACAATTTTTAGAATCAGTTGATCTAAAGGGCTATCGTGAAAAGTATAGGCCAATTAAGATTGTGGAAATGGATTTGCCTAAGGAAATTCAAGCTATTAATATGCTGTACAAGGTGTACTGGGAAAAGAAAAAGTTTTTGAGTTTTGAAAAATTTTACGAGGAATACCTGCAAGAACACAAAACAGAGATTGATAATTTTCAGGGAAAAACGGGGATGTGCAAAACATGTTTCGGCAAAGGTTTGCCCGCAAGAATTTATCGAACATGGGCAAGTATTATTACTCAAATACACGCAGGGTATGTTGCCGAATCAGTTTTTGGCGACGGAACAGTAGAAATGTCCGGCGAGCTTGATCATAAGGGAGCCGATTTTCAAGTTAAATATCGGGGCAAAATTTTGAACTATCAGGTTAAGAAGAAATCCCTAGGTAGAGAAGTGCGGCAGGAAAAACCTAAATCAAAAAATCCACTACCGGGCGAATTTCTAGACATTAAATATGAAGTTCCGAGTAGCGATTATTTTGAAAATCCGAAGAAAAAAGACGGCGAATATAAACTACCATATAAGAGGTTTCAAAAGAATAAAGAGTTAAAGAGATTCCCGAATGGATTTGTTGTTTTTACCTCTTATGCTTTTGAGCAAAAGAAAAAAGAGATAGACGAGGCTTCAAAATAATTTCGAAACGACTTTTGTATTGTCTATCATTTTTTCTGCCATTCGCACATAGTCAGGGTTTATCTCAAAACCTATATACGATTGACCCAATTCTTTTGCGGCTGCACATTCCGAGCCAGTGCCTACAAATGGCACTAGTACAACGCCGTCTTTTTTGGGCATAGCCGATTTAATCAATTTTCTTGAAAGTTCTAATGGCTTTTGTGTTGGGTGTTTAATAATTTCGTGTTTTTCGTGTTTTTTTAATTCTCTTGGTTCAAAGACATCATCGCAAGTTTTACACAAAAACCACCTTTCTACCATGCCGGCTCCGCCCGCAAGCGCGGGGATTTTTATTACATCGCGAGGCAACGCTCCGCCTTCATGGGCTTGATAAATTGTCTCCTTTCCTTCTTTACTAAATCGGCCCAAAGTTCCTTTTCTAACCTTGCCAGCCGCTCCATTCAAAAATCCTTCCGTATATGGCTCCCTAACTTCATCTCTATTAAAAACCGGTTTGTCTTTCCAAGCACAAATAATCGCCTCGTGGCTTCTTTGCCAAAAATTTAGTGAGGCGACATTTTTATTCGTATAGTGCCAAATAAGCCATCTTTTGTTTATCGGAATTTCAACTGAAAGATAAGCTAAAATTTCGCTGAAGCCGTAGATAAACATTGTCCCGTTTGGCTTCATTGTGCGGATACATTCGTTTATCCACTCTTTACACCAAGCGACATATTCGCTTAATTCTCTTTTATCAATGTTGTTGCCGAAATCTTTACCAATATTATAGGGTGGATCAACAACGACAACATCACAACTTTCGTCAGGAAGTTTTTTAAGCTCTGCAAGCGCATCGCCTAAAATTATTTTATTTAAGGGAAGTGTTTTATTTCGTTTTAACGAAGTAGTCGTTAAAAAATCTTGTACCTGCAAGTCTGGTTCGTTTTGTATAACGTCAATAACAATTCCTTGAATTTTTATATCCCTGTCTTTTCGTATAATAATCGGCTCGTAGGCACTATTTGCTGGCTGGAGCCTAATTTGATTACGCTCTCTGAAAAATTTTTTAAGTGTTGCCTCGTAATTATCTATTAAAACGACTACTCTTTGCCCATTTTCGGCGACTTCTTGTTGTTTTACCAAAATAACATCGCCGTCTTTTATATTTTCATCAATCATACTATTCCCGCTTACTCGCAAAGCGTAGAAGTCACCATTTTTAGGCAATTTTGTTTTGGCAACTGCTATAAATTCACTCTGTTGGCTAATTGCTTCAATCGGTTCACCCGCGGAAATAATTCCAAGTAATGGAATTTTAACTAATGGTTCTTTTTCGGGAATACTAATTGCCCGTGCTCTATTTTTTATTTTTTCTAAATATCCGGCCTTTTTTAATTTAGAAATATAAAAATGTGCCGTTGAAACGGAAGCCATTTTAAACTTCTTTTGTATTTCAGCGAGAGACGGAGCATACCCCTTATCTTTTGAGTAAGTTTTTACGAAGTCAAAAACTTCTTTCTGCTTTTTAGTTAGCATAGTCTTGATTTATTCTATACTAAAAGTATAATAGAAAAAAAATAGAAAATCAAGGTCGAGTTTATCCACAACACAATTTAAACAACAATAATATGCCTAAATTTAACAGGACTCAAAAATTCACAAAAGAGAATATTGCCAATGTTCCCCAAGATAAAGCAATAATATATAAAATTAAAAGTAGGGGTGGGGAAAACCTCTATACTGGAATCGCTGGGCGTGGTCGATCGCAGGAGCGATTGCTAGAACATAAAGAGATTAAAAAAGAGAAAATTCCCGAGGGGACAAAATTTCAGTACGCGCAGGTAAAAACAAAAGTGCGCGCACATGAAGTTGAAAAGTCGATTATTAAAAAAGAACAGCCAGAATTTAATCAACAACATAAATAATATGAATTACTACAAGTCAGCAAAAACAAAGGTTTTCATCAGTTTTGATTTTGACCACAATGAAGATTTGAAAAATCTGCTCATTGGACAAGCAAAAAACGATGATAGTCCGTTTGAAATTACGGACATGTCGGTCAAAGAGGAACTGTCAGGCGATTGGAAAGAAAAAGTGCGAACACGCATCAAGAAAGTGGATCAAGTCATTGTGATTTGCGGTGAGCATACAGATACCGCTAGTGGTGTTGCGGCGGAAGTTAAAATAACGCAAGAGGAAGAAAAACCATATTTTCTGCTTTGGGGCAGAAGCGATGAAACCTGCGTTAAACCAAAAAATGCAAAGGACGAGGACAAAATCTACAAGTGGACTTGGGATAATCTCAAAAATCTTCTTGACGGAGTAAGATAAATCCTATGAGCGAATTGTTTGCGAAAAATGAAAAGGATTACGGAGATGATTACAAAAATCATCTTTTTGAGCAATATAAACTATATGTTGAAAGCATTGAAAAAACGAGCGATAGGCGACAGCATGCTAACAATTATTTTATTACTATCAACACCGCTCTGATTTCGCTCATAGGTTTATCTTTTCAAATAAAGATTTTTGAAAACACCGCTTGGATAAAATTTGTCCTCGCCCTCGTCGGAATAATTATCTGTTTTATATTTTGGTATTTGATTAGGTCATATAGACAATTAAATACAGGCAAGTTTGCGGTTATTCATAAAATTGAGGAATATTTACCTTTGGCATTGTATAAATATGAATGGGAAATTTTGGGCGAGGGCAAGGACAAAAGTAAATATTATCCGTTTTCGCACATTGAGCTTTTGATACCGTGGGTGTTTGGAATAATCTACGCATTGTTAGGATTGTATTTTTTGTGTTAAATTTATAATAAAGCCCGCCGAAAAAATCGCCGCCGGAAGCGAGGGCGAGGCGGAAGGGGGGCCTGCCCGCCTAAATTTTGCTTTGCGAAACTTTGGCGGGGGAAGGGGGAATTCCGCCGCACCCGAGCCGAAGTCCGCCAGCAGGCGGATAAACTCCGCTCCCGCCGCCCTGCTCGTTCAGAGCAGAACCCAGCAAAAAAGTTTCCCTTTCCTTTTAGAAGAAAAGATCGGCGCGCGCAAATTAAAAAATGTGAAGAAAACTTTTTTGCGGGGTGGCGATCCGCCAGCTGGCGGAGAGCGGCGGCGGGGCGGAGCGTCAAAGTTCGCAGTCCGGATTTTGCTCAAAGAAAGTTCGGATTTCGTCCAACAAGACCGCCAAATACGATTTGTCGGAAGATGATTGATAATGTAAAAAAGATTTATAAAGAGTAAATTTTTAAGTTTACCCCGTTAGCAAAATGAAGTTTTTGCTTCGGGGCAAATTTTAAAAAGGTGCGTTTAAAACTTGTTAAACGTAATCGCTTAGGGTCACAAAATTTAGAAAGAAATATAAACGAATAAAACATTGATTCTATAATAAAAAATTGTCTCCATCAGGAAATCTACCACCGGGAGACAATCGTTGTTGGATTAGGGGACTTGTTTTTTTCTTTTTTTTTGCTTTAATTAAATAAACAGGCAAATATTTTTCAATATTCTATAAACAACCAAATAAAAGCCGAGGAGCTGCGAGTGATTGATGAAAAAGGCCAAAACTTGGGTATTTTTAAACTTGGAGAAGCTCTAAACTTAGCCCGAGAAAAAAATCTTGATTTGATTGAAATTTCAGCCAGCGCCAATCCGCCGGTTGCCAAAATAATAAGTTTTGACAAATTCCGCTATCAAAAAGAAAAAGAAAAAAAGAAACAGCAGCAGACTCAAAAAACCAAAGAATTGAAACAAATCCGAATTTCCCCCCGCGCCGCTTTAAATGACTTCCTCATTAAAGCCCGACAGGCAGAAAATTTCCTGAAAAACGGTCACCAAGTGGAAATTAATTTGTTTTTAAGAGGCCGAGAAAAATTCAATAAAGAATGGAGCTTAAAAAAACTTGATGAATTTTTGAAAATGATAACCTTCCCTTATCAAATCACTTTGAAACCAAAAACCGGCGGTCGGGGCTTCGTCACCCAAATTTCGCCAAAATAATTATGAGCACCAAAAGTCTTATTAAAAGAATAAAAATAACCAAAAAAGGGAAAATCTTAAGAAGGGCCATGGGGTTAGGCCATAATAAAGCTCAAAAACGAACTGTTCAAATCAAACGCCGCCAAAAATTTCGCGGCTTGGATTTAAAGAAAAAAATATTATCCGTTATTTAAACCGCTAAATATGACCAGAGTTAAAAGAGGGAAAATTGCCCGTAAAAAAAGAGAAAAAATTCTCAAATACACCAAGGGATTCAGATGGGGAAGAAAATCCAAAGAAAGAGCGGCTAAAGAAGCTCTTCTTCATGCTTTGAGCCGCCAATTTAAGGGCCGTAAAGAAAAGAAAAGAAATTATCGTCAGCTTTGGAATGTTAAAATAAACGCCGCTCTTCGGCCGGAAGGAATAAATTACAGCCGATTTATCAATGCTTTAAAAAAGAAAAAAATTGCCCTCAATAGAAAAATCCTGGCTGATTTGGCGGAAAACGAACCGGCAACCTTTAAAAAAATTGTTGAATTTGTAAAATAAAAAATGGCTCAAAAAACAACTATCAAAGGTTTTGAGGTTATTTACGATGACAATGCCTCAAGCGGTGTTTCTTATTTACGCGACAGCTTGGAATACGACGAGGCAATTATTTTCTTTGACCGAGCCAGAAATTATGGCTCGGCTCCTTTTGAAGACCACAACGGCAATAATTTTACTTTAGTTTACCAAAACGGCGAATATTTTTTGAACCGAAGATAAAACAAAAACGCTTTAAATCAATCCGGCAATTTTTTATTTGAACTCCTTCTTTTTTTAAAATTCTTATTTTTTCTCTTTGCCCTTTAACATAGCCGCCAATAAATCCACTTGAACGAATCACCCGATGGCAGGGTATTTTTTCGCCCGCCAAAATTTTCCCTGAAAATTTAGGTGGGTAAAGATTTTTATTTTTGTTTAAAGCTTGACCGACTGCCCGAAAGGCCTGTGGCTGATTAATAATTCGGCTTATTTCTTTATAAGTTGAAACTTTGCCGGGCGGAATAAACTTTGCGGCGGTCCAAACTTTTTCTTTAAAACTTAATTTCTTTTTCACTTTTTAACGTTTAACTGAATAAAACTTTGAAGGCTTTATTTAAAATGTTTTTTTGGTTTTGATAAATCAACATCCTTAAAGCTTCCCGATGGGAAAACCAGCCAAAACCTTGATGTTCAAAAGAAATCCTGATAATCGGATTTTTTGTTTCAGCCAAAAAATAAACTACAATTTTAAAAATCTTTCTTTTTTGCTGAGTAAAAATATAACGGTCGTAAACTTTAAATTTTTTGCTGAAAGTTAAATCGCCGGGACGCAAGCCGGTTTCTTCTTTAATTTCCCTTAAGGCGGCGGTATAAGAATCTTCTTCTTTTTCCAGCTTTCCCTTGGGGAAATTCCAATAACGGCCGCCGTGATAAAGCAATAAAAATTTCGGCCCTTCTTTGGTTTTTCTGAAAATTATGATGCCGGCTGAAATTTCACGCATAAATAAATCACTAATCAATCTCTAATATTATCTCTAATAATCTCGAATTAGTCGCCTTTTAAAATTCTTTTAAATTGCAGATTATTTCTATTGAAATTTGCCAAAATGCCTAAAGAAGTATTAGTGGCCTTCAAATAAGCCAAAACTTGTTTCACATCACGAATATAAAATTTATTAGCCACCTTAATTTCTAATATAATTTTATCTTCTATTAAAAAATCAAGAAAATATCTTCCTATAGAAATGCCCTTAAATGAAAGTGGAATACTTATCTGTTCTTTAAATTTTATATCTCTATTTTTAAATTCTTGAGAAACGGCTCGCTGATAATATTTTTCTTGATAACCACCACCTAAGTTATTGTAAACATCAAAAAGAATACCGATTATCTTATAACTTAATTCTTTTTCAACTAATTTAGCCATACTAATTATTAGAGAACATTCGAGATAAAATTAGAGATTGATTAGGGATTATTTTAACATTTTTAACATCTTCTCCAATGGCCAGTAGTTAATAATGTCTTTTTTTTCAGCCCAACCCCGCCGGGCCTGACTAATGCCATATTCCAAATAAGGTAAATGGGTAACAGAATGAGCGTCAGAATCAATGGCAATTTTTACTCCGGCTTTTATAGCCAAATGGATATGGTCGTCTTTTAAATCCAGACGATTGGGGTAAGCGTTAACTTCCAAAACCGTTTTGGTTTTTTGGGCGGTTTTAATAATTTCTTCAATATCAAATTCGTAAGCTTCTCTTTTTTGAATGATCCGGCCCGAAGGATGAAATAAAATATCAACATTAGGATTGCTTATGGCTTTTTTAATTCTTTCGGTCTGCTCTTTTTTGGAAAGATTAAAATAAGAATGAATAGAAACTCCCACGACATCTAATTTGGCCAAAACTTCGTCCTTAATATCCAAACTGCCGTCTTTTAAGATATCGCATTCTGTGCCTTTTAGAATCTTAAATGGTTCGACTCGGCTCACCACGGGTTTTGAATTTTGTTCGTCAATTGACGAATTGAATTTTAAATTAAGCCGGTCAATTTCTTTTATTTGCTCCAGAAGTCTTTTTTCATCAAGACCATTGGCCATGGCCAGTCTTTTGGTGTGGTCGGTAATAGCAATATACTCCAAACCTTGCGCCATAGCTGCTTTAGCCATTTCTTCAATGGAATTTACGCCATCGGTCCAATTGGTTTGAACCTGCAAGTCCCCTAAAATTTCTCCGTAATCAATAAGTTTGGGAAGCTGATGGCGTCGAGCCAGTTCAATTTCTCCTTTGTTTTCCCGCATTTCCGGTTCAATGTAATCCAAGCCTAATTTTTCATAAATTTCTTCCTCGGTTTCACCGGCAATTTGTTTTTTTCCTTTAAACAAACCGTACTCATTCAGCTTGTAACCTTTCTTAAGGGCGATTTCCCTTAAAGCGACATTGTGGTCTTTAGAACCGGTGAAATAACTCAGAGCCGCGCCGTAAGATTTTTTTTCTACCACTCTCAAGTCAACATCCAAACCATTGTTTAACTGAACCGCTGATTTAGTTAAACCCTTGGCATAAACTCTGGCGACTTCGGGCAAGGAAACAAAATAATCCATTACTGGCCGGGAATCGTTGGAAATAACTAAAATGTCCGCGTCACCAATAGTTTCTTTCCAGCGCCTGACCGAACCAGCCGCCACTAATCTTTCAACTTCTTTCAATTTTTTCAAACGCTCTTCCAAACTGCGAATCAATGACCTGGTAAACCCCAAAATAAAACGGCCGCTGGATTTTTTCAAAAACTTGATGCCTTCTAAAATGTTTTCTTCGGTTTTTTCCCCAAAGCCTTCAATTTTTCTGATTTTTCCGGTTTGGGCGGCTTTTTCCAAATCTTGAATATTTTTAATGCCCAGGGCTTCGTAAAGTTTTTTTAGGCTCTTTGGACCTAAACCTTCAATTCTTCTTAGGGAAATTAAATCTAGGGGCGTTTGTTTTTTTAACTTTTCATAATACTTCAAATGGCCGGTTTTAATGAGCTCTTCAATTTTTTCGGCAATGGAAACGCCGATTCCCGGAATGTCTTCAATAGCTTTTAAACCGCCATTTTTATAAATACTTTCCACTTCCTCTTCTAATTCTTCAATAACCTCAGCAGCTTTTTCGTAAGCTCGAGGTTTAAAAGCCACGCTTTGCATTTCTAAATATTCCCCTATTTCTTTTAAAATTTCGGCAATTTGATGATTGCTAATCATACTCACAAAATTAACCTATGGCCGGCGGCCGATGGTCGGGAATACCAACCGATTTTTTAATCACTGGTTCGGGAAGAATGAGCTTTGGCATGGTTATTAAAAAAATGATGCTGGTTAAAGAAAAAATACCGACTAAGATAAAAACAATACTGTAGCCAAACCAGTTAGCTAATAATCCGCCAATTAAACCGCTGATGCCGGAAGCAAAACCAATGGCCGTGCTGTCCAAAGACCAATCAAAGGAATAACGGCTTTTATCCAAGTGCCGAGAAAAAACCCCTGACCAAGCCGGCGTATAAATAGCAAAAGCAATGGCGTGAATCGCTTGAACCAAATAAAGAGCCGCCAGACTTCTCACGGCTAAAAAGGCAAAAGCCGCAAAACTGCTTAAAATTAAACTGACAACTAAAGCGTAAAAATCATCTTTTTCGCCTTCAATTTTATCCAAAAGATTGGCAATTGGCAGCTGAACAGCGGATTTAATAATCCAATAAATAGCCGCGGCTAAACCCACTGTTCCTAAAGTGGCCCCGCTGATTTTATCAATAATAAAAATAGGAAAGATTGGACCTAAAAATCCCCAGGCGCCCATTACAGCCAAATCAACAAAAATATAATTTCGGATTAATTTACTAACTTTAAGATTGATGTCAATTTTTATTTTCATTTTTTTAAAAGCATTTTATCTACTCAACCAATTTAAATTGAAAATCATTGTTTTCAAAACTAACTTTTAAGGAGTTCCCCCGGCCGATTTCTTTCTTTAAGATTTTTTCCGAGAGCCGGCTTTTAATTTTACTGGAAATAACTTGCCTCATGGGCCGAGCGCCGAAAACGGGGTTGTAACCCAACTCGGCAATTTCAGAAATTGCTCCTTCTTCAAAATCCAAACCAATGTTTTGGGTTTCCTTCAAACTTTTAGCCAGGTCGTTCAGTTGAATTTGAACAATGGATTTTATTTCTTGAAGCTCCAAATTGCGGAAAACAATAACATCGGAGAAACGGTTTAGCAATTCCGGCTTAAAAATGCTGGTTAATTTTTTCTTCAATTCGTCGGCAATTGCTTCTATAGGCTGACCGGCTTCCAAATTTTTAACAATAAATTCAGAATGGGCGTTGCTAGTGGCAATAATGATAGTATTTTGAAAATCCACCAACCGGCCTAAACTGTCGGTCAATCTCCCTTCATCAAAAACCTGAAGAAACAAATTTAAAATATCCGGATGAGCTTTTTCAAACTCATCTAATAAAATCAAACTGTAAGGTTTTTGTAAAACCGAGTCAGTTAACGCCCCGCTAACATTGAAAGAAGGGGCGCCTAAAAAACGGCTGATGGTTTGTTTTTCCTGATACTCGGACATATCAAAACGAATCATGGCGTTTTCAGAACCAAATTGAAGTTTGGCTAAAATTTTGGAAAGTTCGGTTTTGCCGACGCCGGTTGGTCCGACAAACAAAAAAGCCGCAATCGGTCCGCCTTTGCGAGCCAAACCGCTCCGATATTCTCTTAAGGCTTCCGCTACGGCGTTGACGGCCTGATTTTGATTAACCAAACGCTCATGAATTAATTTTTCTAAATCCAGCAATTGCTTAATCTCTTTTTCGCCGGCCCTTTGAATGGGAATCTGACTTCTTTCTTCAGCCACGGCAATAACTAAATCTTCATCAACCCTTTTTAATCTTTGACGTGCAGCTTCGGCTAATGCCTGCTTAAGCAAATCTTCGGCGCTTAAGGGTAAAACTTTTTGACGAAAATAGCGGTAAGCTAATTCCACGGCTTTTTTTATGGCTTTGAAACTGATAAAAATTTTGTAACTTTTTTCCAAAATCAAGCTGTCAAAAACCAAAAACCTAACGGATTCTTCCTGAGTTAATTCTTGAACTTGAAGAACCTCAAACATACTAAAAATTTCGCTCGGGGTTCAATCCATTGCTTTAATTCCCGGGGATAAGTTTCGGCAATAACCGG
>Ga0210044_10009154_pt1 | contig 12128 bp, 13 predicted proteins | sample CryGey13umfilter_2_FD_183959 | JGI IMG/M metagenome (GOLD analysis project Ga0210044, IMG submission 183959) | Groundwater microbial communities from aquifer in Utah, USA - Crystal Geyser 4/9/14 3 um filter (SPAdes) (version 2) | ecosystem: Environmental > Aquatic > Deep subsurface >... | reverse complement strand
AAAAATGTCGTGTACAAAATTTTGCCTTTTGTATTTATGGTACAGAATCGGTTATAGTATACTGATTTCTATAAACACAAAAAATAAAGAACAAAGTCTAAACGACAAAACTGTAGTTTGTGGTTTAGACTTTGTTCTTTATGTGTTGTGTTTATTGATCAGTACCCGTGAGTTTCTTGGTGGCACAATAGTCTGTCCTTTGTCCATCAATTTCTTGGTCGCGCTATTGTATGTGTGTTACTTTGTCTGCTTCTTTTTCTCTAGTTCCCAATCTTCGTCCGTGTCTGTCTTTTGTCTGCCTGTTGCCTTGTCTGAAAAATCCGTTAAAGCATGAGGTGGTTCCGGATTACCCATCTAATTTGACAAAGCCCGATAAAGCATGATGTGGTTTTGGGTTACTCCCTGATTTGAACCAAGTGTGTTCCTCCTGCACATGTGTGCTATGTGCAAGGAGGTATAAGGGCAAATCATTGAAAGTCCTTCTTTGTTATTAAGATTCAATAATCATGCTGATAATCGATGAAGCAAAAATGCTAAAAACTGGATTGAGTTTGGTGGGGCATTCTTTGGCCGGACAAGGAAAATGTCGTCCGCAGCAGCTTGAGACACGGTTCCGATCTGTCTTTGGCAAAAGTGCAAAAATTTTGCTGAAGCTGTGGATTGATTTGCAAACAACAAACATTGCCGCAGCAAAGATTGTTGATGCAGTTGAGAAAGATTTGCACAAATTTTTGTGGACTTTGAATTGGATGACAGAGTACGCAACAGAGGCATCAATGACAGGACGGACTGGATGGTGCGAAAAGACCATTAGAAAAGAAATAAAGTCAATAATTTACAGAATCCAAGCTTTCAAAGAATCAAAGATAATTTGGCCTGCATCATGGGATGATCCATTGATAGATTCTCCTGTATTCATTTGTTCTGTTGATGGCACCCACTGTCCCATTCAAGAGCCAACACGCAATCATAAATATTCAAAAAATCCAAAATACTACTCACATAAATTCAATCGGTCTGCACTTGCTTATGAAGTTGCTTTGTCACTCTTTACAAGCCACATTGTTTGGATCAATGGACCTTTCCCTGCTGGCAAGAAGGATCCAGAAATATTCAAGGAGCCAAACGGTCTTTGTTTGCGCATCCCACAAGGTAAGAAAGTCATTGCCGACTCAGCATATAAACGCCAGGAGTTTCCAATGATTAGTGTCACAAATGTTGCTGATTCAAGTGAAGTCAAACTCTTTAAAAGGCGTGTCCGAGCACCCCAGCCCAGGAGAGCATTTTTGCCAAAATGAAGGTTTTCCGTGTATTGACTGAGACATTCCGACATGGAGAAGCCTTCCACGGTGCTGTTTTTAATGCTGTTGCAGTGATATGCCAATACGAAATTGATGTTGTGCCTCTATTTGATCCTTAGCAAAGAAATGGAATGTAATTTACTAGAATTATCTGTCAATTATTAATTACAGTTGCTCATCTACGGAAGTGTCAGGCCCCGCAAGTAGGATCTCGACTTCATTGATGGCTCCATCATTCCAAACTTCTTGTTGTCCACCCATTAGAATACCTGTCAAGGTTTCATTGTTGTTTGTGGTGGCAAAAAGTGAAGTTGCAGGCTGCGTGATGGCACTGGGTTGTGGAGGAGTCGGATTGTTACGTGTTCGTTTGGATGCCTCTTTATCCACCATGGTGGTTTGTTGGGTATGAAGGCGTTTGATTTGTGCCCTTTGGCTGTCTTCATCCATGCTGTTGTTGGCCCAATGTTGATACACAGGAGGGAGAGGTTGAATGCCAAATTGCACACCCAATGAAACAAAAAAAGAAAGATTAGACAAGCCCCTTATCTTTACTGGTTCACTACTTAGTGAAAGTCATACCGTCAAAAACTTTCTCAAGGTCCTGTGCATGACAAGAGTCCTGAGCAGCAGTTACAGTTCGTGGCTCATCTTCAATGATTGTTACAGCCCAAGCAATGTCAAGCTCAACTCCCAAGATTGTGCGGGAGGTGTTGATCAAATTTGACACTTCAACCGGAGTGATCTGTGGTTCAATCTCTCCCATGGTGGAGTTAGGAGAGAAGACAGCGTTGGTTAATTCAAAGTCGTTTGGGAAGACCAACAACAAGAAATAAACTCGACGACTGGTATTCTGACCTAAAATACGGTTTCGGACAACAGTTCGAGCCAATTCATAAGTCTCTGAGTGTCCACCAAGGCGTTGGCGTTGAGCTTGATAAGAAACACGACTGTGGTCTGTGGTGAAAGTCGAACGGGCAACCGGCAACTGTAAAACAACTTCTCGGGTACTTTTAAGCCATGCACGATATCCACCTTCCCGGTAAGCATTGAAGTCAGCCCCTAAGATTTCAATTCCAAAACCATTATGAAGGACACCATTGTCGGGATGATCTTGAAAAGGAACAAGGACAAATTCACGGTGCCCCTCAGGACGGGAGGGGTCAACTTGGACGGTGTTGCCTGTGTGAAGAATAAAAAAGGTGAGACAACATGGAAGAATATTGTAGATATGACAAAGAGATTTACGCACTAGGTCCAAATTGAATGCGCTGCCATGGAAGTTGACTCATGTTGGTTAAAACAGAAGGACGAGGACTTCGGTTCCTTTCGTGAAAAGGGAAGAGTGTCCGTGGACTTCTCTGTGATGTCAGCAATGAGATGGATTTGCTCTCTTCTTCAATTTCTAGAGAAAGCTCCTGTTTGACTCGACTATACTCAACAGCGGAAAGTCGTTTCCACTTTCCTACTAGGTTCTGTACTTGACGTCGTTGCACAGAATCAGGTGCACCGTAAAGCTCTTTGTCATCGTTGCAACACAGGTACAATGCAAATACTGCAATGCCCCCGTGCCCCTCAATGTCTCTAAGAATCTTTCGTTTTACTAGCGCCTGAAGACCCCAAGCTGCTGTTTGTCTGTCTTTTGAGGGTGTAGATGCAATGGTTGATATAATCTAGTGTGATCTAATAATAAGATATCATTTTATGACTTTTCGTGGTGGGTTGTGGGAAGGAGGGTGGGAAGCCCACAACTAACAAAATACTTGAGAAAGGCATTGGATGTTGTCAATCAAATTTTGTACATTTTCTCATACACTGATTCAAAAATAGGCGCCAATTCATGCCGCCCGTCCATGAGAATTTGTCCCTAGTCCATCGTGTCCAAGAACAATTCTTGTGCAAATTGCACTATCAAACATCAACAATGTTCCTTGCCAACCGATCGAAGAAAGAACCAACGTTGGAAACCAACAATGGTCAACCATCAACATTTAACTCAGTGTCTGTACAAACAGGAAAAAAATCAAACACAACTAAGACAACAAATAGTCGCAGACCACATGCCACCTCTCTTGCACCGCCCACCGGCCTGCCCTCCGCTGAATCTCAAACATTTTCTTGGGAAAACAGCTGGGCAAAAGAGATTCTAAGAGAAGCAATTGCCAATCAGGATATCACTGACAAGCATACATATGATGAAATTCATCATTGGCATCCGGAAATCCAGCTTACGGACCGCAAAAAGCTCCCAGGACGGGTCCGAGGTTTAGTCAATCAAGTAAAGAAAGATGATAATGCTGCCATGGAAGATGCATGTGCTTTCAACCATGATCGCAAGTTATTCCCAATGCCAACACAAAATTATCGAGAAGAGCCCCGTTGGCAAGGTTCAGATGCTGAGTGGTGGCTGAAGAAAGATGTTGCTTCAGAATTGCATTTGAACATGACACCTTATGAGTTCTACTCCAGTCGAGCTGAGTATAAGATTTACAGTCCAGATATAATTCGGCAACACATATATCAAGAAGTGAAGTTTCAAAAATGGTGTTGATACCGCAAGGACAAACAAAAGTCACAGTTTATTAAATTCGATGTCTGATTCTACATTCTACATTTTAACTGATAGAAATTTTATTTGCTCAAACGGTATTGCCCTCTATTCAAATTTGCTCAAACGGTATTGCCCTCTATTCAAATTTGCTCAAACGGTATTGCCCTCTATTCACATGCTCAAACGGTATTGATATCTAATGATCCGGGATTGATATGTTTTGAGCACTGTTTGCTAGGTTGTAGGTCAATTTTTTTCAGGGGATTGCAAAATCTCAATTGAATCCCGTCAAACGAGTCATATTGGTCTGTCCCTCAGCCGATTCCGGATGCCCCAGATGATGGACAAGCTGACGAGACATGCTACCCGTAGTAGGGAGAATTTAAACAAAATTGGTCGCAAAAACTGACATAATATTATTATGATGTGGGTAGAGATTACACATATATTGATTTCACTCAAGGGTACACATTTGTATGGCACATTCTGTGACGTTTTGAGCCTCCAAAATATCGATTAATTTTGTCGGATAATAGGCGGTGATGCAATGGGCATTTCACTCTCTACAACAAGATCCGTTCACTCTGTGTCAGCAAAATCCTCCTCCTCCATCTTTCATCCATACTACCTTACAGTTAAGCTGGTTCATACCCTTTTGATCGCAAATTACCATGAAAGTATCAAACGGTCTTATTGTCGCCATTTCGTGGGCATCATCGGCCTCTGCCTTTCTGCAGAAGCCTACTATCTCACTACCCTCGTCTACCACGGCGCTTGGGGCTTCCAGAGATTACGAGTCGGGCAATATGAGAAAAATTGGGGAAGTGGCCCTGGCAGCATCCATTTTCCTCAGTTCTCTGCCGAACGCTGTCCACGCAATCGATTACCGTCTACCTCCGATCGACCGAAGCGATCCAAACCGATGCACTCTGAAGAGTAGTGCCATGGGACAGAGTAACGCGGCGCGAGATTCTCTGTTTGATCTTCGTGAATGCAATCTTGCAGGAGCAGACGCTCAAGGATATGACCTGAGTGGGGTCATCATGTAAGTTCAATGAGACGTGACGCTTTTTCGTGGGATGCGCTGAAGGAGTAATCAGCGACGATGTTGGTATTTTACTCACCAAGTGCCCCGTTTCGTATATCATTTCATCGAATCTGGTTCGACAGGGGCAAAACAGACGTATCGAAAGCCAATTTCGCCGAGGCGTACTTTAGCAAGGGCTACCTTCAGGGTAAGTTTTTGTATGTGTATCTCCGACACCGCCTACCTGAACTTTTTGGTGCGCGCGTGAAAGGGTCTCTCACGTTCCACAAAATGCGTTCCGCCACATAGACAGCAAATTTGATGGAACTGACTTCACGAATGCCATCGTAGATCGAGCCACCTTTAAAGGGTCAAGCCTACGAAATGCCATCTTTAAGAACGCTGTCCTCACGGGAAGTACCTTTGAAGACGCCGACGTGGAGGGAGCGGACTTCACTGAGGTTGCGATTGGATCGTATGACTTGCGAAACCTGTGCAAGAACCCGACCTTAAAAGGGGAAAATGCCAAGACGGGGGAAGATACGAGAATGTCCTTGGGTTGTCCCTAAAATTAGGTCACTCGAATGGCAAGCACCACCTTGTTTGTGCTACTCATGTCGCCTAATCCATCGCGAAGACATTAGCAACAGGAATACAATATTAGACGGTGATTTGTTATTTAGGCTAATGTATCTATATATTTCCTCTACAAACTCTACCATTACCAATAGGAGTAGCAGAGTTGGGCATGACGAGTTTCGAGGAAGTTGTGCACACACATCCTGTGTTAATTTTTACATTACAACTTGTTTAACTGGTTAACGACTGGTTTCGACACAAAAGAAGAAAGCATGTGGTATCTTAAAAGGTTAAAGAAGTCCAGTGAGAACCTACATAGATTACATATGAAAGGAACAATGTTTTCATTGAGTGCGTGTAATCAAGTGAAGACGCCCGCCTTTTCTTTGTCGCGGGCATCTCGGGACCGCGAGGAGCGACGCGATTTACGTGAAGAGTCGCGTTCTCCTCTACTCTTGCTTTTAGAACGACTTGATCGACGACTGCGGTCATCCCCACTTCTTCTCGCTTGCCGATACTTCCGCTGCATGAGCGCACGACGTCGTCGACGATTCGTGAACAGAATCCCAGTGAACATAACAAAAGAAGCCAGAAGCAGCAATCCACCAGCAACATACTTGAGCTTTGTTAACCACGTCTGTCTTGCACCGCCACTGCTCTTTCGAGAAAAGTGTAAGGTGCCACTGCCGTTGGATTTTGCAACTTCCTGTCGGGCTTCGGCGGCAGAGTTATCTTCGCACATCCCGCTGACGACGGAAGTACAGGGACAAGAGATACTCATCAAATATTGCACCAGAACGTTTCCATATTGATCACCATATTGATATACGTTTTGGCAATTCGAGTAAGTTTTCATGTTTGAGTTGAGAGTTTGCAATTGATCGTAGGTCTTGCCAGATTTCTCCATACAATAAGAATCACTAAAATATTCGAGTGCAAAGCTTCCATCGCTCGCACAAGTCATTCCAATGCCATTTTCACACATTGGATAGCTTCCTCCGTACGAATCTGCATTGTTTCCGAATGGATTATTAGCGTCGTACTGAGTAAGATAGTAAATGAACTCGGAGATTCCAGCTGTCGTTACAAACTGATCGTTAATAATAATGGGGAGAAATGTGTGAGCATGCTTCTGTGCAGAAGTGCGTATCGAAAATTCCGCATCCCCTCGCTGTCACGTACCGACTCTTTGAAATTATTACTGTTGCAGTTCGGGCTGCTGGACGAGTCAGAAGCATATACTGACCAGACCACCTGCGCCCGGCGGCAATTTGACATCATGTACCAATAGGTTGTGCCGTCTTCACTACTTTCCTCTAAACATCCACTTTCTTCTTCGTCTTTATCCTGCCAATATGACCACAGGCAGCCTTCTACCTTGATACTGACGCCTTTCGCATCGTACAACCAGTCTCTTTCGAGCGAGTTTCCGTACAGCCCGTAATTTGTACTACCACTACTCGATCCCCATGCTGTTGTCCTGGCTATAGCGGATGATAGAAGCAGAGCTTTCAGAACTACCGATGATTTCCTCGCCATAAAAGGGGTCATCATAGCCTGCAACTGTATTTCGTCTGTTGCTCTTTGTAGTGTGTGTGTGTGTGTGTGTGTGTGTATTTACGATCCTAATTTGAGAATCCGATCGATCGTAGCGCCCCCAAAATCTTTTTTGGCAACGACACCACTAACACCGAGGAAGAAATCGTTTGATATGAAGTCCCTCTGCCTTAACTTCTTCAACACAATAAGGGAGATGCTAAGTGCTTGTTGTTGGCCTTCGATAAAGCCTGTAAGAATGTTCAATGTTGTAATAAAACAGTTAAAGACAGGCAACCGTCGTCATGGGGAGCACTGTGCTCTCACGACTGCGAGACTTGTAGCCTCGAATCGCTACGTCGCGTGAGCCAAGCAAACAATGATAAGACTCGCTAGTCCTCGCAGAATCCAATAAGTAGTTGCAGTAAGGTAGATGCATTGGATCGGCAGCATACTTAAGAACCGCGCGAAATGGAATTTCTATACATATAATATGTACGTAAATCGAAAATGCGCGCGGGGCGACGGGCGAAGTGACGCTTCATTTTACCACATAGTGTGTCAACTAAAATATTAAAGCAATGGCCTGTCGCACGTACTCGCTAGCCTATGTTGATGAAAGTCTCATGTTACATCGTAACCTTCAGTTCTTTTTCTTCGACAACTGAAGGAAGGGGAATGAAATCAATGTACATCGCATACATCCTCTTCGTCTTCGAGCATCGTATCATCTGAAATCTCAGATGGAGCATTGGAAGGCTATGTGAACATAATGAGAAGCATTCTTCAGGTTCGACATATCACCAACCCAATTTCAGAGCGAAGGCTTGTTCAAAGGCTTACCGCGCATATCTTTTCCTACGATGATACGCTCGGCTCAACTATGATTTGGCATTGGAAATACAGTAAAGTTGGTTAAGTTGGTGTGGACCAAGCTATGGAAAACAATGACGAAAACGACAACTAGTAATAGAAATGCGTCGTATGTATCGAGCATCGTCGATAATTTTAGGGTCAAAACCCGAAAAGCGATTGTATATCCAAGGTTTCGCAATGAGAAAACACCGTGAGGTCTGAAAAAGTTCACATCGATGTATTGATTGACACGTAGCTAAAGCTCTTCCTTCTTTTTACGCGGACTTCCTTTGAATCCCTGTCTAGGTGTGTTCCACACCCAAAGATTTGCTGTGAAGCAGCAGCACCGCGGGAGTATCAGTGAATGTCTCATTCTCTGCAAATATTTTGGCTTCTTGATCAACTTACCTGCCCACTTGTCGCCTGTCAAAACCGGACACGCACCATGGAGCGACAGAACATCTTTGGAACCGTCTGCATTCTGACTGTAAAAAAGGACCGCTCTTCCCGCACTTGGTTTGACGGTAAGCATTGTCTGACACTCTCCGATCTGTTGACACCATAAAAAAAGATTCACTATAAGGTTTCATCCACAAATTCATTTATGAACGAGACACATCTCTCATTACTTCTATTCACTCACCATTCTCTCTTCCCACGACCCGGTGCGAATGCTAGACAAAATGCCAGTTTCACGAAGTCTCTCAATGGCCTGGAGAACAAGCAATGTAGTTAGTAATCTGTGGGCTTTCCTGGAGACACGCACCAGTTTCTTCGTCGTTTTGCGTTTCATCTTTGACTATTACTCCTACTTACCTCTTGTGGAGTTTCGTTCCTTTCCGATGGTACTGGAGCTTTGGGAAATACGGTTTCTCCGCCTTCATTCTCACCAAGATCTGATAAGTAGAGTAATATGGTAGCAAAACGATTTCCTCCAACACCAGATGACTCTAAATCAAACTCTTCACTTTCCTTTGGGTTCATCCAGTCGAGGTGACTGTTGTAAGCAGTTGTCTCGTTGTACCGAAGAATTTGTAGACCGTCTGTGAATCTCTCTTCGTATGTATCGAAACCAAGCAGAGTCATCCCTCTTCGTTTGAGCTTCATTGCTACCGGACTGTTGATATCAAAACCAGATTCTGATGTTCTTTTCATATCGTTGTGCTTGTGCGCCGTGGAGCCGACACTACTCCGCTTCATACGATACGCCTCGCGTGTTTCTTGGAGGACCCCCTCAACGATATCGTCCGAATCGCGACGGTCAAAGAAGTTGACAATATCAAAGATTCGTGGCCGGATCGATAGAACTTGTAGATAAACAGGCTGCCCTGGATCCCCGCCCTGAATATGTGGCAGGGCGATGATTTGGCCGACGTGCGTGGGTGCAAACATGAAGACCCTACCTGCTGGAACCGCGTACAAGTGGAGCTCACGAGAAACGGATTGATCCGTCGCACATTCCGTAGCATCTTCGTCCTCCTCGGAGCACACTTTTTCGTCTACCGTTGGAACCTTCACCGAGCGGGCCAACTGAGCGAAGAATGGCAATGAAGTTACGCGGATACCATGCGACGAATGAAAGTGGCAAGGAAGGGATGTCTTGTCCGCGCCATCGCCGTGTTCAATGGCATTGAGCTGTTCGTGATCAGGAAGTACAGGGGTTTTTGCTACGCCCTGGTCGCAGTAGCCATAGAGTCCCCGATTCTCTGTTGTATCGTTAGAGTGACAAGTAGAATCTTCGCTCAAAATATTATGGAGAAGCCTTGTCAGTAAGGCATCCAATTGATATTTTTCAAAATTTAGAGGACAACGACCTTCCTTCTGCAGCAATCTTTCAAATCCATCAAGGATATCTACCGATGTTCTTCCACATGGTTCGGACTCTCCGTTGCGATGGAGAAGGATTGTCATATTCTGAAAGGGCTTGTCGTGAACTTTGACGTGTCTTCCGTCGTGCATGATAACACGAAGGCGATTGAAACAAACATCCGGAGGAGCCTCACTGTACTTGACCCTTTCTGAAGTAATCGAGTGCACAAGTTCCACGAATTGATCAAGTTTACCGCGAACGTAGTCGAGATTATTTTTCGAGTAATAAAATCCAATCAAGTATGGTATTGCAATGTAAAGAAGGAACACTCTCACGGTGAGCGGCCCTCTCTCGTATGATAGCATTTTGTTTGGTTGAATGACTGCGTGAGATGCGACTCAGGAAAGAGGAATGCAGGGGGTTTGCGTCCCCTTGGGTTTACTGTTTTATGAATGCTCTGATCACGGTTGGCGCAGTTCCGTGTTCCTTTCGATGCAAAAATGAGAACAAAGGCCTCGGTGGGACGAAAGTCGTTACAGTGAGTTTGTCTACTCCTTAGCGTTCTAATGAAACGGCGTTGGAGCAGGTACTCCTAACCAATTTTCTTTCTTTTCGTTTTTTTTCTTTTCGTTTCGTTTTCCCATCCAACATATCGTTCCGTATCGCCTATTAGAAAAAAAATTCAAAACATTACTCTTGTGAAAGTGGCAGGACTAAGAAGAAAAGCTTCGAAGGAGGGAAGGCCGATAAGTTACGAGGCATCGTTCGTCAGTTGCATTATCCTGGTGGAAGGTGCTTTTATGATGCGGCCGTACACGTACTGTGATGAGTGATGTATTCAATCATCGATGTATCGATACGATACGGCATCTCCAATAAATAGCTTCGATTTGTTTAATATTACATTGTAAACTATATTACTATATTATTGTTCTTACATGTTCCGACTTACATTTCGCGTTGATGGACTGCCGCCGTGAGAGGGTTCCTCTTGCTGTCCGTCGCATGTTGTTGTTTACAGGCCTGCATATCCCGATCCAACTCCTTCAACGACTCTGTTTCCGAATATATTGTCCCACGTTTTGATGGTAGGATGAGCAGCGAGCATGTCTTCGGGCAATCCACTCGTGTCGTTGAGAGCTTCAATATGATCCCAATCGCCAAGGAAATGAATATTGTCCTCCTTATCAAACACATCATCATCGTATACGAAGAATTGAGGATACACGCCCCGACGACCGCTGATTTTGAAAAGTGCCTCCCTTCTTTCCTTTGTTCCCAAGTCAGATCCATCCACCGTTTCGAATTGAACTCCAGATGATTGCAAAATTCGGGCGGCCCGTTCTTGACGAAGAGCAACATCCTTGCTAATATGAAGACTCGTCGTGAGGAAAACAATTTTCCGTTGACGGGATGCCCCCATGACTCTTTTGAGGGTCACGAGAGATGGGTTTTCCTCTAATACGGCCGGGGGGAGGTTATCTGCATCATGAAGGCCTTCGATGATGCCGAAATCGCCAAGAAACGAAGTCGTTCCCTTCTTCTCGGCCAAGAAGAATTGAGGGTAGCTATGACTGCCACTGATTCGGAAAAGTAGATTGCGTCTGTTTGGTGTAGTAGCAGGCGGAGTCACAACGTTAGAGGTAATTTCGTTCTAAACATAATTTTCGATTGATGATGATGATGATGATGGGAAGGAGGCAAAGTGCCGAATGAATGAGAGGGAGGCAAGACATTGGACATTTGTTCCTTACCTTTCCTTTTGTTCGGGATCAGCGCCGTCCACAATTTCGTATGGACATTTACGAGCTTCCAACAAAGTGACGGCTCTGTTCTGTCGGGGTCGATACTGGCGGTTCACGCCGAGCGTGGAAACTAGCATGATGACACGTTTGCGATGGCGTGTTTCCAAAACATGCTGTTGCGGAAACATGTTAACTTGGAATAGAAAACCGTTGCAGTATCCTTTTTGTAAGGGAATAAGGTTTGTGTGTTGATTTAAAATCTGTTGTGTTCGAAAAATGAAGAATCGATAAAAATGGGGATCGGAATGTTTCGACAAAAGAGTTGCTGTCGATCCGAAATTCGTCGACGCCGTTTGGCGCTCTCAGAAGGGAATTCGGAGGACAAAGCCAAAATTGAGTAGATTTTTGTATGATTTTCTTGGCAGTTTTTTTTTTTTACTGCCTACGCGTGCTTCAAGATTTGCTCAGCACTACCGATTGACATAACAATATTTGGTGTGTGGCGCGGGCTTCAGATGATAATTATTTAGGCTCGCTTTTCCGTTGATGCATAAAATCATAGAAGGAAATACATATTATTTAATGAAATGAAAATTCAAATTGACTCAATCACACACGTGGACAAATGCAGGAACCATATCGGGTCATGAGAACAGTGGATCACGGAATATGACGACATGCGTAATGTAATTTTACTGTTAGTAGTGACCTGAAAAGTGTTCGAACA
>Ga0210044_10009152_pt1 | contig 12132 bp, 10 predicted proteins | sample CryGey13umfilter_2_FD_183959 | JGI IMG/M metagenome (GOLD analysis project Ga0210044, IMG submission 183959) | Groundwater microbial communities from aquifer in Utah, USA - Crystal Geyser 4/9/14 3 um filter (SPAdes) (version 2) | ecosystem: Environmental > Aquatic > Deep subsurface >... | reverse complement strand
TCCTCGCGAAACCTGCCATCTTGCATCAGCGCGACCAGATCGCGGTTGGTGGCGGCGATGACCCGCACATCCGCAAACTTGGTGCTGGTGGCACCCAGCGGCTCGTACTCGCGCTCCTGCACCACGCGCAACAGCTTGACCTGGACCGAGGGAGCGACGTCTCCGATCTCGTCCAGAAACAGCGTGCCTCCCTCGGCCAGCGCGATCCGCCCGGGCTTGTCCCGCTTGGCGTCAGTGAAGGCGCCCTTGACATATCCGAAGAGCTCCGATTCCAGCAGTGTTTCCGGCAGCGCGGCGCAGTTGACCTTGATGAACGGCCGATCCTTCCGCCCGCTGAGGTTGTGGATCGCCCGGGCCAGCAGGCCCTTGCCCGATCCACTCGCGCCCTGGATCAGGACCGTCACGTCGCTGGTCGCCACCTCGGGGATGATCTCGAGGATCTCGCGCATCTTCGGGTGGCGTCCCACGATATCGCGCAGCTCGTACCGCTCGTCGATGACCTTCCTCAGCTCCACCAGAGCGGTCAGATCGCGGAAGGTCTCCACGCCCCCGATGAGCGTGCCGTGTCGGTCGTGCAGCACCGCCGTGCTGATGCTGATGGGGATCATCTCACCCTGTCGGTTCTGGATCTCCACCGGTACATTCACCAGACGCTGCCCGGTCTTGATCGTCGACTGCAGGGCACAGGCGCTCTTGCAGATGCTGGCATGGAACACATCCGAGCACCGGCGGCCCAGCGCCTCTTCGCGGCCGTATCCCGTGATCTGTTCCGCGGCGCTGTTGAAGCTCGTGATGCGGGCGTCACGATCGACGGTGAATACACCATCCGCGATGCTGTCGAGGATCGGGTGTCCCTTCTGGAACTCCAGCGGATCCGCCGGAAGTGGACTGGCCGCCGGAAGCGGACTGGCCACCAAATGCGAACTGGCCGCCGGACGCGGACTGGCCACCGGATGCGAACTGGCCGGATCCGGGCCTAGCTTGGGCTGAGTTGGCATTGTGCTCCTCGATCCACCCTGCCCCGGGACTACCTGCCCCGTCGCAAGTGTGTGTAGCATGTCTGATCGGCCAAGGGGAGCGATTTGCGACCTCCCGGGCAAATCCGACGAAATGCATCTATCTTGTAGGTCGACCTTGCAGCCGATCCCAACTCTCTCTAACATTTCTCGTGGAGTCACCTGCGGAGAGCGCTGATGAAACGGATCTTGATCATCGACGATGAAGCCGACATGCAAATCCACCTCGGCACGCTGTTCCGCAAGGCTGGCTACGAGACGGCGGTGGCCGACAACGGTGAGGACGGCCTGCGCAAGGCCACGGCGTCCCCACCCGACCTGATCACGCTGGACCTGCTGATGCCCAGGAAATCGGGGGTTGTGGCGTTCGAAGGCCTGCGCCTCTCTCCCGCCACCCGCGAGATCCCGATCATCATCCTCACCGGCCTGGCTCAGCACGATGATCTGCTGCGCTTCGGTTCCCCCGACATTCGCCCTCCCGAGGCCGTGGTGGACAAACCCATCGATCGGGAGGCGTTCATGAGCAAGGTCAAGGAGTTGATGGGTGAGCCGGACTGACAACTCCGGACTCCGTGCACTTCGCGCCCTGCGACGGCGGCTTGGGCGCTGGGTGTCGGGGAACACGGACCTGGATGCACCGACCCGACTCGCGACACACTGGCGCGACGTGGTTCCCTGCTACCTCTCGGTACAGGACCGAGACCTGCGTATCGTGGAGGCGAACAACCTCTTTCGCCAGGACTTCGGCCAGCGCGTGGGCCAGTACTGCTATCACGTGTACAAGGGGCGAGGCTCCCCCTGCCCCGAGTGTCCGGTGCTCAAGACATTCGAGGACGGTCAGATCCACACGGGCCAGGAGATCGTGGTGACCCATGACGGGCAAAGGGCTCACGTGCTCGTCACGTCTGCGTCGTTTCTGGTGGACCACCGGGGTCGGACCACGGCGGTGATGGAGATGTCCACCAACATCACCCAGGTCAAGACGCTGGAGCAGGAGCTGCACCAGAGCAAGCAGTACTTCCAGCAGCTGTTCGACAGCGTCCCGTGCTACATCTCGCTGCAGAACCACGACTTTCGCATCGTCGAGACCAACCAGCTGTTCCGCCAGGACTTCGGAGACCAGTCCGGCAAGCTGTGCTTCCAGGCCTACAAGGGTCGTGCGTCGGTGTGCCCCGACTGCCCGGTGGAGAAGACCTTCGCCGATGGACAGGTCCACAGCAGCGAGGAGCTGGTGGTGACGCGGGACGGGCGCCGGGCCAACATGATCGTCTACTCCATGCCGGTCACCGACGAGCAGGGGAAGATCGTCTCGGTCATGGAGGTCTCCACCAACATCACCGAGGTCAAGCACCTTCAGCATCAGCTGGCGGCCATGGGGCTGGCCGTGGCCGGCATGGCGCATCGGGTGAAGAACATCCTGATGGGTCTCGAGGGCGGAATCTTCGTCGTGAACACTGGCATGGAGGAGGACAACCGGGGCCAGATCGACGATGGCTGGCAGATGGTCGAGCGCAACGTGGCCAAGATCTCGCGGCTGGTGAAAGATCTGCTCTACTGCTCCAAGGAACGCGATCCGAGCTACAGTGCCGGCGTCTCGCCGGCGCAGATCGTGCGTGACGTGCATGGTCTGTACCTCACGCGAACCCGACAGGAGGGGATCGAGCTGGTCCTGGATCTCAGGGAGCCGTACCAGACGGGCACCTTTGACCCCGAGGGGATCCAGAACATGCTGGCCAACCTCACGGCCAACGCCATCGACGCCTGCCGCTTCGACACCACACCGGACAAGGCACATCAGATCCGGCTCAGCTGTCGGCAGGATGACACCGGGATCACGATGCTCGAGGTCTCGGACAATGGCGCGGGCATCTCCACGGAGCACCTGGAAAAGGTGTTCAAGGGTTTCTTCTCCACCAAGGGCACCGAGGGGACAGGGCTCGGGTTGCTGGTGGTGAACAAGGTGGTGGAGGAGCACAAGGGCACGGTCTCCGTGCGATCCGCGCCCGGTCAGGGCACCACGTTCACCGTAAGCCTGCGCTCGGCCGGGTGATCCATGGCATACGCATTGCAGTGCGGACAGCGACCCCATCGAGCACGGAGAGCCTCATGAGCAAGAAGATCATGGTGGTAGACGACGAACAGGACGTGCGGACCTTTCTGACCGCGATCCTGAAGAAGGCCGGCTACGAGACCGTCACGGCCGGCGATGGACACGAGGCCCTCGCTCTGGTCAAGGCCACCAAGGTGGACCTCATCACGCTGGATCTGATGATGCCCAACAAGACCGGTACGGATTTCTACCGCCACTTGATCAAGGACAAGGACCTGAGTCAGATCCCGGTGATCATCGTCAGCGGCCTCCCTGGTCGCCACCTGGCGGTGAAGGACCCCGCCGCGATCTTCGACAAGCCCATCGACCCCGACGCCTTCCTCGCCGCGGTTGAGCAGGCCCTCGCCTGACCGTTCCCGTTTCCGAACCTCGCGCCTAGTAGTAGCGCTCTCCGTAGAGCTTGTGCATGGATTGCCCCATGATCCGCACGGCCATCCGCCGCGGCAGCTGATGCAGGAGCGAGGCGATCAGGCGGTTCCATCCACCCGCCACCTGACTGGGTCCTCGGGAAAGCTGGTCCAGCGCCTGCTGTACGACCTGGGCCGGCTCCATCAGCGGCGGGATCCACTGCGACGTGTGCGGTCGGCTGGCCTCGTAGGATTCGGTGCGAGTTGCACCGGCGCACAGCGCCAGAACATCCACGCCGTGGTGTGACAGCTCCTCCCACAGCGACTCGCCCAGCACGAGGTCGAAGGCCTTGGAGGCGGCGTAGGTCGCCACCAGCGCCGAGCCCTGGAGACCGGCCAGGGAGGACATGATCACGATGCCCCCCCGACCCCGCGCCACCATCCCTGGCGCGACGTGGTGGATCAGCGCCACCGGCGCGGCGCAGTTGACGGCCACCACCTTCAACTTGTCCTCGAGCGTCCGCGAGAGAAAGGCGCCGATGGGAGCATGCGATGCGTTGCACACCAGCAACCCCAGCTCCAGATCAGAGGACGCATCCAGGATCGACTGCAACATGTCGGGCCGCGAGAGATCGCTCACCACCGTGCGGACCTGGACCTGCGCCGACAGCTCGCGTCCCAGCGTCCCCAGCGGCTCGGCGGCCTCCGCCACCAGGACCAGATCCAGGCCGCGCCGGGCCAGCTGCCGCGCGTACTCGGCCCCCAGCCCGTGCGACCCGCCCGCCACCAGCGCCCAGGGGCCGTACCGCTCACGGAACTTCAGTCTGGTGGGGTGGGCATGTGGAGCAGACAGATGCAACGCAGGCCATTTCATGGTCCCGACGCTACACCCAACCCTCGAGCCGCACCAGACGTTCACAACTGAATGTATTCCATTCCGTATATCACGCCAGCGGAAGCGTGGAGAGCAGGCGCTGTGCGGACTCGATACCATCCGCCGCCGCGGAGACGATGCCCCCCGCGTGTCCCGCTCCCTCCCCCACCGGATACAGCCCCACCACCGCCGGCGACTGGCGGGTCACGGGATCGCGGACCAGCCGTAGCGGTGAGGATGTCCGCGTCTCGACACCCACGAGCAGCGCCTCGGGACCCACCAGGCCGCGCATCCTGCGCCCGAGCACCTCGAACCCCGTCCGCATGGCTTGCACCACGAAGGGCGGCAGGATCTCGTGCAGTGGAGCGGGGCGCACGGGGACCAGCGCCGACGTCGGCGGCAGCGAGGAGGGGGCCACTCCATCCAGAAAATCCTGGAGCCGCTGTCCGGGCAGAACGTGACAGCGGCCGGCCGGGTTCACCGCCCGCGCCGCTCGTTGCTCCAGCGCTCGTTGCCATGCCACACCCCGCAGCGGGCCATGATCCACGAGCTCGATATCGCTGGCCTCGACGTTGACCACCATCGCCGCGTTGGAATGCCCACCGCGGCTGCCGGCGTTGGACATGCCGTTGGTCACCGCGCCGTCGGTCTCCGTCGCGGTATTGAGCACGTACCCCCCCGGGCACATGCAGAACGAGTACAGCGCACGTCGGGTCCCGGGGGCGGGGTTCCAGGTGTGGGCCAGCTGGTAACGCGCCGCCCCCAGCGCCGGATGTCCGGCATGGCCACCCAGCTGGATGCGGTCGATGAGCGCCGCCGGATGCTCCAGGCGGGCGCCCACGGCAAACGGCTTGAACTCCATCGGTACACCGAGATGATGCAGCTCGCCGAACAGCGATCGCGCGGAGTGGCCAGGGCACAGCAATAGATGCGCCGCCGGCAATCGCTCCCCGCTGTCCAGCACCACGCAATCCAGCTGCCCGGCGTGGATCCCGAGAGACGCCACCCGCGCACCGAAGCGCAGTTGCACCCCCTGCTGTTGCAGCCGATCGATCATCGCACCGATCACGCTCCGGATCCCGCGCGAGCCAACATGCGGCGCGTGCAGGTAGCGCACCTCCTCGGCCGCACCGAAGCGCACCAGCGTCTGCATGATGAACGGGATGTGCAGCGACCGCGTCCGGGTGGTGAGCTTGCCGTCGCTGTAGGTCCCGGCGCCGCCCGCCCCGAAGCAGAGGTTGCTGCGCTCGTCCAGCTCCCCCGCGCGCATGAAGCGCGCCATGCGTCGCAGCCGCCCCCGCAACGGCTCCCCCTGCTCGAGGATCGTGCTGCACACGCCATGCAGCGCGAGCCAGTGGGCCGCAAACAGTCCCGCCGGACCGGAGCCGACGATGTACACCGGCGAGTCGGGCGATCGCCGCGGATGGAACACCGGCACCTCGTCATCCCCCGGCTCCGGCATGCCGATGGCGTAGACCCACTGGATGCGACGCTTGTGCCGTGCGTCGAGGCTCTTGCGCAGGATCTGGTGGTTGGCGCCAGCGCCCAGCCGCTCCAGTGCGGCGCGAAACGTCCGCTGGTCGTGGTCAAAGGGCAGCCGCAGCTCGCCGATGCGTTTCACGGGCCAAGCTTGAGGCGTGACGCCGAGGCGGTCAACCCTGCCTCGACAGCGCCACGAACACCAGGGCCGAGAGGCTGATACCAAACACGTTGGGATCCAGCCCCAGCGGGAGCACCAGCCATCCCACCGCCTGGAGCGCCATCAGCCCCAGCAGCACGCCCATGAACGCCATCACGGGCCACTCGAACAGCCCGGCCACGAACCAGGCACGTCGGGCCTGAGCCGTGCTGCCGCTGGCGTAGATCCGCTGGTACAGCGTCATCCCCACGTACCAGATGGGCACGATGGTCACGGCCCAGTTGACCAGCCTCACGGGGCTGACGTTGGTCAGGCTGAAGAACCGGGGCGCCAGCGTCTGGCGCATGACCTCCATGCCACCGACGGCGAAGTAGGCGATGGGGATCCCCACCAGGCACAGCCCCGCCATCAGCACGATCCACTGGATCGTGTCGGTGTGGATCACCGCCTTGAGACCGCCCATCACGGTATAGATCACCACGATGCCCCCCATCAGCAGCAACGCCGTGACACGGCTCAGTCCATCGAACGAGGCCGAAGCCAGCTTGGCACCGGCCAGCACCTGCGACGCCGTGAACCCCAGGTAGCCCACGGCCGAGATCACACCGGCGAGGTACGCCACCCGTTTGCCGTAGTAGTGTCCAAAGAAGTGCGGCAGCGTGAAGAAGCGATGCGCCGTGCCCAGCCGCCGCACGTGGGGGATCAGCAGCACGGCGCTGGACCATGCTCCGAGCAGGCCGGTGAACAGCATCCACGAGCCGGAGATCCCCATGGCGAAACCAAGACCGCCGAGCCCGATGGAGAACCCGCCGCCCACGTCGGTGGCAACCACCGACAGGCCGATGTGCCACGAGCCCATACCTCGGCCGGCGAGGTAGTAGTCCTCGGCATCGACGTTGCGACGCATGAAGTACACACCGATGCCCAGCATGGCGATGATGTACACTCCGATGACGCTCAGATCGATGATGGGCATTGACGTCAGGTGTGCCGATAGTGTTTCAGCTCGACGCCGATGGATCAACCCGCGCGGTCACATCTTGCGCGCTCCGCTCCGCACCCGAGCGGGGCTCCCCAGCTCCGCGCGCGGTCACATCCTGCTTCGAACTGGTCACGCGGCGCGATCACACGGCAGCGTCGGGCGGCGGCCCACGACCGCGTCGTGCGCGACGAACAGCAGGTAGTGCTCGGCGCACAGCTCGTCGACGAAGGGCAGCTGGCCGAGCCAGCGGCACCGTTGCTCCCACGCGCGAAGCTCGACCTCGCCGCGGTTCGGCAGCACCTCGCCCTGTCCATCGAGGTCCCGGTGGATCAGACGCGTTGAGCGCACCAGCTGCTGCCCCACCTTGAGCACGTGCTTCGTTCCCACGACCTGCAGCTGGAAGCGCGCCGGGCGGCGCGCCAGAGGGGTGCGGTGAAACAGCACAAACTGGCTCGCGGTCAGCGAATCCGTGAGCGGGTGCAGCTGCTCGATCAGGCGCAGCGTCTGGTCCAGATCGGCGTCGGTGCTCGTGGGGAGCCCGAAGATCAGCAACAACATGTTGGAGATCCCCGCGGCGGCGGCATCACGAACGACCCCTGCCGCCACGCGCGCGTCCACGCCCTTGCCCATCAGATCCAGCAGGCGCTGGGACCCGGTCTCCACGCCCCAGCCGATCCAGCGGCAACCGCCGTCGTGGATCGCTTCGAGCCGGGCTCGCGAGTAGGCCGCGACCGGCCGCCCGAGCACGTGGAACCGGATGCCCGTTTGCCGGCGGGACAGCTCCCGCGCGATACACTCGAGATCCCGGGGTTCGATGTACTGGTCCGTGAAGTAGAAGTGGCTGGCGTGGTGCCGCTGCTGCAGCTCGCACAGCTCCTGCACCAGCTGCGACACCGTCTTGTGCCGGTATCCGGCGAAGGAGAGGTTGTGCGAGCAGAAGCGGCAGCGGCGCCAGCGACAGCCGCGGGAATAGAGCGCGCCCAGCACCGGCGTGGGATTCCAGTAGCGGTCGAGCGGCAAGTCGGAGAAGTCCGGCGGCGGCAGTTGAACCAGCGACGAACAGTGGGCCGCCCGGTTGCGCTGGACACCAGCTGGACCCCGAAACACCAGCCCCGGAACCTGGTCCGGCGGACTCCCGTCGAACAGCATCCCCGCCGCCGGCTCGCCCTCCCCCACCAGCACACCGTCCACGTCGGGGCAGGCCTGCAGCAGATCATCGACATGAATCGCCGACATGCTCGCTCCGCCGAGATAGACCCGGGGCGTCGCGTGCTGCTTCATGCGCCGTGTCAGGGCCAGCGCGGGAATCAGCTGCTGCGGGAACAGCACCGACAGCCCCACCAGCGTGGGGTCCGACGCCAGCAGCAGCTCCACCTGCGGATCGAGCAGCTGCTGCAGCCCACCGTCCAGCTCTCCAGTCTCCACGAATCGTCGGGCGTGGGACATCAACCGCACCAGGCGGGACGTGCTGGCGGCCCAGCGGTGAGCCTGTTCGCGATAGGCGTCGACGCAGAAGAAGTCCCCCGACCGCCCCTGGAAGAACTCGGCCACCCCCGGCGGCGCCAGCCGACAGTGGGCCTCGAGGTTCAGATCCAGCAGGCGCAGGGCGCAGCGCGGTGCGCTGGCGCGGATGTACGGGGCGAGGGTTGCCAGGCCCAGCGGCACATGGGTCGGGCTGGTCAACGGCGGGAAGGCCAGCACGGCTCGCGGATGGTGGCTCAAGCGGGAGGGCTCATTGGACGGCTCAGGTGTTGCATGTGTCTGGCTCGTCTCCGAACAGACGCTGGCCCTCGTAGTGCAGCGTGCACTGCTCCAGATCGACCTGCAGTTCCAGCGTGACCTTCTGCATCCCCGTCTTTCGACCGGGGACGCTGCGCGTGCCGATGATGGTGAGCACGTTGCCCCGCAGCGTATAGCGACCCCGGATTGGTGCGTTGTTCATGACACGCATGGCGCCGAGCGCCACATTCATCCCTCGAAACGTGATGGCGTCCTGCGGACCCGGCTGGTTGGTTGGTGCCCCAACTCGTCCCCTCCCACGCCGCGGCGGCACCAAGAATCAGGCTCGCAACAGGCCTGAATGCCGGGTACCATTCGGATTCATTGTCCGGCAGGTCCCCGTGATTGAGCAAGGACGACTATTCAGCCGCGAGATCGCCGCGAGATTCGTGACGGAGGGTGACTTCGAGGCCGCGCGGCAGTTCTTCATCGACGAAAAACCCGCGCTCACCGCGGAGGTGGTGCTGCGCTTCCGCGGCTACACCCGGGTGCTGCTCAAGCAGAACCCCGACAACTACGGGCTGTACTTCGTCAACCCCGCGGCCCCGGTACCGTTCCTCTGGTTCGGCATGGCATGGCGTCCGAATGATCCCGCCGGCACGCTGCCCGCCTGGGGCGTCAGCCTGGAGGTCAACGGCGAGCACGTCGCCGATTTTCGCGACAACGTCGGCGGGTTGCTCGAGAGCTGGAAGGCTGTGACAGCCCAGGACGAGGGGATCCGGTTCCACGACTTCGGGCGCCATGTGGAGCTCGCCGAGTGGCGCGATTTCCAGTGGCTGCTGGGGCAACCCGACCAGGTGCTGGCGCTCAAGCGCTTCTGGGCCGGCTACCTCCGGACGCTGGGCGCAGCATCCGTCCCCGCCGCGGGGGTGGCCTTCGCCCGGGGCTGCGGCATCGCCTGAAGCGGGCGCTCACGGCCCTACCGGCACGACAACAGCAGCGTCAGTCTGATGCGCGCTCCTCGCGGTCGATGGGGGTCACGAGGGGCATGTCACATGATGGGCAGATGTGGACCGGGGCGCCGCCTTCCGGCAGACTGTGCCCGGGAAGGTGTCATGAAGCTGACTCCGATTCAACTCAGAGAACAGGCCAGCCAGCTGCGCCATGGCGGTGAGCACCTGGCTGCGATCCGCATCTACGTTGCGCTGCTTCGTCGCAGCCCCGAGGACTACAAGACCCGGTTGCATCTGGGGGACACCCTGGCCCAGGTGAATCGGCCAGCGGCGATCCAGGTCTACCGCGCGGTGGCAGACCTCTGCACCCGTGGAGGTCGCCCCGCCGTCGCGCTGGTCGCGTGTCGGGCGATGGAGGCGCTGGGTGGCGCCGTGGACCAGGAGGTGCAGCGCCTGGCCCAGCTCTACGGCCACGGATCGCTGCACCTGACGGGCGAGGCGGCCAGCCGGCTGCGGGTGCGCCAGGAGAGCTTCCAGGTGGACGCACGGGAGCTCCGGACCGAGCGCACTGTCGAGCAACTGACCACCGAGGCGACCGACGCGGGATCCAGCCTGGACCAGCTGGGCGAGCTGCCGGGGCGATTCCACCCCATCCCCCTGCTCAGCGAGCTGAGCCCCGCGCGCCTGGCCGCCGTGGTGCGAACCATCACCGTGCACCGACTGCCGGCCGGTCATGTGCTGTTCCGTCAGGGTGCCGACGGGCGCAGCTGCTTCCTCGTCGCGACCGGCGGCGTCCGGGTGCTGATCCAGCAACCCGACGGTCAGGAGCTGGATGTGGCCAGCCTGTCCGATGGAGCGATCTTCGGCGAGATGTCGCTCATCACCTCGTCGCCTCGGTCCGCCACGGTCCAGATCTCCGAGGAGACCGACCTGCTGGAGCTGGGCCCGGAGACCCTGTCGGCGATCGGGGACGAGCTGCCGCGAGTGGCCACGGCCCTGGACCGCCTGGCCCAGCGCAGATGGATGGCCAACCTCATGCGGCAGAGCCCGATGTTCGCCGCGTTCAACGAGACCGAGCGCCTCGAGCTGCTGCACCACTTCTCGGCCCACGAGGTGGCCCAGGGCACGGTGCTCCTGCCCACCGGGAGCCACGCCGCCGGGATCTACCTGCTGCTGCGCGGCAAGGTGGGGATGGTCCGTACCGAAGGCGGCAAGCCGCAGATCGTGGCGCGCTCCGGCCCCGGATCGACACTGGGTCTGGAGTCCATCGTCCACCAACAGCCGGTCGGCGACGCGGTCACCACCCTGACCCCGGCCACCGTGCTGTTCCTCGCCGCCGATGGCGTACGGCGCCTGGTCGCCGCGGTTCCGGAGCTGGCGCAGGCGATCCGCAGCAGCACCCCACCACTGTAGCCCGACAGTGAGAGGTGCTATGCTCCCCGCGATGGAGCACACCGCCGTCGTCGAGCCCAGCCCCGAGTACCAGCGCCGACTGGAATCACGTCAGGGAACCCTGGCCCGGCTGCAGCGTCGCGAGGCAGCGATCTCCAACACTCGCCTCGCGCTGTTCCTCGCCGGGGTGGTGCTCCTCGTGCTCGGCTTCGTCACCAGCTGGCTCAACCCGCTGTGGCTGCTGGTGCCGCTGGCGCTGTTTCTGGTGGTGATCGTGATCCACGACGTTGTCATTCGCCGGCGGGACGCGGCATCCCTGGCGGTGCAGTACTACGAGCAGGCTCTCGCCCGCCTCCAGGGCCGCTGGGCCGGCACCGGAATCCAGCGCGACGGGTTCTTCGACGAGCATCATCCCTACGCCCCCGATCTCGATCTGTTCGGGCATGGTTCGCTGTTCGAGCTGCTCTGCACCGCACGGACCGGCGCGGGGGAAGAGAAGCTGGCCAGCTGGCTCCTGGCTCCGGCCTCGGTGGAGGTGATTCGTCGTCGGCAGGAGGCCGTGGCCGAGATGCGGCTGCTGGTGGATCTGCGCGAGGATCTGGCGCTGCTGGGCGGCGGGATGCGCGCCGAGCTGGACCCCGACGCGTTGTCCCGGTGGGGCGAAGCCCGGCCGCCGCTGTCGCCAGCCCAGAGCACGATGCTGCGCTGGGTCAGTTTGATCCTGACCGTCGCCGCGGTGACCGCCGCCGTGCTGTGGGCGCGGGGCAGGGGCCCACTCCCGCTGCTGGGTGTGGCGCTCGTCGAGGCGCTGGTGCACCGCCTGGCCGGTCCACGAGTGAAGCAGATCATCCAGGCCGTGGAGCGCGCCGAACGTGAGATCCGGATCCTCGGCGGGGTGCTCGCACGCATCGAGCGCGAGCGCTTCACGGCGCCGTTGCTGGTGGAGCTGCACGGGCTGCTGGACGACCAGGGGCGCACCGCCTCCGCCTCCATCCGCCATCTGGACCACCTCGTGGGTTGGCTCGAGTCTCGACGCAACCCGCTGTTTGCGCCCATCGGATTCCTGTTGATGTGGCAGGTCCACTTCGGGCTGTTGATCG
>Ga0210044_10009147_pt1 | contig 12135 bp, 6 predicted proteins | sample CryGey13umfilter_2_FD_183959 | JGI IMG/M metagenome (GOLD analysis project Ga0210044, IMG submission 183959) | Groundwater microbial communities from aquifer in Utah, USA - Crystal Geyser 4/9/14 3 um filter (SPAdes) (version 2) | ecosystem: Environmental > Aquatic > Deep subsurface > Groundwater... | reverse complement strand
CAACTGCTTCTGCTCTACATAAATTTTCAAAACCTGTGGCATATTGCGTTGCTCCAACTCCATCGTTGTAAGCACTACAACCAAGTGCCATTCCTGGTAAAGAATCTTGTGGTGTATTGTCACAAGAAGTAGGAACATCGTAACCTTCTGATGTTTGCCAAGAATCTTTTACTAAATATGTAAAATCATTTACTTTTGTAAGTCTTGCATTGTCTATAAAGTAAGGTCCCAAAGCAGAGTTACCTATTTGACTTCTAGTAAATTCTATACTTATTGTACCAGAATCGTCTCCAAGGAATTCAACAGGACCCAGTTTATATTCTTTCCAAGAATCTCCAACTGTAAGTAAAGATTGTGAATTTGTAATTGTGTTAAAGGTAAATTGAACTGATAAACCTGACTGACCTTTCATTGTAATGTTTAAATTTTGTGGAGTTCCACGAGACCAGAAAGAAAGTTCATAAAAAGCTCCAGAAGTAATAATTCCGGCATCAAAAGTTCTGGTTAAAACATCTGTATTAACCTGCAAAGAATGTAATCCAACTTGTGTAGCTTCTCCAACAACACTTAAATTTGTGCCATTCCAACCTTCACGAGCAGAAAGTAAAGCGTCGGAAGTAGTTCCAAATGGCTCAAAACTATCGTACATAATTTCTCTGATATTGTTTCCGGCGTTTCCAACATAAGCTCTACAACCGTTGGCAGAAACTGGACAAGAATTGGATTCACTTGGGCTAGAAATTGTTTTATAAATACAAGCTCCATTTTCGTATTTTCCACCATTGAAACAAACTTCACAAGAAGAACCGTTCCAAAAACCACCTTTTAGGTCACAGGAGTTTTGATCTAAATTATTATCTTCTAATAGGTTAGACTCTGTTTTTCTAATGCTATGACAAGCGTTTGAAACTGTAATAGTATCTGCAAAAATTCTATAAAATACAGAACCAGCATCATCATAAAAAGCTCTACAATCTTCGTTTGCTGCATATATGCTAAATGGATCATTTATTAAAGTATTATAATTATTTTCGTTACAAATATCATAATTTTTATGTAGAGCATTTTCAGTATCATCATTATAAGCAGGAGAACCGATAGATAAGCTGTCTTCGACTTCCTGATCCATACCTAAATCTTCAATATATAACCTACGAGCAGAATTAATTGCTGATAGATGATGAACTTTTAGAACAAAACCCTCTGTGACTGAACCCTCCCAAGAATAGAAAACTTTATCGTTTCCTTCATCCGGTTTTTCACATTGTTTAAAGTCGCTATAATATTCTAAAGTTTCTCCTCCGGCAGAACTTGCCTCTATGTTTGTAAATTCATCACAACCAACATATTGTGCGGAACATTGATCCCCATCTGTTGGAATAAAATAGAGTGGATAATCTATTGGCGCAAAAGCAGTAGCTTCTTGTCTAAAAGTATCATAACCCACACATTCGCTAGCACAATAATTATTACCAATTACTCCCGGAACGGTTGGACCACCAGCAAGCGGTGTATAAGAATCACAATCTACCTCGGAAAGAAGACAAACTTCGGCATATGCGTCACATTTAGCATCGTTTGTAAGGAGAGATAAATCTGCTTTTGTAGTTGGCCAATTTATTTCTGGAGTTGAAGGATTTGTATCGTAACAAGACAAATAATCTGGAGCTTTTTTAAGATATGTTAACCTGTCTTTTGCAGTAAAATCTGCATTTAAAGTATAAAAAGCACTACACCCATTAGCACTTTCTGGACAAGCAGTAGTATTAATTTCACTTCCAAAATAAATTGTTTGATTTCTACCAAGTTTTTTTATTGTAGAACTTGCACTAGCACTAGATACCCAAGTGGATCCTAGTTGTTCTGTACTATAAGCACGACAACCAACACTATCTGCGTTACATTCATTGTAATCTACTGTTCTGGAAAGGTAAGAAGAAATCTTTCCACCTTGAGCCATATAATTTGTACAAGTGGCATATTCGGCAGGACAAGTTTTTCCATCTACTCTCCAAACATTGTTTTGTTGTGTACAATATCCAAAGTCTCCCAAACACTCTCCATTTTCTCCTTCTGATACACAAGTTGAAACATCTACACACTCTTCTTTTCTATTTGAAATATTACTACTTAATAATTCCGGACCATTAACCAATGATTCACAGCGAGTTTCTGGAATTTTTAATACCCAGTTTGGATCTATAAGATGGCAAAATGGTTTGGCTACATCAAAAATTGCCACACCCTCTCCATCTCTGGTACAGTCTTCAAAACCTGCCATTACTTTTCCAAGTGTCCAATCTCTTAAATTGTCTGGGTCAGCGCGAAGAGCAGCCAACTCAAAACCAAGGGGTAAAACACTAACTTTTCTTAATTTTTGAAGGTTTGAATAACAGTATCCTTTTAAATAACAAGTTTTAACATCATTATGATCTAGAAGTCTTTTTGGAGAAATAAAAGGTTTATTTGGATCTAACATTCCTTGTTTTACCGCTTCTTGAATTGTAAGAGCTGTTCCTTGTTTAGCAATTTGTAAAGCTTTTTGTAATCCACTATCTATTACACAATTGTTTAAACCCGGATTTTCTGGACAAGCCGCAAAAACAATTTCTATATTATAAGCATTTAACTGTTTAGTAGGAACAGACGTAAAAAAGAAACTGAATGCTGATTCCGCTGCACGACGATAGTCTCCTAAACCAGCAGAGCCAAATGATGCGGAATCACCAGCAGTAGTTGAACCCTTATTTTTATCAGGAAAAAATCCAGTTGTAAATGCTATTTCCAAAAGTTGAGAACTTAAATTGTTTAGAAAAACACCAGAAGCTGAAATAACAGCAGCAGTAGATCCAGTTCCTAATGCCCATAACGCCCCGTCGATTCCATTTTGTTCTATAGCTAAAGGAGCCACTCCTTTTATGGCTTCGGCGTAAGTTTGCCAAGGTGTAACAATAGTATCAGTAATAGGGCTCGTGAGAGGTTTAATACCTTGACCTTCTAATCTTTGATTTTTAGCACCTTCTACATCTTGAGATACTTGATTCCTTACCAAATTAATTGCTCCAAAAGCGATACCAAAATCTGAATCTGCTAAATTACTACTCTCTAAAAATGCAACCTCAATAGGTGGAGCATCCAAAATTCCAGATAACTGATTTTTAGTTTGGTAATAAGCATTTGACCAATTCCCTTTAAATTCTTGAAATGTACAAGCAGGTGGAGTTGGTGGGGCTATTCCTGGAAATAGTAAATCTTGGATACCAAAATGTAAAAAAACTTGAATTTTTGCATCTGGTTTACAAAAATTTACACCATAATTTAAACTCAGATCTCCTACTGCAGTCATTACACTTTCTTCTAATGTTTTCTTTAAATAAGACCCAAAACCATCTTGATATATAACAGGCTTTTGCCCTTTTGCAGAACTTGATAAGTATAGAGCACTATCATAAGCAAATTTATTAGCATAATATGAAACACCACTTAATACAGCTTGGACAACAGATCCCCAAATACTTTGTTCTATTTTATCTTCTACAGTCCAATGAAGATCACTAGTTATAAGTTGTGCCTTTACAGGATTCGCATAAAAAAACCCAAAAAAAATTTGAGATAAAAACACAAAAATTATGACTGCTTTTTTTGAAAATTGTTTTGTTTTTTTAAACATATTTATTGGTTTACTTTTTGACCCTCATCTAAAAGTATCTGATTTACCATTTCCATTAATGTTTCATCGTCTATTTGATCTAATTGTTCATTGGTTAAATTTCCAGTCTTTAAAAGTAGATTTCTAACACCTTTTGGACTTTGTAAAGCCTTTTGCAATTCCTCCATAGTCAAATCATTTGATTGCTGTAAATCTGGATTAACAATATTTGTACCTTGAGTTAAATTTAGTGTACTTGTTGTATTATTTATCTCTTCTGCTTGTTCACAAACCTCGTTCTTTGAACAATTTGGATCTGTACCAGCATCTATTTCTTGTTTATCGCCAAGTCCATCAGAATCTGTGTCTGGTAAATAAGGACTAGTTTCATAAAAATATAATTCTTCATAGTCGTTTATACCATCTTGGTCTGTATCTATATTTTGAAGTCTTGTGTTCTCGTCTGAAACACCAATTGCACCATTTACATTTTCTGTTCTAACTACAAACGGACTATAGATATTGTTTCTCATTTGCAAACCGCCAAGTCCAACAACTAAAATAGTAAATACAAACAACAAGACGAATCCCGTCTTTTGTGTACGATTGAACTTAGTATTTTGACCTTTTATATTATCCATGTGTATCTTAGGTCTAACAAAATTTGTTGAATACTTTAATTATAGCAAAAAAACACAGCTATCAACAATTGGGTAGCTGTGCATAACATGTGGAAAGGGGTGGATAATCCTTTTTATGAAGTTAGAAAGTAGAAAGGATTTTATGTTTTATTTTATTATGAATACTTTGTGATATTGAAAATGGGATATTTCGACTTCACAAAATGAAGCTCAATATGACGTGGTGAGAAAACGTTATTTTATACACTTCATTCCGTTCGGGATGGGTATAATACCACAAAAGTGTCATCCCGAGCGAAGAGAAGGATCCCCTGCTTTAATTCACCAAAACACACAATTACAAACCAAACCATTCTGTTCTGTTTTATTATGAATATCTTGTGAAACTAAAAAGGGATCCCTCAAGCTCCACTTCGTTCCGTTCGGGATGACGTGGCGATAGAGTGTCATCCCGAGCGAAGAGAGGGATCCCCCTACTTTAATTCACCAAAACACACAATCACAAACCAAACAATGTTTCTTTCTTTTCTATTCCCCAAACTTTCGACTTTATAAACTTTATAGACTTTACAGACTCTCTACTTTTTAAACTAATTTTTAGACGAAGTTTTTTAGTTTTTCAACGAGAATTTGCCATTCCCCCAAGCTTAAATCCTCGGCTCTTATTTTTTCTGTTCCTGTTAAGTCTTTTAATATTTCTTTGATTCTTTCTATTGGTAAATCTATTCCTTGACTCAAATTTTTCCACAATTGTTTTCTTTTACTTGAAAAACCTAATCTTGCAATTTTAAAAAATTCATCTATATTTGTTGGCTGACCAATGTTTATAACCTGCAAAATTGCAGACTCAACCTTTGGCTTTGGCCAAAAAGAAGCGGAAGAAACCTTTGATATAATTCTTGGTTCACCAAAAAACTGAACAGAGAGTGCCAGTAAATTCATATCTCCTTTTTTTGCCAAAATTCTTTCTGCAACTTCTTTTTGTACCATTATTGTAATACTTTTTGGTTTTTTTTCTAATTCAAAAAAAGTTCGCAAAATTTGAGAAGTTATTTGATACGGCAAATTTGCTATAACTTTATATTCTTCAATTTTATTTTCTGATAAATATTTTGATAAATTTTTAGTGGCGTTTCCCCAAACTATTTCTATATTTTTATATTCTTTTTGTTTTCCCTCCCAATAATTTTCTAGTTTTTTTTCAATTTCAAAAGCTACTATTTTTTTTACCAATGGGGCAATTGCAAAAGTTAAAACACCAAAGCCCGGACCAACTTCTATTACAATGTCATTTTTTTCTAACTCTCCAACCGCTAACATTTTTTCTATTGGGTGTGGCGAAACCAAAAAGTTTTGACCATATGATTTACTAGGTCTTAGGCCATTTTTTGCACAAATTTCTTTCAGTTTGCTTGGTTTGTATAAATCGGTATTTACCATAAAGTTGAGGGTTAAGGATTAAATAGAAAGTCTATAAAGTCCACAAGGTTTATAAAGTCGAGAGTCTTGGAAATAGAAAAGAATGGAGATGGTGTTTGGTTTATGATTGTGTTTTTTGGTGAATTGTTGAAGGGGATCCCTCTCTGTCGCTCGGGATGACACAAGACAAGAAGTAAGTAGAAAGTTCGTAAAGTCAAAAGTCTAGAAAATAAAAATAAAAAAAAGAACTATTTACTTTATGAACTTTATAGACTTTTTACTTTATGAACTTTCTTTTCCCAACCAAGCAAAAAACGATTCATTTGTCTCTTTCTATTCTACTAATTTTAAACCAGCGCTTGAATATCTGTTTGATGCGTTCCAAAGAAGCCAGCCAGCATCACTATATTTTTCTACCATATCAATTTGAGCGCGAATTCTAGTAGCATCATAAGTTGCTCCTATGTTAAATGCTTGTAGCCAAGGACGAGCTTGGGCACGTTTACCTTCAAAATATGGAGCTCCTTTTAGCATTCCATTCTCTATTACCGGAGCAGGAAATGCTGCCGGATTTGCCAAACCCAAATGTCCAGAAGGATAATGCGATGGATACATCATTGGAGAAATATAATCTACATAATCTACTGCATCTTCTAGCCTTTGTCCAATAGAAAGCCCATTATGGTATTCCATAACAAAACCAAACATATCTAGAGAAATCCAAGCTGGTTCATCTTTAAGTTCTTCTCCCAAAAATGTATAAAAACCACGCATTACATCATATTTTTGTTTATCTCCCAAATCATTATAAATTGCTGTTCTTGTGTTTCCATCGGATGGAAAACGAACATAATCAAAATTAATTTCATCAAAACCAAAAGCTATGGATTCTTTTGCAATATCCGTATTATATTTCCAAACTTCTTGCATAGTTGGATCTACCCAGGCTAAACCTTTATAATCTCGCCAAAGATAACCTCCAGCACGTTTTATAGCCCACTCTGGTTTCTTTTCTGCCAAAATTGGATCTTGAAAAACTGTTTGACGCGCTATTACATAAACTCCTTTCTCGTGAAGTTTATTTATTACGGCTTTTAAATCGCCCACTTGGTTATTCTCTAATTTGAATTCATTCACTAACTCAATGTTGCTATCATACAAAACTTTTCCGCCATAATCTTTGGTATCAATTACAATAGCATTTAGCTCTGTTTTTTCTATTAAATCTATCATTTCATCTAACTTTTTTGGCGAACCGGCAGAATAAGCTGTTAAGTAAATTCCTTTAACTTCAATTTGATCCGGTTTTTTGTTTGTTTCTTCTGCCATCTCTTCTATTTTTTCATTTATTTTTGTTGTTAAAGAAAAATCAGAATAAACAGAAAAAGCGGTCAAAAAAGAACCGCCTAGAATAAAAATGAATACTCCCAACCAAAACTTTTTAGATTTAAAGAGTTTTTTATTAAAAATTTTCTTACACTTTTCGCAATTGAACATAATAAAAAAAGAATTAAGGATTGAGATCTAAGGAATAAGTTGGGAGTCGAACGTTAAAAAAAGGAACTAATGTTTTGTTTATAATTGTGTGTTTTAGTGAAATAAGGTTTGGGATCCCCCTCTTTGTTTGGGATGATATTTTCTCACCACGTTATATTGAGCTTCACCTCGTGAAGTCGAAATATCCCCTTTTAATATCACAACGTATTTATCATAAAATTAAACACTTTTTTTATGTCCTAACTTTATAGACTTTATGAACTTTTGACTTTACAAACTTCCTATCCCAACCAAGCGAAGCGATTCATCAAGTTAAACGAAGTGAAACGATTTATCAAACGAAGCGATTCATCAAACTTTAATGATCAATCTTTATTTGACCCTGTCTTAAAACTTCTAGTTTGCCGTTTATCAACCTTATTATAGTGGAAGGACTTTTTTCTGGCAATTCACCAGCATCTATTACTATGTCCGGTTGACTAACTTCTTTTTCAAAAACATTTATAATTTCTTGCGCATTATAAGAATCTCCTTGCGCTGATATATTTGCAGAAGTTGAAACAATTGGTTTATTAAGTTTTTTAGTTAATTCTGTAATTAAAGGATGGCTAGAAATTCTAAAAGCTAAGGTATTATCAATCGCAACTACACCTGAAGCCAAATTATGTCCACTTTTTAATGGCATTACAACTGTTAGTGGTCCAGGCCAGTATTTCTGTGTCAATTCATTTAATTTCTCGCTCCACTCTACATATTGCATTGCCATTTCTATATTTGACATTACTATCAAAACAGACTTCCCAACTTGCCTTTTTTTTATTTTAAAAATTTTATTTACAGCTTCTTCGTTTGTAGCGTCTGCCCCCAAACCATAAGAAGTTTCAGTAGGATAAACAATTACTTTACCATTTTTCAAGGATTTTACTATTTTTTCTATTGAAATGTCTTTTTCTTTTATTACTTCCATATTATTTATGATTCCCAAATAAACAAAACATAATTTAAAAAATTTTAGCTCCGTTCCACAAAACATTTAAACTCAAAATCAATTCTACTCACCTTACATTTTGCCACCAAAAGGTAACCAAAAGTGCCGAACGTTGACAATTTTAGGCTTAATTTCTTTCTTAAACTTATTTTGCTCACCAAGGTTTGCTAAATTCTTTATCCTTTTGTATTCTCAAAAGGAACATAAGTTTAAAAAATAAATTAGTCCGGAAATTTTAAATGTTTGGGGATTGGAAAGTAGAAAGAAAACAAAAAAATTATCAATAAAAATACCCTGCGTTTTTTGACGCAGGGTTTTCTTTATTTAAAAAACATTATAAACAGATGATCTGCAGGTATTATTTCCACCATCTATCCATTCGTTGTTATAGCCACAACAACACTGCCACGCTGTTGGGCGTTTGTTTGACCCTCCACTCCAATTTCCACAATATGGAGGAGTGTCTGTATAACAAGCCGAATCCCAAAGCGGTGGTGAGCCGTAGCCATTTCCATAATTTGTACAAGAAATATCCCAACATTGGAACTTCATACTTTGTGGACAAACCTGTGGACAACTTGAAGCTGGATTATCTTCTGGAGTAGGTTCAGGTTCGGGAGTTGAGGGTTCTGGTTCCGGTGCTGTGCCGACAAGCTCAACATCACCATACTCTCCCCACGTTCCAGAAGTACAAACTCGATTTCCGCCATTACTCCAATCGTTTGATAAACCACAACAACATTCCCAACTAGTTGGATACTTATCTGATAAACCACTATTTGAATTACATTTTGGCGGAAAACTTTCTGGAAGATTTGGATTCCAAAGTTGTGGACTCCAATATCCATTTCCACCGCAAGTATCTTGATCCCAACAATTAAGTTGCTGGGAGTCATCACAATAATTATTAGAACTTATACCACCTTGACCATTTTCTACACAAGGCTCAACTCCACAATATGAAGTTATATAATTATTTGGATTATTCGGATTTTCCTTGAAATTATGACAATCAAAGTTTCCATTATCAAAAAGATAAACATTTATGTTTTGTGTTTGTCCCCACGTCATAAAACATCGTTCAAAAATTTGATAAGAAGAAACATCTCCAGCATAATATTCAACCCAATAAGGAACTTCTAAGCTTTCATCCATAACTGGCGCGCCACAATAATCTAAAGCATCTTGCCCATTTATATAAATTTGTTTATACAAATTCCAAAAACCACTTCTAATTACATACGCTTTATTTTCTCCACCCCAAGTTTCTGTACCGTTTATAATTAAACTTACTCTATTATCTGGATCATATATAATTGCTGAATTCTGCAAAAAAGACTCGTTTGAATTATAAAATTCTTGAATAAAATATTTATAATTATTTGGCGAGCTATGAACATAATCCACAGAAGCCTCACTTGTTAGATTACTGTAAATTGGAAAACCGAGCCAATGACCATCTTTTTGACTTTTGTTGTATGCATCTACAAAAAGATAAGAAAACTTTTTACTCCAATGCACCGGATACGGCTGACCAAATACTTTAACTTGCACAGTCAAAGTGCTTGTGTCATTAGTCAAAGATTGAGCAACATCTCCTATCGTGTAATAATCCGTAGGATAATCATAATACGAAACACCAACTCCATTTTTCCAAGTTAAATACCCAAACATAAAGTTCTGATAGGTTATTCCATTTTCAATATATTCGTTTGAAATTGGAACACCAAGTTTGGATCTTGGACCAGAAGTATCAACACCGTTTGAATTTTGGAGCCAACCGTTATTTCCGTCAACTGCAAAACCGGAGTGAACAACATAACCTCGTCTGGCGCCGCGAAGCACATCGTACACAATTGCCGACCGACGATTTTCTGAAGAATTAAACCAGTCTTGGATTAGGACATTATTTTGGTTTGTAGAAGAAAATGAAGTACTTCCATTTACAACAAAATCATAGTACCAGTGGATTCCACGATAACCTACAATTTGATTTTCAATAGAACCAAGGAAATTTGTGCTAAATTCTATTTCAATTCTTTGGAATTCAAAATCGTTTGTGGATTCTATGTCTATTACTGCACCCTGCAAACAAGCTACTTCGTCATACACAACATTACTAATTGTATTAAATGGGGTTGAGGAATAGATCCCATTTTGTTTTTTCTCAATACAATAATGACCATGAACTGCGGTAGAGCTTCCTGTTGTACCGCAATAACTAATTACTTGGCCTTTTTTAACACATTCGCCAACATTCAAAAAACTTAGTTCATTATGATGTCCCATTTTAAATTGAATACTTTCATCTTCAGAAGATCTAATAATCAATAAATTTCCATATCCATTTGTGGTTAGTTCGTTCGTGATTACACAGCCATCAAAAACTGCTAAAAATGGCATTCCTTTGTCGCTATTACCACCATTGGTATAATTTATATCTATACAATTTCTATCCTTAGACTTATTATTATGTGCACTTGTCGTGTCAGGAGTGTTTGAACAATATCCACCACCATAATTCCACTCATCGCCAGGTGCCCATGGAGCTGTAAAATTAGTTCCAGACCTAGTTATTTCACCATTATCTTCAAAAAAAGTTCCACCGCTACCATCAGTTAATTCTGGCAAAACTTCTTCTTTTTCTGAATTTTCCAGAAAACTACAACTAACAACCAAAGACAAACTTAAAAACCAAAGAACTGTTTGCTTCTTGCCCATTTCACTCTCCCTGTCTGTTTATGTGAATTGTAATGAACTTTTTCTCCTTCCTACAAAATACCTTTAAAAAAGATATTTTGTAAAAGAAGGCCGTCTTATTCAGACAGCAATTCTAATGAATTAAGAACTTCTTGATATTGTTGATACAAAGGATTAAATTTTTCTGTTTCATCCATGTTTATGCCGTTTCCAGTAGAAAACATAATAAGTGTATTTTCATTTAAGCAAAAATAATTATATATTCCAGTTCCATTCCCCTCATAATCAGCATTTATCATTACTTCTCTTACATTTAAACCTTTTAAATTAAAATTTCTATCTTTTCTTAAAATAATATCAAATTCTTTATTTTCATCGTTTAAACTTTGCTCTATCTTATTTTTAATAAGATAATCATTACAAGTTCCTCCTAAATTAGTATCAGCATTGGCGCTAAAATCAAACCAATAAAAAGAACTTGGATGTACATCACAATAATCAGCCTCGGTATTTTTTAAACACTCTTTATCATTTATAAAATAATCAAATAAATTATTATTTTTATATTCGTGGTTGTGTTCCAACTCATCAGGGAACTCAAAAGAGAAACCTAAGGTTTTGTTGGTATATTTTTGTTTTGGGCCTTTTAGGTCTGTGATTTCTATGTCCATTGGTTCTGCGATAATAATTTTTTTTGGTTGTTCATTAGATTCTTCTACAATATTACCTTCCTTCATCACCAAAACATATAGACCGCGACCGAGAAGTAAGACAATAACAATCGCCAATAAAATTTTTAGTCTTTTATCCAACATATTATTCAAAAGTTAAATTTGAGGTGTAAGCTGGTGAATGACAAGTTTTGTTTCCACCTTCTTGCCAGTCTTCGCTATATCCACAACAACAACTCCAACTGGTAGGAAGTTGCGCAGAATCGGTTGCCCACTGTCCACAAGCTGGTGCAACCTCTTCTAGAGAGTTTGCTGTCCAAAGTGCCGGAGAGCCATAACCATTGCCATAATCATAACAACTTAATAAATCCCAACATTGAAACTTCATATAGGCCGGACAAGTTGCCAGCTCGGCTTTTACAACTGGTTTTAAATCTTTTTTAACAGGTTTTTCTTCTTGTTTTTTTTCTACATAAACAATCTTTTCCACAACAACCTCTTTAATTACTTCTTTTTCTACTATTTCTATGGTTGAAGTTGGAGTTTCCACGTCTTTTTCATCCACAGCAT
>Ga0210044_10009146_pt1 | contig 12136 bp, 10 predicted proteins | sample CryGey13umfilter_2_FD_183959 | JGI IMG/M metagenome (GOLD analysis project Ga0210044, IMG submission 183959) | Groundwater microbial communities from aquifer in Utah, USA - Crystal Geyser 4/9/14 3 um filter (SPAdes) (version 2) | ecosystem: Environmental > Aquatic > Deep subsurface >... | reverse complement strand
GCGCCGGAGGCGGCGTCCTGGCGGGCGAACAGGTCGTCGGGGGAGGGAACGGCGGCCATGCTGGGCGCTCTCCGGCTTGAGAAATATCGGTCGCGTAGTGTGCGCCAAGGCGGGCGCGGTATCAACCGGTTGTCTAGATCTCAGAGGTTAACGCCAGATATAGCGATTACCCGGCGACGGTCTCGATCTGCGACGCGGCCTCCAGCGTGCGGTGGACCGGGCAGCGGTCGGCGACCGCCATCAGTTGCGCGCGGTCGGCCTCCGACAGATCGCCCTCCAGCAAGATCACGCGGCGGAACACGTCGATGCGCGCGCCCGGGTTCTCGCAATCCGCGCAGTCCTGCGCGTGGCGCTTCTCGTGGCTTACGTCCACCGAGATCTGCGCCAGCGCCAGCTTCTTGCGGCGGGCGACCATGCGGATGGTCATCGTGGTGCAGGCGCCCAGCGCGGCGGCGAGAAGCTGATAGGGCGTCGGCCCCTGATCGGCGCCGCCGACCGAGGCCGGCTCATCGGCGACCAGCCGGTGGCGCCCGGCGAGGATATGCTGGGTCAGCCCGTCCGCCCCGGCCTCCGCCACGCGCACCACGCCCTCCGGCGGCCCGTCGGCCGCGGCCTGCGGCGCGGCGTCGAGATAGCGCGCGGCCCAGGCGGCGATCACGCCGGCCGCATAGTCGGCGTCGGCGGGGTCGCTCAGCAGGTGGTCGGCGTCGTCCAGCGACACGAAGCTTTTCGGGTGCTTCTTGGCGAGAAACAGCTTCGTGGCGTTCTCCACCCCCACCACCATGTCGCGCGGCGCGTGCAGGATCAGCAGCGCGGGGCGCAGCGCGGCGACGGCGTCGATGAGGCGGGTCTGCTCGACATCCTCGACGAACTGGCGGCCGATGCGCACCGGGCGGCCGCCCAGCGTCGCCGCGCCCTCGCCGTCGCGGCGGATCGCGTCGAGCGCGGCGCCCATGTGGGTCAGCACATGGGCGGTGTCGGCGGGCGCGCCGATGGTGGCCACGGCGCGCGCGGAGGGGATGCGCCCCGCCGCCGCCAGCACCGCCGCGCCGCCCAGCGAATGGCCGACCAGCAGTTGCGGCGCCGCCAGCCGCGCCGCCAGCGCCTGCGCCGCCAGCACGAGATCCTCGATATTGCTGGTGAAGCTGGTGTTGGCGAACTCGCCCTGCGAATGCCCCAGCCCGGTGAAGTCGAACCGCAGCACCGCGATCCCCTCGGCGGCCAACCGCTGCGCGATGCGCCGCGCCGCCTCGATGTCCTTGGAGCAGGTGAAGCAATGCGCGAACAGCGCCGTGGCGCGCGGCGCGCCCGGCGGCAGGTCGAGCCGTGCGGCCAGCGTTGCGCCGTCGTGGCCGGTGAAAGTGAGCTTCTCGGTCACGACGCTCATTGCGGCGTCTCCTGCGCGGCGTCCGAAAACGTCGCCAGCGCCGCGCCGTCCGCGCCGCTCAGCGTCAGCGCCGCGCCGTCGATGCGCCAGAAGCGCGCCGCCTCGAAGGCGCCGAACACCGCGCGCTCCTGCTCCATGCGCGCGGGTTCGCAGGCCATCATGGTCGAGAACGTCGGCCCGGCGAGAAACGCGCCGTCAGGCCGCGCCAGATAGGCGCCGCCAAAAGTGTTGCAGCCGCCTTGTCCGCCCACGCGGCCTTCCGCGTCGAACGTCGCATGGCCGGGCGCGGCCACCGTCGCCGCGCTGGCGCCCAGCGCCGTCAGCGACCAGCGGGTTCCCTTCAGCGGCGGCGACGCTTCCGGGGCCAGAACGCGGACCATCACCACGGTCGCCGCGTCGCCCGCGCCGCCGGTCAGCACGGGATGATGATCGGCGGTCGTGAACCAGAGCTGGCCGTCCACCCGCAGCGTGGCGCGCACCGCATAGACGCCCGCAGGCTCGATCGCCCCGGCGACATAGGCGATCGCCACCCGCCACGGCGGATTGCCCGCGTCCTCGACCGTGGCGCGCCCCAGCTCCACCGAAGGCGCGTCGGCGCGCGACACATCCTCCAGCGTCGCGACCAGCACCGCGCCGGGCGGCGTGGCGATGCGCTCAAGGTAAGACGCCTCCACCGTGACGACCGATTGCGCCGCGGCGGGCGCGGCGAGGGCGGCGCAGACTAGGGCGGCGAAGCTTACGCGGCGGGCTGACATGGGCGCTCTCCAACCGTTGAAGAATCCGGCGCGCCATTCTGGCCCGGAACGCGCGCGGTTTCGAGGGGGGCCGCCTTGACAGCGGCGCCGCGCCGCCCGATCACCCGGACCATGGATCCGGTTGACGCGCAATACGAGGCCTACCCCTACCCCGCCCGCGACCCTGCGGATGAGGCGCGGCGTCTGATCACCGGCTCGCCGTCCGACCCCGCCGAGATCGACACCTTGCTCTTTGGCGGCGCCCGCGACTGGTCACAGCCGTTTCGCGCGCTGTCAGCGGGCGGCGGGGCGGGCGACGCGCTGGTGATGCTGGCGCAAAAACTGGCCGACGCGGGGGTTGCGCACACGCTCACCTATCTCGACCGCTCCAAGGCGGCGCGCGCGGTGGCGGAGGCGCGGATCGCGGCGCGGGGTCTTGGCGGCGTGCGTTTCGTCACCGGCGATCTGCTGGAGGCCGCCGCGCTGGGGCCGTTCGACTATATCGACTGCTGCGGCGTGCTGCACCATCTGCCCGACCCGCAGGCGGGGTTCGACGCGCTGGCGGCGGCGCTGGCGCCGGGCGGGGGTCTCGGCGCGATGGTCTATGCGCCGTATGGGCGCACCGGAGTCTATCCGTTGCAGGCGGCGCTGGCGGCGCTGACCGAAGGGCTGGCGCCGGCCGATAAACTGGCGGTCGCCAGGCAGGTTCTGGCCGGTCTGCCCCCCTCCAACTGGTTTCTGCGCAACGATCTGCTGCGCGACCATCGCGACAGCGACGCGGGGCTGTATGATCTGCTGCTGCACGCGCGCGACCAGCCGTTCACGGCGGATGCGGTGATGGCGGCGGTGGCGGCGGCGGGCTTGAGCTTCGCCGGGTTCATCGAGCCTGCGCGCTATGCGCCGGAGACATGGACGCAGGCGCCGATCCCCGAGCTCGCGCCGCCCGCGCGCGCGGCGCTGGCCGAGCGGCTGGCGGGCGGGATCAAAACGCATGTGTTCTACGCGGTGAACGGCTTGGCGAAGCCCTGCGTCCCCGCCCCCCATCTGCGCCCGCGCCTGCGCGGCGCGACGGCGGCGCAGATGGCGGCCAATGCGGGCAAGCCCTTCACTTGGCGGCGCGACGGCGCGGCGCATCGGCTGACCCTGCCGCGCGAGGCGGCGGCGCTGCTGCGGCTGCTCGACGGGCGGCGGCGGCTGGGCGAGGTTGCGCAAGCCTTGCGGCTCGACTGGCTGGCGTTCGCGGCGCAGTTCGCGCCGATCCACCGCACGTTCAGCGGCCATGGCCTGTTGCTCTATTCCGAGCGATTCGCGTGACCGGCGCGCCCTACGCCCCGTTCATGGAGGCGCGCACCGCGCATCCGCCGGGCCTCATGCCGCTCGACCCCGCCGCATGGCTGACGTGCGACCCCGACTACGCCGCGCAGATGGCGGCGCGCGACGCGCTGCTGGCGGCGCCGGACCCCGAGGTGGTCGCCGCGCTGCCGGAAGCGGCGGCGGCGCTGGCGGAGTTGCGCGCGCTGCTGCTCGACGACCTGGCGGAGCGGCCCGAGTGGCGGATGGAGCGGGGCGCCTGCCGTCGCCCCGACGGCGCGCGGGTGGCGCTGGATCTGGACACGCTGACGCTCGCCGGGCGGCTTTGTCAGGAGGATTTTCTGCTGATGGCGCCGGGAGAGCCCGAGTTCCGGCTGGTGGCGGGGGTGTTGTGCTTTCCGTCGCGCTGGTCGCTGTCGGAAAAGCTGGGCCGCCCGCTGACCGCGATCCACGGCCCCGTGCCGATCTATGATGCGACCATGGCGCGCCGCGTCAACCGGGTGTTCGCGGCGCTGGCGCCGGAGCGCCCGCTGATGCGCGTCAACTGGCTGGTGGCGCCGACCGACCGGCTGCGGCTGGCGCAGCGCGAGGCGGAGAAGGCGCCGCACGGGGGGCGGGATGGGGGGCGTGATGGACGCTTCTGGCTGCGCACCGAGCGCCAGACGCTGCGCCGTCTGACCATAACCGGCGCGGTGGTGTTCACCGTCAAGACCACGCTGACGCCGCTGGCGGCGCTCACCCAGGCCCAGCGCGGCGCGCTGGGCGCCAGGCTGGCCGAATGGCCCGAGGCCGACATCGCCTATCGCGGCGGCGGCGCCCAGCACGCGGCGGCGCTGGCGGCGCTGGATTGGTGCGCGTAAACAGCAGGTTGCGCGCCTCAGCGCCGCGACCACTCCAGCCCCAGCAGCAGCGCGGCGCCGATGCGGGCCATGCGTTCCGGGTCGGCGGGCGGCGGCGCCGCGCGTTCCGGCGCCGCGCGGGGCGGCATGATCTCGCGGGCGACGACGCGCTCCATCGCGAGGTCGGTGAACGCCGCGACCGCAAGGGCCGAGGCGACGGCGGCGGCGCACAGCAGCGCGCGCGGAGCTGGGCAAGACATGGCGGGTTCTCCCATCGGGCGTTCTGCCGATGCCTCACGATGGCGCGAGAAGGTTTCGGGAAGGTTGCGACGCGCCCCTTGCCGGTGACGGCCGCAAGGCGCTACCTCCACAGCCATGACAGAAACGATCCACATCATCGGCGCGGGCATGGCGGGGGCCGAGGCCGCGTGGCAGGCGGCGCAGGCCGGCGCCCGCGTCGTCCTGCACGAGATGCGCCCCCACACCGGCACCGAGGCGCACCGCACCGGCGATTGCGCCGAACTGGTGTGCTCGAACTCGTTCCGCTCCGACGACGCCGCGACCAACGCCGTCGGCCTGCTGCACGCGGAGATGCGCCGCGCCGGCTCGCTGATCATGGCGATGGCCGACCGCCACAAGCTGCCCGCAGGCGGCGCGCTGGCGGTGGACCGCGACGCCTTTTCCGCCGCCGTCACCGCCGCCTTGCGCGCCCACCCCAGGATTGCGTTCGAGGCGGGCGAAGTGACTGCGCTGCCGCCGCCCGACTGGAAAAACGTGATCGTGGCCACCGGCCCGCTTACCTCGCCCGCGCTGGCGCAGGCGATCCGCGCGGCGACCGGCGAGGACGCGCTGGCGTTCTTCGACGCCATCGCCCCGATCGTGCATTTCGACAGCATCGACCTGGAAAAGGCGTGGTTTCAGAGCCGCTATGACAAGGGCGAGACCGAGGCCGACCGCACCGCCTATCTCAACTGCGCGATGGACGCAGGCCAATACAACGCCTTCATCGACGCGATCCTCGCCGCGCCGGTCTCAGACTTCAAGGACTGGGAGAAGGACACGCCCTATTTCGAGGGCTGTCTGCCGATCGAGGTGATGGCCGCGCGCGGGCGCGAGACGCTGCGCCACGGGCCGATGAAGCCGGTCGGGCTGACCAACCCGCACAACCCCACGGTCAAGGCGCACGCCATCGCGCAGCTGCGCCGCGACAACGCGCTGGGCACGCTCTACAACATCGTCGGCTTTCAGACCAAGATGAAGTATGCCGCGCAAGCCGATGTTCTGCGGCTGATTCCAGGGTTGGAGAACGCGCGCTTCGCGCGGCTTGGCGGCATCCACCGCAACACGTTTCTCAATTCCCCGCGCCTGCTCGACGGATTGTTGCGGCTGAAATCCGAGCCGCGCCTGCGTTTCGCGGGCCAGATCACCGGCGTCGAGGGCTATGTCGAAAGCGCCGCCATGGGCCTGCTGGCCGGGCGCTTCGCGAGCGCCGAGGCGCTGGGCCGCGCGCCCTGTCCGCCGCCGCCCGAGACCGCGCACGGCGCGCTGCTGGCGCATGTCACGGGGGGGGCGGAGGCCGCGACCTTTCAGCCGATGAACGTCAATTTCGGGCTGTTTCCGCCCATCGAAACCCGCGCCAAGGGCCGCAAGGCGGCGCGCAAGCAGGCCCGCGCCGGGGCGATGAGCGAACGCGCGCTGGCGGCCTGCGACGCCTGGCTGGCGAGGGCCGCGCGCGACCGCTTCGCCTGGTCCTACCTCCGCGCCCGCCCGGCGCCCGCCCGCGACCCGATGGCCCGCCTGCGCGCGATCATGGCGCGGCTGCGCGACCCCGAGGGCGGCTGCCCGTGGGACATCGCGCAGGATTTCGCCACCATCGCGCCCTACACCATCGAGGAGGCGTATGAGGTGGCCGACGCCATCGCGCGCGGCGACATGGGCGATCTGGCCGATGAGCTGGGCGATCTGCTGTTGCAGGTGGTCTATCACGCGCAGATGGCCGGGGAGCGCGGCGCGTTCGGCTTCGACGACGTGGCGCGCGCGATCTGCGACAAGATGATCCGCCGCCATCCGCATGTGTTCGGGTCCGAGCGCGACGGCCGCAGCGCCGCGCAGCAGACCGCAGCGTGGGAGGCGATCAAGGCCGAGGAGCGCGGCGCGAAGGCGCAGGAGCGCGGCGCGCTGGACGGCGTCGCGGTCGCCCTGCCCGGCCTGACCCGGGCGCTGAAACTGCAGAACCGCGCCGCCCGCGTCGGCTTTGACTGGCCCGATGTCGGCGGCGTGGTGGACAAGATCGTGGAGGAGGCGCGCGAACTGGCCCATGAGGCGGCGCAGGGCGCGCCCGACCCCGACCGCGTCGAGGACGAATACGCCGATCTCATGTTCACGCTGGTCAATCTGGGCCGCTGGCTGAAACTTGATCCCGAAGCCGCGATGCGCCGCGTCAACGCCAAGTTCGAGCGCCGCTTTCGCAGCATCGAGGCCGCGCTGGCCGCCCAGGGCCTGAAGCCCGCTGAAGCCACGCTGGCGCAGATGGAGGCGCTGTGGACCGCCGCGAAGCAGGACGAGCGCCGCTGAACGCCGCTCACCGCCCCTCAACGTCGGGCGGCGGCGGTTGTGGCGCACCGGGCGCTCGGGTATAGGCGAAACAGGGACGGCAGGCGGGAACCGGCGCGCATGGCGAGCGACAGCATCATCGGGCGCTGCGAGGCGCACGGCCTGCGGATGACCGAGCAGCGGCGCACCATCGCCGAGGTGCTGTCCGACAGCGACGACCACCCCGACGTGGAGGAGCTGCACCGCCGCGCCGCCGCCCGCGACGCCAACATCTCGGTGGCCACGGTCTATCGCACCGTAAAGCTGTTCGAGGAATACGGCATTCTGGAGCGGCTTGATTTCCGCGACGGGCGCGCGCGCTATGAGGACGCCGACCGCGACCATCACGACCATCTGATCGACGTGGCGACCGGCGCCGTGATCGAATTCGTGGACAAGGATATCGAGGCGCTGCAACGCAAGGTGGCCGCGAGACTGGGCTATGAACTGATCGGCCACCGGCTGGAGCTTTACGGACGCAAGATCAAGCCTGAGTGACACCCGCCAACCGGGCGCTGCGCCCGGCCTCATCAGCAAGGAACATCCCATGAGCGCCATCGTCGAGATCACCGGACGCGAAATCCTCGACAGCCGCGGCAACCCCACGGTCGAGGTCGAAGTGCTGCTGGAAAGCGGCGTGATGGGCCGCGCCGCCGTGCCCTCGGGCGCCTCGACCGGCGCGCATGAGGCGGTCGAGCTGCGCGACGGCGACAAGGCGCGCTTTGGCGGCAAGGGCGTGCTCAAGGCGGTGGCGGCGGTCAACGGCGAGCTGTTCGAGGCGCTGGCGGGCGCCGACGCGGTGCAGCAGCTGATGATCGACCAGGCGATGGTCGATCTCGACGGCACGCCCAACAAGGCGCGGCTGGGCGCCAACGCGATCCTGGGGGTGAGTCTGGCCACGGCGAAGGCGGCGGCGCAGAGCGTTGGCCTGCCGCTCTATCGCTATGTCGGCGGCGTCTCGGCGCGCACCCTGCCGGTGCCGATGATGAACATCATCAACGGCGGCGCCCACGCCGACAACCCGATCGACATCCAGGAATTCATGGTGATGCCGGTCGGCGCCGACACGCTGGCCGACGCGGTGCGGATCGGCTCGGAGATCTTTCACACGCTGAAGAAGGAGCTTGCGGCGGCGGGCCACAACACCAACGTCGGCGACGAAGGCGGCTTTGCGCCCAACCTCGGCTCGACCCGCGACGCGCTGGATTTCATCATGAAGGCGATCGAGAAGGCCGGCTATCGCCCCGGCGACGACGTGTTCCTGGCGCTGGACGCGGCGGCGACCGAATTCTACGCGGGCGGCGTCTATGATCTGAAGGGCGAGGGCAAGAAGCTCGGCTCGGGCGATATGGCGCAGTATCTGGCCGATCTGGTCGGCGCCTACCCGATCCTGTCGGTCGAGGATGGCATGGCCGAAGACGACTGGGAGGGCTGGCGCGCGCTGACCGACCTTCTGGGCGAGCGCTGCCAGCTTGTCGGCGACGACCTGTTCGTGACCAACACCGAACGGCTGGTGCGCGGCATCGAGGAGGGCGCGGCGAACTCGATCCTGGTCAAGGTCAACCAGATCGGCACGCTGTCGGAAACGCTCGACGCCGTCGAGACCGCGCATCGCGCGGGCTTCACCGCCGTCATGTCGCACCGCTCCGGCGAGACCGAGGACGCCACCATCGCCGATCTCGCGGTCGCCACCAACTGCGGCCAGATCAAGACCGGCTCGCTGGCCCGCTCCGACCGGCTGGCGAAATACAACCAGCTGATCCGCATCGAGGAGGAGCTGGGCGACGCCGCCGTTTTCGCCGGGCGCGCCATCCTGCGCGGCTGATCGCCAAGCTGGGCTTTATCCTTAACCCGCCATGGCGCATAGTCTGGGCGACGGGCGCCATGGCGCAGGGGTGACAGGGGGCTTACGGGGAGCTTGATGGGTGAGGGACAGCGTCTGCGGGCGTTCGACGCGGTGTTCGCCTTCGCGATTCTGGCGGGCGTGGCGAACTTCGCCTACCACGCCGTGCAGGGCGATTTCGGTCTGTTCGCAATCATCGCCAGCGAGGCGGAGGAGCGGACGCTGACGGCGGACCTCGCCGCCGTCAGGGCCGAGCGCGCGACGCTTGAAAACCGCGTCGCCCGGCTGAACGCCGGATTTCTGGACCTCGACATCCTCGACGAGACCGCCCGCGACACGCTGGGGCTGATCGGCGCCGACGAGGTGGCGCTGCGCTGACCGCGCGCCCCGCCCGCTTGCGCGCAAGAACGAGAAGGAACCCCGAGCATGGCCGCCCGCAAACCCACCCCCGCAAAAGCCGACGCAGGCGCGAGCGCAGACGCGAGCGCAGACGCCCCCGACGCCGCCGCGCGTCAGGCGGAACTGATGCGCGCCTACCGCGACATGCTGCTGATCCGCCGCTTCGAGGAGCGCGCGGGGCAGCTTTACGGGATGGGGCTGATCGGCGGCTTCTGCCACCTCTACATCGGACAGGAGGCGGTGGTGGTCGGCCTGACGGCGGCGGCCGAGGACGGCGACCAGACCACCACCTCCTACCGCGACCACGGCCACATGCTGGCCTGCGGCATGGACCCCAGGGGCGTGATGGCGGAGCTGACCGGGCGCGCCGACGGCTATTCGGGCGGCAAGGGCGGCTCGATGCACATGTTCTCGCGCGAGAAGGCGTTCTTCGGCGGCCACGGCATCGTCGGCGGACAGGTGCCGATCGGCGCAGGGATCGGCTTCGCCAACAAGTATCTGGAGAACGGCAAGGTGTCGCTGGTGTATTTCGGCGACGGCGCCGCCAACCAGGGCCAGGTCTATGAGACCTTCAACATGGCGAGCCTGTGGAAGCTGCCGGTGGTGTTCGTGATCGAGAACAACCAGTACGCCATGGGCACCTCGATGGCGCGGGGATCTTCCACGCCTGCGCTCTACACGCGCGGCGCCGCGTTCGGCATTCCCGGCGAGGCGGTGGACGGCATGGACTTCGACGCGGTGAAGCAGGCGGGGCTGAAGGCGCTGGCGCACTGCCGGGGCGGCGACGGCCCGTATATCCTTGAGATGAACACCTACCGCTATCGCGGCCACTCGATGTCGGACCCGGCGAAATACCGCACGCGCGAGGAAGTCACCAAGATGCGCGACGAGAAAGACCCCATCGAGCATGTGCGCAAACAGCTGATCGCGCTGGGCGTCGCCGACGAGGCGCTGAAGGAGGTGGACAAGGCGGTGAAGGCGCAGGTCAACGAAGCGGCGCAATTCGCGCAGGACAGCCCCGAACCGGACGCCGCCGCGCTCTGGACCGACATCTACGCCAGCGCGTGAGGGCGACGCCATGACCATCCAGATCCTGATGCCCGCGCTGTCGCCCACCATGGAGGAGGGGACGCTGGCGAAATGGTGCGTGAAGCCGGGTGACCGCGTGTCCTCCGGCGACGTGATCGCCGAGATCGAGACCGACAAGGCGACCATGGAGGTCGAGGCGGTCGATGACGGCGTGATCGGCGCCTTGCTGGTGGCGACGGGCGCGCAGGGCGTGAAGGTCAACACGCCGATCGCGACGCTGCTGGAGGACGGCGAAAGCGCCGCTGCGGCGGCCTCCCCATCGCTCGCCCCATCGCCTGCGCCCTCCCCATCGCCTGCGCCCGCGGCGGCGCGAACGCCCGCCGCGCCAAAGGCCGCCGCCGAACCCCTCGCGGCGCAGGAAACAGACGATTTCCCGGCGGGGACGACCTTCCGCACCCAGACCGTGCGCGAGGCGCTGCGCGACGCGATGACCGAGGAGATGCGCGCCGACGAGCGCGTGTTCATCATCGGCGAGGAGGTCGCGCAGTATCAGGGCGCCTACAAGATCACCCAAGGCATGCTCGACGAGTTCGGCTCGCGCCGCGTGGTCGATACGCCGATCACCGAACACGGCTTCGCCGGGCTGGCGGTGGGCGCGGCGTTTGGCGGCCTGCGGCCCGTCGTGGAGTTCATGACCTTCAACTTCGCGATGCAGGCCATTGACCAGATTATCAATTCCGCCGCAAAGACGCTGTACATGTCGGGCGGGCAGATGGGCTGTCCCATCGTGTTTCGCGGCCCGAACGGCGCGGCGGCGCGCGTCGGCGCCCAGCACAGCCAGGACTTTGCCGCGTGGTATGCGCACATACCGGGGCTGAAGGTGTGCATGCCCCACAGCGCCGCCGACGCGAAGGGCCTGCTCAAGGCCGCGATCCGCGACCCCAACCCGGTGGTGTTTCTGGAGAACGAAATTCTCTACGGCAAGTCGTTCCAGGTGCCCGAGATCGACGACTGGATCGTGCCGATCGGCAAGGCCCGCGTGGCGCGCGCCGGGCGCGACGCGACCATCGTGAGTTTCGGGATCGGCATGACCTATGCGCTGGAGGCGGCGGCGGCGCTGGCGACCGAGGGGATCGAGGCCGAGGTTATCGACCTGCGCTCGCTGAGGCCGATGGACACCGACGCCGTGGTGCGCTCGGTGAAAAAGACCAACCGCTGCGTGACGGTCGAGGAAGGCTGGCCGGTCGGCGCCATCGGCGACCACCTCTGCGCCGTGCTGATGCGCGAGGCGTTCGACTGGCTGGACGCGCCGGTGCTGACGCTGACCGGCAAGGACGTGCCGATGCCCTACGCCGCCAACCTCGAAAAGCTGGCGCTGATCACCACCGCCGAGGTCGTCGCCGCCGTGAAATCCGTCTGCTACCGCTAGAGGGAGCGCGCGATGCCGATCACCATCCTGATGCCCGCGCTCTCACCCACCATGGAGGAGGGCGCGCTGACGAAATGGCTGGTCAAGCCCGGCGACGCGGTGACCTCCGGCGACGTGATCGCCGAGATCGAGACCGACAAGGCGACGATGGAGGTCGAGGCGGTCGATGACGGCGTGATCGGCGCGCTGCTGGTGGCGGAGGGCGCGCAGGGCGTCAAGGTCAACGCGCCGATCGCGACGCTGCTGGAGCCGGGCGAGCCCGCCGACGCGCTTGCCGCGCCCGCAGCCGCGCCTGTGACCGCGCCCCCGCCGCCCATCGCCCCACCTGTCGCCGACTCTGCCGCGCCTGGCGGCGCCGGGCGGCTGTTCGCCACCCCCCTCGCCCGCCGGATCGCCGCCGAGAGAGGCGTTGATCTGGCGGCGGTGCAAGGCTCCGGCCCGCATGGGCGCATCGTCAGGGCCGACGTGGAGGCCGCCGCGCCCGGCGCGCGGCCTGCGGCGCCCGCCGCAGGCCCTGCCGCCGCCCCCGCCGCAGCGTCGCGCGCGGCGCCCGCCTCGGCGGAGACGGTCGCC
>Ga0210044_10009140_pt1 | contig 12141 bp, 8 predicted proteins | sample CryGey13umfilter_2_FD_183959 | JGI IMG/M metagenome (GOLD analysis project Ga0210044, IMG submission 183959) | Groundwater microbial communities from aquifer in Utah, USA - Crystal Geyser 4/9/14 3 um filter (SPAdes) (version 2) | ecosystem: Environmental > Aquatic > Deep subsurface > Groundwater... | reverse complement strand
TATCCACCAGCGTTTCAAACGCCAGATATGGATTGATCGCTTCAGCGCCAAACCCTGCGAGGCAGGCAAAATGGTGAACTTCACGGGCAGAGCCTGTTTCAACAACCAGACCGGTTTCTGTACGCAAACCGGCGCGAATCAGGTGATGATGAACCGCAGAGGTCGCCAATAGCGCCGGAATGGCGATGTTCTGCGCATTCATGGCGCGATCAGAGATAATGACAATGTTGTAGCGGCCATGCACGGCTTCTTCGGCCTTTTTGCACAACGCTTCAATAGCCGCCTGCATACCGGCCGCATCCTGATCTGCCGGATAGCAGGAGGAGAGGGTAATGGTGCGGAAACGGTTGTCGGTGTACTGATCAATATGACGGATCTTCTCCACATCCACATTGGAGAGGATCGGCTGATGCACTTCCAGACGCAGTTGCGGTTCACTCTCTTCCAGACCGAGCAGATTAGGGCGTGGGCCGATTATGGAGGTCAGGCTCATGACCATCTCTTCACGAATCGGGTCGATCGGCGGATTGGTCACCTGCGCGAAGAGCTGACGGAAGTAGTTATACAGCGGTTTGGCGCGGTTGGAGAGTACAGCCAGCGGGCTATCATTACCCATGGAACCGGTGCCTTCCTGGCCTGAAACAGCCATAGGCGTCATCAGGAACTTGATATCTTCCTGTGTGTAACCGAAGGACTGCTGACGATGCAGCATGGTATCGTGATCCGGTGTCTGCGGAGCCACTTCCTCTGGCAGATTTTCCAGCTGAATCTGGGTTTTAGCCAGCCATTCTTTATATGGTTTGGCCGAAGCGAGCTGCTGTTTGATCTCGGCATCATCGATGATACGACCTTCTTCCAGATCGATCAGCAGCATTTTGCCCGGCTGCAGACGCCATTTTTTAACGATTTTTTCTTCGGGAATATCCAGTACGCCCATTTCAGACGCACCAAGCACCAGATCATCTTCGGTAACCAGGTAACGGGTAGGACGCAGGCCATTGCGATCCAGTGTAGCACCGATCTGACGACCGTCGGTAAAGGCAACGGCTGCAGGACCGTCCCACGGCTCCATCAGGGCTGCATTGTGCTCATAAAAGGCCCGACGCTGTTCATCCATCAGCTTGTTGCCGGCCCATGCTTCAGGAATCATCAGCATGGCTGCGTGTGCCAGTGAATAGCCGCCTGCTACCAGCAACTCCAGTGCATTATCGAAACAGGCCGTGTCAGACTGCCCTTCGTAGCTGATTGGCCAGAGTTTGGCCAGATCATCGCCAAGCAATTCGGACTGCATGGACTGGCGGCGCGCATTCATCCAGTTGATGTTGCCGCGCACAGTATTGATTTCACCGTTATGCGCCATCATGCGGAACGGGTGAGCCAGTTCCCACGAAGGGAAGGTGTTGGTGGAGAAACGCTGGTGAACGAGTGCCAGTGCGGAAGTCATGCGTGCGTCGCGCAGATCCTCGTAATAAGGGGAGACCTGATGCGAGTGGAACATGCCTTTATAAACAATCGTGCGGCTTGAAAGCGAGGCGGTATAAAAACGGGCAGCATCATCACGAGCAAGGGCAGAAACACCATTGCTGGCTACTTTGCGGATGACAAACAGTTTGCGCTCAAAGGCATCCTGATCGGCACAGTTATCGCCCTGAGCGATAAACAACTGGCGGATGAACGGCTCACAGGCAGTGACACTTTCAGGAAGATCGGCACGGACAGCATCGACAGGCACATCACGCCAGCCCAGCATTTTTTGTCCTTCATCGATGACCGCTTTTTCAAAAATGTCCTGGCAGGCGATGCGGTAACTTTCATCCTGAGGAAAGAAGATCATGCCGACGCCGTAGCTGCCTTCAGCCGGAAGTACGAAACCGAGATCGGCAGTGACCGCTTCAAAAAACTGATGAGGGATCTGCAACAGGATGCCTGCACCATCGCCTTCACGAGGGTCGGCACCGGCAGCACCGCGGTGGGTCAGACGTTCAAGAATTTCCAGACCTTTTTCAACAATGTCATGGCTCTTCCTGTTTTTAATATGCGCGACAAAACCTACGCCACATGCATCATGTTCATTCTTGGGGTCATAAAGACCCTGCTTAACAGGTTTTCCATTCACACTAGGATGTGACATATTCATTCTACTAACCTCACAAATATGATTCACATACTCGGCAGACCCGGCGCCACAATGTATGTAAATCTGAATGCTGGAAATATCGATTCAACAGCTTCTTTTCCCTTACTCCCCCGGAGACCAAAAAGGAGGCGCAGACTAGCGAAACCGGAGAGAATTCTCCAGCTTTGGCGCAATGCGAGTATTTGAAAGCTTTTTCAGGGCTGCAGGTGCCTTTTCATCAACTTCAGGGCAATCGCCCGAGGCGTTATTTTTTGCATTGTAAACAATAGTTTGTGACGCCAGCCGGGTACGCAGTAACCACCTCCATTATTCAAGGTTTCAAGCGATGCTGCGACAATCATCGGGATCGGTGTGCGAAAAAAACTGCCCGGGCCCACTGGCATGCCGGAAACTTCGCGGAAACCTGTCGGGGAAGGGCCGGGCGCGAGTGTGACCACACGCAATTTCCCCGCCAGTTCCGTTCTTAATGCTTCACTCCAGAAGGTCAGTCCGGCTTTGGCTGCGGCATAAGTACTCATGTAGGGCAGCGGGGCTTCACCGGCAAGAGATGAAACATTAATAACAAACCCTCTGTTTTTCAGTAGCGCCGGCAGCAATGCATGGGTGATCTCTATCGGAGCTTTCAGGTCAGTTTTGATAACGTCGATTTGTGGCACAATGCCGGTTTTTTCAAACGAGCCCCAGATGCCGAAGCCGGCATTATTCACCAACCCAACCAGTGTTTCATTACGCAGTGACTCCAGCAGGGTGGCGACGCCATCCTTCCGATTCAGGTCAGCGAGCAGCAGGCTGTGGCGTTCGGGATGTTTAAGGCTGTCAAGCGTCATCTGCAGGCGCGGCTTATCGCGCCCATGTAGAATCAGCCGGTAACCCAGCGGTTCAATCTGCTTGGCATACTCAAGGCCGAAGCCGCCGGAGGCTCCGGTAATCAGTACTGCAGTATGTTTTCCGGGTTTCCCGGAACTGTTTTCTGTATTTTTTTCAGAGGATTCAGGCATGTTGTATAGCCACCATGGTGCGCTTGCGCTGCTTGAAGCTGGCGACTTCATGAATACCGAACGATTCCAGCATGACCAGACACTCGTCCATGCCGTGACCGACTTCATTTGGCGAATGCGCATCCGAGCCATAAGAGAAGGGGATGCAAAGTTCTGCAGCCCGCCGGACAATCGATGCATGCGGATAAATCTCGCCAACCGGTTTTCTCAAGCCTGCCGAACTGATCTCCAGGACTACATCGGCCAGTTTGACCGCTTGCAGCATGGCTTCAATGGCATCATTGACGCGTTGCGAGCCAACCGGTGGCCGGTGGCCGAACTTCTTGATCAGATCGGGATGACCAATGATATCGAACATGCCGGATAAAGCGGATTGCTCAACCAGCTTGAAATAGGCGCAGTAGGCGTCTTCGATTTTCCATGTGTCCCAAATCTGGATGGTGTCCGGATTATCAAAACCCCAGTCGCCGATGTAATGCACCGAGCCAATGACATAATCCCAGGCATAGGATGTGATCATTTCGGCGACATAAGGTTCCGTGCCCGGATGAAAGTCCGCTTCCAGTCCCACACGCAGGCTTAACTGCTCCACCACTGCATCACGTACCTGTTCGACTTCCTGCAGGTAATTGGACAGTTCGCTGCGGTCCATGCGCCAGGGTTTATCATAACTGACCGGCATCGGTGAATGATCGGACATGCCGATTTCGCGCAACCCCGCAGCGATGGCTGCATGGGCATAGTCTGCAACGTCTCCGGTCGCGTGATTACAACGCGGAGTATGCATGTGATAGTCGGGAACAGGTCGGTAGATCATGGGCCGATTGTAAAGTTCCACTGTCATGCTGCAATGGCTGAATATGCCTCTGTAAGAAAAGGGTTTGACATGGCGGTTTAAATTCGCAAACTTCGCGCCGCAACAGAGGCATGTCCTCTGGGCAGTGCGCCTATAGCTCAGTTGGTAGAGTAGCGGACTTTTAATCCGTGGGCCGATGGTTCGAGTCCATCTGGGCGCACCATATCAGGCTAGTAATAGCCACAAAATGAAGGGTCAGACTTAACGGTCTGGCCCTTTTTTCTTGCCTGTTATGCACTGGTTGGCCACTAAACGGCAATAATTCACAGCAAAGACATATATCTATCAGGTGAAGGTTTCTCACTGGTTGCAACAGGACTCTGAAACACAGTTGCTTAAATCGAATGGTTACAAGCAGCCAGACAGTCAGAATTTTATAAAAGTAGCAGGTATAGGCCTGACCCTGAGTTTCTCAGATGAGAATATTCAATATTCAAGACTTGGCACCGGGACTCTCTTCTTTTCAAAATATGTTCCTATAGGGTGTGCACGTAGAGTGACGCGAATCTAATCATCGGCAGGTAGAGCTAATCAATTCATGGTTATGAAGAATGCAAAGCAACAGCAAAATATAACATCGATATACACTGTCTCAGCGTATATCGACATGCTTATTGCGAATTCAGCTCATTTGAACCAAAGCTCTGCCTTGCTTGAAAAGGCATGTCAGTATGTTTGGGATGCACAAGATGTTGATTCGCAAATGCCAAGCAGTCTGGATGTCGCCATATTGCTCAGTCAGTTAAGTGCTGATGAGACGACGATTATCGTATGCTTACTCAGTGACAGTCGTTTACGCTCAACTGAATTTCACAAGGTCATTCAACATGAATTTTCTGTCGAAGTGCTTCACATGGTTCAGGGTCTGGAAAAGCTGCATGGGTTCAAAGCAAATCAATCAGATGGACATGAACAGTCTGAGCGTCTGAGAAGAATGTTGTTAGCCATGGTTGATGATGTGCGCGTGGTACTCATCAAGCTTGCATACAGGGTACAACGGCTCAGAGAGCTATCCAAAGCTGATGAAGAGACACAAAAGCGAATTGCATCAGAATCACTTGAAATCTTTTCACCCATTGCCAACCGCTTAGGTATCGGACAATTAAAATGGGAACTCGAAGATCTGTCTTTTCGCTATTTGCAGCCTGAAACCTATAAACGTATTGCAAAATTGCTTGAGGAAAAAAGAGGCGGACGTGAGACCTATATTAAACAGGTTGTCACTGAAATTAATACCTTGCTCAAAAGTTCCGAGATAAAGGCCAGGGTTTATGGCAGGCCAAAGCATATCTATAGTATCTGGTCAAAGATGACGCATAAAGACAAACAGTTCTCGGAATTGTTTGATGTTCTGGCCATAAGAGTCACGGTCACCACCATCGCAGAGTGTTATACCGCGCTGGGGCTGATCCATGGCCGCTGGCATCATATTCCCAAAGAGTTTGATGATTATATCGCCAACACAAAACCGAATGGCTATCAAAGTCTGCATACGGCCGTGTATGGGCCTGAGGGAAAACCGGTCGAAATTCAGATCAGAACGAAAGCCATGCACGAGTTTGCAGAATTTGGTGTGGCAGCACACTGGCGTTATAAAGAGCGAACCAAACAGGACGTTGTGCTGGAAAAAACGATTCATTCCATCCGAAAGTTATTGGAAACAACCGGTAGTGATGATGAGGAATTTTTAGACAGTTTTAAAACAGAGTTGTTCTCTGACAGAGTATTTGTGTTAAGCCCTGACGGCAAAATCATTGATCTGCCGCAAGGCGCAACCCCGCTTGATTTTGCCTATGGCATTCACACAGAAGTCGGACACAGATGTCGCGGCGCAAAAGTAAACGGTCAGATCGTACCGCTAACCACGCAACTTCGAAATGGTGTGCAGGTCGAAATTTTAACTACAAATCATGCAGCACCAAGCAGAGACTGGCTCAATCCGAATCTGGGTTACATCACCAGCAACAGGGCACGCGCAAAAATAAAAGCCTGGTTCCGGCAACAGAATTATGAGCAACATGTGATGGATGGTAAAACGGCAATCGACCGCGAACTCAAACGCATGCACATTTCAAATCCTGATACGCATAAAGCCATCACCCACTTTAAAGTGAATAGTGAAAAAGAGTGGCAAGCTAAAGTTGGGCGTGGCGACATTACATCAGCTCAGTTATCGCAGGGTTTGAACCAGATTTATGCCAATGAGTCATTGAAAGCACTGCCCTTTAAACCCAAACCGAAAAAGAGAGGTAGTGCAGACACATCTATCAATGTTTGTGGCGTAGGTAACCTGTTATCCTATATGGCCAACTGCTGTAAACCCGTTCCCGGTGATGAGATCATTGGCTTTATCACCCAGGGCCATGGCGTTTCGGTTCATCGCCCTGATTGCACAAACATACTCAACCTGGAACATGATAAGCAAAAGCGACTCATTTCTGTTGCGTGGGCAGATCATGATCATCAGACATTTGAGATCAACCTTGCTATCCAGGCCATTGATCGCACAGGTCTGTTAAAAGACATTACAAGCATACTTTCCGACCTGAAAGTAAACGTACTCAGTATTCAGACCTTATCAAATAAAGATACGCAAACGGCAGATATGCAAATCATGATGGAAATAGGGGACCTTGAACAACTGCAAAAAGTCACTGACAAAATTATGCAGTTACAGAATGTACTTCAGGTTTATCGGCAGAACTCATAAGCCTTCGGCTTAGAATAAAATAAGATATTCGGGGCAAGAGCAGTAGGGGGCTATCATTGTATGCACTTGAATTCACCAAAGGAATGGTACAACGAGATAGACTTGCCCCCGATCTTTATACGAACAACAGCGGGTAACCTATTGCGGTAATTGCGCCTGTCAGGATGAGCAGGATCACAATCATCACTGTTATTTTTAAACGGGATGATGAGCTTTTTATCGCATCGATTGTGAATGACAAAAGCGACAGCGCTAATATGCCAAAGATTGCCAGACCGAAAAAATTAACTAAATCCATTGACCCACATCACCCCCTGATTATGAGATCTTCGCGACAAGCGAGCACAACATATAATGAAGGCTTAGGATTTTGAAGGGCGCGTGTGAATGCGCTGTGAAAGAGATGGCCATTTTTCATTACTCTTTGTTAGCTTGCACGGGTGAGCGGGAATGAACTTCAACACAGATTGGTAGATTTCGTGCGCAATGAACATTTGCCTGAAGCCTATCTTGAGCTGATAAACAGCTATCTGCTGCCGTTGGCCGACTGGATTGCCGTGCGGAAACAGCCCGGTAAGGCGTTTACACTGGGTGTTAACGGCGCTCAGGGCAGTGGCAAATCGACGATGACAGAAGTGCTGTCGCTACTGCTGCAGTACAGGTGCGGGCTAACCACGGCCAGACTCTCCATTGATGATCTCTATTTGAATCAGCAGCAGCGCAGCCTGCTGGCCAAAGATATTCACCCACTGCTGAAGACCCGTGGTGTGCCCGGCACCCATGATGTGCAGTTGGGGCTCGATACACTTGCAGCGCTCAAGCAGGGGAGATCTGTCAAACTGCCGCGCTTTGACAAGGGGGATGATAACCCTCTGCCTGAATCGGTATGGCCAAGGTGTCAGGGGCCGGTAGATATCATCCTGTTTGAGGGGTGGTGTCTCGGCATAACGTCACAGCCGGAGGTCATGTTGTCGGAGCACATCAACGAACTCGAAGCGAATGAAGATCCGGACTGTGTGTGGCGCACCTATGTGAATGAGCAACTTAAAGGGCAATATCAGTTATTGTGCCGGGATCTGGATGCTTTACTGTTCCTTCAAACACCGGGGCTTGATGCGGTGAGGCGCTGGCGCGGCGAACAGGAAGCCCGTTTGAAACCCGGAAAGAGCACGGCGCGTATGAACTCCCGGCAGTTGATGCGTTTTATTCTGCACTTTGAACGGCTGACCGGATGGGCCGGCCAGACACTGGTTCATAACGCCGATATCGTTTTCGCACTGGATGAAAAACATGCCGTGATAAATGCGCACTATAGATAAAAAACTGCTGCAGACCTGTGTGATTTAACGCACGGTTTGTCGCTGGAATTTGAATATATTGTTCCGCGCAGCGGCGTTGTATCTGGAAAGGGGACTCATGACTAACTCACATAAACCGACAGGGAATCTAAAGTCATCAAGTGATAAAAAATTCAATGAATTTGATACACTGCAGCGGAAACTTGATGAATTTATCGAGGCTGAAAATTCAACCGGCCTTGCCGCGCAGGATGCTGTATATACGCCTGACAGCCAGCACCGACTGGATCACTTTGTTGATGACCTGCAGAAGCAGATGGATGCATTTGAAACGTCGGCTCGCCGGCAAAAAACTGCCAAAGCAACTGCCGTAAAACTGCCTGTAGAGAGTCCGGCTGATACTGTGAAACAGGCATCAAAGAAACAGCCTGAGAAAATGAATATCATTAAAAAACGGCCGACCGAGGTGAAGCAGAATGCTGCTGTAAGTGATAGCTCAAGCCCGGTTCAAGCGGCCGCTTCGGCTAGACGGTATTCAGGTTTATTGCTTGCCACAGGTGCTGTCATTTTTACCACCGTATGGTTTACCTGGCCCGACGCTACCGTAGCGCCTCCGGAGCAGCTTACAGGCGAACAGCAGTTGGCATATGAGCCGATTCCTGAATCCCGGCAGGATCTTGCTACAGCGCCGGTTGAACCTGTTGCAGAGCCTGAGATAAAAGAAGTCGTGGTCACTATGCCTGAGTTAACCGTTACTGCCGATGTCGCAAATGTCAGGCGTGAGGGGAGTAGCAGTGCTGCTGTTGTAGCCAGGCTAAAGCAGGGTGATGTTGTTGAACAGACTGGTGAGCAGGGCGACTGGTATCAGATTCGGCTCTCTGATGGTTCCAGAGCCTGGGCGCATCATAGTCTGTTTGCCGCGGAATCTGCGTTGACTGCCAACAAACAGGCATCCGGTGTTGAAGCCTCCATTCCGATGCCTGCATTGGCGACAGAAGTGGTTGAGACCAAACTGCTGACCGTCACGGTCAGGTTAGGCAATATCAGAAGTGAACCAAACCCCGGCGCGGAAGTATTGTTCAGGCTGAAAAAGGGTACGCAGGTTATTGCGCTAAAGCGTGAGGGTGACTGGCTGCAGGTGCGCATCAATGACACATTGGCCTGGGCGCATCACTCCATCTTTTAAGCCTGTATTGATTTCAACCCGTATCCTTTGAGATCGGTGAAGTAAATCACTATATGCGCCAGATCACATTTATGTTTTCTGATTCTGAATAGTGTTCGTCACGAAACCAAGATCACGGGAAGAGTGAAATGAGTCAGAAGACAAACATTATTAAACAGATCGATCAATTGATCACGCAGGAGAAAAGCGCGCTGCTCGGAAATTTGCGCGAGGGCGACAGGCTTGAGGATAAACTGGCGCACTTTATGGTCAATCTGCAGCAGCAGATTGATCTGTTGATTGAAACCAAAAAGGCCGAACAACTGGCTGCAGCTTCCGAACTTAGCGATGAAGAGGCCGCTGCCCTGTTTGCAGAGACTGACGAAGCCGGTAGTGAGGCTGAAAAAGCCATGCAGCTTCTTGAAAAGGAATTTAACACCTACAACATTAAACAGGCCAACGGCATTATGACGCATCAAAAGCATTCGACTTCTTATGTTGTGAAGCAATCTCTGATTGCTGCCGCAGTTGCTGCAGGCCTGTTGTGGTTCTTTTTTCCGCAGTTTCAGCAGGATACGATTGATTTGGTCACTGAATCACCGGCTGCAATGCAGACTGATGTTGCCGATGCGCCTGTAATCATTGAGCCTGTCATCATGGCGCAGTCAGAAATGACTCCAGATGAGAAGGGCAGTCCGACCGAACTGTTGGCAAGTGCCGTTGAAGAGAGCGACGAGGTCACTGAGCCTGTAATTCCAGCCATCGCAGAGAGCACACCTGTTGCAAATGTTGAAGAGACCAGTCTTAAACAGGTCGAAAAAGCAACAGAACCTGTTGTGCTCGATAAAGCCCCTGCCGCAGTGTCAAAGGTTGAATCTCTGCTTGATGATACTCCCGAGATTAAGCCGACAGCCAAGGTGGTAGAGTCTAAAACTGTGATTGGACAGAAGCTTAAAGTAACGGCTCATGTGGGTAATGCGCGTAACGTACCGAAAAACGATGGCAAACGCGTTGCGCGTGTAAAAATGGGTGATGTTGTAACCAAGCTGAATGAGCAAATGGGCTGGTATCAGGTAAAGCTGGCAAACGGTACGGTTGCATGGGTTTACAAGACCGTTTTTGCACCACGACTGCAGGTATCCGTTGGCATTGGCAATGTGCGTAGTGAGCCAAACGGCAAGTCTAAAATCGTGTCCCGCATCAAACAGGGTGACTTTGTAACCAAGCTGGAAGAGAAGGGTGACTGGTATCTGGTAAAGCTGGATAGCGGCACACAGGCTTGGGGCCATCACTCCATCTTCTGATAAGTAATATGTATGATTGAAAGGCCGCTCTCTCGAGTGGCCTTTTTTTGTTTAAGCCATGCGTAATCAGTGGTTGAAATCGACGCTGCTCCGCGAATAATCTCATGCATGACTATTTTTACTGGCGAGCGCTGCTGATGTCCGGCCACCATCACGGGCACGATCATGGACATGCTCACACGCATGACCATGAACACGCACACCATAAGCTGGATGCAGCCCTTGTCCTGACGCTGTTGTTTGCCGTTGTTGAGTTGTTCGGCGGTTGGATTTCCAATTCGCTGGCACTGCTTGCCGATGCCGCCCATATGACATCCGATGTGGTGGCATTAGGACTGGCTGCTTTTGCCGGTCGGCTGGCTGTGAAACCTGCACATAGCGGCATGACCTATGGTTACGGACGCGCACGCGTGCTTGCTGCCCAGTTCAACGGTTTTGCCCTGTGGTTTCTGAGCGGCTGGATCGTCTGGGAGGCAGTCGGGCGCTTGGCAGCACCGCCGACAGTGCAGGGTGGTACTGTTATTATCATCGGTTTGATCGGCCTTGCCGTAAATCTGGTTATCCTTAAATGGCTGCATGGGGCACATGATATCAACAGTCGTGCGGCTTACTGGCATGTCGTTGGCGATGCACTGGGCTCTGTGGCGGCCGTTCTTGCCGGTATTGTCATCTATTTCACCGGCTGGATGCCGATTGACCCGATTCTCTCATTTCTGGTCGCTGCAATTCTTGCCTGGGGTGGATGGCGGTTGATTCGTGAAACGACTTTTGAATTGATGGCCGCCGTTCCGGCAGGGGCAGATATTGAAGCTGTTGAAGCCGGTATAAAGACGCTAAGTGGCGTATCGGGGATCCATCACACGCATGTGTGGCGTCTGCCAGACAGCAGAATGGCCATGTCAGCCCATATCGAAATCGACTCTATGGGGGAGTGGGATAACATCCTGCCGCAACTACTCGAACTGTTGCACAAGCAGGGCATCGAACATGCCACTCTGCAACCGGAATCCGCCCATCTGGAAAACAACTGCGGACATTGTAACGGTCACAACTGTTAGTGATACCCTGAAAAAGTCTAAGTATCCTTAGTTTTTGCTGTGTCTGGAACGATTGTTGCGCGGGTTAAAAAGGTGCAGGCACCTCAAACTCCAGGCGTTCATGGCTCAACGGATGGGTAAAGCACAAACGCTGGGCGTGCAGCATAAGTCGAACGCCGGCCTCTCCGTACAGGGCATCCCCCACAATCGCCGCATTCAGGCCATCCCGGTGCGAAGCATGCATGCGCAGCTGGTGCGTACGTCCCGTATGGGGATAAAACCAGATGCGGGTGGTTTCACCCTCATGGCCGATAACCTGCCAGCGGGTTATTGCAGATTTGCCGTATTCATAACAGACCAGCTGTCTTGGCCGGTCATCAAAGTCGACGCGCAGAGGCAGGTTAATTTCACCCGCAGTGAGTTCTGGCGATAAGGGTTTCGATAACAGTGCTTCGTAACGTTTTTCCACACTGCGTTCAACAAACTGCCTCTGCAGCAGCTTGTTGATGGACAGATTTTTTGCCACCAGTAACAGACCCGAGGTGGCCATGTCCAGCCGGTGAACCAGTCTCAACTCAGGGCAATCCGGGTGATCCTGCAACAGACGGGTAAAAACAGAGTCTTTCACATGTTTAC
>Ga0210044_10009138_pt1 | contig 12146 bp, 20 predicted proteins | sample CryGey13umfilter_2_FD_183959 | JGI IMG/M metagenome (GOLD analysis project Ga0210044, IMG submission 183959) | Groundwater microbial communities from aquifer in Utah, USA - Crystal Geyser 4/9/14 3 um filter (SPAdes) (version 2) | ecosystem: Environmental > Aquatic > Deep subsurface >... | reverse complement strand
CTATGCCCTCCCGTATACCTTCCTGCCCAGGGAGGAACCATGCCAGGGGGGGCAACCAGCAGATGGCTACCGTATAACCCTCTGCTCACACATTCTATTTCTGTTTTTGTCCTGAGATCACAATGCACATCATGGCAAAGTCCCGCCAAATAAAAAACACCCGCATGTTTCCATCGGGTGTTCTTTCACAACATTCTTCGATAATACAAATATTATCCCTGGATCATTTCCACATCAACATTTTTTTTCCACAATACGCGCCCCGGATGCCATCCGGCTTGCAAGCCTATCGATTGCTAAGGAAAGGTGGGCAAGTCCATCTTGATAATGTCGGCCACGATACCTGGCAAGTGATGCTGGTGTGCGCCCAAACAGCACACATGTATCTATGATATCCCTGTCGCAGTCATCCACGAGCCGGTTGATAGCATGAAGCCTTGATATCCTGTCTATCTGAATTGCTACTGCATGATCTGGCTTTGGGCTAGACTGCACGCGGTCATTGTCCGGCCATCCCGAACCGCGCTGAGTAGCCTCGAACGCGTTTCGCAGCGCCTCGGCAGCGGAGTAGCCTGCCGATGATATCATACCCTTGCGATACCAAACTTCCAGCATGTCCACGCGACGAGCACCCTTGACGCCATTCGGATTTGCCCGGCGTCCCGTCCTCAGTTCTGTCTCGACCCGCTCCTCAATAATCAGATTGTATCTATTCGCAGGCCCTGTCGCGCCTAAATCCCACGTCGGAGATGCTGGTGTATGAGGCCGCTTTGCTTTTTTCTTGGCCATCATCGATCTATGCCCCCACCTATCTGTGCTGCCCTATTTTAATATGCAATCAGCAAGAACTGGATCGATTATAAATTCAATCAGTCAAATCCCTAGACCAGAGTCCAGATCGTCAATGTCAAACCCCATATCCACCACTTCATTCAGAGCACCGATAGACCACTGGTTTGCTGATGTTACCACATCATTATCATCACGCCAGCGATCATAAACGGCCTCGATAATCGATCTGCTATCTGACGAGCGACCGGCCTCATCCCAGAGACCATCAAACCACTCGCAATAAAATTCCACAATATCGTCACAGACATCAATGTCGAACTGCTCGGTGCGAAGATTTTTGTTGAGATTCATCGATGATCGAAATACCGCCGCGCCTCGCGCGCCGACGACAATAATAACCTTCGCATGTACAGAAAGGCACCGGAATGACTCTACGCCAAGAACTTCAACCAACGGCCCCGCAAACTTCGGAGACCTCTCAAACGTCCCGCGATCAAGTAGAACACGAATATCGGTAATCCGCCCCTGCAACTTGATTTGCGACGCCCTTCGCACATCGTAAATGCCGCTGGTCCACGTCGATATACGAACCGACGCAGGGCCGAGCTCTTGACACATATACTCCATAGCGTCGATCGCGGAAAACTGCCCGGCAGTTAACCCTGTGACCCGAGTGCCAGGCAGCAGTGGCCCGATGCACTCCGCCGCGGTAGCGGTTCGATGAATGACTTTACGCACACTTTTACTGGCGCCCCTCAGTGACCTTGCCTTCCTCATATGACGACCTCGGGCATGGGGTTTTGCCTGGATTCGGCGATCAGATAATCCACGATTACACCGATCACGCTGGAACGCTCCTCGCGCTCTGGATCATATGGGTTGGGCATGGTGCCGAGGCTTCTGGAGAGGCCGACGGGCTCGACACCGAATTGCAGCGCCAGGCTGATCACTACACACGCGTCGTCGATGACCGCCTGCACGTCCGATCCAAACCGGGCGCCAGATGCAAAGACCTCACGCGCATTACCGGAAACCGGATCATATCCTATGGTGACCGTGATGTGTCGCCCCGCCCATTGCATGACGCCGGTGATGTTCGGGCGGCGATGGGGGAGTTTCTTGCGATCGACATTCACAATCAAATACATCTCCGAACATGGCGTGAACGGCACTGAGTGAACATACACCGTACGATATCCCGATATCAAGCGAGCCCATCGCACGTCTCGGCATACATGACACGGCCCCGGAACCTACGGATAAGATTATTTTGCAACATGCGCGTTTTACATCTTGCAAAACCACTACGCATAGCGTATATATAACGTATCAGCAAAGGGAGACAGACAAATGACCAGGATCACCAAAATTGAAGCCGTAATGAATGAACTGGCGCGGCGCGGCAAAGAATGGAACATCGACCTGCAGGATGCCGCTGAGTATGCTGTGGCTGTGGCTGATGGTAAAGACACTGCTCGCAAGATTGCATCAAAAGTAATCAATGCCGCCAAAAACATTTCCGTCCAGCATTGCGACATGGAATGACCCCCGCAGAAATCAAACAGGCCCGGCATTCGCTGGGCCTCACGCAATATCAACTTTCGGATGTAATGGGGGTGCGTGCGCCGACAATCAGCGAGTGGGAAACAGGCAAGCGCAGCCAAAGCAAAACAAGTGAGAGGCTGCTGCAAGCCTATCTGGACGGGTACCGCCCCGCCGACTGGCTGTCCATGCCCACAAACCACTGCCGCAAAACCATACCCCAGCAGTGACCGTCCCTCACTCACACACGTCTTTGGGCGCGGTAAGGCGACACTCGACAAATTGGGAACCGGATATCTTGCGGGTTTCCATCATGCCTGCTGCCCGCATATTCATGCCATGACGGCGCGCCGCGTCGAGCGATAGGCCGGTAGCGTCTGCAATGGCATTGTATGTGTGCCATCCGGGGTTTTTCACGAAGAAGTCGCGCATCTGTTTTCTCGCCGCGTCCGGGATCGATGGTGGTTTGGGCATAGACATGCCAAACCTCTTGCGATGCCACCATGCTGAGCACCCAGGCTTTGAATAGTGGAACAAATCACCACGTCGGGCCGATTCCCACAACGCCGTGCATACCTGCGTGGCGGTTGCACCATGCCCAAGCACCTTCACCACGTCCGCAGTGCAAATCCAGCCGTCATGTTGATTGACGATGTTGGCATAGACGTGCCTTGGAATGCTTCCGGCGGGCTTACTCGCCGCGCGGGCGATGATTTTTTTGACGTGCCCACGCAAGAAGGGAATGTTCGGTAATGCGACTGGTGCGCCGAATGCAGGCTGGTAATACATCACCTCGGTCACCCTTTGCTTTTTCGCTGCGCTGGCGCCAATCATTCTGCACCTCGGGTTTCTGCGCGATATGACGTGTGCATCAACGGGTTTTCCGCGCGCGCTTTCCTGAGGCCTTCCCACCTGGGATCATCCGGGGCGGCGGTCTCCGACCAGTGAGGTCGCCGTTGATCTTCCTGCTGCCCACGATCCGAACCGCCAAAACGAAATCCAACCTCCGCCATGATTTCAGCCCGTCGCTCGGCTGTGATTATCACGCGGCCATCTGGCCGACCATCTGCTTCTGCCGCCTTCCTACGCAATAATTCGTCGGTCAGCGGCTTCATGCGCGCCATGGCCAAAATCGCAATCTCTCCTGGGGCAGGGCGGCGCGTTCTGGTCCTGACCCAATCATCAAATGCCCCGGCAACAGCCCACTTCGGAAACATCGTCAGCGCCCGCCTGTATTCCTCAATGGCGGCGGCGCGATCATCAGGCGCCCGATCAGGATCGAAATACAAACCGAGAACGGCGCGGGTTCTGTCAAGGATATACCCGTCATCACCCGGCGAATGGATCGCTGTCGTCAGATCGGATCCTGATCTCTCCCGCACTGACACGACGGGCGTATTCGCGGTGGGCTTGGTCAAAGCGAAGGCGGTCTGATTTGCCATTTGATTTCCCATTCGTTTTTATCAGCGTGAGCGAAGGCCTGGACTTCTCCGCTGCGAACCTCTGCATGGCGGCATTGAAATATCGAAACGTCGATGGCGGCTCACGGCAGCCTGCCATGACCTCGGATATCACGTCAAGCTGTTCGCGATCAGTCAAGCCGAGATTATCGGCCCACTGCCGCACCAGCAGCATGTCCGCCTGCGTCCCCAGCCTTCGCCCATTGGGGCCGACAAGCCCCGAAACCGGATCGGCGCCGATGGCCGCCAGCATCTGCTCACGGTGTGTCTGATCCACTGGCACCTGATCAACCTCGGCGCGTTGCTGATCCTGACGACACAACCCAGAGGATCGAGACGCGCGCGTACCACCACCACCACTATCTTGTTCTGGTTCTGGTTCTGGTTCTGGTTGGCATTGCGCTCGCATTGCGGTCGCATCGTGCTTGCTTTGTTTTTGTTGGTTTTTTTCCCACCGTGTTTTTGCAGCGGCCTTCGCGCTCGTGCGCCGCTCGCCGCGTTGCGCGATGTGCTTCTCAACCTTTTCAGACCATATCTCACCGTCCAAAATTTCCAATTTACCATCGTCGAGAAGGTCTTCAACGGCTCGCTTGAAGGCTGGAAGCGTACACCCGCAACGCCGCGCCAAGGTGTCCCATTTTTGCAGAAGGGGGCCTTCCGTCTCGTAAATCAGGCAAAGGATGGTAATGTAAACGCCTTTGGTTGCGGCCGTCATCCCGCTTGTGCCAGCAAGGAAGTCAGAAGTGTAGAACGGCACATAAGGGGCACTCATTGGAAGCCGCCCTCCCAAATCTGGGCCATAATCCGAATGCTCATGACTCACCTCTCATAAATTCAACGGACGCAATCAACTTGAGACCGGCGCGCGCCCAATAAACCATCCCGCTGCGCCCCCAGTTTGAGTGTCGGTGGTTCTCGGTCTTGATCAGGACGGCAAGGTCGTTACCAAACAACCCAACGGGGCATTTATCCGGGCAACCCTGCTGCAAGTCACGTGCAGCAGGTTCCGCGCTCGGGTGCCAGAACATGAGCCACACGGGCAGGCCCGTCCGCTCCGCAACTTGCTGATATTCTCCGTAGTGGCGCAGATCGATCCCTGTTACCCAGCGTCCGGTGAGCCTGTGCCATGTGAAGCAGGTCTTGTGCTTTGCCTCGACCCACAAGATTTTCTGCCCTCGAAAAGCCAACAGGTCGGGAAGCACGAGGTCTCCCGTCGCCGCAAACAACTGCGGACCCTTCCCCGTCTGGTGCTCAATCTGGTATGCAGGCAGCACGGCATGTCCGCGAGACTGTAGCCACTTCGATATGATACTCTCGCCGAGTTGGCCTTGTCGCAAGTGCTGCTCAAACCTACCCACGGCGCAACACCATGCCGAGCGCGGAAAAGGCTTCCTCAAAAGCCGCGACGTTCTCGCCACAATAAATAATTGCCTGACCTTGCAACGGCGCGCCTGGATTACCTTGCGGATCAACAAACCTTATACGCCCCCTCGGGAAGCAGATGGACGAACATTCAGCAGCTATTTCCTGAAACCATCCGGTTTCCGTCGCGTTATTCACCAAAACGATTCCGGTCGACCCTCGACGGATAGCCTCGGCAAACTTGCTGGCAAACTGCCCCATAAGCGGCTGCGCATAGGGCGGGTTCATGAAAATACTGCCTACAGGCCAATCCTGCGACAGACCATCGTCCTCTGCCGTGAATATCTGATCCGCCCGGACTGTGCGGTTGGCCGTCTCCGATGAAGCCGGATCAAGCGTGAAGCTTCCAAGAACACGCCTTGCGGCCTCAATAATCGGTGCTGGCGTATACCATTCGTTTTCACCAGAGTTGTTCGCTACGTGGGCGGTCTTGTCGGTGCCAAAATTACCATTCTTGGCTCTGGCCGCTTTCTTGTCTGCGGATTTAGCAGCCTTGTCTGCCGCCCTCGCTGCCGTGTCCGCCGCCTGTGCGCGCTTTTCTGCATCCGCCCGCGCATTGGCTTCCCGCTCCACCGTTGCGTTCGCTGCCTTACGCTCTGCATCGTCTTTGGCGCGCTTCACGGCAGCAAGGGCGGCGGCCTCTGCGTCAGCCCGTTCCTTCGCCACGGCGCGTTCGGCATCCGCCCTCTTGCGCTCTGCATCTGCTTTGACGCGCGCTTCCGATGCGCTGCGTTCCGCATCTATTTCCTGCCACTTTGAATATATGCCTCGAACGGTTCTGGCATTGCCAGCGCCGCGCGCGTATTCAAACTGGTCAGGGAACGCAGCCGCCCACATGGCAGCGGCGCGATCATCTCTGGAGACTTCCGCTGTCGCAAGTTGCGACAGCGCATTGTTAAAAACCCACCGCCCGAACTCCAGATCACCCGCGTGCAGCGCCCGCCCTTCGTTCAGCGCCCGCCCATAGGCAATCCATCCCTCAAGCGAGGTTGACTCGCCACTTGCGACGCAGGCAAGCGCATTGCGCGCGTCCTCGGCCAGCAAGACAAGCCGCACGGATATTTCGTTGTGGCCGAGGCCCGGGTGCAGGTTCATGGCTGACGTTCCCTTGTTTTGCGCGGCCAGGCAACAAAAAGTAATTGAACGCACGTTCAATTAACGCTGACCATCAAATAGTCCCATCTGGTTCGGTTGCTGGTGATCCACCGTCGGCTTCCAAATCCACGGGCACGAGGCCATGGGCAGCGTCAAGCATCATGCACGCCGCTGATCTGCCGCTCACGCTCCGCCAGCGCCGCAACCTCGCCTGGAAACCGTTCCCGGAACATCCACGCCCACATGCGCCAGCCTTCAATTTCCTCGGCCGTGAGGCTGGCGATGATGGAAAGCTTGCGCTCGATTTGTTCCGTGGACATTTGATCCATCACACCAACCCCTTTTCCTCAAGAAGCGACTGTGGCGCGGTCAGCACCGCCACTGAGCCGCGCATCAGCGCGCCCTCAAGCAGCGCGGCGATCTCGCAGGCCGCCCGCGGCAGCCAGACCTCATCGCCGCCCTCCTCGGGCCGCACCAGCACGGCGCGCGCTGTGGCGTGTACGAAAATCACCTCGATATCGACCAGGGTGCTCCGCATCACCTCACGCATCCGCGCGCTTGAAAGTGAATAAATTACGTGGAAGCGGGCGGCGCGCGGCGTCCTCGAGCGCGTCCAGCCACAGGGCAGGAAGCTTGTCCCGATATCGATATCGAATGATCGTGGCAACCGGAACGCCGAGCGCGGCAGCGGCGCGCTCAATCCCGATGTATGAGATCAAATCTGCGGTGGTGTTAAAATTTGTCATGGTGCCATGATTGCCGCAACATGACGCGCCCGTCAATGCACTTTCTGCACCTTATCGCTTGCGCGCCGCGATTTTTCTGCCTATGGTGGGCCAATGACGCCTATGCGATACGATCCCAAGCATGATCGCAAGCTTGGCAAAGCCGGATGGAGGGAACGACATGAACGACTCAATGATCCGACGATCATATAATGCCCATGGCGAATACGACTATCTGGTGCGCATGGAGAATAGGCCTCAAGGCTGGTGCCCTGTCTGGTGCGTAGACAAGCGCCAGGCCGTCAAGGTGACGGAAACCTACGCCGCCACCCTGATGTGCCACATCGCCGTGTGGCGAGACCCTACGTGCCCGGGTGGCATCAAGGGCGTCGAGGTGGTGTCGATATGACCTCATACACGCGCGCAGACAACTCATCGCCCTGCATGACGTGTCGAGGGACTGGCGTCATCAGGGGCGCCCAAATTGCCTATGGTCCCGTATACGAGGCGCCGCTGACGTGCTGGATGTGCGGCGGATCGGGCGTCAAAAGCATTGCAATCATGGAGAAGTCAAATGACTGATTACACCCCGGGATGGTGGCGGATCGCTGATGCGCAGTATGCCGAGAGGCTGGATCGCGCCGACATGGCACAGATGGACGAGCCGGTGGCGCCGCGCCAGATCAACGGCCCGGTGATCCTTGTGTGGGCCGCGCTGATATTGATCGGCCTGCCCGTCACGTTTTTCATTGGCGACTATTTCGGGCGCGTCGGCATGAAGGCCATCACTGAAATCAATGCAATCAGGATCGAGGCGGGCAATGCGCACACCAACGCCGATTAATGCCCAATACACTTGGTGGTGCGCGGCGATACGTGACCCGTCCACCGTTCGTCATGACGCAGACCCACAGCCCGGATTTTACCAGCGCCGCGCCGTCCGGGGTGGGCCATGGCTGCCTGTCAGGGTATGGCTTGAACAGAGCATCGACGCAGAAACGGGCGACCTTGCAGATGATGAGGTGATCCACGCAGAGGAACTTGGGCGCCCGATCGACGCTCGTGCAAACTGGACATACCTGCGCGCCATATCAGAGGCAGAATACCGCGACCTTGTGGCGAGGCATGAAGCAATGCCGGAGATGAAAGCCACACACGCCCGTGTCGATCTTGGCGCAGCACCCGTCAGAATTCAAAGGAAATCGTGATGATCGAAAACACCGCCCATATAGCCGGAGTTGGGCACAACAACCCCCCCCCGTTCGACGCTGATGCGCTATCGAAGATGGAAGCGACTGCGCGCGACTTTTTCGACGCTGGCGGAGAATATCTCGACGCCGGGGAGATTTCCGACGATGACACCGCCGCCCGCCTCAATGACTTCATGAGCGGTTTGCGCAAGGTGCGAAAGGGTGCCGATGAAGCACGTAAGCAGGCCAAGCAGCCATACCTCGACGCAGGGAAGGCAGTAGACTCCGCATACAACCGGGTCATCGCGCCGATGGACAAGCTGCTGGACAGGCTGATGCCGCTGGCGACAAATTGGCTGCGCAAGAAGAAGGCCGCGCAAGAGGCCGAGGCCGCGCGCCAGCGTGATGAAGCGCGCCGCACCGCCGACGAGGCCGCACGGCAAGCGCAACAGGCCGCCGCCCGCAATGACATTATCGGCCAGACGGAAGCCGAGGAAGCCATGAAGATGGCAGCAGCGATGGAGAAGGATGCGGATCGTGCCGCCAGTGCCCGAGCCAACATACAATCCGCCACGGGCGGCGCGCGCACGACCAGCCTGCGCACCTATTACCTGGTGGAGATTATCAATATCCGCGCGGCGCTCATCCATTTTGCGGATCGGCAGGCCGTCGCGGACTGCATCAAGCAACTTGCCGCCGCCGATGCACGGTCCAAGGACTTCAATCCAAAGATCAACAAAATTCCCGGTATCAACCTCATAGCAGAAGAAAGGGCCGTTTAATGGCGACCGAACTTCAGAAAATCCCGCTGCGCCAAGTCAAAGACGTAAAGGGATTGCTGTTCAATGAAAACGCGCGCGCCCAGCTTGCCATGGTCGCAGCCCACCACATGAAGCCAGAGCGATTGATGCGGATTACTGCGAATGCCATCCGCACGACGCCGAAGTTGCAGCAGTGCGATCCGCTGTCTTTCCTTGGTGCGCTCATGCAGTGCGCCGCCCTCGGACTAGAGCCGAACACAGTCCTCGGTCATGCGTTTCTTGTCCCCTTCAAAAGCGACCAAAAAGGCATAACCCAGGTCCAGGTCATCATCGGCTACAAGGGGCTGATCGACCTTGCCCGGAGAAGCGGACACGTCAGCAGCATTCATGCTGGCGTCCACTATTCGGACGATGAATTGTGGGATTATGAGGAGGGAACCGAGGCAAGGCTGCGCCACCGGCCCGGCCCGCAACAGGGGAGCAAGCTACACGCCTATGCCTTCGTCAAGTTCAAGGACGGCGGCAATGCATGGACGGTGCTGCCGTGGTTTCACGTAATCCGCATTCGGGACGCATCCGCCAACTGGAAATCGGCTGTCAAATATAACGGCACGAAGTCGAGCCCGTGGGTCACGCATGAGGACCAGATGGCCATGAAAACCGCCATACGCGCGATGGCGAAATACCTGCCGCTTTCGGTGGAAATGGCCGATGCGATTGCCATTGATCATGACGGCGGCACCACGACAGACTTTGCCGCATTTGCGATGCACCCCGAGAGTGGGGCCGTGATCGACGGCAAGGTTTCCGATGATGAGGTGGCCACCGAATCTGCCGCCCGCCCGGATGATATGGCCGAAGGCCAGCCGGGTGGTGCTGCAAATCCCGATGCGACAGCCGCCGCCGATGAAATCACAAAGACAAAGCCCGCCAAGAAGAAGGACGCGAAGGACGAAGGCAGAGACCCGATGGTGCAGAAGTATCGGCCATTGATCGACGAAATCATCGCTACGATGACCGACGGTGCGCCGCCACATGCCACGCGGGATTTTTACGCCGACGGTATCGAAGCGATGCACACCGATGCGCCGGAACTTCACGCCGAACTGATGGAGCACTTCGTGGCATTTGAAAGCGAGGCTGACGATCAATGACGGCACAGGAACCGATCAATGCCATATGGCGCGGCGACTGTTTTGTTCCGGACGGCAATTCGGCAGTGGCGCGATGCCACGGGATACTTCGTCCGGGACAGTCTGTCCTGCTCTATGTGGACATGCCGAGGTCTGGCCCGTCGCATAACCACGAATTTTCCTTCGTGCGCCGCGCATTTATGAATTTGCCGGAAAGGTTGATGACCATGCCATTCACGCGGAACAGCGAGTCGCTTCGAAAACACGCGCTGATTGCGACGGGTTTCTGTGACACATCAATGATCGCTGTCGGCGACAAGGCCAGGGCCGACCGCGTTGCTGCCTTGGTGGATCAGGTATCAAGGCGGATGCACGGGTATTCAGTGGCTGAGGTAAAAGGCCCGGTAGTTTACTGCCACACACCCAAAAGTCAGAGCCGAAAGGCCATGCCAGGCGGCGAGTTCCAAAGATCAAAGCAGGCTATGCTTGAATGGCTTGCTGATCTGATTGGCGTCAGCCCGGACGATCTGGCAAAAGATGACCGACAGCAGCGTGGCAAGGGCGCTGGCGGCACCGCAAAATACGACAGAGAGGAAGCGTGACATGGCACGCCGCGAGTTCCCTGTATCAGTCAAGAAGGCAGCGTGGGCGCGTGCCGATGGTGTGTGCGAATGCGGCTGTGGCCAGAGATTCACCGATCACCCGAAGGAACACCCGCATTACGATCATATCGTGCCAGACGCACTTGGCGGCGCTCCGACGCTTGAAAATTGCGCCGTGATCCGGGTTTGCTGCCATGCCGTCAAGACCGGGGATTTCGACATGAAGCATATAGCCAAGGCCCGCAGAGGTGAGAAGTCCAGGCGCGGGCTTTCCGGGCCGAAAAGACGCATTCCAGGATCGAAAAAAACCGGACTGAGAATGCGCATTGATGGATCGGTCGTCAAGGTGATCGAATGAACGCGCGCGGCACCAAGGCCCTTTTCCGGGCCACCAAGGCCAAGTCACGCAATGATGCACGACAAGGCAGCATGGACGTAGGCGACGTATTGATGCGCCCCATAAGCGACGAGCGGCGCGAGCTGGATTTCTATTCCACCCGACAGCCTGAGGCCATCCGCTCATTGATGCACGTAGACGGCGCGCGCTTGCGCGAGTTGGCCCATGTATGGGAACCCGCTGTCGGCGACGGCGCACTCGCCCGCGAGATATCTGCCGCTGGCATCGATGTCACCAGCAGCGACATTCAGGACCGAGGCTGGCCAGAGACTTTGGTGCGCAGTTTTTACGATTTCACGGTATCACCAGCGCCAGCGATCATCACCAACCCGCCCTTCTCGGAAATCAACGCCCGCGACGGCCACGGTCGCTGGCTGCGCCACACACTGGCGATGCCCGGCTGGCGCTACTGCGCTCTGCTCTTGTCATGGGATTGGCCCGCCGCCCGCGCGAACGGCTTGGGCGCGATGCTGGACGAACACCCATTCACGTATTGCTACCTGATGCGCTGGAAGCTTGATTTCACCGGCGAGGGCAGCCCGCCACAACGTAATGCGTGGTTCGTCTGGGATCGCGACGACGAGCGAAACACACGCGACCTCCACCCAGGCTTTCGGTGGCTGGACAGGAACGACTGGCGGCAGGGTGACATGATCTAATCGATATCTTCCATCGGCATGACTGACGGGCATTCTTGGCGGCAACTCACGTCAGGCACGAAACAGCAACGCGGCGATGGTTCGGAAAAAGGAAGATCAGATGACCAAAATCACCAGGATGACAAAAGCGCAAGAAGACCGCCTGCCTGTTTTCAGGGAAGAAATGCGCGCGAAGGCCCTACGCCTGCAATGGGCTGATGACGAGACCATGCGGGCGTCGGTAGAAGGCCTATATCACACCGCTGGACTCGAAAAGCCGGTCGTGGTCGTCCTCGACAGCCCACTCACATGTCTGGTGGCACGACATGCTTTGGATAGATCGGTCCAACTCCGAGGCCAACTCAGGGACCAACTCGGGGGCCAACTCG
>Ga0210044_10009134_pt1 | contig 12148 bp, 14 predicted proteins | sample CryGey13umfilter_2_FD_183959 | JGI IMG/M metagenome (GOLD analysis project Ga0210044, IMG submission 183959) | Groundwater microbial communities from aquifer in Utah, USA - Crystal Geyser 4/9/14 3 um filter (SPAdes) (version 2) | ecosystem: Environmental > Aquatic > Deep subsurface >... | reverse complement strand
CCGGTCCTCGCTTTGATAATATCGTTTTCAAACAGTATCCCGTGAATTTGTGATTCCATACTCTACTTCTTAGTTAAACAACACATTTTTCTTGCGCCAATAAAATAGTCAAAAGTTTCAACATTATTATCAAACTCCTTCAATAGCACGACGAAAAATAATCTCCTGTTTGGCAAACGCTTTTTGCCTGCCCAAATAACACTGTCACGATTGCCAATTTTCATAGTGCCGCGGATAAGTTGAGCGCAGTGAACAAGCTCATGGGCAAGAGATACTCCAAGATCCATCAACTTTTGCTGCTTTACTCTGAAAACAATGATGAAGTAACCAGCACAGCAGATTTCTTCTTCTCTGTCACTTTTTTCAGTTTCTTGTGCTGCACTGGTTCAAGACCGAGTTTTTGCGCCAGCAGTTCAGCATCAGTGAAATTCGTGCCATTGAAACTGTAGTCGTATGCTAACGCATCATGACAGACAATGTTTTTTTCAACTATGTGGCGCAAGTGCTCTTGGCCACATAATAGCCTGTCACGGCATAACTGCACATTATCTGGCATAAGGTCAACACCGTAGATCGTTGATAACGCTTGCTCAAACGTTGACCCATACTCCATCTTCTTGATCAGCACCTCGCTAAGAAACTGCCCGTCACCGCACGAGTTGTCAAGGAAGGTTTTTTCTGGATCTGTGAAAACTTCAAGTGGTAACTGATCCAGCATTTCTTGGACCAGTGGTGTTGGAGTAAAAACTTCACCTGAAGATTTTATTCTTAACTTGTCGCGTTCAATACCGCTCATGTATTCGCGGTTACGGGCATGGTGGATGACTTTATTTAACATTTGCTTCAACGTAGTCAATTTCTTCTTTTGTCAAATTAAAGTGGGTATATAGTTCTTGATCTGTCCAAGTTTGCCCGGTTCCTAAATATGGCAAATTATTGACATGTAGGTTAAAGTTCGATGAACGGTTAAATTCAACATAAAATCTATATAATTTACTAAACAAAAACGATTTTAGGTTTTCGCCCTCTGCAATACTACTGCACGGAATACCCAGTGCATTAATCCCAACCCCAATGCTTTCGTCGTAAATTGGGTTATATGTTTCCATCTCGTCTGGTTTACTTCCGTAATAAGATGTCATATTAATAATAAGTTTAAATGTTTTACGGACATTCTTCTCCTCCAAGAAATAACGTTTACTTGGTGTGTAATACACTTTGGTATTATATTTTTTAGTCTTAGTTTCTGAGAAATCGCCCCTGCCCATCATAACTTCTAATGAAGAATCATTGCGCATGTCTTTATAGGATACTGATTTAATTTTTGGTAGCGAGGAATTATTTAATTTGTTACTAATATCAATGGCTACTTTGTCGCTATCTGTTAGTGGGATAATTCCACCGTCATACATCATTTCAAATGTTCGGTCAACCGTTTGAATATGTGTTACTGTTTTAATAAAGGATTTTTTTAATATCCAATAACCAATACTTTCACCAACATTAAAATATTTAGTGGCTGCGGTATTAACTATCTGTAAATTGTATTTGCAGAATTGCTCAGTTAGCTTAACAAATCTCTGACCATTTGGCCGTTTTATCCACGCAAGCGGTGTCACTAATGCAAGGACTCCATCGTCAGCTAATAGTTGAACACAATGCTGCCCAATTGTCACCCATAGTTTTTCAGATGGGTTAGATGGATCTTGATACGGTGGATTCCCCACCACGACATCAAATTTCATATCGGTATTCCATTCGAAAAAATCCTCGTACAGCATCTTCTTGTAAGTACCCACGAGCTTATTCATATTTATCGCCATGTCAATGAGCGCCAATGAATATTCAAATCCAAATACACGGGACTTGATATTTTCGTCACTGTGACCAGCTGCACGTAGGCGGCGTTCAATTTCTGAAACAAACTGCCCTCCGCCAATGGCTGGATCAAAAAAGGTAGTGGTTTTACTGCGCCACACTGACTTGGGGAGCTGATCAAGCATTTCGTTGACTAGTTGCTTGAGTGGTTGAATCCGTTGTAACATTGGCATTTCATGAACTTGTGTAGTTATTTCAGATGCTAACAGCATAGCACCCTTTAGCACAATTGTCAAGGAAGGTTTTTTTCAGGGTCTGTGAAAACTTCAAGTGGTAACTGATCCAGCATTTCTTGGACCAGTGGTGTTGGAGTAAAAACTTCACCTGAAGATTTTATTCTTAACTTGTCGCGTTCAATACCGCTCATGTATTCGCGGTTACGGGCATGGTGGATGACTTTATTTAACATTTGCTTTAACATATTCAAACGAGATATCAAATAGTTTACATATCGCTTCGTCTGTTTTATTAGATTTGGCTATAATTGGTATTTGGGCCAAATGCCTAGGTGAAGTATCAAAACCACCCTTACGCAAGACTTGTAGAACAAATCGAATTGGGGAAGATAAATACACTTTCTTGAAATCTGAAGCACTCCATCCAGGTATTCTTTGAATTGCTAATATATTACAACCGATTCCGAGTCGCCCTGTTTCTTCAATGATGACATCATCAGAGTTCTTACCAAAGTAACGATTGACTAACCAGTAATTATCAGCATCAATAATTGTTGTGTCGGCTTCATTTATCCAGGAATATATAGCTCCAGACTTAGTTACACTCTCTAAGTTTTTAATACGCCCATTACCAGCTTTATCAAATCGTGTAGTAGTGTCTTTGCCGCGCTTGCTAGATAAAATTGCTTGGAGTTTTTTGCCGCCTCGGCCGATAACCTTAGAGACAATTTGTCCATCAATACTGTTATCAACTAACGCATCTGATTTATATGGCACAGTTAAATTTAAATTATAAACTACTATCTTTCCACTTTCAACGTCAGGAAAAAAATTAGTTACATCAGTTTTTGTTTGGATACCATTTTTTTTAAGAAACTCAACAAATTTGTGCGATCCGGTTGAGAAATTGTTAGTTCCGTCCGGGGAAATCATTGATATACGGGTGGTAAGAGTGACTACTTTTTTTAAGAATTTTAACCAAGTACCTTTAAGGTACGGTGGATTCCCCACCACGACATCAAATTTCATATCGGTATTCCATTCGAAAAAATCCTCGTACAGTATCTTCTTGTAAGTACCTACAAGATTATTCATATTTATCGCGATATCAATGAGCGCCAATGAATATTCAAATCCAAATACACGGGACTTGATATTTTCGTCACTGTGACCAGCTGCACGTAGGCGGCGTTCAATTTCTGAAACAAACTGCCCTCCGCCAATGGCTGGATCAAAAAAGGTAGTGGTTGAACTGCGCCACACTGACTTGGGGAGCTGATCAAGCATTTCGTTGACTAGTTGCTTGAGTGGTTGCTTAAGTGGTTGAATTCGTTGTAACATTGGCATTTCATGAACTTGTGTAGTTATTTCAGATGCTAACAGCATAGCACCCTTTAGCACAATTGTCAACTGGCAGTTAAGCCTGAATTTGCAGTGTTTTGGCTGCTTTTTGCAGCGAAGCAAGCCCAATTGGCAGCACGCCGCGGTCGAACCACTCAAGAATTTTGTGCGGTGGCACGCCAAACTCTGTGGTAATGTATTCAGCGTAATCTGGCACCTCGTCGGCTCGGATCAAGCTGTCGCGTATTGACGTTTTGCCTGTCATGAACGCAACAAATGGCAGGTGCTCAACAATGGTGACCAAAGTTTTACGGGCCCTGTCAATCAACTTTAGCTCGCCCTTGCTCATCTCTGATCGTGGGGTAGCCGCCGCCTTCTTTGCTGCTGGCCCAGTTTTACCCATGCCAGCAGCCGCGACTTTGGTTGCGCGATTGTAATCACCATTGCCACTAGCAAGCATTTCAATCTCAGCTAACGTGAGCTCGCCCATGTCAGCTTGACGGCCAGTGACACGGCTGATGCTGTTACGCTCTAACAATTGCATCAGGTACGTATCATGCTCAATCTGCACTCGCCCATTCTTGGAGCAAGCGAAAATATCAATGGTTTCAATCACAATGCGCAATGCAGCATCAACCTCAATGCCCTTACGTGCGGCGTAGTTGTTGGCAGCAGCTAGCATCATGCTGTCAAATTTGTCATCACGGTTAGGGTCGAAACTGAGTGAGAAAATGCGGCCCACCTTGCCAACTGTGCTCGGAGTTAAGGCGCGACTGATTTTTTGTGTAGTTGCGCCTGCATCCCCTTCATCGTAGCACAGATACAGGCTAGTGATGTTGCCAATGCTGAACGATCGTTGAGCCATCCCCGCACTGAGGATGAGAACGTTTTGCCCATCCTTCTCGGCCTTCTCAATTTCTTCCTTGACGTGCTTTTCAGCTTTCTTGTTAGATGTTTCAACGCCGTACACTGGAATAATTCTCCATCCACTCAAAACTTGTTGAGTAATGTTGACAATCTCAGTAAAGTGATCTAGTTTTGCGCTGCGACGAATGCTGCCTGGCAGAAACATCATTACGACTTGCATCTTGTCTACCTTGCCAACTTGGCGGGCGACAGTCATTTCTGGCAGGTTGTTTTGCCCCAAAAACACTGCCTGCAAAATATGAGTCCACAAGCCCATGGCCTTGATTGGGTCTTTAGAAAACTTGCTCCAGCTTGGGAGAAAGTCATCACCGTCCACAAACAACGTTGGGTCAAGTTTTCGTGCCTGCTCAACTGCCCGGATCAAATCCATCTGATAAAATTCAACTGGTACTACTAATTGGCTACGCGATGGATCTACTTTGAAATGTTTTAACATACGGCTATTATAACAGATTATGAGTCAATGGTCAAACAACACCAGCCCGCGCCATTAGCAACTCTGCGTAAGTTGTCCCTAGATAATGATCAATTTTCCAGTTTCCAACTGCCCGCTCTCCGTTAGTGCCAGTCATTAAAATTACAACGTCTTGTTGTTTTTTTGCAACAATAAATGGGTCAGCTTGGTTTGCAGTGTGGGCACCGTAGTCAGCTTCGTCAATAAATACTAGCCGATTTTCAGGCAGCGCAAACAAGAAGTCAATACGGTCTTGCCGTTTTGTGCTGCCACACATACTAAGGAAAACTACCACTTGACTACCAGCAGCAAGTGCATCAGTTACCTCTTGTTGGTAAGTGTCAGAGCTGCTATCAATAACGGCCAAGTTGCGGAACTGCTCAAATGAGGTCAAGTCTTTTGCGAAACTTGAAAAGCTCGTCAAAACATAGCTCGCAATGACAGTTATTTTGGCACCAGTCTCAATCGCAAGTGCTCCAGCCCAAATTGTTTTTCCAAAGCGAGCGCAAAGCTCTGCCAAGAAAATACGCCCACCAGCAGCAATAGCAGCTATGACGTTTTCTGCAGAATCAACCTGCCATTGCGATAGCCCCACAACTGGCAACGGTTGATTGTGCTTGATGAGTTCTTTATTGACTCGAATAATTAACTCATTGCAATCAATCGTGTGGACGTCACCAGCCAAATGGTGGCCAATCGCTGGGCGGATAACGTCGTCGATTTTTTGGTGTTTGCCAAAACGGCCTTTGTATTTTGCATATTCAGTGACGTCCCACATTTTGCGAATAATCACACGCCCGGCGTCAACTTTGTATTTTTGCCTAGCTAGAGATCCACGCACGTATTTTACCGTTTCTGCAAATGCAGCTTCGATAGTAGACGCTTCCGAGAAGTGATCGCCAAATTTTGGCTCAGATTGTTTTGTGTCTGTGTCTTCCCAAACGTAGCAAATAGTGAATGCCATATATCAAACTCCTTCAATAGCACGACGAAAAATAATTTCCTGTTTGGCAAACGCTTTTTGCTCCCACGGTTGATCATAGTACGGAGTCTTAGCTGAGTATTTTTTGCCTGCCCAAATAACACTGCCACGCTTGCCAATTTTCATAGTGCCGCGGATAATTTGCGCACAATGAACAAGCTCGTGAGCAAGTGATACCCCAAGCTCCATCAACTTTTGCGGCTTGAGAACAACCAGCAAGCTGTCTACTTCAGGAATGTAACGGGTTGAGCCACTATGCTCTTGCTCGTCAACAATAATAACCAGTGTTTTTTTGCTGTTCTCAATCTTGAGTTGCTTGAGTATGGACGGCAGCAGAGCTTGAATAAACTTGCGGCGTAAGTGGCTGGCTGCAGTAACTGATATTTCCATGTTAAGACCTCTATTTGTTACACAGATTATAACACAGACGTGAGGTTAAGTCAAGCTGTGAATAGTGTTGTTTTTATGCAACTTATAGTCGTGATATCTGCGGATAAAGTAGGTTCTGGCAATGGAAATAACAGTGAACCAGAGTGTAAGCTGAACATTGACAAATAGAGAGATATGAATGTTATATAGGGGGTAGAGGATGAGCTGCGATAGGATGCTCACTGCGAATCCAATCGCAACATTAGTGATTGCTTCTTGCAGGGATTGTAGTTTGGTTTGCTTCATGTTTACGTGGTGGCTGCGCGACACAGTCAGTTTGACAAGTTGGGCAATTGGTCATTCGCCGTGGCGGCTTGACGTATTCTGTGAAATATGTATTGCAAGCAAGGCATTTAAACAGTAATTTCATTTTGATTCAAAAATAAGGAACCACGACGGTTCCTTATTTTCATTAGTTACACACTTTGGTTTAGAATGTGTGAGTCAACTCAACAGTGTAACCTGTTAAGAAGTTAGAACCAGCTTGACTGCGATATGCTTTACCAGACACAATGTTGGACTTAGTTAACGCATAGTTCACGCCAGCAGTGTAAGTAGTTGAATCAGCAGCAAGGCCACGATCAAACGACAGTTCACGCTCTACACTTGCTTCAGCACTGAATGCTGGAGTTAAGGCATAAGTAAAGCCTGGCTCAACTGCCCAATAACCGTAGTTATAACCAGAGCCAAATGCCTCACCCAATGTACCGCGAACCCAGGTCTTTGCACCCCAAACGGTTGGCAAAGCATAGGTGACACGAGCCTCAACGGCGTTGCCAACTTGAGCTGCTTGATCGCGAGTTGCGAGAGCACGTAGTTCGCCAGTTAGCCCACCGAGGTAGCCTTCCAACGATTTACCAACAGCAACGCTACCAGCGATAGTTTTATTGCCGGTGGCTGTGCTTTCAACACGCCCACCGCCAAAAGTTACGTATTCGCCTGCTGCCATAGCACCAGACATTGCCAATACTGCTACTGCAGCAATCATAGTTTTCTTCATCATTTTCACTTTCTCCTTTAAAATAAGTTAGTGGAATTAGTATTTAGCACAGTTCCACCATGTAGTAATTTATTTTGTTTAATTGTAGTGCTCAGATTCTGACTTTCGAATATACCATCTGTTAGATAACACTAAATCTTTATTAAATTTAGGTTGATTGCTTATACGACTTTCCAGAAGATATCTCACTTATTTTCACACTGCATATCTTGTAGCCATCACTGCCTTTAGCATGATCGCTTCGGGTGTAAAGTCATCCATGTTACCAGACAAGATTGCCGAGGCAACTGCTGGGCTGAAACCAGACACCAGAGCAGCACCTGATTTGTCGAACTTCACGGGAACATTAGAACCTGCGTTCAAATTCCAGAACACAATCTTAGGTGGCACATAACCTGCTTCCTCATACTTGCGTTCAATCATTTCCAGTGCCGAATCATCGTGTTTAATACACGCATCAAACTGCATATCCGAAAATATAATCAACATGCCTGGCATATCTGCGGCTGGTACATTATTACGCACAGCCGTATCTAGAATCAACTTCATTGCTGCATTAAGATTTGTGTTCATTGCCCAATCTGTTGCAACCATCTGAGCAATCTTTTGATTGATGTTACCATTCAGTTTGATCAGACTTGGAGTACCACTAAAAGTTAGCATACAATCTTTGAAAATACTCTTGTTCTTATCTGCAAAATATAGACCCAAGGATACAGCAACTTCCAAACAAGTAGTTGTACCCTTTTGCCCAGCAATGCAAGTCATTGACCCAGACACGTCAACCAGAGGTAACACAGAAGCATCACCAACATAGTTAGGCAGGGCAGCCCATTGAGCTGCGATCACATCAAGCTCTTGCTTATCCCACTCTGTTTTGCCATAGGTATTAATACGACCCTTCAACACATCGTGTGGGAAGATTGCCGCAGCGTTAATCTTCACAGTTGGATCGTCACCTTTCACCAACTTAGTGATGTACTCAGCGTAAGTGGTACCGTGCTTACCGAATGCTTTTTTGTAGCGTGAGTGAGCAACAGAAGGTACATGAGAATAGTTGATCTCATCCCACTTCTGGGCACACATCTGAGACTCAACGACATTGGTAAGTCCGACCAGTGTCTTTCGGTATTGCTTTGGCGACATTCCAAAAAACTCGCGAATTTCAGCCGCAATAGGACCTTTTCTTGGTGTCCATTTGCCGGCCAATTGATTACCTGCGCGCAAATAGTCCCCAAGCAAAGTATATGCCTTTGACTTCATTTGCTTAGTTTTAAATACTAGCAGATCGTCAAATCTACCAAGTTCTGGTACCTTGTCCATAAGTGCCTTAGCAGCATCTGGGTTAGCAGTTTCAAGATGTGTTAGTACTTGACGAAAGATTTCACGTTCACCGGCACCACCACGAATATCGCGGGCCCACGCAACAATGCGTAAAGCAAGGTCAGAGTTCTCTACGAATGCCGCAGTGAACTGAGGAATGATATTCTTACCGCGGCTTGCACCGATAGCAAAAAACAAATCAACACAGGCGTTAGCTGTGGTTGCACGAGCCTTCATACCATTTTCTGTCCGAGATTCTTGCTCAGAAATAGCGTTAACAAATGTGTTCATAATAATCTTTCTTTTAACAGGTTGGTTTTGAACTTTTTGATTTTACAGTGAGACATTCCAAACTCACTGTGATATCCGAAGATACCAATCGGTGTAGCAGTTAAGCTAAATATGTTTGCTGAACCCAGCCTAAATTTTAACAGAATCGTGATTTAGATTTTTTACAAGATCTACCTTGTTTGCTTCCAGTATTCGGAGTTTGATGTCCGAATAACATGATAGCGTTCCATTGTATTTTAAATTGCTGATCCGATTCTTCTATCTATCTATCTATCTATCTATCTATAATATAATATTGTTTCATCCATCTCAAAAATACTTCGAGATGGTAATATGGTAACTTGATATCTGCTGCCATATGCACTATTGTAAATGCTTTCTTTCAAGTTAGCAAGAAGTTATTTAACCGAAAGATCCAATTTTTGTTGAACTTCTGTGGTCTGCTTTTCTGGCAAACGGTAAACCCGATTAACTGGATGCAGTAACCATTTCGTACCGAGCTTTTCTTTGGCTGCTGCCCGAGCTACCGCAATATATGCGGATTCAGTAGTAATGCCGATATTGTTCATTTAAACTCTCCTTAGGTTTTACTCTCTTACCCCATGATGGTCAATCCCAACCCACGTCTTTTTAGCCATCACCGCATTCAGTTGGCGCATGCTAACTGGGGTATAGTTCCAGCAGTCTACGCCTACATCGCATGATAACAGATTTGGGTCATCTTTCATAGTATTATGGCTATGGCCAAAAAGTTGCCAAACACCCCTGTGACTTTGATTCCATACACGCATTGCATAGTGGCAGAGAACAATGCGTTGGCCCTTGCCATTATTTGCCTCTGGAGGCACTGAAATCTCATGTAAGTTTCCCAGATCATGCCAATCTGCAGCTAAAATCGCCTCTTTCATGCCATAGTCGTGATTACCCCATACAATGTGCTTGACCCCATTTAGTCGCCGCAGTGAGTGTGTAAGTTTCTTACGATCTTTCTCAAACGAAACATCACCCAACACATAGATATGATCATTGTGCTGCACTGTGTTGTTCCAGTTTTGAACGATAACCTCATTCATATGGTCAACATCTTTAAACGGACGGTCACAGTATTTAATAATATTTCGGTGAGAAAGGTGAAGATCTGAGGTAAAATAATAGTTTGGTGACATTTTGATAATAGCTTTAATAGTTTTTCTGTGTTACTCAATGACCCTTGATCTTGATGTAGCTCGGTCACTGTAGATCTTGTTCCCTAACCTGCGAATCGTGTCTGCTGCATGTTGAGGAGAAGCAGTGAACATTTGCGTAATGTCATCAGCACTAATTCCGTCAGTAGCGTCGACACTGTAAATTTCGTATGCCCTCTGCATATTGAGGCGGGCTCGCAGAATTGCAAAGTTAATGAGTCGGACCACTGGCGATTTAGCGTCTTCACCTTGCAACGCACGCCACATCACATCTTTTTCAATGTCGCTCACCGGGATTACACTTTCAACCCCCTCGTTGCACCAAACTATTACAAATTGATTAGTCATTGAAGAAATTGTCGTCATCATCGCTCCATTTTAAAATAGCCATAGTGAACAACTGCTCTGCTTCAGCTTTTGATTTGAATTTCCAGGCATTGCCACCCCTAAGTGAACGATTGCTATGCGGGTCAAACAATGCTCTCATCGCTTCACCCGCTCCACCCCATGCCCGACATTTAATGGTATAGTTTTTCTTTCCAGACTTTTGGTTTGTATTCATCAACAGTTGAAACATTCCGGCTGATTTCAAGATTTTGGATTTAAATGATGTCATAATATTTGATTCGTGCGTGTTTAATGATGCTTCATTATACACACCTGCCAGCACTAAGTCAACCTATCACTGTGTTGTATTTTTACAACTAAGCGGCAGCACAGTTAGTCAGATATGTAGCTAAATCGCCGCCCATGAGGATGATCATTGATGCGTCAGACTCTCCAAAGCACACCAGAGTCTTCTTCCCTGCTGCCTCATAGTAGTAAAACGGGGATGAAAAGTTTTTGTTCATAGTGAGCACGAACTTTAGCGTTTCCTTGTAGTCAGCGTTGACGTCTACACGATACTGTTTCAGCTTGAGCACGAACTCGAGGAACACGACTCCAGCATAGGATAACCTGAGTCCGGAGTGGCTGAATGGCGATGACCACCATTTTTTCAAATAATCTCGCTGTGACTCGGGAGAACAGTCCATCCCTGCTGTAGTTAAGAACAGCTTAGTAAACTCTTTCTTGTTCATAGTAATAGTTATCTTTTTCTTGCAATCTTTTAAAATAGATATAACTATTATTAACAAGGCAGCAGAGAAAACCATGCTAAGATCCATTCAATCTTTTTTCACTATTCACAAATCGTACACCGCAAGGGTTAAATTTGTGAAAGATAATTACCCGACATTGTACTCTGCCACATGTGGCGGAGATCAAATTAAATTGATCTATGATTTTCTTCACAATGTAGTTGCCACTCCGCTGTGTACTACATGTCAACTTACTCCAGTTAAATTTGACACATTCCTAACTGGGTACCGTACTTACTGCTGCCATCAATGCTCAGTATCAAACCCTGCTACCATTTTAAAACGAGAAAATACACTAATGGAGAATTATGGTCACAAATCAGCGTTGGGGTGTGAATCTATTAGAGAAAAACAGAAAAAAACTATGATCGAAAGGTATGGAGTTGAGCACATTTTACAAAATGACAAATTCAAAAACCAGGTAGTAACTAAGAATACGGAAAAATCGGTATTAGAAAAAAAAGATATTCGCGCCCGTAAAACTTCAACCATAATTGCCCGGTATGGATCAAAAAACATGTGGGAGGTTCAGCAAATAACTGACAAAAGAAAACTTACCTGTTTGAAAAAGTTTGGAGTTGAATTTGCATTGCAGTCTCATTTAGTTAAGGAGAAATCTAAATTAAGCAAAACTGCTACCTTTGTTGCATCATTATCGAGCAAATTCACTAATGTAACGCCGATGTTCACAGCCAGCGAGTTCACAGGGGTCGCCACCAGTTATTTGTGGAAATGCCTCGACTGCTCTACTGTCTTTAAGGACCACATAGATGACGGATCAAAACCAGTATGCCCAACTTGCTTTCCAAAATTTGGATCAGTTGGAGAAACAGAGGTGGTAACCTTCGTCACATCGCTGGGTGTTGATATAGAAATTCATAACCATGAAATATTACGCCCAAAAGAATTGGACATTTTAGTTCAATCAAAACATGTTGCTATTGAATACTGTGGGCTGTATTGGCATTCTGAAAAGAAAGTAAGTAGTGACTATCATTTGAAAAAATTTCAAGATTGTAGAAGC
>Ga0210044_10009133_pt1 | contig 12148 bp, 18 predicted proteins | sample CryGey13umfilter_2_FD_183959 | JGI IMG/M metagenome (GOLD analysis project Ga0210044, IMG submission 183959) | Groundwater microbial communities from aquifer in Utah, USA - Crystal Geyser 4/9/14 3 um filter (SPAdes) (version 2) | ecosystem: Environmental > Aquatic > Deep subsurface >... | reverse complement strand
CAAAGCCCGGCACCCCCCTAATGGCCGTTGCTCGCTGACCAGCAATTGGTATGGCCCCTTCGTCTAAGGGTTAGGACGCGGCCCTTTCACGGCTGAAATACGGGTTCGAATCCCGTAGGGGTCACCATACATCATAGCTTTTGATAAAAATTGCGTGTTCGGATGGCTTTGCGGCTATTTTCCGGCATTCCAGCGGATCATTCCAAGTTACAGGCTTGTTGAAAGCGTCCCTGTCAAACAATGAGTTGTGACATCGCTACTCTCGCACCAGATTATCGCCATTATCATCGGAGAAACTGCCCTGGCTGCCATAGGTCGGCAATATCCCGAGGTGGAGACCTCGATTCCAGCAAGCCTGCTCCGCCTAGAAAGTTGCCGCATCCGCGCGCGACTCCCGATCGAATATTTACTGGTCTTGTAAGCGGTTTAAATCCGAAGCCAGCATCTGGCTCCGATGCTCCCCATTTAAGGGCGGGCATCATCATTTTCAGGCAATGCGGTCTGGATTGTTCCGACAATAGATTCGCAAAGCAGCTCGCCCTTGCTATTGACGTTCCATGTGCATCATTTCCCTTGCCTGGCAGGCCCATCCCGATTGGTGCCTGGTCGCGATTGGCAATCGGGACGAGATGCATGCCCGACCGGCGCGGTCGCTGGCACGATGGCCGGGCCGGGAGGATATTCTGGCGGGGAAAGACATTCAGGCAGGCGGCACCTGGCTGGGAGTCTCTGAACAGAGTCGTTTCGCGGCGGTTACCAATCTCAGCGGTTACGGACCAGCCGATAGCAGTCGCGCTTCCCGCGGAGACCTGCTCAAGGACTTTTTGGCGGGAGAGAGGCGCTATAGCGACCTCCAGTCAGTCGACTTTTCGGGCTTCAACCCGTTCAACCTGATCACCATTGCCGATGGCAAAGCGCTTGTGCATGCCAATCGACCGGACCCTGTGACGAAGGGTCTCGAGCCCGGCATTCACGGTCTGACCAACGGCCCGCTGGATCGGCCATGGCCGAAGGCGTGGCCCCTCAATGCGGCATTGGCAGAATGGTTGCAAAGCGGGTCGCGGGACCTTGCCGAGCTGCTGGAGCCCCTGTCGGACCGATCAACCTATCCCGCGCCGCCTGCGGCAGCCGCAGGATCACCGGCGCAACTGGAGCCTGCGAGTTCCGGGATATTCATTGGAAATCCGGTATACGGAACCCGCTGCAGCACGATTGTGGCTATCGATCAGGCGGGTAACGGATCGATTCTGGAACGCCGCTATGGCCCGTCGTCGGAAATTACTGGAGAGACTAGCCTGACTTTTACTTGGCCGCGCTAGCTGCGCGCAAAACCGCATTCCTGCATGTGAAAATAGATTATCGGCCAACACGCTGTTTATAGCGCTCGCCGCCGATGACATCTTCCAGCAGCTCGGGCTCGATATCGCGCACGTCATCCGTACTGTGCAAAACGCACACATCGCCGGTCGTCTCTGCAATCACCGCCAGCACTTGCGAAAATTGGAAAACATTGGCCTCGCGCAGCTTGCCCCACAGATCGCTCTCGGTCATTTTTGCCTTCTTTAACTGGTCATGCTGCACTTCGCTGCCAATCATGATCAGCCGCGGCTTGTTGTCCGCCCAGAACTGGACGGCCGGGAACCGGCTGCGCAAGATCGCCATACCGATCTGCAAGGCAAACAGGCTCGCGAGCGCAGCGATGCCGCTGGCAATCGGCGGATCCTTGGTGGTGATCACCGAAGCCAGAACCGAACCGATTGCCACGGTGACGGCAAAGTCAAATCCACTCATTTTCGAGAAACTGCGAACGCCCGCCAGCCGGGTCAGAATGATGACAGTTGCATACATTGCCGAGGCGGACAGCGCGATCAACGCCACCTGCGCCCAGCCGGTCGTCGTCCACTCACTCAACATATATTTGCCCCCTAAAACCGTTCAATTGGCTACGCAACTTCCTGCTTCTCTTCTGGCTTGCGCTCGTTGAAAATTTTCGCCAGTTCTTCCGCCCGCTCCTTGCTCAAGTCTTTCTTGGCGGCGGCAAAAATTTCATTTTCTTCCTCGTCCATATGATGCTCAAGCCTTTCCTTGAGTGTCTTGAACCGGGTCAGCCAACCGCTGCTGCTGAATTCCATATCGACCAGCTCTTCAAAATAATCTTCCGCTTCCTTGTGCTCGGCGACGGAATGGCGACCCTTGTCCTGCAGATCGGGACGAGCGAGCATCTCTGCGTACAGCGACTGTTCTTCCGCATTGGCATGGGCAGACACATCAATCCGCAACGTTTCGAAAGCGTCACGACGTTCCTTGCTGTCACCGCTGGTGTCGGCGACACGCTCAAGCATTTCGCGGTGCCGGTCATGATCCTGTTTGAGGCGGGTAAAAATGTCGGTCATAATATCTCCATCGGTAATATCCTGCTCCCAAGACGCATGAACCAGCCGTTGGTTGCATGCTTGCGGCCCGCGCATATGTCTCTGCTGGGCACCTCAGGGCTTCAAGGTGGAAAATTACCGACAGGATCCGCTTTTTGCTCGATCAACTCGAGACAATAAAAGTAATCTCTCTGGGAACCAATCTCGAGCCAGAATGTTGTCTAGTTTGAATGGCTGAAGCCCATGACCCGGGCAGCTTTCATTCCTCAAAACCGGCTGGGAACTTGGCCCTATCGTATACCCCCGTTTACACCAGCGCCAATTTCCCAGCCATCTTTTCCCCCAATAGTGAAATACGGTTCTGGACCGGCTCCGGCAGTGTCTTGCCCGGAAGGTGCATGATATGCCCGAAAAAGGCAAAAAAAATGGCCAGGACACAATGCCTGGCCATTATTAGCAATTTGTTCGCAGAAGTTATTTCTCTGACGGCATAGTTACGTCCACGTCAGGAACGTCTACCGTTACTTCTTCGGAACCGACTTCAACATCAGCGGTTTCAACGTCAACTTCAGGCATTTGACCGGCATCGCCGGATACATCAACGTCTACCGAAGGCATTTCGCCCTCTTCGGTAACCTTGGCTTCGCAGGCGGAAAGCGCCAGACCAGCAGTCAATACTGCCGCAATTGCAATTTTATTCATTATGAACTCCCTTACTTGATTCGATATAAGATACCCTGACCTTTAGATCGGGTTGCATGTTACCGCAAATTTATTCGCGCCCGAGTCGCATGCGGAACGCGTCGAGATGAAAATAGCTGGTGTCAAACTGGCTGATTTCCGCAAGCCGCTCTTGGTCCTTGAACAGAATCCAGCCATTGGCACGCTCCAACAGGCCGTCGCGCTCCAATTGCCGCAACACCCGGTTGGTATGGATCGGGGTCAAGCCAAGCGCGTCGGCGATGACGGTTTGCGTCAGCGGCACCCGAAAACCATCGCCATTGCCGGCCCCTGTCATCAGCACGCGGCGATAGAGTTCGAGCAGAAAATGCACGATCCTTTCCCGCGCGGTCTGCTTGCCGTTGCGAACGATTTGCTCGCGCAAGAATGCCTCCTCCTGCACCTGCATCCACCAGAATGCGAGCGTGAGCTTTCCGGATTCGGTCAGCAGGCGGCGGAATTCCGATGGCCGGACGGACAGGCCGGTCAAATTTGTCACCGTCTTCACCGAATGATCCGCTTCGGCTGCCACCAGCACCTGCAGGTCGAACATGTCGCCGGCCAGCAGCACATTCAAAATCTGACGCCGACCATCCTCCAGAGTCTTGTACCGGATCGCCCAGCCTTCCTTGACGATCAGCACGCTATCCATTTCCTGGCCCGCGTCGATGATTTCCGTATTTTTCTCGTAACTCTGCTCCCGCCCCTTGATCTGCATGATCACCTGTTGATCAGCCTCATCCAGATCGGCGTAGAAGGATATGCGCCGAAGCAAGGCTTGTCGTGCCACTAGCTGGTTTCCTTTTCGTCAGGAACTGGAAAGGTAATTGTGCACTTTAAACCATCTTTTGCCCAATTGCGCTCAATCTCTCCGCGCAAATTGCGGGTGATGCTATGATCAATCAGCGAGGACCCGAAGCCGGATGCCGACGGTGCAGGCACGGACTGGGGACCACCGCTTTCCGACCAGAGCAACTGGACAATGTCTGTCCCCTCGTCGTCGGGCTGGATGGTCCATTTGATTTTCACTTGGCCTGTGTCCGTCGTCAGCGCTCCATATTTTGCCGCGTTCGTAGCCAATTCGTTGAGCACCAGCGAAATCGACACCATCGCATTTTCGGTGAGGATGATGTCGGGACCAGACCAGCGCACCTTTGGATAGGTCGAGCACAAATCCCTCACCAGCGCCGCAAAGGAACCGGTCACAAAATTCGTATCGAGCAGGATTTGCTGGGCCCGGTTCAGCGCCCGCAGACGATGATTGATCCGCTCGATATAATCATCGATCGACGTGGCCGAATTTTTCGTCAGCGTCATGATAGACTGCAGCGTGGCAAAAAGATTGCGCAGCCGGTGGTGGAGTTCGCGCGTATGAAGTTTCAGCTGTTCCTGCTGGTCTACGGAATGGGTGATATCTTTATTGATACCCGTCAGGGTTGGGCGACCATTAGCTTCAAGATAATCGCCATAACCTTCCACCCAGCGAATTTCCCCGGACGGCAAAACGATCCGGAACCGCGCCCCATATTTTTCACCCTGCTCGGTCGCCGCGCTCATCGCCGTCCGCACCGTCTCCCGATCTTCGGGATGCACCCGCTCCAATGCGCTTTCCACTTCTGCAATGGCTTCGCCTGCATCTTTGCCCCATATTTTCATATAGGCTCCGCCCCATTCGATCAGCCCGGTCTCCAAGTCGATCCGGAAGCTCGCGATGTCGCTGAGCGCCAGAGTCAGGTCAAGATTCGACCGGGCAATGGCGGCATTTTTTTGCGCCTGTTGCCGCAATCCAATCTCCCGACTCAGTTCCATCTCGCTCATCACGATATCAGCCATGCTTTTCAGCTGGTCTATCTGGTTTTTTGTTGTCCGGAATCGGGGGGCGCTATCTGCGATCCACAAGGCTCCCAAAACCGCTCCATTGGGGGCAATCAACGGTGCACCGGCATAAAACCGAACCGGTGAATCGCCATCAAGGAGCGGGTTTCCTGCGAACCGCGGTTCGATCGAAGCATCTTCGATCACTATCGGCTCGCCGCTTTCAATTGTCGGCGCGCACATTGACGCATTCCGGTCTGCTTTCGTCTCCGTCAATCCTACGGCCGATTTGAACCATTCCTGCTGATCGTCAATGAGCGAGACCGCTGCCATCGGAGCAGAAAAAATATCCGCCACCAATTTTGTAATCCGATAAAATGCATCCTCCGGCGCTTTGTCCAGCACTTGATAGGCATGCAAGGTCGCCAATCTTTCGGCTTCTCTCTTGAGCTTTGATTTGTCGGCCATCTGTTGCCAGCATCCATTCTTGATCGCTTGTGTCACATTTTGAAATTGTCAAATCACGAACGATTAACTCGCCATCTCGTTGCATTCGAGCGGAACCAACAATGTATGCCGCGCGCAGTTTTAATAGAGCCCCGAGACGAATTAATACCGAAGGAGCCCCTTGCATGAATAATGATGATCGTGAAGAATTATATGAAATGATTGAAGATATTGGCACGGCAGTGCGACTGACAGTGCTATGCAACAAGGATGTTCCAAAGGCTGCGCCATTCGGCTTGGGCCGCAGCTGACAGAATAGTTGTCGTCACCAGCATCCTCGCTGACGCAGGCCTGGGGACGTGCAACAGCCAATATCACCGGTGACAAACCCGCGTTGGGCAAAAATGAAACCGTCTTGATATCGTACCGATGGCTCACCGCCTTCCTTTCCCGGGCATCCAGCAAAAAAGGGCCGGGAATTTGCATTCCCCGCCCTTTTGATTAGATCTGATTAGATCAGTCCCATGCGTTAGCGACGTGCCATCAACGCACCGATGATCAGTCCTACCCCAGCCGTAGCTGCAATGCTCACGATCGGGTTATCCTGAATGGTGACCTGGGCTTTTTTGCGGCCCTTGGTCCCTGCGTCCACGGCGTTGGCCCGCGCAGCGTCAAATTTCGTTTTCGCGTTCGCGCGTAATTCCAAGGCATTGGCTTGCGCATCAGCCTTGACGGACTTCGTCAAAGTTGCCAAATCTTCCTTCAGCGTTTGCAGATCTGATTTCACTGCGCCCATTTCTTCCGAATAATTGCCGGTCATTTCTTTTTCTCCATATTCTGTTTAATAATGATTCTACTACTGACCGCCAGATTGGTTCCACACCGAGCCATAATCCCTGATTTAACAGAGTCCTTCGTCCAGCAAAATTGTGTGGAACCCTTTTCTCTATCATGCGTAGGGTGCCCATCACGGAGATATATCACATGTCACTAGCTCAAACTTTAAAACCACACCTTCCGTATCTCCGCCGCTATGCGCGCGCTCTGACCGGCAGCCAAAAAAGCGGTGATGCCTATGTCAAGGCAACGCTCGAGGCGATTATCGCCGACCCGGAATCCGTTTCAGATGATGATAACGTTCGGGTTCATTTATATCGGATTTTTGCCGGAATTTGGGAAAGCGCCCACGTCGCGGCGATAGAAGACCCCGATAGCAACACAGCGCAAAACCACCTCAACTCGATTCCTCCGATCAGCCGGCAGGTCCTGCTGCTGACGGCACTCGAGGGATTTTCGGTCAGCGAGGTCGCCAAAATTGCGGATGTCGGTGAAAATTCGATCAATGGCCTGCTGGAAGATGCGATTGCCGAGATCGATAAGGAAATTCGGTCAGATGTCCTGATCATCGAGGACGAGGCGCTGATTTCAATGGAACTTCAGCAGATTGTCTCCGGCCTGGGGCACCGCGTCTGTGGCACCGCTACCACTCACAAGGCTGCGCTTGAGGCGGTTGCGAAAGCAAAACCGACTCTGGTATTGGCAGATATTCAGTTGGCGGACGGCAGTTCCGGCATCGATGCCGTCAAGGATATCCTCGATAAGATCTCGGTTCCGGTCATTTTCATTACCGCATTTCCGGAGCGTTTGCTCACCGGCGAGCGGCCTGAGCCGACCTTCCTCATCACCAAGCCATTCCAGCCCAATGCAATTCGGGCGGCGATCAGCCAGGCATTATTCTTTTCAACTTCGGCACCTGCGGATCAGATATAATCACATTTGTGATTGGTCTGACCCGGGCCGTGGTGCTGGCCTTGGATATGGAAGAGTGACGAATTTCCCATCGCAATAGGTGCTGCAAGGCTTTCCGACGATGAGAGAGATCTCTCAGCCGTTTACGTGCGATCGGACGATGTTAGGGAGCAATTTTCTCAACAGCGCCAATGATATTTTCCAACGCTGTTGCGGTAAGATTGACATGGCCGTCCGATGCAGTGGTGAAGCGGCCCTCTTCCAAAATCTCTTCTAGTGCTTTGCGGGCCCGCGAGACCCGGCTTTTCATGGTCCCGATGGCGCAGTTTGCGATTTCAGCAGCTTCCTCATAGGAATAACCTCCAGCACCGACCAAGATGATCGCTTCCCTCTGATCATCGGACAATTCCATCAATCCGCGCTGTAAATCCGCCAGGTGCAAAGGCTCCTGCTGCGGCGCCGGTGCGGACAATATCCGCTCTGCCACCAGTTCATCGTAATTTGCGGTGAATTTCTTCCGCCGCATGCTGGAAAAGAACGTGTTCCGCAAAATAACAAATGTCCATGCGCGCATCGATGTGCCCGCTATAAAGCGGTCCCGCGCGGCCCACGCTTTCAACAACGTGTCCTGAACGAGATCATCGGCGACGTCCCGGTCACCTGACAGGCTCCGTCCAAACGCGCGCAGATGCGGAATGGCTTCCGTCAATTGCTGCTTGAACTCTGCTGGTGGTAGAGCCTTGGTTTTACTCATTTAAGTGTGACCGACTGGAGTCCGAGTCGTCATCGTCTTCCAACTGATCCAAAAGCGCCAGCATATCATCCGGTAGCGGCTCGTCCAGAACACTCAGGTACATGTTCTTCAGTCCAAGGCCTAATCTTTGCTGCATGTCTTCCTTGCTTTTCACCGGCACATCCTTTGACTGCTGCCCCGCATCATAACGCTTTGATGATTCAGTTTGATTTTTGTCTCGGCTCGCCAAACCATGCCTCGTTTCATTTGCTTGAAGACATAACACCTGATGTTCGGAAAGGTTGCACATAATTTTTTCAACCCGTGCACGACCGTCCGGAACAAAACCTAATAGCCATGCGTTAAGCAAATATGGAAACAAATTTCACCCGGAGATTTAGGCAATGACCGATACAGCAGAAACCAAAAACAAATCGAACCTGAAAATGGAAGGCGAAGGAAGCCGCGAAGGGTCACGCCGCTTTCAGGAAGCGCAACATGCGTTTGCGGATACTGGCGACGTGGAAGGTAAAGCGAAAGAGGCGGCCGACGCGCTCAATGGCGATGAAGCAGCCGAACTGGAAAAGGCGCGGAAAGCCTCGGCCAAGGGAAAGTCTGTCGGCTAGGGCAGCGGCGATTTGAGTCGCACGGTCGCAGCGCGACCACAATACGGGAAAGACTTCTCGGGCCTGGATTGGACCTATGGGATAGACTGTTTGGCACCAAGCGATAGAAAGCTTTCGAACAACCGCCTGGTTGCCTCGATAACGGCATCGTCGGACAAGATTTTCGCCACGTCGGCTTGAAGCAATCCTTGCTGGATGGGCAAATATTGACCAGCCATGCTCCATTGCGCAAATTGCCGGCTGGGCATGTCGTCGTGCGATAAAATTGTCAGGCCGTTGTGGCGATCGTCCAAACCGATGTGGTAAAGCCGATCATTGACGCTCGCTCGATCACCCTCAAGGCACTGGATGAAATTGAACCCGTTGTATAGAATCAGCCCGGTAATCCCGACACGCTGATTATTGCGTTCCGCGACGCCCAATATCGACAGAAACTCGTCCTGGTCGAGTCCTGGCCTGGCGGTGCTAACATAAATGAGCGAGGTGATTGACTGGCGGGGCACGAACAACTTTCTACTGGCGGCGTTTGGTCCAACCGAATACGGAAAAGCCGAATAGATAATTTTTGAGCGTGTTGCTCTAACATAGATTAGCGCGGTCGCCGTTCATTCCACGGGCTGCTGATCATCCAGCAGATCGGAAGAGCCACTATCCGACCTTTCTGAATCCACCAGTTTCTCCACATGATCTTCCGGTGATACATCGACAGCCTCTTTGGCCGTCGCTTTTTGTGGTTTTCCGCTCACCGTGGCGGTCGTTTGCTCCTTGGTGATATCCCTTATGATCGGCTGCGCGCCGTTATCGAACCGTAGACGATATATTGGCTCCGGCAGAGCGAAGCCGCATTCCTCCAGAGCATTTTTGGTGACCCCGATCGCCGCGCCCCTCGCCTTCTTGAAATCGCTATTGCGCTGGTCAATCCAGCCATGAAACGCAATCACGATATTGGAGTCGCCGACTTCCTTTATTTCGGCCGTAGCCTCGGGGTCGTTCAGAACGAAATCCTGTCCGTTAATCGCCAAGAGTCCGGTTTCAATGGCAGCCGCGGGATCGTCATCTGCATCGACCCCCAGTTCAAAACTGAACCGGCGCTGGGGATTGCGGGAATAGTTCAATATCTCTGCTTTAAAAACGGTCGCGTTGGGAATGCGCAAATTGTTGCCGTTCAGTGTCATCAAAATTGTTGCCCGGGAGGTCAATCGTACAACCCGGCCTTCCCGCTCACCGATCAGCACATGATCATTGGCCCGAAACGGCTGCCGGATACTCAGCATGATACTCGACATATAATTATCGACGGTATCGCGTAGGGCAAAGCCGACCGCCAGGCCGATTACACCTGCGCCTCCCAGGACCGCTCCGAGCAAAGCCGTGGCGTTTAGAATATCGAGGCCAATAAATATTCCGATCATGATGAAGACGACGCGGATGGATCCCGCGATCAGTTCGGCCAGAAAAATATTCGGCGTCACCCGTCGCCAGAAGCCCATCAGCGAAGCGAGAAAATGGCCCAGCAACCCCACCGCTATCGCAACAAGAAAGGCTATCCCGATCAGCGGCAACGCCGACAGGAAATTCTGCAAACTTGCCCCGAATTTGTCGACAACCGGCTCGACGTTGCTACCCACCGACAGATCACGTTCGAATTGCGTGTCGACCGTGACGACGCCCGATACGCGCTGTGCAATGGCTTTGGCCCGGTCTGCGGTTTCGCTATCCGCTATCGGTCCGGTCAGGCGAACGACACCGGCATCAACGTTGACCACGACGGTCTCCAGTCCGTTGATTTCCCTGAAAATACCGCGCAGCCGATCCGCAATCGCGATATCGTCTGCACTGCTGGCCGCGGGATCGATGACCGGCTCCGGATTATCGGCGGTCTCTTCGGCTGCGACCTGACCATAAGCCACCGCGGGTAAGGAGAGGCCGACTGCAGCTGGGCCAAGGCCGATTGCCAAACATATTAAGGTCAGAAGACCGCGATTTAGGGACATGAATTTCCAGTCAGTAACATTCGCATACGCCGTACCATAACAATAGTTCCCGCTGGACCGCAAAAGATAGTTGGGAACCGCAAAGCCTGTCCGATGTTTATTTGTCATAACAACTGTAAAACGAGGACGACATGACAAACAACGCTTCCGTCGATATATTGAATGACATACTTGAAACTCTGATCGATTCAAAACACGGCTATGAAAAAGCTGCCGAGATTGCGGATCGCGATGCCTTGAAAAATTTCTTCTCCCGTCGCGCCGCCTCTCGCAGCGCCATGTCTGCTGCAGTGCGGAACGCAATCATTGACCTTGGCGGCAAGCCGGAAGATGATGGCACGATCCTCGGGTCGGCCCACCGTGTTTTCATGGGAATAAGCGCTGCCGTACAGGACAATGACGAAGCGGCGATTGAAGCGGTTGATACGGGCGAGGAACATCTTCGCAAGAAATTCGAAAAGGCGCTTGATGATGAAGACCTGACGGCTTCGGCACAAACGCTGCTGCGGAACTACCAAGGTGAATTGAGAGCGGACGGTCGCTTGATTGATTATCTGGAAGACGCGACTTCTTGAACACGTAATTTCAATAACTGTTAAACAAAACAAGGGAAACTATCATGGAATATGGAATTATCGGCCTGCTGATTTTGGCTTTGGATATATGGGCACTGATCAGCGTCTGGGGAAGCGGCTCTTCGGCTGGCGCCAAAATTATTTGGTCGCTGATCATATTGATACTGCCAGTGATCGGTCTGTTGCTGTGGTTCTTTATCGGCCCAAGAGGCTCGGCACGGGCCATCTAGGTCAATAACGGCCGGCCAGTTACGAAACAGCCATAATATAGCTCCGATATTCGTCCATTATCAGGCCGCATATCGGAGCTTTTTTTGTTATGTCTCAGCCGTCCGGCCACACCAAGTTTTCGGGAGACCACCATGGGTAAAGAATCGTCCGGCAAAGCACTGGCAAACGAACGAACGGATCTGGCCGAGGATCGCACGGAGTGGGCTGAAGACCGGACCATCATGGCCAACGAGCGGACCTTTGCCGGATGGATGCGCACCGGATTGGCGGCGGTTGGTATCGGCCTTGGTTTCAATGCCCTGTTTGGCAAGCTGGAACCGCTTTGGGTGCCAAAGGCGATCGCGACCTTGTTCATGATCATCGGCATTTTCATTTTCTGGGCGGCACAGCGCAATGGATGCGCGGTTCAGGCCCGACTGAATTCGCACCAGGCCACGCCGGTTAAGCCCACCAATATGCGCATCATTTCCGGATTGATGGGATCCGGAGCCATCGCGTTGATCATCGCTATCTGGGCCATGGATTTTGGGGGCTGAATGGCTGGCGGCGGGGAACCAAATCGGTCTTCGCAAGTAATTATAATGAAAGCAATTTCGTAAAACAGGAGAATAGCATGCGTTTCATTATCAGGACCATTGCCGCCGGAGCAATTTCGATCGCCGCCAAAATTATCATCAAAAAATTGCAGGAAACCGATGACACGGAAGCGGCTGCGTCACCCTATCCGGCCGAATAATAACGGCCAGCTTATCATATGTGTTGGGCAATCCCGGCAAATTCATCATCTGCCCGATCCGGATCCAGAATATCGTTGTCCGCCAGCCACTCTTCCACTGCACTGATGTCGGGCGTCTGGTACAACCGTAGCCTGCGCCCCTCTTTACCG
>Ga0210044_10009124_pt1 | contig 12156 bp, 10 predicted proteins | sample CryGey13umfilter_2_FD_183959 | JGI IMG/M metagenome (GOLD analysis project Ga0210044, IMG submission 183959) | Groundwater microbial communities from aquifer in Utah, USA - Crystal Geyser 4/9/14 3 um filter (SPAdes) (version 2) | ecosystem: Environmental > Aquatic > Deep subsurface >... | reverse complement strand
CCGCCGTAGTCGGAAGCTTCGCTGCGTTGATCGTAACGTCCGAAAGCAACGTGCTCGAAACGCCAGAGGTCGTGTAATCAAAGTTGCCGTTAAGCAATTTCGTTCCCTGGAACGACGACGCATTCGCGATTCGATCGATCGTCGAAAGAATCGAGTCAATCTGCAACTGATTCGCGTCCTTCTCTTCCTTACTCAGACCGGCATCGTTCGCTGACGAACCGATAAGCCCCTGAAGTTCGACCAGAAGCGTGTTCACTTCCTGGAGGCCGCCTTCAGCAACGTTGATGACCTGCTCCGCTCGCTGACCGTTTCCGATTGCTGCAGTAATTGAGGCCTTATCAGATCGGAGATTCTCCGATGCGATCAGACCCGCCGGATTATCTGCACCACGATTGATCCGAAGACCGGTACTCAATCGCTCCAGACTGGTCGACAGACTCTTGCTCTGATTTCCCAAGGTTCGCTGTGCAATCAGCGATGGAATGTTCGTATTTATGCTACTCATTGAATCCTCCGTGATCTTGGTTCAATACGCCACCCGGATCCCATATTCGAGCGGCAGGCCCGACTCGGACCGATTTAACGGGTCGCGGCACATCACGACCCAAACCCAATCTGAATTCCATTCCGGTTCGTTTCCATCCAACCCTGGATTCGGATTCGATCCGTTCAGCCCCGACGTGAGAAACGTCAAAACCTCGGAAATTCAGCCTGCGTCATCGGGCCAATGCGACCACGGGTTAAGTTCAACGCCAAAGGTTTATGAAGATTGGAGAATTTGGGACAGTTTGAGAATCTGGTAACGTCCCAATAAGAAAAAACCGGCCTCCAGGAGTGGATGCCGGCGTTGATTCGTTGTACTCGATTCAGGTGAGTTGCCCTGATCGCGGAATATTTCCTTATCCGAGCAATTGCAAAACGTTGGCGTTCGTCGCATTCGCCGTAGCAAGAACCGAAATCCCCGCACTCTGAAGAATCTGCGCTCGACTCAATTGAGCCGTTTCAAACGCAAAATCTGTGTCCCGAATCATCGACCCCGCCGCCGTCGTATTCTCAATCGAAACCTGCAGGGATCGAATATTCGTTTGAAGCGTGTTTCGCTCGATCGCGCCCAGCGATCCCCGCAGAATCGCGATCTCATCAATCGCCTTGTCGAGAATCAAACTCGCGTTGTCCAGATTATTCACCTTCGCCAATTCGTTGGTGCCCCCGCTCGTCAACGAATTCAGGAATTGAAGTTCGCTTCCCACCAGACTGCCGCCCAGTCGAGATGCCGCAATCGAACTCACGCCGAAACTGATCTGCTGATTCGTCTTAACCTCGGACCCCACCTGATACAACGCACCGCCGCCCGTAATCTCGAACGTCGCGTCGTTGACCGTTTGCTGCGCGAACGCCGGATCAAGCAACAGTTCCATCTTCAACGTCGGATTGCGAATTGAGAGACTCAACCCGTCCCCCACCGCCAGAGCCCCATTGACGATCGCCGTAACATCCGTCCCAACGCTTCGCTTCGACGAAAGTCGCGAGTCCAGGAATTGGCCCGAACCACCTTTCCGTTCAACACCCACAAACGCTCCCGAACCGTATTCCAAACTCGTGAAAATAACACCCGAACTCTGGTTCGTAGCATCCGCCAGCACCGCCGACACGCCCGTCGAGTCCCTAAGAGAGTTGACCGCGTTCACGACCGCACTCATCGTCGTACCTGAAACGAACTCCAGAACCTGCACACCCTCGTTGCCGCTGATCTCAAGCGTCACCGTACTCAGAATCGTTCCGTCGTTCAGCGTTCCGGTATAGTCCGCCGTAAGCGTTATCTGAGCCGTCGCCGCCGACGAGAGAACGTCAACCGTTACCGGAATCGTCGAATTCTGACCGAAACTCGCGCCGAATATCTGTAGATCGCGAATCGCTGAACCCGACACCCCCGAAGTAAGGTAATCAAGCGAACCATTGAGTAACTGCAAGCCGGCGAAACTCGCCGTATTGCTGATCCGCGTGATGCTGTCGATCGCCGAATCAACCTGCAATTGATTCGCTTCAATCTCTTCCTTCGACATCCCGCCCGTATTCGCCGCCGCCACCACCAGCCCGCGAATCGAGTTTAACAAATCCGCCACTTCGGAGAGCGCGCCTTCCGTCGTGGCGATCACCGACGCCGCACGTTGCGAATTGCTGACCGCCGCCCGCAACCCCTCAACCTCGCTACGCAATCGTTCCGACGTGATCAACCCCGCCGGATCGTCCGACCCGCGATTAATCCGCAAGCCCGTCGACAAACGCTCCAGACTCCGATTCAGATCGTTCGACGATCTGTTAAGGTTCCGTTGCGCGATCAGCGAGGAAATGTTCGTATTGATCCGAGCCATGACAATCCTCCTTGATTGAGGCTACTCTTCTGCCTTTTTCGGCCGCACCCTGTTCCAGAGCGAATTCTCGTATGGGGCGGCTTAATGGTTCTTGCGGGTTCGTCCATTCATTCCCACGCCCGACCGCCACCATTCGAATTCTCTTACACAAATGTCCAAATACCTTCTGACCCATCACACATGCGCTTCACCGTCTTTCAATCAGTCACTCATCACATCCATCCCTCACCTCACGCCGTCCGGGTCTTCCGGTTCCGAGAGACACGCGCCTGAAGGGTGCTGGCGTATCTCACCGTCCCCTTCTTCCGACCCCCCGGCGGACTTCCTCGCGTCGTTCCCCTTTCAGAATTACTGGTTGGCGTAATGCGCAATCGATCTAATTCGCTTACCTTGACTCGGGCAGCCTGTTCGTTTTCACGGCGTATCGCTTCGTACACCTCTTTGCGATGTACCGCAATCGCCGAAGGCGCCTCGATCCCGAGACGAATCTTGTCGCCTCGAATGTCAACCACGGTGATTTCAATGTCATCACCGATCATGATCGTTTCGTCACGCTGACGAGAGAGCACAAGCATTCCATTGCTCCAATAGGTCAGGGCGCACTCCCGGCGCCATAACGTCAGCTATCAACCCGGTATCCGATCCGTCGAATACCGATGCCGGTTGCTCACTCCGTCGGCCAAGACCGCCGGACCGTCCGCAACGCTCACGCGCTACGCACTCACCGCTTGCTTGGCGTCCGGAATGTCGACCAGTTTGTGTCGCGTCGACCAGCGTTGGTCCGCCAGAACCAACTGCTCCGCTAATCCGGTTATCGTGTTCACCACCAACGGCCCCTGAAGGTTGCCCGTCAGACACTCGCCGTACTTGTTCACGATCACCAGAACCTGGGCATCGTCAACCGATTCAAGACCAAGTGTCTCCAACTGGTCCTTGCGAATCGGCACTTCATAACCCGTCACAAACAATGTCGGGTCGGTAACGACGAACGCAAGATCCTCTGAGTCCAGCGATTGAAGCCAGTAAAACGCCGATTCGTCGCTCGGTTTCAAGAGCGCAAATCGGCGGTAATCACTGAACCCCAATAAAGGAGACTCAAAGTGGATTATGCGGTCGTCCTCGACCTCAACCATCCCAAAACGACTCGTGCTCACATTCATGTGAACGCTCCAGTCACTCGGCCGAACCATCCTGGTTACCCGGCTGCTTCCTGCCGCCGAGTCTCAATCCTAATCAATTCGGGAAGTGCCGCCGGCCGAATCAACGGCTTTCCCGCCCAGTCTCTGAAATTACCGTTCCTGCCGTTCCGTCTTCCTTCAATCTCAAACTTTTTCCTACCCCAGAAAATCAAGCAAACTCAAATTCCGGCTCTGAGCACCCGTTGCCAGCGTCGCCTGCAAAAACGTCTGCAATTGCGAAAACCGAACCGACGCTTCCGTGAAGTCCAGGTCTTCCGCCTGACTCTTCAACGAAGCATCCAACAGATCCTCATCCTCCTCACGCTGCCGCATTCCGCTTGCTCGATCAATCCGTTGGCCAACGACCGCTCGCGCTCGCGCCGCTCGGTCGATGTCCTCTTCAAACTTCCCTCCAGCAAACGTGATGCCGGGAATGTCGTTCTCAAGTAAAGCGTCCCTCAACGTAATCAAATGCGTAAAAACACTGTCAACCTCAACCTTCGCTCCATCCTCACCGGTAATTGTTGCGCTCGTCGTAGAATGCAATATGCCCAAATCTTGCGCAGCAAAAGAACCGTTCAACGGCTCAACCGCAAAATCACCCGTGCCACCCGACGAATCCGTCAGAACCAATCCCCCCGATCCCGGATCAATCCCCACCCCGAAAGTCGATGGGCCCGCTGCCGCCATGATGTCAATCACATCACCGATCGTTTCCGCACCCGCAAGATCAACATCAAAAGCCGTACCATCACTCAACGTAATCTGAAAATCACGATCGAGCATCGGGTCAGGATTCCCGTTCACCGGATCAACGTTCCCCGACAAAATCTGCACGCCCCGACCGCGGTTCATCGAATCAAGCGGAATGTCCCGCCGAAAACTCCGAATCCCCAACTGGTCCGCCGAATCATCGCCGGGTACGTTGTAAATGCTCATCTGACCCCCCGCCAGATCGTTCAGCACATTCAAACTCCGCCCATCATCCGATATCTCAACCCGAACCCCGATCTCCGAAGCATCAATAATGTTCTTGATATCCTCGATCGTCTGCACGCTGCTCAAGTCGATCGTCCGATTCTGACCCGCATTGCTGATCATCATCTCACCCAAGCCGGTGATCGCGCTCAAGTCGCTCACCTTCGTGAGCATCGTCACCCGCGCATCCAGATCCTCCCCGACCGGATCGCTCGTTGTAAATGTCGATTGACTCAACCCAAGGTCCGCCGCCGTTCGTCCCGTCAGCGTATCGCTGAATGTCAATGTCACCCCCGAGGCAACATCAACCGAGATCGCCCCCGCCGTCGAATCAATCCTCACCCCGTTCGAGCCCAGAAGCGTAACCGAATTATCCGTCTCATATTGCAAAATGGCGTCCTGCAAAAGATCAACCGCATCCTGAACCGAATCCGCCGACGTCAGATCAACCGCAATCAGGTCCAGTCCATTGAGGTCGATGTTCACCGTCCCGAGCGTAACCCCGTCCCTCTGCGCCCCGTTTAGATCGCGTAGGCGCACCTCGCCCGTAACCGTCGGATCAAGATCGACATTCCCCTTCACCCGAGCCGAAATCGATCCGAACGCCTCGTCCGCCGAAAACGTGATCGGCATCCCCGTCGCCCGCCCTACGTCGATCTTCAATGCGCCCTTCGTCCCGCTGAATTTGAACCCGCCCAGAAACGACTCAATCGGACGCACCGCCGACCGCTCCCCGCCGAACAGTTGAATCCCCTGCAGATCACGGTTCGCAACCCGCGCCATCTCGTCAATCAAACTGTCAACCACCGTCGCCTGCGCCTTTCGCGTATCCGGATCGACCGACGTGTTCACCATCTCCGACGCAATCGACTTTGCCTGCAAAAGCAGGTCCGACACTTCGCCCAACGATTGATCAATCGTGCCCAGCATCGCATCCGCGTGAGCAAGCGCCCGAAATCGATGCTGACGCCGACCCATCTCATTCTCCAGAATGTTCACCAACGACGCCGAAACAATGTCGTCGCTCGGCCGGTTCATCCGCTTCCCCGTCGCCATCTGCACCTGCGTCTCAAGCAACCTCGTCTGCGTTCGGTTTAGATTACTCAATAAAACCTGCGAAGAGAGCGAAACCGGAACACGCGCCAGATTCGATGGAATAGAACTCATAATAAAATACCGATCTCTTTAATACACAACGGCAAAACACATGACCCCGAACCTCAGACAATGCTCAATAACACTTGCGTCAACTGATCCGCCATCGCGATCAACCGCGCCGACGCCTGGTATTGCTGTTGAAAATTGATCAGATTCACCGACTCTTCATCCAGACTCACACCGCTCACGCCTGCCCGCTGACCGTCCAGACTCTCCCGAATCACTCGCGACGACTCAACACGAATGTTCGACGCACCCGTCCGAACCGCAAGATCCTCTACATGCTTCGCCCAGAAGGCGGAAAACGATTCCCCGCCCAACTCGTTCAACGACTGACCGTCAAGTTGCGCAATCGACAGCGCCGTTCCGTTCGACCCCTCAACATGATCCATCCACACCGCGAGCAACCCCGTCGTGTCGATCACCACGTCATTCACCGCAATATCCGTTGCATCCTCACCTGTGAAATACGTATTAATCCCCAACCCCGCAAGCACCCCCGCGCTGTCTTCGCTGAACGATAATTCGTTCCCCGAATCCGCCGCAATCTTCAACTTCCCGTCCCCCGTCACACTCGCCGTCGCACCCGTCCCGCCCAGCGCGCTGTTGATCTGGGTAACCAGATCATCAAGCGACATGTCCGTCCCCACACCGTCCAGATCAACATTGATCTTGTACGTCGATCGCGCTCCCGTTCCAGTATCCGTCAGATGCAGGAGGAAACTCCCGTTCTGAATCGCAAACGGGAGATCAGCGCCCGCCGAATCCAAAACCGCCGTCTGATCCGCAACCTGATACGTCCCCGTCACCGATGAGAACCCGATCTTCCCCTGACCCTGGCTGTGAGCGCGATTCACGTTCCATATCAAAGACGATGAGACTTGGTCCAGATCATCCATTGCATCCTGCACCGCGCCGTCTCGCGCGTTCAGAAACGCGCCGATACGACCCGACCCGATCTCAAGCCGAGATCCGTCTGCCTTCACTCGAACCGAAACCGTCGTACCCGTCGAGGAGGCTCGCACATCAAGATCAAGCCCTCTCGATTCATCACCCAGAACCACCGGAATCGATCCCACGAAAACATCAACCGCGCCGTTCGGCTGCTCGTTCGTACTGATGTCGATCAGACTCGACAATTCATCCAGCATGTTGTCACGCTGATCACGCAACGCCGAATTCGTCCCCTGACCTCGCTCCGAAGTCGATATCTCACGATTGATCTCCGCAATGCGCGAAATCAATTCATTCGCCTTCGAAACCGCCGTCCCGAGATCACGGTCAATCTGCGTGCGCAACTCAACGTAATCCTGTCGAAGTCCCTGAATCTGCTCCGTCAGAATCGCCCCCCGCTGAACCACCAGCGCCTGCACCGATGAATCGTTAGGCCGACTCGCAAGTTCATTCCACGTCGCAAAAAACTCCGTCAAACCCGTCGATAGGTCCGTATCCGTCAATTCATTCTGCAACGATTCAATCTGACTCAAAAGCGATTGATCCGCCTCCGCCGAATTCTGATCCGAAATCGCGCTGCGCAATCGACCCAGCACCGCCTCATCAACATGACGAATCACTGCTCGCAACTCGACGCCGTTGCCGCTGAATGCGTTCGGCCCGATCTGCTGACCGCGTATCGAACCCGTCGACATCGTCTGACGCGAATAGCCGGGCGTCGCCGCGTTCGCCATGTTGTTGCCCGCAATCTGAATTCCCGCCTGACTGACGGAAATCCCGCTGCGGCCGATCTGTAATACACTCGTCAATCCCATACCGATACGCCCCCATCTGATCGAACGTCCTCAAATTTCAAAACCTCACCTCACCGTACCCCGTTGCCATTCATCAAGTCCGAAGATCAACCCCGCTTATCAACGGCCGCCCATCTCCGATCCGACCGGTCCGACCGTAACGAACCCCGCCGCTCGTCAGCGAATGAATACGTTGTACCAGACACGTCACATGCGCAAAAAGTGCTTCCCCCACTTGTTTCAAAACCGCATACTCCGCTTCGACCTGCCCCACCGTCGTCCGCAACTGCGCCCGCGCCTTCTCAAACTCTGAACGTGCTGCTTCCGATCCGCTCCGACTCAGAACATCCAGCACCGCCCGACCCGCCGGTCCGCTCGCCTCCGAAACCGCCTGCATGATCGCCTCACGCTGTTGATCCAATTCGCTAATGCGCTCCAGACAATCACGCTCGCCCTCCAGCGAATCATGAAGTCCCTGAAGATCGCCGCGCCGAACTCGCTCCTTGCGGATACGAAGCGTACCCAGAAGATTCGTATAACACGCCTCAAGCGCGCCCAGTACCTTCGTCATTTCAACCGTTCGATCCATCCGTGAATCTCTCAATTTCGGTTTTCGGGGTCATCATGCCGTTACGTCGATCTTCGACTTGGTCTCCTTCGAATTCTCCTCTACCTGGACAACCTTCTCTTCGGCCTTCGACTTTCCTTCTCGTCCACCTTCGCCGCCGTCAGGCGCATCTTTCGCGCTTACGGAGTTCGGCAGCAAACTTCGTACCACCGCATCAACCAACGGGAAATTTCCACTCGCCACAATCCGCTTGGCGAATTCCGAATGTAGAAGCGGACCAAACATCTTCTCACCGGCAGATAGCGGAACCACATCCGATCGAAGCGGATCCTCACGCATCATCGCAAAAATCGGCTCGAAAAACGCTTTCGAAACCAACTCCCGCGCCCCCTCCCGCACTACATCCTCCGCACTTTCCAATCCGTTCTCCGAAAACGTCTCACGCGCCCAATTCAAAATGCCCGCAAACCCGGACGATGCGGCAACCCCATCCTGAACACTCGCAGACGCTGTCCCCGCCACCCCTCGCCCGCCGCGCGTTCGCACGGAATCCGTACCCGTCCCCGCCGGATTCGCCGCTCGAATATCAAAAAATCCTTCAGTCATGCTCATGTACTCGTTGCCGACTCCGCCCCTCTAATTGAATTCAATGCTAATCAGTTATCAATTGCGCATGCAACACGCCGATCTTCTTCATCTCATAAAGAATCTCAACCCGATCATCAAACGGAACGTCCATCGCCGCAAACGCATCCAGCAAATCCTGCAGCCGCGCCTTCGCCGCCGCCGATCCGCTCTTCTCCGCACCCACCAGAACCTGCCGATCAGTCCGCTGAATCGGATTCTGCGCCGTCCCCACCGGTGCCGGCTCGATCCGCGAGATCGTCATACCACGAGCCGTCAACAGGAACGGGGAAATCTCAACATTGCCCGTGACCGTGAAAACACCTGCATCCTGATTGATCAGAACCCGCGCCGGAGTCTGAAGGAGATTCGTGTCCATGTTGATCGTCATGATCTGCGCCAACAACTCCGTCGGATTCGACTTCGACTTCGGCGAAAACTGCAGCGTCACCGTCTTCGGACCGTCAGCCGTCGCCCAAACTTCGCCCGGCCTATTCAAGTCAAACGCAAACTCCTGCGTGATCCGGTTCGCCACCGCCGTCGAAACCGGAAAACCCGCATACGCATCACGAAGAACCAGCGACGCCGTGCGAGATCCGGGTGCCAGCGCGCTCATTCGAATGTCTCGCAACATTTGTGCCCCGCCGTGAATCACCCCGTTGCGCGGATCAACCTCATTCACCCGAATCGACCCGCTCGCCTTCGCATACAACTCCGGAAGCGGACCCAAACGCAGAATCGTCCACATCAGAGCCCCCCCCTTCAAACTCGTTGCATCACCCACAACCGAGACCCGAATGTCCAGGCGATCACCTTCACGAATCCCCGTCGCCGGCACCGTGCACGAGATCATCACCACCGCAATGCTGTCAACGCTCGACAAATCCTCCAGCCGATCAACCAGAAAACCGTGTCGCTTGTATACCTCCGCCAGTGCCCGCACTGCCGTTTTCGACTTCTTACTCGAATCCCCCGTGCCATTCAGACCGGTCACCAAACCCATCCCCACCAGCTCGTTCTCCTCCAAACCCTTAATCCGCGCGATCGTCTGAATCTCAAGTCCCCACGCCGAAGCGCCCTGCATCAAAAACAGACCAACCGACGCGACAACCAACAGCACCGCCGCACACGGACTGGCCAACCTCCCGCCCGATCGATCTCCTACTCGCAATCGCGTTCGAATGATGTTCATTTTCGTTCCGTTCATCGGTTTCTCCCCGTCGAACCAGTTCGATGAGTCAATTCAATCAACCTCAGACCCGCTCGATCCTCAGAACGCAAATATTGCGTCAACAATTTTCGCAAACAACCCCTTCTTCGTCGCCTTCCGCAACTCACCCTCATGGTCCTTCACAATCCGAAGATCAAAAATGTCGCTGCTCAGAATCGTCCCTGCCGGACTCACGCTTAGTGGATCGCACACGCCCGACAATTTCATCGAAGACGTCTCGTCATCCGTCTCAATGTACGTCCTCGCCTCAACTACCAAATGACCGTTCGGCAAAACCTCAACCACCCGCGCCGTGATCCGCGCTGTGAAATCATCATCACGTGTGTACTCTCCCGTACCGTCGAACTTACGCGTTGAATTGAAATCAATGTTGCCGATCTGCGCCTGATGCAAAACGAAATTCTGAAGCGCATCAAGCGGAAGCGCGTTAACCTCACCTTTGCTCGAATACTTCTTGTCCGCCTCCAAATCCGACTCACTGCTGATCTTGCTCGTCTCACGAACCAGAATGTGTACCAGATCGTTCTTCTTCCACTGAACCGGACTCGCCATCGGCACCGTGAACAAACTCATCGAATGCAATACCTCGTTCGACCGATTCAATTCGTCCGTCGCGCTCTCAGCCCGCGCGGACGATCCCTGTGGGTAATTCGTTCGATCTCCACGCGCCGCCTCCTGAACCAGGACCGATCCCGATTGCGCAATCGCTTCCCCGCTCCCACTCCATCCCGTAACCAGTACGAAAGCCACGCCGAGTGAACAATTGATCCCGATTTGTCTATTGCGATTCATATCGCGCTGCCTTCCATTATTCATTCCGAACCCACCACCATCAGCGTTCCATCAGGACCGATGATCGCTTTCAAATCACTTTTCCGCCCCACCGGTCGCACCGGAATCACATCACCGCTCCGACCCGAATCCATCGCCCGCGCCTGCATCGAAATCGTAAACGAACCCCGCTTCACGATCAGATCGACCAATTGATTTCGCCGCACTGACACCGGATCAATCACGTCGCCCACCCGAAGTATCTGACCCTTCACAATCCGACCCCGCGCATCCCGGCCCTTCAGATTCTCCGTAATCGGCGCCGGCGGAATCGAACTTGGTTCCAGCAGCATCGAACGAACTTCGAAATCGCTCGGCCGAATCGCATCATCTCGCGAAATATAACGCTGCGAAACATATACATCCTGCTGCAATCGCACCCCCACCACAATCCGAAGCGAGCGAATGAACCGATTCCCCTGAAAAACCCGAACCAGAAACGGAACCTGAGGCGACGCCGCACTCGCTTGCGGAATGATCTCGAATTCATGGAGTCCCGCGGACAACTTCAGTTCACTTTCATTGCGATCCGAAAACAGCAATCGAACCGTACTCGCTTCACGATGGTGCATTTGATCACAGATGAAACGCGCAATCTGACTCCGAAGCGTCCCATCACCCAAAACCTCCGACGCCCATTGCCCAGGCTCCGCCGATCGCAATGGCCCGCCTCCCTCTGCCGACGAATCCATCGAACCCGATCTCTTCTCCGAAACAAATCGAACCCGACAACGATCGCCCGAAAAAGCAATTCGTCCCTGATTCACGCCCCGCGTAGCCAGTGCGCGCCGAATATCGGCCAGCGTAATCACCACCGTGTCGCCTCCGCCCTTCTCCCGATCTCGTAACTCAGAAACCGTTCCCAGCGATATCGTCGCCGCTTCATTCGCTTTCACGCCTGCAATGTCTGCAACGTCGCCGATTCGTACATCCTTCGCTGTACTCAGTACCGCCGCCGTTCGCCTCAATCGAATCTCATCCCCGCGCGCTGAAGCTCCCGTAAAGTTCGCCGCAATCAAGAGAACCGAAGCAAAAAACCCAAGCAAAACCACTCGCCGCCCGAATAACAAAGCATTCCAAGCCCGATTCGAATTCCCGATCTGTTTCAATGTCTCGCTGTAAAACACTAGCGCCGAACCGCCTTTCAGTCATGCAATCCGTTTCTCAGACCTCACGCCGAGCGATTACCGTCGCAACGCATTAATCTGCTGCAACGTCTCATCCGCCGCACGCATCACTTGACCGTTCAACTCAAACGCTCGCTGAGTCTTGATCAACTTCACCAGTTCCTGCACCGGCTCAACATTCGACGATTCCAGAAAACCTTGCTTCAACTGACCCATACCGTCCGTGCCCGGCGTAGCCGTCACCGGAGTCCCCGACGCCTCCGTCACCACATACAGATTCTCACCCACCTCCTTCAATCCCGCCGGATTCACAAACGCCGCTAACTCAAACTGTCCAACCT
>Ga0210044_10009119_pt1 | contig 12161 bp, 21 predicted proteins | sample CryGey13umfilter_2_FD_183959 | JGI IMG/M metagenome (GOLD analysis project Ga0210044, IMG submission 183959) | Groundwater microbial communities from aquifer in Utah, USA - Crystal Geyser 4/9/14 3 um filter (SPAdes) (version 2) | ecosystem: Environmental > Aquatic > Deep subsurface >... | reverse complement strand
TAAGAGAGGGAACTTTTCCGATAAAATAACCCAATTCGTCTTTTTCAATAATTACCGGAAAACGATAAATTGTTTTTGAAGAATTTTTCATACATTTTCATTATAAATTTTTAGAAATTAATGTCAATAGAGTATTCAAAACCCGACGTCGAATACGTTAAAACCAAAAACCCCACTTTCGCGGAGCTCTTGGATGGACCCGGCGGGCTTTGCACCCGCTACTCTGTGTGTCAAAGACAGATAAAATGGGGTCAACTCTATTTTTCCACGAATCAGTACCTGACACTGATTTTTCAATTCATTTGACACAATTTTTCAAAAAGAATATAATAATAAAAATATATGGCCACTATAACTATTCCAAAAAAAATTACTAAAGGTGAAGAATTGGTAGTTATTCCTCGAAAAGATTACGAAAGACTTTTAGAGTTTAAAAAAATACCAGAATTCCAACCTACACCTACTCAAAAAAAAGCTTTAAAGAAAGCAAGAGAAAATAGAAAAAGAGGTAATTTTTTAACTCTTAATGAACTCAAACAAAAACTGGGTTTTACAAGTTGACCCAGTAGTTTTTAAAGCCTTGAAAAAGATACCTCGCAAAGATGCTGAGCGTATTTTATTTATAATTGAGAACTTACCTCTTAATCCTTTTTCGGGCGACATTCAAAAGATGAAGGGAGAGGAAGATGTCTGGCGTCGGCGAGTTGGTAATTATCGCATCTTTTATGAGCTTCTTTTCAAACAAAGAATTATTCATGTATATCAGGTGGAACGTCGTACTTCAAAAACATATAAATAAAAGTAGGAAAAAAGGGACGTGTACTTTTTTAAACAAAAAACAGCTCTTTGGAAAGCTGTTTAATCTGCCAGATTAAACACTCACTAATTTTAAATAAGGAATGTTGAGGAGTAAGGAATGTTGAGGTCAAACCTCAACCACACTTAGCGCCCTCCGGGCCGGAGGCTCGCTCGCCGCTTCGCGGCTCGCTCGCGTCTTGAAACAAAAAAGGACGTGTATTTTTTTGTGATTTAAAATGAGTCGGCTCAAAATCAAAATTAAATTAAAATTGTTGACTCTTCGAGGATGCTTATGATATGATTTTGATATGAGATATTCAGTAATTATTCATAAAAGTAAATATGGCTACGATATACATGTCCCGGCTTTACCCGGTTGTCATAGTCAAGGAGAGACATTAAAAGCGGCCTTAGAAAATATTAAAGATGCTATTCTTACCTATTTAGAGATGGAAAAAGAAGAACTCAAAGGAGCAATGGTTCGAGAGGTAGAAGTAGCATTGAGATAATTATGCTTTTCAGTGATGTTTCTTCTGAGCGGGCAGTGAGAGTTTTCAAGAAGGTCGGCTTTTTTATTTCAAAAATTGGTAGTAAGCATATTGGTATGACTGATGGTAAGCGAAAAATCACTATCCCTCGACATAAAAGATTAAATCCTTATACTCTTAAAGGCATTATTCGGGATGCTGGACTCACCGATGAAGAATTTAAGAAACTTCTATAAATAAAAAGGAGAAATAGGGAAAAACATGAGAAATTAGGGTCAACTCTATTTTCTAAAGCAATAAAAAACCCCTTAGGCTCGAAGAGCCGGGGAGGAAAATTAAAAAGAAAGATTTTGGAAACTGCCTAGGGACAGCCCTTTGAAATTAAAACGCTGTTAAAAATAAAAAAGATGATATTAAAGATCTAATGACATTAAAGATCGAAAAATTCTTGATTTGAAATCTTGAGTTGTTGGATAATTTTCTTGATAATTGGTAAACCAATATCTTTACCGTGAGGATTAGGAATGAAAATCTTTTCATCGTCTCGTTCCATATATTCATGTCTTGTCGCAGGATATGGACCGGAAAAACCGAGTTTTCTTAATTTCCTTATTAAAATTCTTCTGGGCAGAGGCAAGAGTTTAGGCATGCATTTTGACAGACAACCTCTTTAAATTGAAACCCGGTAAACGATGTCTCTCTCGGAGGCTAACTAAAATATAATCCTCAATTACTTCAGCCAATTGTGACCTGACCTCTTCAACCGTATCTGCTTGAGCGTAAGCCCCTGGTAAATCTTTCACGCTGGCGCACCAACTTTTAGTTCCCGGATCGTATTCGTATTCTGCCTTACGCAAAAGATTTTTGATGTATTGAGCAATATATAGTTTCATATATTTTCATCTTATCCCCTTCTAAAATTTATGTCAAGGTCGTGAAAAAACTATAAATTTAACAATAATTTTATGTATCAAAAAAATCATCAACTTCATAAGGTATCACAACGCTGTAGCAATTGGCCTAAGTTTAGTTTTGGTTTTGACTTTTCGGCAATGGCTTCGGAAGATATTAGAAATACGGTCATTGGCGAAGAAGAAGCAACCGGTACGCGCTGTTCAGCTCAAAATGCCATCGGCACTTGCCAAGAAGGGAGTTGCTCTTTCACTTGCCAAGATGGCTTTTCTGATTGCAACACCGATATGTCAGATGGCTGCGAATTCCAATTGGAAACCCCCACCTCCACCTGTCCAACTGATTAACGGAGCTCGGAGCTCCGTTAAATTCCTTGACACCGGTCAGACCGGTGTAAGAGAGCTTAGATGGCGATGGCTGCGAAACCACCACCTCCACCTGCCCCACGCCTACACTGGATGGCGAAATAAATTGACACAGGTAGAAAAGAGGCTATAATGAAAATATATGGCAACAATCACTATTCCAAAGAAAATAGAAAGTGAATTGAAATCTGCTTCTCAAAAATTGGGGCTTTCGAAAGAAGATTTTTTGCTAAATGCCATTTTGTATTATCTTCAAGTTTTAGAAAGAAAAGTTGAATTAAAAAAAGAATTAGAAACTTGGGAGAGGACGAGTGATATTGACTTAATAAAATTTGAGCGAAATATATGAAAAAGGGAAATATATGAAAAGGGGCGATATTTGTATAGTAAATTTAGTTGCTGGCATCGGTCACGAACAATACGGACAAAGACCAGCTATTTTAATTTCAGACACAAAAACTGGCATTGTAATTGTAATTCCTCTTACTTCAAATTTAGAAGCTTTAAGATTTCCTTATACTTTGGCAATTTTGCCAGATAAGCAAAACAATCTCAAGCAAAAATCAGTAGCTTTAATTTTCCATATTAGAGCGATTGATAAAACAAGAATTTTAAAAGTTATTGGCAAAATCAACAAACAAACTCAGAGAAAAATCGATTGTATTTTAAGAGAAATGCTAGAATTGGAGAAATGTTAGAATTGGGAAGCAGCTGAAACTTGCACTCCAGATTGGCAACCTCTGTTGGAAACCCAAGCCTGTGGTCAAACCTTTACCCAAATCAGAAAGTGCACTGACTCAAATAACTGCGGCACTGAAGAAGGAAAACCAGCAGAAACTCAAGAAGCAATCGGAACTAATGCTCCAGCTTGTGGTAGCAATTCTTGTGATGTCTCTTTACATTTAATTGGTTCTTGCCAGAATCCTTGCTTAGGAGTTGATGGCTGTGGAATTTGTATACCAGATTGTACTTGTGCAGAAGGTTGGGCAGATTGCAATGATCTTATCGATGGCTGCGAATATCAATTAGAAACTCCTACTTCGACCTGTCCATAATTAAGTTAATTCCAAACCCCTAAATCCTTGACACCGGTCAGACCGGTGTAAGAGTGCTCAGATGGCCAAGGGTTGCGAAACTTCTGATTGATGTCAGCCAATCGAACAATAAAACACGACTTCATCTGCAACACCTTAGGTTGCACACAAACCAGCCGAACCTTTCGCCTCGATAGCCAACACCAACTAAACCTCGTTGAATTAAACAATCTTTAAAAACATCGAAAATAGATCCATTTTTTAGTTATCAATAAAATTTGACAGTTAGAGCCAAAAAGAATACAATTGAATTGAATATATATGGTAAAAGTTATTGAGAAAAATTCAATAAAAATAGGTAAAGAGCCAGTGGTGATTTTACCTTTAAGAGAGTATGAAAAATTGTGTAAAAGGACAGTGCCAACTTACTACTTGAAGGGAAAGGAGGCAGAAGAGTTAGATAAGTTAGTAGAGGAAGGATTAAAGGAATTTAGGAGAGGAAAGACTGTTAAAGCTTCTTCAATAGGAGAAGCATTAAAGATTTATGAGAAGAAAAAAACTAAAAAGCGTTGATTATTCCGAAAAATTTTTAAAATCATTAAAGAAGTTACCAAAAAGAGTTATTAAGAAAGCAGAAATTAGAGAGAAAATTTTTAGAGAAAATCCTTTTGATCCAAGATTAGGAACTCACAAACTTTTGGGAAGGTATAAAGATTGTTGGGCTTTTGATATTGATTATACTTATCGAATAAAATTTATTTTCATCGATGGCGATGAAGTTTTATTTTTAGATATAGGCACTCACGATATTTATAAGTGATTGGCGAAATCTACTACACTTGGATTGAAAACGGCGAATGGGTAAAAGTGAAATCTTCTTGCGAAGATTTAACCAAATTGGAAATCCTAAATCCCAAATCCGAAACAAATCCCAATGACCAAAATTCAAATGACCAAAACTTAGAACAACCATCAACTGAACCACCAGCTGAGCAGCCATCAACCACTGAACCTTTAACCAAAACACTTCAAACTGAACAAGCAACTCAAACTGAATAATCCCCAGCTGAGCAATCCCCGACTGAACAAGGAAGCCAATAATATTTGACATAAATTTTTCAAAAGAATATAACGAAAATGTATGGCCACTATAACTATTCCAAAAAAAATCACTAAAGGTGAAGAATTAGTAGTTATTTCTAGAAAAGAATATGAGGAATTTTTAAGATTACGAAAGGTAATACCTTTAGTAGAATTAACTCCATCGCAGAAACGAGATTTAGAACAAGCTCGCAAAGAATTCAGCCGCGGTGAATATATTACTTTAAAGCAATTAGAAAATGAATTGGGAATTGCATCTAAGAAAGCGCATTAAAAGGCATTTATTGCGTTTTCCCCAAAAAGATCAGATTTATATTGCCGCTGGCTTAAAAGAAATAGCTACAAATCCTTATTCAGGAGACATAGAAAAAATATCGGGTGAGGAGAATGTTTGGCGCCGACGAATCGGCGCTTATCGTATTTTTTACGAAATAATTTCTCAAGAAAAAGTAATCCGCGTTTTTCGAATTGAACGCCGCACCTCAAAAACATATAAAAAGCGATAAATAAAAAACAAAAAGGGACGTGTACTTTTTCAAACAAAAAATCCCTAGGCCATAGGGCCGGGATCCCGGCAGTGCACTTACCGAGGTATGACATTTCTAAATGGCTCAACTATGACATTATCATGTGGCTACGACAAGTTGGGGGATTTGGTTTCTATTTTTAAAAGTTGTGATATAATAAAGATACTTATGGCTAAAGCTGACTTTCTTAAAAAAAGAGCAGAAGAGTTTTTAAAGACAGCTGACTATCATCTTAGAGAGAAAATCTACTCTTTAGCTGCTTTTGATTTGGAACAAACTTTGCAACTTTATTTAAAATATTATATTTTTTTGAAACTGGCGGATTTTCCAAAGACTCACGATTTAATTGAACTATTAAAAGGAATTGGTAGAGTTTACAAAAAAGAAACAGCGATTGAAAAAATTTTAAAAGAAAAGCCAAATTTAATTTCTGATTTAAATCAAGCCTATCTCACCTCTCGTTATTTGCCAGTTGAATTCTCAAAGCAGCAAGTTGAAAATATGAAAGAATTTGTAAAAGAGATTATTAAATTTTTAAAAAGTTATGAATGAAAGTATTAGCGAACTCGATTTTTTAATCGAAACTCGAAAAGAAAAGGAAAAATATTTTAAGAATTATTTGGAATACGCTCAAAAAATAAAAACTGAAACAGAGAGACTTTTGGGAAAAGTAAAAGTTTTTGTTTTCGGTTCAATTTTGAGGAAAGATGAGGTTCCCCAGGATATTGATATTTTAATTGTTTCTCCAGAGTTAAAAACCAGCCAAGAAAAATCTTTAATCCGGACCAAAATTCTAAAAAAACTGGGAACTTTTTCTCCCTTTGAAATTCATTTAATTACGCCAGAAGAATATCGGGATTGGTACAGCCATTTTATTAAAGAGAAGATTGAAGTTTAGCGAAGTTAGTGGTAAGATAAAAAATACGATGAAAATTCCTATAAAAACTAATCTTAATAATGGTTCTCTTAAAAAAACTTTGCCAAGACAGAAAGGTTCCGAAAAGGGTGAAAAGGGTGAAAGTAGAATGAGGGAAAATAGGGACGTGCACTTTTTTAAATAAAAACACAAACTGGCGACGTCAAACATCGACAGTTAACACGCTCGCCATCTAAGGGGGCAAGCTGCCCTTTTTGACAACAAAATTGTTGACTCTTTTAGTATGCTTATGATATGATTTTGATATGAGATATTCAGTAATTATTCATAAAAGTAAATATGGCTACGATATACATGTCCCGGCTTTACCCGGTTGTCATAGTCAAGGAGAGACATTAAAAGCGGCCTTAGAAAATATTAAAGATGCTATTCTTACCTATTTAGAGATGGAAAAAGAAGAACTCAAAGGAGCAATGGTTCGAGAGGTAGAAGTAGCATTGAGATAATTATGCTTTTCAGTGATGTTTCTTCTGAGCGGGCAGTGAGAGTTTTCAAGAAGGTCGGCTTTTTTATTTCAAAAATTGGTAGTAAGCATATTGGTATGACTGATGGTAAGCGAAAAATCACTATCCCTCGACATAAAAGATTAAATCCTTATACTCTTAAAGGCATTATTCGGGATGCTGGACTCACCGATGAAGAATTTAAGAAACTTCTATAAATAAAAAGGAGAAATAGGGAAAAACATGAGAAATTAGGGTCAACTCTATTTTCTAAAGCAATAAAAAACCCCCTCGGCTCGAAGAGCCGGGGAGGAAAATTAAAAAGAAAGATTTTGGAAACTGCCTAGGGACAGCCCTTTGAAAAGCCGTCGTAGCAAAAATGAAAATTTAAAAACTTAATACTCCAATTTTATTCCCAGTTTTTCAGCCAGTTGTTTAATCCATTTTTCATGGCGATCAACCCCGTTAGAAATCCTCGCCGAAAAAGAATTTTAATCTATTTTTTAAAAACCTTCTACCCACTCCTGATTTTAGATATTTTTCTCGTGCTCGAGCATCATCTTTATTTAAACCTACTTCGTAATAGATAAGTTTCCAGGGTATTCCATATTTTGTGGATTTATTCTTACCGGCATTGTGAGTTAAAATTCTTTTTCGCAGATCTTTTGTAGAACCAATATACCACTTGTTTATCTTTTTACTTAATAGTAAGTATACATACCACATAACAGATTTCTAACGGGGTCAACTTTATGGGATAAAGCTACCATTTCCTGGAAGTAGGTATCTGCCCTTTTAGCATAAGCATCTACCGCAGTTTGTAAATCAGAAAAGCTCTTCCTCATTTCTTCTCGAAAATCTTCAAAATCTCCCTTAGTAGGAAAAACTTCCTGATTGGCTTCAATAATTTTTTTGATATCTTTTTCAGTAAGCATATTACCTAATTTCATTGTAATTTTTAAAAAAAGTATGTCAAGCGGTATAATCCTTTCCACCGGTAGGGAAAAATAGGGACAGGTCCAGTTTTCGAATAAAAAGCAGCTCTTTAAGAGCTGCCAGAAAGTAATTTAAAAATTTGATTAATATTCCAGTTTTATTCCTAATTTTTCAGCAATTTGATGAATCCACTTTTCGTGTCGGTCAATCTGAGATTTAATTGCAAAATATTCTTGGCGGAGATTTTCGACCGCTTTGACTAATCTATCAACGGAAACAGTTAAGGCCTGAACCGGCTCTCTGAGCCCGGTAATATCTTGTTTCAAATCTTCGATATCTTCTTTAATCGGAAAAACCTCCATTTCTTTAGTAATATGTTCAGAAAAGGCTTGCTTCAAGTCTTCCTTGGTAGGAAAAACCTCTTTCATTTTTTGAATATCTTTATCTTCCAACATATCCATATTCATTTTAAATCCTTAAAACCCTCTGTCAAGATTTTGTAGATGAGTACATTTGTTTGACCCAAGTTTTAAAAAGAATAAAATGAAATTATATGGCTAAGGGAGTTAATTATATATAGTAAAAATAGGGACGGGCAAATTTTTTAAATAAAACATATGTTTTCTATTTTTCTTGCCGCTTTCGGGGGCGGCTTCATCAGGGGTTTAGTGGGATTTATTAAGCATCAGCTTTCCTATAAAGAGGTGAAGTTTAGGCCGGGTTATTTTTTTGGAATGATGATGGCTTCTGGAATTATTGGCCTGTTAGCGGTCTGGTCGATAAAAGGAATTGACTTCACCTTGGCCGGGGCCTTCTCTCCAGCCTTAGCTTTCATCATTGGATATGCCGGGGGAGACTTCATCGAAAACATCTACAAAATCATCATCAAGAAATCTTCCCTATATGAAAAATAGGGCCAGCGTGCACTTTTTAAGGAGCTAAGCTCCTTTAAGGGTTTCCTATTTTTTAAAAAGTCGTATAATAATTATTAGTAATTAAGTTTTTAAAAAAGATATGGCTAATATACTCAGTCGTATTATTAAAATAAGTATCTATTTATTAGTTTTTCTTTTGCCGCTATTTTTTTTGCCGTTTTCTTTCGAGGCCTATGAGTTTAATAAGCAATATTTACTTTTCTTTCTGGTATCGATTGCTTTTTTTTCCTGGATAGCCAAGATGGTTTTGATTGATAAGGAAATAAGATTTAAAAAGACACCCCTCGATATTTTGGTGGTGGCTTTTATTTTTATCGCTGTTCTATCAGCCATATTTTCGGTAGATAAAATTTCCAGCATTTTTGGATCTTATGGAAGATTTTCCGATGGCTTGATTGGATTGTTAAGTTTGGGAATATTTTATTTTTTGATTACGAATAATGTTGGTATACCGCTGAAGCCGGCTGATCTAAACGCTGAAAAAACGCCGAAATCAGCGACAAATCAGCCTAGCAATCAGCGACAAATCAGCGTGAGCGGCTTGATAAAGACGCTCCTGGGGTCAGTTTTCTTTGTAATTTTGTTTAGTTATTTTTCAATTTTTGGGGTTTGGGCAAGAATTAACAATTTATTGGGCGGAAAACTGGCTTTACCGCCAATAATGCTCCAAACCATATTTAATCCGGCGTCCGGAAGCCTGGAGGGATTGGCAGTATTTTTAGCTGTGGTTTTGGTGTTCTTAATCGGCAGAATTATAATTTCTGATGAAAGCGGAAAGAAAAAAGGCGACTTCATCAATTATCTTTTATTGTTGGCAATTTTAATTTTACTGGCGATTATTGATTTTAACCCAACCTGGCTGATGATAGTAACCAGCTTAACTCTGTTCTTGGTGATTGTTTTAGGGAAGAGGATATTCAAAGAAGATGTTAATAAGCTTTTACTCCCGATATTGTTTGTGTTTTTAGCCGCTGCCTTTCTTTTTGTTGATGTTTCTAAATTTCAGAATTTAATTTTGAAATATCAACTGCCGCAAGAACAAGTCTTAAAACAGGGCGATTCTTGGCAAATTGCAATTAAGTCGACAGTGGAAAATATAAAGTCGGGATTCTTGGGTTCGGGCGTTGGCACTTTTCATTATGGTTTTTCAAAATTCAAGCCAGCAGAATTTAATCAAAGCATTCTTTGGCCGATAAGGTTTGATAGAGCCGGAAGCTATGTGGCTGAGATCTTAGGGACAATGGGATTTCTGGGAATACTTTCTTATCTTGTTTTAATTGGAATATTTTTGTTAATCAGCTATCTCTTTTTGCAGCAAAACCGAAGCGGAATACCTTTATTGATGGCATTTTTAGCTTTGCTGGCGGGACAATTTGTTTTTTACCAAAACACAATTTTAGCTTTCACTTTTTGGCTAGTTTTGGGTTTGTCGGTTGTCAGTTGGCAAAGGCCGGTTCAGGAAAAAACTATTTCTTTCAAAGATTTCCCGGAATTATCTTTAGTATTTTCTACTGTTTTCATTGTTCTCGGGCTGGTGTTTTTAGGAATATACTTTTTTGCTGTCAAATTTTATTTAGCCGATATCAATTACCGAGAAGCGCTGAGCGGGGGGGGAACTAATAAATTAGAAAAAGCAGTTAATCTTAATCCTTATCAGACGCAGTATAAATTAGTGATAGCCAGAGATTATCTAAGTAAGATAATTACTGAGGGTCAAAAACCGGCAGACCAGATAGACCTGACTACTTTATCAACCAATGCTAATCGAGCAATTACCTATGCCAAAGGCGGACAAATTGACCGAAATACGATTAAGGGGGCAGTAGAGCTTTCTCCCAATCGGGTTGATAGCTGGGAGACTTTAGGGATGATTTACCGAAATATTCACGGAATAGCGGTAGGAGCTTTAGAATGGGGGATTAAATCTTTTGAAAAGGCAATTAGCCTGGAGCCGACCAATCCGGTTTTGCATACTGAACTGGGTAAATTATATTTAGTTTCTAATGATAAAGATAGGGCAAAAACTGAATTCAACAAGGCAAAAGAATTAAAATCAGATTATATTGATGCTTCAATTCAAATAGCCTTGATTTACGAAGACGAGGACAATATAGGGGAGGCAATAAGGCAAATGGAAGACCTAGCTGCGTCTTATCCTTTTAATGTTGAAGTTTTATTTCAATTGGGTCGGCTTTACTTTAAAAATAATCAAGCCGATGAAGCAATTACTCAGTTTGAAGCAGTAATTGCTCTAATGCCAAATCATTCCAATGCCCTTTATTCTCTCGGGGTTGCTTACCAGAAAAAAGGCGAAACCCAAAAAGCCATTGCCGAATTTGAAAAAGTACTGGAGCTAAATCCGGGGAACAAAAATGTAATTCAAAGAATAGAAGAACTAAAGAAGTAAAATCTTGGGATTGACATTTTTTTTAAAAAGAATAAAATTAAATTTACTAACTTTAAAGTTTCTTTTTAAAATTTTTTTAATAATTTGATTTTCTTTAGGTAAAAAATTTAATAAAAACTTTACCCTAAAATACCCTCTTTAGGGTTTTTTGAGCTATTATGAAAGAAATAAAAACCAAAAATTTTGGTAAGGCGAAGGTATTCTTACCCTTGCCCTATTTATTGAGTTTAGAAAAAGATAGTTGGAAAAATTTTTGGGAGAGAGATTTAAATGAGTTATTTCAAGAAATTTCTCCAATTAGAGATTATACAAAAAAGGAATTGGAACTCTGGTTTTTGAATTACAAATTAGGCGAGCCAAATTACAAATCTGATTTGGAGGCGAAAAGAAATAACGGTTCTTATGAAGCTTCCCTCAGGGTAAGGACAAAATTAATTAATTTAAAAACTAAAGAAATTAAAGAGCAGGAAGTGTTTTTAGGTGATTTCCCCTTGATGACTGAGAGGGGAACTTTTGTTGTTAATGGGGTGGAAAGGGTGGCAATTTCCCAACTAATTCGTTCTCCGGGAGCATTTTTTACTGCCGAAAATATTCAAGGAAAAAATTATTTTGGAGCCAAAATCATTCCTAATCGGGGGGCCTGGCTGGAATTTGAAACAGATTTAACTGGAGCAATTGGTGTGAAAATTGACCGGAAAAGAAAAGTGATGGCCACAACTTTATTGAGAGCCTTTGGCATTGCTCAAGATTTACAAATCAAAGAACTTTTCCCAGATGTTTCCCAAGGTGAGATAGATTATGTTGAGGAAACCTTGAAAAGAGATTCAACTCATAATCAAGCCGAGGCCTTGGTTGAAATTTACCAAAGGTTAAGGCCGGGCGATATGGCTTCTCCTGACACGGCCAGAGAATTAATAGAAAATATGTTTTTCAATTTTGAGAGATATGACCTCTCCAAAGTGGGAAGGTGGAGGATGGGGCAAAGATTACCGGAATTAAAGTCAAAACTCAAAAACCGAGCTTCCATTTATGGAAGCGAAGGTGAAGAAGAGGACGGAGTCCTCTTTGACTCTCAAAACTCAGAACCACAACTTAAAACTAAAAACTTTGATGAAGAGATACCTATTAAAGAGAGAGTACTCAAGCCAGAGGATGTGGTGCAGGTAATAAGAGAAATTATTAGATTAAATAATGACCCTAAAGGAGAACCGGATCAGATTGACCATCTGGGAAATAGAAGGGTAAGAACTTTAAATGAATTACTAATCAACAGAATGA
>Ga0210044_10009118_pt1 | contig 12161 bp, 13 predicted proteins | sample CryGey13umfilter_2_FD_183959 | JGI IMG/M metagenome (GOLD analysis project Ga0210044, IMG submission 183959) | Groundwater microbial communities from aquifer in Utah, USA - Crystal Geyser 4/9/14 3 um filter (SPAdes) (version 2) | ecosystem: Environmental > Aquatic > Deep subsurface >... | reverse complement strand
TTTTCCCATCCCGTGTGCCCCAATTTTTGCAAAGTCTCGATATTGGTGTCGGGAATATGATCCGCGTCGGGGAAGGCATCCACCGCACGATCCACGCTGGCTTCGCGCAGCAAATGCAGCGTCGGATAAGGCGCGCGGTTGGTGTAATTCTCGATGTCGTCCACTTGAGTACCGGCAAACTGATAGCGCGGATGCAGGCTGGCAACCTGGAAGGCATCATTGAATTCAGGCTCGGCGACGGCAATATCCACCGTATCCAGAAAATCGTTATAGTCTAAAAAGTCAGTTAAAACATAGGGATGTATCAATAGAGTGGTGTCGAGCAAGTCGGCATCGGTGTCCTGCAAACGGCGCAACTCGACCAGCAAATCAAGCAGCAAGGCCTCCTCGGTGGTGGCCGCACTGACCACATAGCGTATCTGCTGCTTGACGTGTACCGCCTTGGCGAACGGGCACAGATTGAGGCCGATAACGGCTTTTTCCAGCCAATCCCGAGTGGCTGCGATGATCGTTTCAGAAACGTGCAACGCACGCCGCGATTCGCTTGCCCCTTCCCCCAAAGGTGAGGGAAGGTCGAGATGAGAGGTACGAGTTTGACAAGCCGGGTCTTCAGTTAAAGTAATTTTTTCAAGCTCGTTAGTCATTTTTTCTTTCATTTCCGCGACATAAGGTGGGAAAACGGGTTTAGCAAGGCAAAGGGGGTTCATCCATCAGCGCGATCTGTTCGCGCAATTCAAGTATCCGGTCTTGCCAGTAACGCTGGGTGTTGAACCAGGGAAACGCTACCGGGAAAGCCGCATCGTCCCAACGCCTGGCGATCCACGCCGAGTAATGAATCAAACGCAGGGTGCGCAGGGCTTCCAGTAGATGCATTTCGCGCGGATTGAAATCATAAAAATCTTCGTAGCCCGCCAGCAAGTCGCCGAACTGACGGGACTGACAGGCGCGCTCGCCGGATAGCAACATCCATAAATCCTGTATTGCGGGACCCATGCGGCTATCGTCGAAATCCACGAAGTGCGGCCCGGCATCGGTCCACAGCACGTTGCCAACATGGCAGTCGCCGTGCAGACGTAGCGTTTTCACCTCGCCCGCACGATCAAAACAGCGCCGCACGCCGTCCAAAGCCTGCGCGACTACACCGCGATAAACCTCAAGCAGTTCAACGGGAATGAAATCATGCTCCAGCAGGTATCCGGCAGGCTCGACACCAAAACTTTCAATATCCAGCGCGGGACGATGTTGGTAAGTTTTAAGCGCGCCGACAGCATGGATGCGCCCGATAAAACGCCCCATCCATGCCAGCGTGTCGCGGTGTTCCAGCTCAGGCGCACGACCACCGTGTCTGGCGAACAACGAGAAACGAAAACCGTTATATTCGTGCAACGTTTGCCCGCCGATCAGCAAGGCGGGTACGACAGGAATTTCGCGCTCGACCAATGAACCAACAAAAGCATGTTCTTCCAGAATCGCCGCACTCGACCAGCGTTTGGGGCGATAGAACTTGGCAATCAGCGGCGAGCCCTCTTCCATGCCCAGCTGATAGACGCGATTTTCATAACTGTTGAGTGCCAGCAGACGACCATCGCCATGCAGTCCGATGCCCTCCAGCGCATCCAGCACAACATCGGGGGTGAGAGAACTAAAGGGGTGTCGGGTATGCATGGGCGGTATTGTACGACAAGAGGAGAGTGCCATCGGCTACATTACACCAAAGCATCCCGAATCCTGCACACAACAACCTGGATAGCCACGCTATACGGGGAAGCCCCCTTGCGGGCTGAATCCTGTTTTTATCCCAGCAAGCCCGCCAGCGCCAATAATAACAGTACGAACAGCCATACTATCGTCGTGCGCCATATCAGCCGGGTGGTGTTGCCCAGTGTGGATAGCTCCGCCTTGCCGCCTATCCCCAGCTCAGGTCTTTGCAGCATTTTGCCGTCTAGCATGAGCGGCAACCCCAGGCGCACCCCAAGCGCACCCGCAGCACTGGCCAACAAAATGCCCTTTTCCCTGTCCGCCCAGGTTGCCGCCTGGGATCGCCAGCAATAAGCCGTATCCTCGAAATTACCGACAAGGGCGAAGGTGGCGGCAGTCAGACGTATCGGCAACCATTCGAGCAAATACAGCATAAGTTGGGCAAAGCGATCAAATGTTTCCGCGCCGATTTCATCCTCGCCAGTCTTGCCAGCCCAACCCGCACTCAAACCGAGCGCCAAACAATACCCTAACGCGCCCGCTGCCCCGCCCAACCCCAATAAGCTAAACAAGGCGAACCACAGCACCACGCCAAACAAATGCTGCAAGGCGGCGAGCAATGCCTGCTCGACAGCCAGGCGCACAATTTCATCGGCATCCAGTTCATGGCAGGATTTGCCGCACCACTTGCTCAATAAATCGCGTGCCTCGCCCATCTTTCCGCCCTGCACAGCGCGTTGAATCGCATCCAGAATCCGGCTGAATTGGCTAAACCCCAGACTGGCATATAACACCAGCACATTAAGCGCCCAGGCAAAAACCGGATGACTATCGCCCAACCAGCGAGACAACCACACCAGACAAAAAATTAACGGCAGGACTGCCAGCAACCATGCAAACTTGCCGTGACCATATTCACCCGCATTAAAATGATGGCGGAAAAAATCGGCGTAACCGGGCAGCCAGCCACACAAATGTTTACGCATGAAAAGCGGCTGGAAATATTCCAGCAACGTGGCGGCAATCAAGGAAAACAGGCTCATGGCTTAGGTTTCATCAACAATTCAATGGGCGCAAAGATAACACACAACCTCGCCGCCCGTTAATGCGATACTTGTCGCAACCAGTTGGCGGTGGTATAAGACCGATGCGGTCTGTTTAGTGGCTTGAACCAGTTTGGAGACTTTATGCGCTACCTGTTTGGCATGATCTTTTTCATCTTCAGCCTCCCCGGCTTCGCCGGTAGTCAGGCGGGTGGTACGCCACAGTTTCCCGCCGAGCAAATCATCCATTTTTCCAAACAAGTCGAAAAAACGCTGGCTGGCAAAGGTGCGCGTGTCGCCATTCTGGCGCGCATGGGTCGCCCCGCAGCAGAATTGCCGGAAGGGATGCACTTCACCCACGTTTCATTCGCGGTGTATTCGCAAGTCACCACCGCCGACGGCAGAAAAATTCCCGGCTACGCGATCTATAACCTGTATCAAAACAATGCACGCCCCGACACCAGCTCGCTGGTACAGGATTTTCCGGTAGATTTTTTCGCCGGTGTCGCGTTGCTGGAAGCGGGAGTCATCATCCCTTCAGCCGAATTACAGCAACGATTACTGGTAACCATCGCCTCCCCTGTATATACGGCACTGCACGACCCGCACTACTCCGCCATCGCCAATCCCTACACGCTGGGTCGCCAGAACTGCACCGAGCACACCCTGGATGTGATCAACGCCGCGATTTATCAGACCGACGATATAAGGAAAATCAAAGCGGTCGAGAAAAAGTATTATGCCGCGCAACCCGTGAAAGTCAGTGGGCTGGAACTGGCGCTGGGTTCGCTGTTCTCAGCCGAGATTACGCTATCCGACCAACCCGGCGCACCGGTCACAGCCACCTTTGAAACCCTCGCCAACTATCTAAAAAAGTATGACGAAGGCTCGGAAATGTTTATCATTACGCCCGAGCCGTAAGGTCTTTCTCCCCCACTTCAAAAGGAAATGACATGAAATCGAATCACGCCTTGTTTATCCTGCTGGTGCTGACCTCCAGCGCCTTTGCCGAAACCCATTCGGGGCAGGCATCAAGCAACGCCGTTCAATCCGGCTCACACGCCAGCGCCAGCGCTGGCCATTCCATCGCCGCATCAGGTCAGGTGACTTCCGCTGTTTCGGCCATTCCGCTGGCTATCGGCGGGCTGGTCAGCGGCACGGCGGGGGCAGTTTCATCTCAGGCCGCGCGCGGCTCGGCAAATGCCGCCACCGCGCCTATCGGCACACCGCTGGACATCACCGATGAAACCATCACCGTCATGCCGCCCAATGAAGCGCTTAAAAAGCCCGCCCCTGTCCCGGCAAAGTCTGACAAAGCCATTTAACCGCCATGTCAATGATTACCCCTTGCCATGACCGTTCCCTCTCCCGCTTGCGGGCTGTGGAGAGCGAGTCGTTGCGCAAATTTTTCTTTACCCCAACCAAGGACACCCCTATGCGCATCCGTTTATTAGCCAGCGCGCTGCTCTCCGTTGCTTTGTGCTTCGCAACACTCCCCGTTCAGGGGGGGAGTTTCAGCTCTTCTTCAGCCTCGGAAACCCTTAAATTCACGCCCGAACAAATCATCCAGTTCGCCAAGCAGGTGGAAAAAACGCTGGCTGGCAAAGGTGCGCATGTCGCCATTCTGGCGCGCATGGGTCGCCCCGCAGCAGAATTGCCGGAAGGGATGCACTTCACCCATGTCGCGTTTGCGGTGTATTCCGAAATCACCGCTGCGGATGGACGCAAACTGCCCGGTTATGCAATTTACAACCTGTATCAGCAGAACGACCATCCCGAAATCAGCAGCCTGGTGCAGGATTTCCCGGTGGACTTCTTCTCGGGCGTGGCCGTCATGGAAGCGGGCATCATCATCCCTTCGCCAGAGCTGCAACAACGCCTGCTGGAAGTCATCAACTCGCCAACCTATGTGGCGCTCCACGACCCGCATTACTCGCTGATCGCCAACCCTTACACGCTGGGCAAACAAAATTGCACCGAACACACGCTGGATGTCCTCAACGCGGCAATCTACCAGACCAGCGACATCGGCAAGATCAAGGCCAACGAGAAAGCCTTTTTCGAGGCGCAGACCGTCAACGTCAGCCCGCTCAAACTGATACTGGGTTCGGTATTCAGCGCCGAAGTTTCCACATCGGATCAGCCGGGCAAACCGGTCACCGCGACTTTTGAAACAATAGGTAAATATTTACAGAAATACGATGCCGGTTCGGAAATGTTGATCCTCACCCCGCAACCCTGATTCAGTCAACGCAAAATCCAAATGACGTAAAAAAACCGCACGAAATCACTCGTGCGGTTTTTTTACATCCAGAAAAATGACTGAGAGAAATTACTCAGCCAATTTTTCTGCAATCTCGCGCTCGGCTTGAGCCCAATGTTCGGCTTGGCAACCCGCAAAATTGGTACGTTCAGCAATGTAATAAGCTGCCGTTTCGACCATGCGGTAGCGTTCCTGAGCCGAGGGTTGCGCCACAACTTGTTTAGCGGAAGGCTTGGCCGCTGCTTTCACTGGTGCTTTTTTCTCGGCGACTGGCTTTGCAGCAGGTGCTTTAGCTGCAACAGCAGGTGCTTTAGCTGCAACAGCAGGTGCTTTAGCTGCAACAGCAGGAGCTTTAGCTACAGGTGCTTTAGCTGCAACAGCAGGGGTTTTGCTTGCAGCAGCAGGTGCTTTAGCTACGGATGCCTTGCTTGCAGCGACTGGCGATTTAATAGCGGCTGCCGGAAAAGGCCATACAGCAGCATCTGCCGTCTTTTTTGCTGCGGGTGCAGCGCTTGCTTTCGTGGCAGCCGCTTTTTTGACGGCTGGTTTCTTCGTTCCTGCTACCATGATGTAACCTCCCCTGATGACTACGTTGGCGAAAACATATCCTTACAGCGGCGCATGATATTGCGCCATGGCTAATCAGTCAACAATTTGCAGACAATTTGCAGACAATTATCAGAAATTTGTGCTTTCCATCATGGTTTTACCTGTTTATACGATGTATAGGGTTTTCAGCTCAGTTGCTGCAACTATTCCTGACGCTGGCGCAGCTCGACACGCTTTAAATAGGCCTCGCGGGCGATCTGCACATCTTCCAGAAAATACGGCAGTTCGTTCATCAGCATGGCTTGCGGACCGTCCACCAGCGCCTCGGTCGGTACGGGATGGAAGTCCACCAGCACCATGTTCGCGCCCGCCAGTACGCCTTGCGCCGTGACGTGCATCATGTCCATGATGCCGTCGGGAGAGGCGGCGCGCGTACCCACCGAATGCGACGGGTCTATACACACCGGCATACGCGTCAGGCGTTTGACCACCGGAACGTGTGCAAAATCAACAAAGTTGCGATGCGGGTCGCCCATGTTGGTCTTCATGCCGCGCAGGCAAAACACCACCCGACTGTTACCCTCGGAGGCCAGATATTCCGCCGCATTCAGCGATTCGTCCAGTGTGATACCGAAACCGCGCTTGAGCAGAACCGGCATCTCGGTTTGACGACCGACAATTTTCAGCAGCTCGAAATTTTGCGTATTGCGTGTGCCGATCTGCAACATCACGCCAGTCGGATTGCCGGTCTGATGCAGGGCTTCATTGATTTCATCCAGATGCGACTCGTGGGTGATTTCCATCGCCATCACCTTGATGCCATATTTTCCAGCTAATTCAAATACATAGCTCAAGCAATTCTTGCCGTGCCCCTGAAAGGCATAAGGGCTGGTGCGCGGTTTGTATGCACCCATGCGGGTACACACTTGCCCGTTGTCGCGCAACGCACGGAGCATCATCTCGACATGTTCGCGGTTATCCACCGCGCACAATCCGGCAAACACCTGCAAGGTGTCCTGGCCAAAACGCATGCCGTTATATTCAAAATGCGTCGCACGCTGGTCATCCTTGTGCCGCCCCAGAATACGGTAATCCTCGGACACCCGCACCACGCGATCCACGCAAGGAAGGCTTTGCATATCGCTTATATTCAGAGCCTTGGTATTGCCTATCAAATAAATTTCCGTGACCGACTGTTCGCTGCCCTGCTCGACATGCACCCGAGTCCGGATACCCGGCATGGTCGCAAGATGTGCCAGCAACCGCTGGTATTCCTGAGGTTTTTCATACACCTCTGTGCCAAGAATTAGAATCATTTTTTTCCTTCCACCCCAAAACAGCTACAACGTCCACTTAAATACCGATGCCACCCTGTTCAACTGCATCACATCGCGTATTTTCACATCCACGCAGTCGGCATTCCTGCTGCCCGGAGTTACCCAAACGGTACGCATCCCCAGTCTTTTCGCCGCTTGCAGGTTTTCCAGGCTGTCTTCCACCATCACGCATTGCGCCGCACTGACGTGATGCCGCCGCAGCACCTGCCTGAAACCGAAATAATCCGGCTTGGGCCGGTAGCGCGTCTGTTCCACCGCCACCACATCGTCGAACAGATCCGCAATCCTCAGCAACTTCAACACCGCTTGCGCATAGTGCTGGGGCGCATTGGAAAACACTACTTTTTTGCCCGGCAACGCGCGCAACAAGTGGCGCAGACGCGGCGTGCGAATCACCATCTTGTCCAACTCGGAGAACTGGTGGGTATGCCACAGAAAATGAGCAGGGTCGGTGTCATGATGGCGCATCAGCCCGCTCAGCGTTGCACCGTAACGCTGCCAGTAGTGCTGGCGCAGCGCATTCGCGGCCTGCTCGTCCAGTTGCAAATGCTCCTGCAAATAAGCCGTCATGCTGCGATTGATGTGCGGAAAAATGTGCGCACCGGCGTTGTGCAGCGTGTTGTCCAGATCAAAAATCCACAGCGGCGCTGACACTATTTACTCTTGATCAGCGTACCCACACCTTCGTCGGTCAAAATTTCCAGCAACAGCGCATGTTCCACCCTGCCGTCTATGATGTGTACCGAACGCACGCCGCTGCGTGCCGCATCCAGCGCGGAGCTGATCTTGGGCAACATACCGCCGGACAATGTGCCATCCGCCACCAGCGCATCAATTTGCAGCGGGGTCAGCCCGGTTAACAGCTCGCCATTTTTATCCAGCACACCCGGCGTATTGGTCAGCAGCACCAGTTTTTCGGCATTCAACACTTCCGCCAGCTTACCGGAAACTACGTCAGCGTTAATATTTAAGGCCTCACCGGCAGGACCCACACCGATCGGCGCGATGACCGGAATGAAGTCGCCCGAATCCAGAAAGGCAATGATGGAGGGATCAATCGAACTGATGTCGCCCACCAGCCCGATGTCCAGCATCTGACCCGGCTCGGATTCGCTTTTAACCAGCAGTTTTTTGGCACGAATAAATGCGCCGTCCTGCCCGGTAAGACCTACCGCCTTGCCACCAAAGCGGTTGATTAGATTGACAATATCCTTGTTGACCTTGCCCAGCACCATCTCGACCACGTCCATTGTTTCGTCGTCTGTGACGCGCATCCCCTGGATGAATTGCCCCTGTTTGCCGACACGCTTGAGCAGATCGTTGATCTGCGGCCCGCCGCCATGCACCACCACCGGATTCATGCCCACCAGTTTCAACAACACCACATCGCGCGCGAAACCTTCCTGCAAGGCGGGGTCGGTCATGGCGTTGCCGCCGTATTTGATGACAATAGTCTTGTCAAAAAAACGTTGTATATACGGCATCGCCTCGGACAGCGTACGGGCTTTTTTATCTGCGGCAGAAGGCGAAATGGTCATAGATGGATTCCTTGATGGTAAATTCCTGCATTCGCTGACAGGCGAAGTCAGACAAAAATTGCGGCGAATTCTACACCAAATCGCGTGGAGGGAAGATTCATCGGGTGCGAGGGGGAGTGCGGGGCATGACCCCACCAAAACACGCAGATTTGCCCGATCAATGGTGCATGTGATGCATATGCCCCATAGGTTCGTTCGCTTGCGGAGCAGCCTCAGTCAGCGATTTAACTTCAGCCGTTGCTTCAACTTTGCTTATCGTTTTGCCAGCGCCCTTGATATTCAGCGCCAATGCCACACTGTCCCCCAGTTTGAGGGGGTTCTTCAGCCCGATCAGCATCAGGTGATAGCCACCCGAACTCAGGTTCACGCGCTTACCTGCGGGCAACTCGACCGATTGCACTTCGCGCATCTGCATCATGCCGTTATCATGCGTCATGCTGTGTATCTCTACCGTCTTGCAGGCCGGGCTGGAAGCACCAAGCAATTGGGCTTGCTGGCTGCTGGTGATGGACAAATCCACCATCGCCACCTCCTGCCCCGGTGCAGTCGCGCGCGCCCATGCACCTTCCACCTTGATGTCTCCTGCATAAACACTGCTGCTTAACAACAACGCACCCAACACGCCACACAGTTTACCGATTGTTTTCATGATAAATTTTCTCGTCAATTTCTAAAGTCCCGGATTATACGCGCCGCCACGCCGTGCGCCCTGCGACAAAATGTCGCACCCCGCAAGCGCCACGCACCGTTTACAATCCCGCCATGCTTAACACGACTTTTTCCGCCCTGCCCGGCCACAGCCAGTTACGCCGCCTGCTCAACTTGCGCAGCCTGGCGGTCGCGGCACAATTACTCACGTTATTGACAGTATGGAAACTATTGGATATCGAGCTGGCATGGCTGCCGATGCTGGTCATCATCGCCACACTCGCCACGCTCAATTTTTTCAGCCTGTTGCGCCTAAAGAGCGAACGCCCCGTATGCAATCTGGAATTATTCGCACAATCCGGTCTCGACGTGCTGGCACTGAGCTTTTTGCTGTATTTCGCGGGCGGTTCGACCAACCCGTTCGTTTCGCTGTATCTGCTGCCGCTGGTCATCGCTGCCGCGACCCTGCCCGCCCGTTACACCTGGGGCATGGCCGCACTCACCACGGCCTGCTACAGCTTGCTGATGGTGTATTACATTCCCTTGCCACACAACCCTCATGACATGGAAATGAGCCACGACATGGGCATGGCGATGGATAGGGACATAGCCCCTGACAGCGCATTCAACACCCATGTGCTGGGCATGTGGCTGGGTTTTGTCATCAGCGCGGTGGTGGTAGCGTATTTCGTGGTCAAGATGGCACAGGCGGTGCGCAACCGGGATGCGCAACTGGTTCAGGTACGCGAAGAAATCCTGCGCAACGAGCGCATCGTCGCCCTCGGCACACAGGCGGCGGGCGCGGCTCACGAACTCGGTACGCCACTCGCCACGATGGCGGTGGTGATAGGCGAGTTGCAGCACGATACAGAGGCCCATCCGGGCAAATTCTGCCAAACAGAATTTAGCCCGGCCGAATTACGCGACAGTCTGTCCATTTTGGATGAACAGGTGCGCGCCTGCCGCCGCATCCTCGATAAAATCATGCTCAACGCACAGGACAGCGGCGCGAGCGCGCTCAAACCTGCGGATGAGTTGATGGCAGGCGTACTGGACGAATGGCAGTTGCTGCGTCCCACCGCGCAATACCACTACCAAACTGACGGTGTGCCGCCCGCCCCCCTGCTCAACGTAGATGTGACGCTGCGCGCCGCGCTGATGAACCTGCTCAACAACGCTGCCGATGCCAGCCCGCAGGGAATTGCGATCAGTACCCGTTGGGATAGTGCAAATTTCACACTGGAAATACACGATAGCGGGGAGGGATTAAGCGAAGAAGTCGCGCTCAAGGCAGGTTCGGTTTTCTTTACCACTAAAACCGAAGGACACGGCCTGGGGCTATTCCTCGCCAACGCCACCCTGGAACGGCTGGGCGGCACGGTGCGTTTGTATAACCGCGAGTCTGGCGGCGCAACCACCAAGCTGACCTTACCCATCGCGCGAGTGCAAACATGAAGCCGAATTTTCCGGCAGAACGGAGAGGGGTGAGTTCTACCCGCTCCCCAACCCTTCCCCTTGCAGGGAAAGGGTATCTGCCCCCTGACGAAGCGGCCACATTACTGCTGGCCGATGACGACATTACATTTTGCCGGGTACTCAGTGCCGCTCTCTCGAAACGCGGTTTTTGCGTGAGTGTCGCACACAGTGTGGAACAAGCCATTCCGCAGGCCACAGCCAATCCGCCCGAATTTGCCGTCGTGGATCTGAAAATGGGGGGCGCATCGGGATTGGCGCTGGTTCAGGCATTGCACGATCTCGACCCGAACACGCGCATCGTCGTGTTGACCGGTTATGCCAGCATCGCCACCGCCGTCGAAGCCATCAAACTGGGTGCCACCCAATACCTTGCCAAACCTGCCAACGCCGACGAAATCGTCGCCGCCTTCAGCCATGCGCCGGACAGCAATACGCCACTCAATGCGCAACCCACCCAACTCGGACATCTGGAATGGGAACACATCCAGCGCGCGTTGCGAGAACATGACAACAACGTCTCCGCCACCGCACGCGCCCTCAACATGCACCGCCGCACCCTGCAACGCAAGCTGGGCAAACCGCCATTACCCCACGACTGATACCTCCCGTTTTCCGCCTGATAAAAAAATCGCAATTCCCCTCAAGAATTTTCGCGGGCTGCCGATATTGAAATCACCTCCGCCATCGAGCGGACGCATAAGGCAGCTTTGCCGCCAATACACACCACAAGGGGAAACAGATGAATAGCCAAATTGATTTGAAAATGGATCTCGCTGGGTTGGACTCCCTACCTGCCATGCCGACAATCGCACAAAAGCTGCTCTCACTGGCGCTGGATAGCGATGAAGGCGAAGCACAGTTACTCAAACTGATCGAACAAGACCCGTTGATCTCCGCGAAAATTATCGGCCTGTCAAATTCATCCATGTTCGGCGCGTCGCGCAAGGTAAATTCTGTCCACGATGCTGCCATGCTGCTAGGACTGACGCGCGTCAAATCCATCGCACTGGGTATCGCCACCCTCTCCGCAATGCGCACCCCATTGGAAGGTCTGTTCAAAATCAATGAGTTATGGCTACACAGCTTAACCATCGCACTCGCCATGCGCACCCTCAGCAAAGCCATGCCGGCGCGCACCCGTCCGCTGGACGACCAGATTTTTCTATCGGGTCTGCTGCATGACATCGGTTACATGGCATTGAGCTATCTGGACACGGCTGCCAGCGATGCGCTACATACCCGGCTATACGCACAGCCAGAACGTGCGGCACAGGAAATCGAACAGGAACTGCTCGGCATCACACACGGCGAAATCGGCGCGCAACTGGGTCGTCACTGGGATTTGCCGGAAGAAATTATCGCCGTCATGCGCTACCACCACACGCCGGATATTGAAGAAGCTGCGGCGGGACAACCGCTGGTCAGCCTGGTCAATTTTGCCGAGCGCCTGCTCCCGGATGTGGGCGTTGCCGAACACACCAGACTTGAGATTAGCGCAGAGGAATGGCTGTCGCTGGGCATCAATCCCGACCGGGCAGAAGACCTTGCCGCAGCACTTACCGAGGTAGCCGAACAAGCCAAACAAATGGCTGGCGCGGTGTAATTAAAT
>Ga0210044_10009113_pt1 | contig 12166 bp, 9 predicted proteins | sample CryGey13umfilter_2_FD_183959 | JGI IMG/M metagenome (GOLD analysis project Ga0210044, IMG submission 183959) | Groundwater microbial communities from aquifer in Utah, USA - Crystal Geyser 4/9/14 3 um filter (SPAdes) (version 2) | ecosystem: Environmental > Aquatic > Deep subsurface > Groundwater... | reverse complement strand
GCGCTGGCGGCCCGGCTTCGCGCGCCGCTTCCCCTGGGGCGCGCTCCACGAACCCCCGACGACGTCTTCGCCGTGTCTCGGAATCGGGGCACGGGGTTCCGGCCCGCCGGCCCGGACGGCGTTCGAAGCGGTAGGGAACGGTCGTTCGTTTCGTACGGCCGGGTGATCTTCCGCGCGGCGCCGCACACCCTGTCAGGCCGGTGGCACGTGGACGCCCGCAACTCGTTCCTCTTCGCCGAGACCGGGCTGCCGGGCCTTGTCGAGCTCTCCCGCCTCTCCGGCATCCCGCTGCAGCGCGTCGCCCGGACGTCTCCGGGGACCGCCATCTCCTCGATGCAGGTGGCGACCGCTCTCAAGGCGGGGATCCTCGTTCCGTACAAGAAGCGGGAGCCGGAGGCGTTCAAGACCGGCGTGGATCTCGTCGTCACCGACAAGGGCGGGCTCACGTTCCTTCCGCGCCCGGGGGCGCACGAGAACGTGGCGGAGCTCGATTTCGCGTCGATGTATCCGTCGCTCATGGACCGGTACAACATCTCTCCCGAGACGGTCAACTGCGCCTGCTGCCGCCCCGGCCTCCCCGTCCCCGAGATCGGCGCCCACACCTGCCTCCGCCGCAGGGGGCTCGTTCCCGACACGATCGCCCCGATCCTCGTCAAGCGTCGGCTCCTGAAGGAGCGGCAGAAGGCGGCGACGACGCCGGAGGCTCGGGAGTGCTTCCGGAAGCGACAGACGGCGCTCAAGTGGCTCCTCGTCGTCTCCTTCGGTTTCCTCGGCTACCGGAACGCCCGGTTCGGACGGATCGAGGCGCACGAGGCGGTCACCGCCTGGGGCAGGGAGAAACTCCTGTCCGCCAAGGAGATCGCCGAGCGGGATCGGTTCGCCTTCCTCCACGGGTTGACGGACGCGATCTGGGTGAAAAGGGAAGGCGCGGCGGAGGAGGATTACCGGAGGCTCTCGGAACGGATCACCCGGGAAACGGGGATGCCGATCGCGCTCGAGGGGATCTACAAGTGGATCGCCTTCCTCCCCTCGAAGCGGAACCCTCTGGTGGCGGTCCCCAATCGGTTCGTCGGGGTGTTCGGAAACGGCGAGGCCAAGGTCCGGGGGATCGCGCTGCGCCGCTCCGACACCCCGCCGGCGGTCGCCGCGCTCCAGCGGGAGCTCCTCGGCCGGATGGCGAAGGCGGGCTCGCTCCGGGAGCTGCGGGCGATGCTGCCGGAGTTGCACGAGATCGTGGACGCCGCCGTGTCGGAGCTTCGAGGCGGGCGGATCCCGATCGAGGAGTTGGCGATCGCGCGGCGCCTGTCGAAGGCGCCGGAACAATACGTCGCCAACACGGCGGCGGCGGCGGCAACCCGGGAGCTGTGCGGCCACGGCGTGAACCTGCGGCCAGGATCGAAGATCCGCTACCTTTTGGCGGACCGTGGCGGCCGAGCGATGGGGTTCCTCGACGGGACCGAGACGCCGGACGTGCCGCGGTACGAGGAGATGCTGCGCGAAGCGGGGGAAGAATTGATGGACGCGGTGACACGATAAAACCGTTCATCCGCGACCTGCGCCGGAAAATCCGGATTGCCGTGCCGGGGCGGATTCGGGTAGTATGTGACAATTTTCCCCCGGACGATGCAGAAGGGTCCAAATCCATTTTCCAAGGGAGGCGCTCGTGAAAGCGAAATCGGTGTTGTCTGTTTTCCTGTCGGTTCTTTTCCTCGCCTTGATTGTCGCGCCCGGGACGGCGCCGTCCACCGAGACGATCACGCTCCGGTACGCCAACTTCCCGCCCTCGGCCACCTTCCCCTGCGTCCAGATGGAGCGTTGGGCGAAGGAGGTTTCGATGCGGACCCACGGGAAGGTGAAGGTCCAGACGTTCCCCGGGGGGACGCTCCTGTCGGCCAAGAACATCTTCGACGGCGTCATCTCGGGGATGGCCGACATCGGCAACTTCGCGATGAGCTACCAGCCGGGCCGGTTCCCCGTCTCCGAGGCCGTGGACCTTCCGATGGGGTTCACGAGCGCCCGCGCCGCGAGCCTCACCCTGTTCGACCTGATCGAGAAGTACAAGCCGAAGGAGTTCGCGAAGGTCAAGGTGCTCACGCTCTTCACCTGCCCCCCGACCAACTTCATGACGAAGACGCCGGTCAGGTCGCTGGCCGACCTCAAGGGGTTGGAGCTGCGGGTCGCCGGCACGAACGCCGAGGTTGTCAAGCGCCTGGGCGGGATCCCCGTAGCGATGCCGCAATCCGAGACGCCCGAGGCGATCCAGAAGGGGGTCGTGAAGGGGATGGTCTCGTCGATGGAGATCCTCAAGGACTTCAAGTTCGCCGCCTACACGCCGTACGCCACGGTCGCGAACCTTCCCGTCGTCTCCTTCGCCGTCGTGATGAATCAGGCGAAGTGGGACTCCCTCCCGGCGGATGTGCAGGACATCCTCGAGAAGATGGGACGCGAGCAGGCGGAGTGGACCGGAACGTACGTGGACGACCACGTGACCGAGGCCCTCGCCTGGTCGAAAACGAACTACCGGCACCAGCTCTTCCAGCTCTCCGCGGCGGACCACGATACGGTTTCCTCCCTCCTCAAGCCGATGACCGAGGCGTACGTGAAGCGGACCGCCGCGGTCGGACTGGACGGTGCGAAGATCGTTTCCGACGTCCAGGCCCTCAAGAAGAAGCACGAACGGGAGCACCGGTAGGCCGATCCCGCGATGGGGCTGGAACGGATCTCCGAACTGCTTCGGAGGGTCCTGATGATCGCCGGGGGCGTCTCGCTCCTGGCGCTCACCTTGCTGGCGACGATGAACGTCGCCCTGCGGATCTTCCAGGTTCCGGTGAGCGGGACGTACGAGGTCGTCTCCTTCCTCGGCGCGATCGTCACCGCCGGCGCCCTCGGCTATACCCAGAAACGGAAGGACCACATCGTCGTCGACATCCTGTCGGAAAAGTTCCCGGCGCAGGTCAAGCGGGTTCTCGACCGGGTCAGCTACGTCCTCATCCTCGTCTTCTTCACCATCGTCTCCTGGCAGACCTTCGTGTACGGGAAGAGGCTGCTGGTGACGGGCGAGCTGTCCGAAACGCTGAAGATCGCCTATTACCCCTTCGTCTTCCTCGTCAGCATCGGGTTCGCCGTCCTCGCGTTGACGATTCTTCTCGACCTGATCGAAACCGTCTGGACCCGCAAGGAGAAGAAATGAGCGGGCCCATCGTCGGCGTGTACGGGATCGTCGTCATGTTTTTCATCCTGTTCGTGCTGCGGGTCCCCGCCGCCTTCACCATGGCACTGGTCGGGTTCGTCGGGATCGCTTATGTGATCTCCTTCGACGCGGCCTTCTCGATCGCCGGCACCGAGATGTGGAACATCTTCTCCAGCTACGGGCTGACGGTGATCCCGCTGTTCATCCTGGTAGGGGAGATCGTCCATTACGCCGGCTACAATTTCAGCCTCTACGACGCCACCTACAAATGGTTCGGGCATTTCCGCGGCGGGCTCGCGATGACGACGATCATGGCGTCGGCGGCCTTCTCCGCGATCTCCGGCTCCAATACGGCGACGGCGGCCACGATGAGCGCCGTCGCCATCCCCGCCATGAAGGAATACGGATACCACCCGAAGCTGAACGCCGGGTCGGTCGCCGCCGGCGCGACCCTCGGCGTCCTCATCCCGCCCTCCATCGTTCTCGTGGTGTACGGTCTGTACACCGGCCAGTCCATCGGCAAGCTGTTTTTCGGCAACATCATCCCCAGCGTCCTCCTGACCGTCGCCATCCTGGGCACGGTGGCCTGGATCTGCCGCATGCACCCGGACTGGGGTCCGGCCGGGCCGAAGTTCGGCTGGAAGGAGCGGATGAAGGCGCTCCCCGAGGCGATCGACATCCTCGTGCTCTTCGGGATCATCATGTACGCCCTGTTCACGGGGGTCGTGACCGCCACGGAGGCCGCCGCCGTCAGCTGTTTTCTCGCGTATGTGATCTGCCTCGCGCGCCGGAAGCTCACGTGGAAAAAGTTCGTCGACTCGATGACCGACACCCTGCGCATCTCCTGCATGGTCTTCATGATCGTCGCGGGGGCGGTGATCTTCGCCCGGTTCCTGACGCTTACCCGCCTTCCCTTCGCGGCAGCGGAGTGGATCCAGACGCTCGCGCTGCCGAAATGGATGGTGCTCTGGGTGATCCTGCTCTGCTACATCATCGGCGGCTGCGTCATGGACGCGCTCGCGTTCCTGCTCGTCTCGCTTCCCATCTTCTACCCCCTGGTCATCCAGCTCGGGTACGACCCGATCTGGTTCGGGCAGGTGATCACGATCGTGACGACGATGGGCTCCATCATGCCGCCCATCGGCATCTGCTGCTACGTCGTGTCCGGCATGTCGGGCATTCCGCTGGGGACCGTTTTTCGCGGCAGCTTCTACTACATGCCGTCCTACGTCGTTTCGATCGTCCTCCTGATGATCTCTCCGTACTGGACCGTCCTCGTCCTGTCGGACCTCGTGAAATAGACCGGCGGGAATTGTCCTCGTGATCGAACGCATCCTGATGCAGGGGAACGACGCCATCGCGCGCGGGCTGGTCGCCGCCGGCTGCGCGGTCGCGGCCTCCTATCCGGGGACGCCCGCCTCCGAGATCCTCTCCTCGATCGATCGCTGGCGGAAAAAGAGCGGCGCGGCGATGCACGTCGAATGGGCGGTGAATGAAAAGGTCGCGCTCGAGATCGCCTACACCGCCGCCATCACGGGCTTGCGCGCCGCGGTCAGCATGAAGCAGGTGGGGTTGAACGTCGCCTCCGACCCGTTGCTGAGCGCCGCCTATCTCGGCGTGACGGGCGGGTTCCTGGTCGTCAGCGCGGACGACCCGGGTCCCCACTCCTCGCAGACGGAGCAGGACAGCCGGCTCCTGGCGATGATGGCGAAGGTGCCGGTCCTCGACCCGGCCTCTCCCGCGCAGGCGATGGCGCTCGCGGGGACCGGGTTCGACCTCTCGGAGGCGTTCGGCGTTCCCGTGATGCTGCGGCCGACGACGCGCGTCTGCCACGCGAGCCAGGACGTCGACGCGCCTCCGTTCCGGCCTCCGGTGCGGGTAGCCCGGTTCGTGAAGGATCCGGCCCGATGGGCGGCGACCCCCGTGTTCCGCAGGAAGCTGCACGACCGCCTCGCCGAAAAGATCGCGGCGATCGCCGCGTGGCCCGCGACCGCCCCGATCCGAATGAACCCGGAGGTTTCGGCGGCGAAGGCCGTGGTGGCCTCGGGCGTCGTGTTCGCGCATGCCGGGGAGCTGTTCGGCGAGCTGGGGATTTCGGACCGGGTCGCGCTGTACCAGGTGATCCAGCCGTACCCGCTGCACGCCGCCTTCATCGACCATCTACTGGAAACGTACGAGGAGATCCTCGTCCTCGAGGAGTCGGCGCCGGTGATCGAGATGCAGGTCGCGGATCGGCGCCGCGTGCGCGGACGGTTGACCGGCGTGGTTCCCGGAACGGGGGAACTGCTGCCCGAGATCGTCGAGCGGCTCCTCTCCCGGTTCGCCGGGCTTCCCGTCCCCGGGGGACCGCTTCCCGTGCAGGGGGGAGGACGGCGGCCGACGCTGTGTCCGGGCTGCGCGCACCGGTCGAGTTTCTACGCCATCCGGAAGGCGGCCCCCGCGGGCATCTATCCGAGCGACATCGGCTGCTACACGCTGGGCATCAACCTCGGCGCCGTCGACACGGTCCTGTGCATGGGGGCCGCGGTCAGCCAGGCGGCCGGTTTCGATTACGCGCACCGGCTCTCCGGGAAACCGGTCGACATCGTCGCCACGATCGGCGACTCGACCTTCTACCACTCCGGGATCCCGCCCCTGATCGACGCCGTCGTCCAGGGGGCGCGATTCGTCCTCGTGATCCTCGACAACGGGACGACCGCGATGACGGGGAACCAGCCGACGCCGGGAACCGGGATCGGCGTGGGCGGGGAGACCACCGCGGCCGTCGACATGGAAGGGCTCGTCCGCGCCTGCGGCGTCCGATTCTGCCGGGTGGCGAACCCCGACCGTCTCCCGGAATTCGTCGCGCTGCTCAAGGAGGCGCTCGTCCATGCCCACGAACGAGGCGTCGCGGTGGTGATCGCCCGGCAACCGTGCGCGATGGTCGCCCGGGCCGCCGGAGGAACGTCGCCAGGTGCGATCGTGGTCACCGGGGAGTGCACCGGGTGCCGGCATTGCGTGGACCGGTTCGAATGCCCGGCCCTGGTCTTCGACGAGGCGTCGAACCGGGTCCGGGTGGACGAGATGATCTGCACCGGCTGCGGCGTGTGCGTCCACGTCTGCCCGGTGGGCGCGATCCGGACGCGGTCGGCCGGGGAGAAGCGTCCATGAATTCCGACGTCGGGAAGCCGCCCATCATCCGGCAGCAGATCGTCCTGTCCGGCGTCGGAGGGCAGGGGGTCCTGTTCCTTTCCCGCCTCCTGGCCGAGGCGGCGATCGCCGGCGGATTCCCGGTGCTCACATCGGAAACGCACGGAATGGCCCAGCGGGGCGGTGTGGTCGTCTCCCACGTGAAGGTGGGCGGATTCGAGAGCCCCCTGGTCCGGACGGGAAGGGCCGACCTGCTCCTGGTCCTCAAGGAGGGAAACGTCGTCCTTCATCGGGAGTTCCTGGCCGACGGCGGCGCCCTGGTCGTCAACGCGCCGGTCTTGACCGATCCCGATTCCCGCGTGCGGGTGCACCCGATCGATGCCGATGCGCTCGCTTTCTCGGCCGGAACTCCGCATGCGGTCAACCTGGTCCTGCTCGGATTCGCGCTTGCGCGGATCGGCGGCGGGACCGTGGGCGGTTTTTTCTGCACGGCGGCGGAGATCCGTGAGGCGCTCTCGCGGCGGCAAGGGGGGGGCGGATCCCGGCTCGCCGCCTCGCTCTCGGCGCTCGATCTTGGAATCACCCATGGAACGTGATAAGAAATCACACCTATGTTGAAACGGTTCCCCCCGAAGTACCGAACGAACGAGGAGCTGCGAGACCTCCAGCTCGCGGGTCTTCGCTGGACCGTCGGGCACGCCTGGAACAACTCCCCCTTCTACCGGAAGCGCCTCGATCTATCCGGGGTGACGCCCGGTTCCATCCGTTCGCTCGACGACCTCTCGAAGCTCCCGTTTACGACGGCGGACGATCTCCGGGAAGGATACCCGCTCCCACTCCGGTCGGTCCCGACGCGGGAGATCCTCCGGATCCATTCCTCCTCGGGGACCACGGGGAAGCGGAAGATCCTCTGCTACACGAGGAAAGACATCGATGACTGGCAGGACATGTTCTGCCGATGCTACGAGATGGCGGGGCTCTCGCGCGAGGACCGCGTGCAGATCTGCGTCGGGTACGGGCTGTGGACGGCGGGGGCCGGATTCCAGCTGGGGGCGGAGCGGTTCGGGGCGATGGCGATCCCTTCGGGGCCCGGGAACCTCGAGCTGCAGTGCAATCTCCTGATCGACCTCCAGACGACCGTGCTTTGCTGCACCGCGTCGATGGGGCTCCTCGTGGCGGAGGAAGTCCACGCGCGCGGCCTGCGGGGGCGCCTTCATCTGAAAAAAGTGATCCTGGGCGCCGAGCGGACGAGCCAGGCGATGCTCCAGACGATCCGGGACCTGCTGGGCGTCGAGGAGGTGTACGACATCCCCGGGCTGACGGAACTGTACGGCCCCGGGACGGGCCTTTCCTGCCGCCACAACGTCGGAATCCACTACTGGTCCGACTACTACATCCTGGAGATCCTCGATCCTTCGTTGCTTGTCCCCGTCGCTCCCGGGGAGATCGGCGAGATGGTCTACACGACGCTCCGCAAGGAGGCGGCGCCGCTCCTCCGGTACCGCTCGCGCGACCTGACCCGGCTGATCGAGGGGACATGTCCCTGCGGGTGCATCCTCCCGCGCCACGACCGGATCCTCGGGCGGTCCGACGACATGGTCGTCTTTCGCGGCGTGAACGTCTACCCCGGACAGGTCGACGAGGTCCTCTCGCGGATCGGGGGGATCGGGAGCGAGTACCAGGTTCTCCTCGATCGGAAGGCCGACGGGAAGGATCACATGACGGTCAAGGTCGAGCGCGCCGCGGAGGCCGCCGAGGCCGACACCGCGTCAGTCGCCCGCCGCATCGCGTCGGAGATCAAGCGGAACCTGATGGTCTCCTGCGCCGTCGACACGATCCCGTACGGGACCCTCCCGCGCTCCGAGCGCAAGACGAAGCGGATCTTCGATAACCGCCCCGTCTGACGCGCTCTCCTACGCTCCGGGGGGCGGTTCGGGATCCACGCCGGCGCCGGCGAAGCGGGCGGCGATCTCGCGGAACTCCTCGTTCACTTCCAGGAAGGCGTCCACCACGTCGGGGTCGAAGTGCGTCCCCCGTCTTTCGCTCATGGCGCGCACCGCTTCCTCGTGGGTGAGCGCCGGCTTGTAGACGCGGGGGGAGATGATCGCGTCGTAGGCGTCTGCCACCGCCATCAGGCGCCCCGGCAGGGGGATCGCTTCCTCCCTCAGGCCGTTCGGGTACCCTTTCCCGTCCCACCGCTCGTGGTGGTTGAGGACGAGATCGTCCGCGATCTGGAAAAAGGCGTCCTCCCCCATCATCCGTTTCGCCCGCCGGATCGTCTCGGACCCGTACAGCGTATGCCGTTTCATCTCCTCGTACTCTTCCGGCGTCAACCGGTCCGGTTTCAGGAGGATCCGGTCGCGCACGCCGACCTTGCCGATGTCGTGGAGGGGGGCGAGGCGGAAGAGGAGGTCCACCGTGGCGTCGTCCAGTTGGTTCCGGAACCCCGGATGCGCCTGCAGGCGTGCGGCGAGTGCCCGGATGTAGTGCCGGGTGCGCTGGATGTGACCGCCGGTTTCATGGTGCCGGGTATCCGTGAGGGCGGCAAGGCTCTGGATGATGGCGTCCTGAGTGAGCGCGAGCTTGCGGGTGCGCTCGCGGACCTGCCGGTCGGCCCGCAGGAACCGCATCGAGGTGAGGACGGCGAAGACGACCGCCAACGTGACCACCGGCAGGAGGGGGGGAAGGTAGACTTGTCGGTACGCGAAGAGGCGCCAGGACCCGAACCAGATCGCCGCCGCGGACGGCACGATCAACGCGAGTCCCCACGCGGCGCTGGACCGCGCCAGGAGGCCTGTCAGGAGGAACCCCGGGAAAAGGACCAGGAGGACCCTCACCGCCCGTACCCATCGCGGTGACGCGATCGGGTCTCCCTTGATCAGGTTGTCGAGGACGTTGGCGTGAATTTCGACGCCCGGGTGGGCGGCGTCGATCGGGGTTGTGCGGATCTCCTTGAGGCCGGCGGCGGTGGTCCCGAGCAGGACGATCCGCCCCTTCAAGCGACCCGGGTCCGATGTGCCGTCGAGGACCGCGGCGGCGGACAGATGGGGAAAGGTCCGGTGGCGTCCCCGAAAGTTCACCAGCAGGTTGCCGTGACGGTCGAGGGGGATCCTCCTCCCGTCAAGACGAAGCCCCTCGACCCCGTCCGGTCCCGTTTCGAGGACGGCGTCGCCTCCGCGAGCCCGCAGGTAAAGGGCCAGGGCGAGGTTCGGGTAGAGCGCCCCCTTGTGGCGGATCACCAGGGGAACACGGCGCAGGACTCCGTCCGGATCGGGGGTGATGTTGAAAAAACCGGAGGAACCGGCCGCCTTCGCCAGGACGGGCAGGTTGCAGACGACTCCACGGGCGTCGAAGAGACCGCCTGCGCCCACCGGTCCCCCGCCGGCCAGAACCGCCGCGCGAAGCGGGTGAAGGACACACGCGGTCCCCCTCGCCGATTCGAAGTCGAACTGGTAGCCGAGGACGAAGGGCCCCCCGGCGAGCGTCGCCGCGAGGGCCCGGTCGGTGTCCAGCGCATCCGGAGGAAAATCCGCGAGGTCGATCCTCGTCCCGAGGTCGCGCAGGATTTCCCCCGAAAGGGGAGTGAGCGACATCCGGTCGGGTTCGGCGAACACCATGTCGAGCCCCACCGCCGTCGCCCCGTCGTCGCGGATCCGTTCGAGGAGGCGGGCGATCCGGTACCGCGGCCATGGCCACTGACCGAGGCGTTCGAGACTCGACTCGTCGAGATCCACGATCGCGATCGGCCCGGGCGTCGCGTGTCGCGGGGCCGACCGGAGAAAAGAGTCGTAGACCTTCCCCTCGAGAGAATCGGCCAGCGGCGGGGATCCGACGGAGAGGGCCCCGCCGAGGAGGGTGAGGGCTACACCCGCAACGATCGTTGGGAGGGTGGGGTAGCGGGCCGGGCTTCTCACCGTACCGGCTACCGGACCGTGATCTCCACCCGGCGGTTCCGCGGTTCGGAGACCTGGTCGCCGGTGGGGACAAGCGGGTTGTCCTTCCCGTGGGAGGTGATGTCGAGGATGGAGGGTTCGATCCCCCTCGCGCGAAGGATGGATGCGACCGCCCTGGCGCGTTTCAGGGAGAGGGCGTCGTTGTACTTCTTCTTTCCCAACGTGTCGGTATGACCCACCACGCTGATGTCCACCGGGGCGCGGTCGCGGATCTCCCCCAGCACTTTTTCCAGGAGCGTCCGCGAACTCCTCGTGAGGTCGACCGAATCGTGTTCGAAGTAGAGGATGAACCGTGCGGGCGGCTTCGGGAGGGCCGCGAGGGCGGGGCCCGCGATCGCCTGCACCTCCTGCCCGGGAATCACGATCGGAAGTCCGGGAGGGGACCCCGCCTCGACCGTCACCGTTTGCCTCGGCCGGTCCAGGCGCCGTTCGACCCCCGCGCTCGAGACGACGATGGCGCCGGTCTTCCCCTGGTCGTCGGGAAGGAGAACGATGACGTCACGCGACGTCGGGGGAGGCGGTTTCGGCGGCGTGGCGCAGGCAGTCGCCAGCAGGAGGACCGCGACCGGGAGGAGAAAGGATTGCCGGATCACACGGGAACCCGTTCCCGGGGCGCGATCGCCTTCATCGTGGGGAAGGTTCCCCCACCTTCACGGCGAAGCGCGTTCCCCGGATCCCGATGGTGGCGGTGGGGGTTTCGAAGCGGGCTTTTTCGGGAGCGAGCTTGCCGATCAGGCCCGAGAGGTACGCCATCGTACCCCGGGTGATGCGCGCCACCAGGTCGAATTTTCCCTCGGAAGGCGAGAAGAGGAAGTTCCGGAGGACGAGGCGGCTTCCCGGGCCGATGGAGAGGGAGGAGTCGTCGCGGAGGATGACGCCGATCGACCCGTCCGGGCCGGTGCCGAGGGTGTCCCCGACCAGGAGTTTCAACCCCGGGGCGGCCGCGAGCGTCTTTTCCCCGCGGGTGACGGTGGCGGCGCCCGACGCGGTCCGCACCACGCCGATCGTCTCACCGGCGACGGCCGTACCGGCAACAGCGAGGAGGTACAGGGCGCCCAGCAGGAACGCGGTGGCCACGGTGTTCTTCATCTTTTTTTCCCCCCCCCCCCCGGATTCCCGGCATGTTTCTCCATTTATACCCCTCTCCACCCGGGGAGTGTCAATGATTCGGAGCAGCGCGCCCGGGAGGCTCGATCGGCAGGCAAGCGGTTATGAATACGGGCTTGAGGAGAATCTTGTCTTGATTTATGATAAGCGCGCCATTGAAGTTGATCGTTACACGAAAGGAGAACCCGATGCAGAATCGTTCCATGCTGAAGATCGTCGCGGCGGTGGGTGCATTCATGTTCCTCGGCGTCCTCGCCGGTTGTGCCGGGTTGGAGTATGCGCCGAAACGATCGATCATGTACTACCACAAGGAATTGCCCGCCGCCGAACGGGCGGTCGAGGCGGCGAGAGCGGCGGGAAAGGACAAGGAGTGCCCCGCGGAGTTCCAGGCCGCCGAGAAGGCGAAGAACGATGCGTACGAGATCTACTGGTCGTGCCGCACGAAGGAAGGAATCGCGAAGGCGAACGAGTCCGCGGCCCTCGCGAAGGCTCTTTGCCCCCCGAAGCCCGTCCCTGTGGTGGTAGTGGCTCCTCCGCCTCCCCCCCCGCCTCCTGCTCCGGCGCCCGCGGTCGCGCCTGCCGTTTCGCTCTCGGCGAACCCCCCCGCGGTCGACGCGGGGAAATGCACCACGCTGTTCTGGTCCTCGGAAAACGCGGACGGTGCGTCGATCGACCATGGGATCGGCGACGTCGGGAAGAGCGGATCGCGCCAGGTGTGCCCCACCGCGACGACGCTCTACACGGTCACCGCGATGGGTGCAGGCGGGTCTAAAACGGCTTCTACGAC
>Ga0210044_10009110_pt1 | contig 12167 bp, 9 predicted proteins | sample CryGey13umfilter_2_FD_183959 | JGI IMG/M metagenome (GOLD analysis project Ga0210044, IMG submission 183959) | Groundwater microbial communities from aquifer in Utah, USA - Crystal Geyser 4/9/14 3 um filter (SPAdes) (version 2) | ecosystem: Environmental > Aquatic > Deep subsurface > Groundwater... | reverse complement strand
TTTTAAATACTCTTTGAGATAACGAGTGAAAATATCATTTTTAGTTGTCATATTCATATGACAGACACGGTAACCTATTTATGGACTATCCAGTGGAGTTGGGTAACATTTATTATGGGCTATAACGTAATGTCAAGAACTGGGTATTATTATGATATAATAACTGAAAGTTAAGTTTTAATAAAAATTTTATGCCAGTGATTGCTCGCTTTCGCGCTCTACCAGATAATGATAAAGTTGCCTTAGTACGAAAACTAATGCAGAACATTGAACTATAATTATTAAATTTATGAAACAGATAATTATTTTACTTTTTGTTCTATTAATTACTTCCACTTTTGGTAGTTTTCCGGCTATGGCATCAACGACTGTCCGAACCGGACAGTCTGTGTCTATTAGTGAACAGCAGGTGGTCGGGGGTGATTTTTATGCCCTTGGTAATTCAGTCACTATGTCCGGGAAAATAGAAGGCGATTTTCAGGTTTTGGCTGGGAACGTCACCCTTAATGGTCAGGTTGATAATGATATTTTAGTGATTGGGGGCACCGTATCCATTCATGCAACAGTTTTAGGCGATGTTAGAGTCGTGGCTGGAGACGTCACTATTGCTGATTCAGTTAGTGGTAATGTGGCCGTTTTGGGTGGTAGATTAACAATATTGTCTACTGCAAATATTGGTGGGGATGTTTTATTTTATGGTGGAGAGGCCGTCATTGACGGAAATATCAACGGTCAGGTTATAGGTAATGCCGACTCTGTTAGGATTGACGGGGCAGTCAGTGGGGGGATTAATGTTACAGCGAGAAATATCACTTTGGGAGAGAGAGCGGATATTGGAGCTAACATTCAGTATATTAGTAGTAGCGAGTTAGTGAGGGCAACGGGTGCAGTGATAACTGGAGATATTGTTCGAAATGATGCTGAGTCGAAATCAAATCCTGGTTTTCCAGTGAGAACACTTGCCACTTCTTTCCTAGTGTCACTATTTGCTACCCTCAGTTTGTTTTTAGTATTTCGTCGTCCCTTAACGCAATTTGTCTCCACTGGCATTAATTCTTTTGGCATTAAGATTTTAATCGGCTTTGCAGTTATTGTTTTGACACCAATTATTATCAGTATTTTACTGGTTAGTGTATTGGGAATGTTTATTGGTTTAATTGGGCTGTTTGTTTTTTTGCTTGGACTCTTTGTTGCTCTACCGCTAATGAATGTAGTTTTTGGAGCAATGATGGCAAAACTTATTTTAAAGCGCTATGAAGTAAGTGCTCTTTGGGTATCCTTGGGCACACTGATAGTTCAGTTGTTGCTTTTTATACCATTTCTTGGTATGCCTGTTTTTATAGCTTTATTACTTGGAACGCTGGGTAGTATTGTATCAATAATCTATCTCTATATACGCTAATAAACATTGATTATTAGCTGTATATTTATTCGGCAGCAGTCATTTCCTATTTAGTGTTATGATTGTTGCATGAGAATATTTTGGTTAGTCATTAAAGATTTATTTCAATTTGTCTTTGGTTTTACTGATACCAAATTCAATACGGCCATTACGCCAAGAATGGATATATTACCAATACGGCCGTTGACCAGGTTGGAAAAATTGAATTCCCAGACGCTCTCATCCAATAATGTAATTACCCAGCCGGGGCGGATGGATATGGACGAAGCAAAATCTGAACTCTTGTATGAGCCAATCATAATGTATGTCTGTGAATCCGATGGAAGTATCTTTCTTGGGGCACCACATGAGGAATTTGATATGGTTATAGATAATTTCCTTTATGGCACTGCGGTCACGGTTTTATCATTCAAGGGTCGCTACGCTCGGGTTTGGAAATCAAATAACGAGGGATGGGTTCTGAAAGATGTACTTACTCCAGATAAAAATTCAGTTTGGCCTTCTTTGATTTCTGGTATGGTTTATGATTGTGATGCGGATGAGACAAAAAAGATTCGGGTGTTGATTAGTGATATTTTTAATGCCGGACGCTTTTCCTTATCTTTACAACCAGGTGAGTACATTTTATATCGCTTAATGACTGATAATCGTCAAATAGTGTGGACGAGTATACGACCGCGCACTCCAGGAACCTGGCAACAAATCTTAAGAGGGAAAAACGGAATCCATATGTCAGTGTCTCCCAAAGCAGACAGTATAATGGAGTGGATAAATGAAAGTGGTGAAGGTTATCTAGCGTATGTGGAATTCGTGTCGCCAGAAAATACCCTCGCCCTAACATCAGTAGGATTGACAGAGATAGGAATTTTCACTGAGTTGGTTATGGCCGAGTCAGTGTGGCGTGAATTACGGCCAGTTTTTATTGAAGTTGTATAATCACTGAATTTATGTTATAATTAATAATATTAATCACATTTCCCGATGTGTCCAACGGGCGACGTGGGCCTAGCAACCCCCTCGCCAAATCATAGATCTCGAGACTTCTTGTCCGAGGTTTTTTAGTATAGAATAAACAAATGCAACCAGTCGCCTTTTTTGATATTGACGGAACAGTCTTTCGTTCCAGTTTATTGATTGAATTAGTGGAGAATTTGGTCAAAGAAGGATTTTTTCCAGTTGAGGTACAAGATGAATATCGGTCAGCATATACAAAATGGCGTAATCGTGAAGGGACATACGAGGAATATATTGATGCTGTTATTAAGGCGTTTCTTCATCATATCCAGGGTGTCCACTATGGTACATTCGCTGATATCGGTAAGCGCTTGGTAGCTATTCACAGTAAGCATGTCTACCGTTATACTCGAGATCTAATAAAATCTCTCAAAGAAGATGGCTATTTTGTGGTGGCAATATCACAATCACCAAAAACAATTCTCGATCAATTCTGCATGCAATATGGATTTGATAAAGTATATGGAAGAATTTATGAAATCGGCCCCCAAGATCAATTCACGGGCGCAATCACTGACGCACATTTAATTGAGAATAAAGCAACAATTGTTAAGCGAGTGTTCGAGAATAATCCCAATCTAACTACCAAAAATTCCATGGCGGTAGGAGACACAGAGGGGGACATCCCACTACTTGATGGTGTAGAGCAACCAATTTGTTTCAATCCCAATCAAGCTCTCTACAATCACGCGAAGTTGATGGGTTGGGAAGTGGTGGTTGAGCGTAAGGATGTAATATATTATTTATAAAGATGACAGGAAAAAGATTACACAGAGATGAAGAAATGGCCATAGTGTCCGGAGTTTTAGCTGGTTTAGCGGAATAATACTTCAACCATGACCCTGTAATATTTCGTTTAGTGTCCATCTTTCTCTTAATAGCCACTGGAGTTTTATCTGGTTTAATTACGTACTTAATTGCCTGGGTGGTTTTACCTCGTAAACCTAAAGCTGACTATGCCATTATTGAATAACTGTAACGTAAAATGCATAACAAAGTAATCAAGGCTATTTTGTATCATGGAGATAGGTAGTAATAAAAATACCGCCAACCATAAAGAAAGCCAAGCATAAAAATATCAGATTGAAGGGTAAAAACAAAAGACAAACGCTTCCTAGAAGAGCGCCGGCCAAATTTGCCAATGGACGAAGTAGTCGAAATAAACTCATTAAATTAGCATCCTCACCGTGTACTTTTTTGAAAAAGTAGCTTTCAGTGGTGGCTTCTACCAAACTCGCTCCAGCCCGACTCATAAACATCAGTATCATCCAACCAACAATACCCATACTAGTAGCAAACGAAATACTGGCAGTAGCTAGTGTCAGAACAAGAAAGCCGACAGCCATCATCTCTTTTTCACCAATGTAGCGGTCAGCCATAATACCAATCGGGTATTCAAACAATACATAAGCAAATAAGCCAACAGAAATAATATAGCCGATATCTTGCCAACTAAATCCCACCTCAGTGGCTAAAAATAAAGGAATATAGATTATTGTCCAAGAAAAAAATAGTTGCAGTAAAAAGTGAGCGGTAAAAACAGTTTTTATGTCAGAGTTGTTCCAACTATCTTTTATTAAAGAAATAAATTGAATTTGACGATAAATAGGATCATAAAAATGTCTAAAAGCAAAAACAATTATGGCAATAAAAAATATCCCCACTAACATCGAGGTGTAAAATAATACTGATAGGTTTGAATTGTCACCAACTAGCCAGCCCATAGATATAGTTGAAAAAACCGCAGCGGCGCTCATTAATGATAGTGCTAACCCGCGCTTGCCACCAGTGCCAACATCATTTTTCCCAATTAATGTTTCCGAAAAAATGTCAATATTTAAATAAATTATTGGGCTAATAGTAAGAAACAAAACAAAAGAAATTACAGTAATGCTAAAGTTAACTGCTGTTCCAACCAGACCAAGGGTAGTAATGGTTATCAACATCAAACCAATAGTCGTAAAAACATTCCCATATTTTTTTAATATTGTCGGTAGTAAAAAAAATATTATTATGGAACTAAAAGCACCAAGTGAAAATAGAATACCGATTTGTTCTGATTTTACGAATTGTCCGATGTAGGTTGAACTACTATAGGCGACCAGCAAATTTTGAAAGGTAAAAACGATTGATATTAAATAAACAAACCAAAATCGAATTGGGTTATGTCGTGTAGAAAAAAAGAGAGTGTTTCTGTAAAAATCCATTCCAGTTAGTGTACTAAATTTTTGCTGATTGCGGTGAAAATGGCTGTAGAAAACAACGTCGAAATTAAGTAAATATACAACCAATATCAGATTTCTACTAACGGCTCATTTTTCTCATGATTATCGTCTCACGAGAAGTGGAATGATAGCAGATGAAAGTGGCGATTTATGACTTTGGCGTAAAGACATGGATTGCCACGCTTCGCTCGCAAAGACGACTAAAACTAAAGTTTTAGTCGTCGACGGCCAGCGTAGCTGGCCGTCTTTGCGAGGAGGGAGCTGGCAAGCGAGTGACGTGGCAATCCAGGGTTACGTGACGGACGTGGATTGCCGCGCTTCGCTCGCAAAGACGGTGGTGATGACAGTGTGGATTGCTCCGCTTTGACTTGCAAAGACGATGAGGGACGTTGTTGTGTCACTCTGACTTGCAAAGACGAAAACGCTACCGAGTTCGAACTTGCAGTCAGAAAATTAAATTCCAATCAAGACTGGAATCACCATTGGTGACTTCTGTGTCTTTTGCATCAGAAATCCACTGACAACATCAGTTAGTTCATCTTTAACCAAGTCTAAATCAATCGGGTTCATCCGTTCAGTGTTATTTTCTATTGTACGCTTGATGAGGACGCGGGCCTCAGACAGTAGTTGCTGGTTTTCGCGTAGATAGACGAAACCGCGTGAAATAATATCTGGTGACTTACGGAGCTTGCCTGTCTTGCTATTAACAGTAGCGATGATGACAAACATTCCATCGGTTGACAATGAAATCCGGTCTCGAAGTACTACTTCTTGTCTAACACCAACTGTGAAGCCGTCCACCATTACTAATTCAGTTGGGATTTTAACCTTTTGACGAATCATCTCAGTGCCGTTTTTGATGTCAATTATTGTGCCGTTGTCTGGCACAGCAATGTTTTCTCTAGGAAAACCATTTTCGATAGCCGCAAACATGTGACTCTTGAGGTGATAATGGTGTCCGTGAACAGGAATCAAGAAACGTGGTTTTACCGTTTGATGAACCCAAACCAAATCACCAGCGTTACCGTGACCAGAAGAGTGGACATGTGAACCTTGGTAATTAATTACCTTAACATTGCGACGATAAATATTGTCCTTCAGTTTTTGAACAGCGATTTCATTTCCCGGGATAACAGAAGAAGACAATACAAGAGTATCGCGCTCATTCAGTATTACAGATTTGTGTTTATCGGTTGCCATACGCATTAGGGCAGCAAATTCTTCTCCCTGTGCTCCAGTTGAAAGGATAACTATTTTGTCAGCTGGATAATCAGCCATATCGTTGGTATTAATAAAAGTATCTGGTTTGACCTCAATTAATTTCGCAGTAATTGCTATATCAATATTTACTTTGATACTGCGACCTTCCATTACGACCTTCTTTCCAGCTGCCTCACAAGATTTAATAATTGAGACCAATCGATCAAATTGTGAAGCAAAAGTACCAATGATAATACGACCGCTAGCGGTACGGATAATTTCGTCAAGGGTCAAGAATACTCTGGCCTCAGGCGCAGAAAAACCAGACCGGTCAGCATTAGTTGAGTCACAGAGAAGGGCTATATTGTTGTGAGTGCCGACTTCTTCCCAAGCATTTCTTTCTTCAACCACTACCTTGCCGTCCTCGGTAACGATTTTTATATCACCAGTTACAACAATGTCGCCGTGTTTTGTCTCTACTGCTAGTCCCATAGCATCAGGAATTGAGTGTGTGACAGGAAAGGTTCGCACCTTTAATTTTCCAACAGTAAAACTCTCTCCCTCTTTGACGATTTGCATGTTAATCGGGTCAAGATGAGGAAATTCCTCTTGGCGTTTCAAAATCATTAATGATGTCAGGTATTGTGTGTATACTGGCGGGTTACCAATACGTTCCATAATGAAAGGAATACCGCCGATGTGGTCGAGATGACCGTGAGTAATAATCAGGGCGCGAATTTTGTGTTTACGCTCCTCCAGGTACTGAGTGTTGGGAAGAATATAATTGATACCAGGGGCATTACTACCTTCGGAAACAAATTGAAAACCAGCGTCGACAATAAGGATGTCATCCTTTGTTTCAATAATATTCATGTTTCGTCCAATTTCTTCTACACCTGATACTGTAATAATACGAACAGTATCGTCATCAAGAATTTCAGGTATGATGGGATTTTTTTCGTCAGTTATGGTCATACGGTGACTGAGAGCTGGGCTGGTCATTGGTCTTCGTCCGCTGTGTTTACTATTGCGCCCAGTACGTTTTTGTTTGTTGTTGGTGGTAGCGGTTCGTTTTATTCCGCTTGAGGTTGGGTTAGTGAAGGAAGTGGTGGTTCGTGGTCGAAAATTACCTCGTCCTGGGTGGTTAAAAGTTCTTTTTTTAGCAGAAACTCCATAATTGGTACGTGATGCACCAACTGAAGCGTTCTGTGGTTGGGGTTGGTTGTTCATAATTATTTTATTAAGTTATAAGTCGTTCTGTTCTATCTGAAAAAATTCCAAAGTTTATCAGTGTTCATGTTCCAATCAGTTATATTCATAAATCGTTCACTCGGCTTACTTATTTTAGTAATTGGTGTTGGTGTAACCTTACTATCAACCACATAGGTTAAAGTTGGTACAAATAAGAAAATGGCCGGAATATCGTCATCAATAATGGACACCGCCTTGCCAGTCAACTCAATTCGTTCTTCTATATTTTGAGTGGTACGAGCTTTTTGTAAAAATGAGTCAACTTCAATATTGGCATAATTGGCGATATTCAGTCCTGGATCTTCACGTTGTGATGAGTGCCAAAAGGGATAAAGATCAACAACTCGACTCATATCAATACCAAATAGAAGAGCGTTAAAATCGCGTGGGCGGATGACTGATTGTAATAGATCGGTCTGTTCAAACTGTTCTATTTGTACATCTACCCCTATTTCACGCCATAAATCAGCGATAGCTTGGGTGGTCTTATCAAGTACTGGATCATTAGCTGTCTTGATAATAACACTTAGGATAACCGATTCCTTATTTATTCGTTTTTCCCATAATTCATTGTCATTTTTTGTCCAACCAGCGTCAGTTAGTAGTTTAACAGCGTCCTCTTTGTTGTCAGTGTTTACTGAGCCACCTTCATTCAATCTCTGCGATTCTAGCGTATTTTGGGTAGGAGGTATAGGGTTTGTGGTGGGGATACCAAAACCACTAAACGCAAAGTCAATTATGTTGTCCCTGTTGATGGCTACCGCTAAAGCTTTCCTGACGCTGATGTCACGAAATGCAGGAGAGCGGTTCTGATTAAAGAAAATTGCAAACACTCTAGGTAACGGTATCTGAATAGTTGAGTATTTAGGATTTTCCATAATCTCTACTAGTGTATTAGTTGGCAAATATGCAGTGCTTAATATCTCTTTTTTATTAAAAGCCGTTACCAGAGAATCTTCATTTTGATAGAACTTTACTTCGATGCTGGCCAATTTTGGTATTGGCTGGTTTCTTGTAAAACGATTTAGGGTGTAATTGGTTATTAAACCAGTATCACCACGGACAGTATTTTTTATAAAAAATGGTCCAGTACCAATTGGGTTGGTATTTCTTTGACTGAATGGAATTTGTTCAATTGGCAACTCGCCCCAAATATGTCGTGGCAAAATACCTAGAATAAAGTTTTCTATAAAGGGAGCATAGGCTTCTTCAAGCATTACATTTAGTTCGTGATCATTAATGATTTCAGTAGTTACACCAGACCAATTACCACGCAGGGGGCTCTTAAGATCTGGATTTTGGACTAAACCAATAGTAAAAGCAATGTCTTTGGACGTTAAAGGAGTACCATCATGAAAGAATATTTCTGGTTTGATTATTATGTTGTAGGTTTTTCCGTCTTCTGAAATTGTTACTGTTTCAGCAATATCTGGTACAAGATTACCATCTGGATTGATTTTCATTATTCCGGAATATATCAACATCGTCATATCTTGGTCAGCTTTAGTAACAGCCAGAGCCGGGTTGACGAAACGCGGAATTCCCACAATACCCTCAACCAGGTTTCCGCCCTCCACTGGAGTGGTGGCGAGGAAGGTATCGTTGATGATTAATCCAATCATTAAGATTCCACCGATGGTTACAAAAAAAAGGGTGCGTAAAATTATACGCTCAGTAATTGGTTTTGATTCAATCAACCCTATTAGTCGAGAGATGGTATTTCGTATACTACGAGGTGATTTAGATTTTGAAAACAACATAAGTTATTACTACAGCCAAAATTGGCAGAATTAAATAATTAAGGTTGCAACGTGATGCCTAATTTGTACTAAACTAAAATATCTTTATGCGGTTAGATCAGAATGTTTAGAAAAGCTGAAAGTACAAAAAGAATCGCGATTCCGATTGAAAACTTGAACAGAAAAAGCTCTGAGCCGCGGCGTTTGTGAAATGCGGAACTAAAATTGTCGCCTCCAAAAGCACCACCGAGACTCGATCCACGCTGTTGCAACAAAATAGCTGCTATTAGTAGGACGGAGAGAATAATCTGTACGTACGGCAGCACCGGTTGCACTGTTTGTATGATTTCCATGTGAGAAAGATAATATCAGAAAATGAAGTTACTGGCAATAGCAGTCGTGGGAGAAATAATTTTATAAAAAATATCATGGTAAATTCAAAAACTCCCACCGAATGGTTTGAGGGTGGATTTTTTGTATTACATATCTTCATCCTGGACATTGATATTGGCTTCAAGCCAATCAAAAAACCAGGATAGGTTTTTCTTCATCCAGTTCCTCATCCCCTCCTCCTTTTTCATCAGAAATCATACTCGATTTTGATTTTTTGTCTAGGTGTCGTATAATGGCCGTCTCAGTGACGGGGAAAATTTTTGCAAAAATTTCCCCCGTCACCTTGGAATTATCACAATTTTTCGCTAACTTTTTAATTATGTCAGAAAATACAAAATTGAGCGGAAGTCCGATTACACCACTAGGGGATAGAATAGTCGTGCGACCGTTTTTAGAAGCCGAAATGGGTACGAAATCACCTTCTGGTATCATTATTCCGGAAACGGCCAAAAAAGAAAAACCAGAACAAGGAGTAATAGTGGCAGTGGGAGCTGGTAAGTGGAATGAACATGCCGACCATCGTCTACCACTAGAAGTAAAAGTAGGGGATAAGATTATTTTCTCAAAATATGGTTATGATGAAGTCAAGGTCAACAATCAAGAATATTTTATTGTCTCTGAATCAAGTATTTTAGGAATTTTTACTAACTAACCACACAATAAAAATATGGCAAAACAAGTAATTTATGGAGAGGAGGTAAAAAAGAAACTTCAACGCGGGGTTGATACTGTGGCAAACGCTGTTAAGGTCACTTTAGGCCCGCGCGGACGGAACGTAGTTTTTGATAAAGGTTTTGGTGGTCCAACTATTACCAATGATGGAGCTACAATTGCTAAGGAAATTACTCTTAAGGATAAATTTGAAAACATGGGGGCAGAGATAGTGAAGGAAGTGGCTAATAAAACTAATGAACTGGCTGGTGATGGGACAACCACTGCCACTGTTTTGATGCAGGCCTTGGTTAATGAAGGATTGAAACAAACCACCATGGGACTAAATCCCATGGCAGTTAGAAATGGGATGGAGCATGCCTCGGTTGATACTGTAGCAGCGCTTAGAGCGATGGCTACACAAATCACTTCTATTGACGAAATTAAGCAGGTGGCAACCATATCGGCTGAAAGTGCCGAATTGGGTGAAAAAATTGCCGAGACGATTGATAAAGTTGGTAAGGATGGAGTAGTAACTGTGGAAGAATCTCAGTCATTTGGAATTGAAACCGAACTGACTGAAGGAATGCAATTTGATAAAGGTTATGTGTCACCGTACATGGTGACCAATCCTGAAAGGATGGAAGCTGAATATAAAAATGCTCATATTCTTATTACAGATAAAAAGATTTCCTCTATTCAGGAAATTCTTCCGTTGTTAGAAAAAATTGCCCAGACGGGGAAAAAAGAACTGGTTATTATAGCTGACGATGTGGAAGGCGAAGCGTTGGCGACATTTGTGGTTAATAAATTAAAGGGCGGATTTTCGGTATTAGCCATCAAGGCACCTGGTTATGGAGACCGTAAAAAAGAAGTATTGGCTGATATTGCTGTTATGACTGGTGGCCAACTTATTACTGAAGACATTGGGTTGAAATTAGAAACAACCGAATTATCACAACTGGGGTCAGCTGATAGAGTGATTTCAACTAAAGACAATACTATAATTGTGGGCGGAGCTGGTGAAAAATCAGCAATTACTGAACGAGTGAAGGCGCTCAAAGCGCAACTTGAAAATACCACCTCAAAATTTGATAAAGAAAAGATTGAGGAAAGAATTGCTAAACTAACTGGCGGAGTGGCAGTTATCAGAGTCGGAGCAGCCACTGAAACAGAAATGAAGTATCTTAAACTAAAAATTGAAGATGCCGTTAATGCTACTAAAGCGGCGATAGAAGAAGGAATTGTGGCCGGTGGCGGAACCTCGCTTGCACGAGCAGCAGCTGTGGTGGAGAAAAATTTATCAGTCAGAAAAGATTTAAGTGCTGAAGAGATGGTTGGTTACAACATTGTCCTTAGGGCGTTGGTAATTCCACTTAAACAAATTGCTGATAATGCTGGCAAAATTGATGGGGCGGTCGTAGTGGATAAAGTCAAAATTGCCGGCGGAAATACCGGTTATGATGCCGCTAAAGGTATTATGGTAGAGGATATGATCAAAGCAGGGATTATTGACCCAGTCAAAGTAGAGCGGGCGGCGGTTGAACACGCTGTTTCAGCAGCTGGTATTTTACTAACTAGCGAAGCCGCTATTGCTGACGAACCAGAAGAAGAAAAGGGTGGTGGAATGCCCGATATGAGTGGAATGGGGGGGATGGGTGGAGGAATGTACTAGAAAAAACTTTGGATTCAGATATAAATTTGTCTACAAAAACCACAAACCTACCTGCCAACAGGTAGGTTTGTGGTTTAATAACTCACCTCGATAGGGCAGTTGAGTAAAACCTAGCGATATATCGCTAGTTTTTTTCTCAAAACTTTCTTTGTACGTGCGAAGTTATTTTATTTAAACTCAATGTTTCTTTGGTGTTCAAATAACAAAAACCTTTCGGTTGAACCGAAAGGTTTTTGGTTGTTTGGTGTATATTTTATGCCAGCTTCGGAAAAAACCTTTCACTATTAGTTTGCAAAAAGATCATTGTACTAGGGATTGAGTATGGTAAAATATAACCGTTACTAAAACGGAAGCTTAATACATAATTTTCATTTTATGTCATGGATTTTAATTGGAGTTATTGCTGTAGTAGCTATTTATACAATCTCAATTTACAACGGATTAGTAAAGCTGGTCCAAAGGGCTAAAGAAGCTTGGGCGGATATTGATATTCAGTTGAAGCGACGCTATGACCTTATTCCTAATCTGGTAGAAGCAGTGAAGGGTTACGCCAGTCATGAGCGAGGTACTTTTGATGAAGTGACCGCTGCTCGGTCTGCTGCCACCCAAATACACGT
>Ga0210044_10009108_pt1 | contig 12168 bp, 16 predicted proteins | sample CryGey13umfilter_2_FD_183959 | JGI IMG/M metagenome (GOLD analysis project Ga0210044, IMG submission 183959) | Groundwater microbial communities from aquifer in Utah, USA - Crystal Geyser 4/9/14 3 um filter (SPAdes) (version 2) | ecosystem: Environmental > Aquatic > Deep subsurface >... | reverse complement strand
AGGAATATCAGAAGAAAAAAGAGGAATCGTGATGCACGTCTTGTAGTTTTGTGCTAAACGTGAGGTCGGCCCTGGGGGGTGGGGAAAGACTGTGGAAATAGGTGGGGAATGTTTGTGGAAAATGACACGCGTCAGACCGCGACCCTGCAGGGTCCTGGACTCACTCGGCGGATCCGAGCGCAGAAAGTAACTGGCCAAGAACATCCGCATGCGTGATATCGTCGGGCGTGATGACATCGGGAACATCCTGAACGATATTGCAGTGGAAATCACTCAGGGAGGTCGCCGCATGGACAAGGAAAAGAGATTTCTGGTGGACGTCGGATTGCAGGGCCTGCCCTTTTCGATCCGAGTCCATTCCAAATCCAGCGCGTAGAGAGTCACTTCGGCGAGCTCTTTTTCGAAGTCCTCGTCCGCATAGAGTCGCCTGGCAAGGTGGATAAGGATCTCGGCGAAGTCGGCGTAGATTCGCCAGTCTCGCACCTCGTTTGCATTGGAAAGATTGTTCCTCGAGATCGAGCTGCGAATGCCCATGTGATAGAGCTTCGGCTGCATGGCGCGAAGACAGATCTCGATGTCGCGAAGGCTTTCGCGGTGGGAGAGTTGGGCAAAGGCTATGTCTCTGAAGTGATCCTGGCAAGTGAACGTCTTGACTTTGAAGTCGCCTCGATACCGCTCGACGCAGCTGTGGAACCGGCGCAGAGGGAGCACGTCCATGACCTGCGAGAACACTTCCCGGTGTACATGCATCCGTCCTTTCAAGAAATGACGGAAACAGGGTACAACCGAGTTGAATCGATGCAGGTCATGTGCGGTCGTAGCTTCCTTTCAAAATTAAGGTTACAGAATTTCTTGGCTCAAACGTTGGGACAGTAGTGAATGGAGGTATAAAAAAATTAAAAGGACCCACCGCCAATGCCGTAAGTCCTTGATTTTGTTGGTACGCCGCCAGGGAATCGAACCCCGAACCTACTGATTAAGAGTCAGGTCCGCGAAAATCTCAACCCGTTGTCTTCGGCCATGTTAAAACATCGTCACCACAATTTGGTGGAGAATTGGTGGAGGACCACCGCTTGGCGTGAGCCCGTGCTCCAGGGACTCGAACGGCTTCAGCACGCCCAGCTCGGAAGCCAACCCGACGAGGTCACACAGCCTGTTGAGTTATAAGGACCGTACTCGTCGAAGTACCTGCTGGTTTCGCGGACCTTGACCAGGTGTTCTTCGCGCTGGTTCAGACGACGCTGGATCCGAGCTTGCGCAGCCCTACGGCTAACAGTGATTCCCATTGTCTAACCTCCGGGAACATCATACCAGAACCGTGCATATGTGTTTTTTGCGCGCCGCCAGTCCAGGAGCCGTTTCATTGCCGATGTGACGGTCACACCCCGGGGCCTTTGGGACGATCAGGTGCCCCGCTTCCGCTGCCTGCGTCGCCCAGGATCACCCGAATCGGCTCCCCTACGCGCATGGCTGTGCTTCCCGCAGAAGCTGGTCAATGTCCGATTGGCAGATCGGAGAGGCATCGAGGCACAGGTCGCGCAGGCGGTTGGGCTGTTCGGTGAGCCAGCGTCTGGCTTCGAGATCGCCCGCTAGAGCTTCCTGGACGGCTTGGACGAGGATGGCAACGGCAAGTCGATCCCATTCACACATGGTGGGTCTCTCCCCAGGGTCGAAAACCTTTTGTTTTCAGCTTCGCGCGTCAGGTGGCCTCCAGGCTAGACTACCGGGTTCCCGCCCCGGTCAATGCCCAGCAGCGAAATCGCGTCACCCTCAAGCCAGATCACGGTCCGGCCGGGCGGCATCGTCGCCGTAGCGGCAAGCTGGACCGCTCCCCAGGAGTCCGGTACCCCGGCCGCCGCCCGGGCCGCCGCCTCGGATGCGGCGTCCACCAGGACGGCGTGGCGGCCGTTCTCGCGCCGGTCTTCGGGGCGGGTTCGGTAGAGTAGGTGCAAGGCTGCCATTAGTTGACCTCCGGGTTGGGTTCAAGTCGCACAACATGGATGAAGTCGCCCGACCGTGTGACTAATTCGATTGCCTCGATCATCTCGGCGTCCTCATTCATGGGCGAGCCTCCGCTTGGCCAAGCCGAGTTCGATCTTGTCGGTGGGGTGCGAACGCCCCTGCTCGAAACTGCGGTTGACGACGCGCATACTCTTGATGCTCAAGGCCAAGGCGTCGAGCTGATCGCGCATCGCGGCGACCTCCTGGCCCACAACCAATTCCGCGAACCCGGCCCGGTCGAATTGCGCGTACTTCTTCCGGTCACGGTCCGCGGTCACCAGGACGGCGGCGGCCAGAACGCGGTCACCCGTGGTGAGAGCCAGCTTTGCACTGGACGCCAACTCGGCCGGTCCAGCCCCCGCGAGCTGCTGCTGGTACTGTGAGCGCTCCGGGGTGCCCAGGCCCTGCCGGGATAGGACCTGGATCGGGCTGACGTACAACTCGCGGGTCGCTTCGATGTTCGCTTCGTACTCGGGCAAGACGGCGAGAATGCCCTGGCGCTGGCCCTCGCTTTCGGGGACGAGCTTGCGCCGCAATTCGGAAAGCTGGCCCGCGTCGGCCTTGCCCATCACCGCGAGGACCGCCCCGCGCTCCTCTCCGGAATCGGACTCGGAAAGGCGCTTCTTCAACGCGGCGTTTAGGCGCTCGCGTTCCGTCGAAATCTTGCCTTCCAGGCGGGTGGTCAGGTTGTTCAAGGCCCGGCCCCGGTCCTGCAGCTGCTTCTGCATTTGCTCGATTTGCTCTTGTCGCAACATGGAATCTCCTCGCTGTTGGGTGCTACCCCTTTAGCTTAGCCCCGGCTGCGGTGTGTCTTTTCATCAGCGTGCGGGCTTCCTCCCGCGTGATCGAGAGCTGGTGGGCGAGTTCTTCGGGCGTGAACAAGTGGGCGTCCAGGAGCTTGAAGGCGCGGCGCTGCAAGCTGGGGCTATCAACCAAACGCGGGCCGTCGCTGTATCGCCGCTCGCCGTGTGGGATCGCCCGCGAAACTGTCGCTGGGGAGACACCGACAATCCGCGCTATCTCGGGGATTGTCTTCCCCGCGCGGAGTTGTAGAATTCGCTCCCTCACCATGACCGCGCCGTAATTTGGTTGTTCGCGGCGGCCACCAGATAGCTCGTGGCGTCAAGGGCGTGGTCGTTGGCGTTGGTGTCCACGTCCTCGGGGTTGGTCGGGCTGCGGGGCAGGCCCGGCACCGTGGCCAACCAGAACTTGCACCGCGCGGCAACCCACAACTCGCCCCCGACCATCATCTGTTTCAGAAGTTCGAATCGTGGAACCCGCGCGCCCTTGGGGGCCGGGTGGACTTGTACCCCAGCCCGGCGGAACATCTCGGTAATCGTTCTCTCGTTGGCCCCCGCCGTGCGGGCGCTCGCGGCGCTGTCGATCGCGCCGCGCGGTGCTGTCCGGTTGCGTCGGCACATCTCGATCAGGCGTGGTGCGATTTCCGCCGGGGTGCGGCCCGTTCCCCGTGCCATGTTGTGCGGGTCGTGCTCGACGTGCTCGTCATAGATCACGAACGCGCCGGCGGGGATAACCCGGTCGTCGCGGAGCCGCACGTCGCACACCGTGCGCCCGCCCAACACCGTAGCACAGGGCGCGGCGCTCCCCCAGTCGATGGACAGCCGAAGGTCACTGAAAACGTCGGGGGGCAACTCGTGGTGGTCGAAGACGAGGCGAGGGGACCATGCGGTGCGGAAGAACTCGCCGACGATGGCGCTCCAATCGCCCAGGCGGTGCGCTTGGTACAGGCCAGAATCCGTTTGGTGGAGCACTTCGAAATTCTTCCGGTACTCCAAGGGCAGGTGCGGGTTGTCCTCGACCGTGGACGGAGCATGGACCCACATGCGCTCGGCGAATTCGAACGGGAGCCAGGGCGTGCGCCCCGTTACGAACCGCTCGGCAAGGGTGCTGTGATTCACCCCGGCCGGGTTGGCGGCCAGCACCATTCGCAACGGTGGCTGACCTCGCAAGCTGAGCCCAAGCTGGTCGATGGTTTCGATGGGCGGGCCTTCGCCTGCTTCGTCTACCAGGATCAGGGTAAAGCTCATCCCCTGGGCCACGTCGGCCAGGGCGCGGCTGTCCTCGCAGTGAGCGAGTTGAACGGTGCCGCCGTTGACCCGGAAAGTGTTGTCGGCCTGGCTGAATTGGAAGCTGCCGAAGGCGTTCTTGAAGATCCAGCGCAGTTCCTCGGTGAACTGGACCAGGCTCTTTAGCCGCCTACGGGTGACCAGCACGCGGGCCGTATGGCCCCGGTCGTGGACGTGGCGAAGGATCAGGAAGTCCAACGCATAGGACTTGCCGCCGCCGCGCCCGCCGCCCAGGAACAGGTTGTACGTTTCCGGGACCGCAAGCAATCGCTCCTGGAATGGGGTTGGCTCAATCCGCTGCATGAGCGCTCACCTCCCGATATTCGACCTCGGACATTGCCGCATTGACCACGACCATCACGCGGGGGGCGTCGTCCTTCTTGTCCGGGTCTTCGAACCGGCACACCCGCTCGCCCAGCCAGCGAGCGGCCGATACGTCGCCGTCCCGCATACGGCCGATCATGAAGCTAACCACTTCGTGCGCCAGGTCGGCGTGGCCGGTCTCCAGGGCGAGGGCCAATGGGCTAGGGTCGCCGTCGTCGGTGGGAGCCTTCAACGCGCGCCACCTAGTGGAGGGGATACCCCCGAGGGCGCTTCGGATCAACGGCTCTTTGCAGCCAGCGGCGGCCATTTTCCTGGCCTGCCCTAGCTGGTCCTTCGTCAGATCAATCGAAGCGGGGAGGTCCTTCGTATTCACGTCGTGGGTCTCCTTCCAAGTCCCGCCGGACCCGGTACACGGTCGGCCTGGTCACTCCGCAGGACCGGGCAATCTCTGAAATGTTCACCCCTGCATCCAACAGGGAGCAGATCCGGGCCTCGGTGCTGGCCGGCAGGCCGGGGTTGCCCAACTTCTGCCCCCTCATCTTGGCCCGCGCCAGACCCTCCTTGATCCGTGATCGGATCAAGTCTCGCTCGAACTCGGCCACGGCTCCTAGGACAGTCAGGGTCAGACGCCCGGCTGGGCCGGTCGTGTCGAGGGCTGGCTGATCCAAGGGGATGAGCCCCACCCCCAGGTGGTCGAGCTGGTCTACGGTCTCCAGCAGGTGCTTGGTGGACCGAAAAAGCCGATCCAGTTTGGTCACGGCCACGGCATCGAATTCTCGCCTGTAGGCCCCCCTCATGAGCCTGTCCAGGCCCGGGCGGCTAGCCTTGGCCCCAGACACTCCGAAGTCCTCGAAGGTCTCCGCGACCTCATGGCCGACCGCCTTAGCCCAGGCCAACAGCGCTTCCCGCTGGCCATCGGTGGTTTGGTGCTGCTTGGTCGAGCACCGGAGATAGATTGCGATCCTCACGGGGCGGTCCTCCCTGGGCTGTGTTGTCATGGCTCACCAACCCTCAAATCATAGCCCACACGACCGCCGCCTGTAAACCGAACAAATGTCCCATTTCCAAGAGCAGGTACTTTCGTAAGTGCTTAATTTCCAATGAGCCTTTCCTCTGGATTCCAAACGGCTTGTTTTACAGTGTGTCCATCCGGACACATGAGGTTTCGAGCGAATTGCACCGCCCCTGCCCAAGTGGGAGGCTCCGGCACACACCCCCGGGTGGCAGGCTTCGTTCTCGTTTGGTCGGGGTGGTCGGGGTATAACCCTGACCACGACGCCGAACCCCGACCGCGTAAGTTGTTTGTTGGTAAGGCCTGGTCTGGGATGTCGGGGATGTCGGGGTTATTATTATAGTCATAAGGGTATTTACTGTAATCTATGCCTAAGCACATGCTGGGCAAATCCCGACCCTGGGGAACCGAAACCGACCCCGACCACCCCGACCACCCCGACCCTGACCGGACCCCGCCCCCCTGCCCAGGCGGGAGAGCGCCCGCGCTGCCACGGCTGCCAGGGTTCCTCTCTATTGTTACTCTACTTTTCTTTTTCTTCTCCTCTTTTCTTCTCACGCGAAAGAAGTTTAAAATACCCTGGCAACTATGGCAGAAGGCAGTTAACCAGATGCCCCCGCGTGGGTTACCCTGCCAGGTTTCTTCAATTTTACCCTGGCAGCACCCTGGCAGCTGCCAGGTTTTCCCCTTGGGCAAACACCCGCGACCGCGCGGCGCCGGCTGTCCCGGTGTCTCTATTCGGCCCAAACCCTGGCAGCACATGCGTTCCGGACCTCCCAACTAGAAGGGCATATCCCGATCGTGGTCTTCGATCCGGACCCCCGCGTAGAACTGTTTGCGGGTTCCGTCGGTGGATTCCCGCACAGCCCGGATCCCGAGGCTTCGGAGGTCTCTGGAGAAGGCATTCTTCCCCTCCGGTCCGTCGAGCACACCCTCCTCAAACCGCCAGCTCGTCCAAGCTGCAAAGAGGGCGTCCTTTTCGATCCGCGCGGCGTCTTCGCGGACGCACTTGTCACGGAGGAAGCGCGCAACGGGCATCCCCACCTCGGCCAAGTCCAGGACCGTTTCCCGGGCCGTGGTGGGCAGTTCGAAGTGCCCCCGCGCATGGAGCCTTTTCCAGCCCTCGATCGCCCAGAGGAGTATCCCGGGCAGCTCTGAGTGGATCCGCCCCTTGAGGCCGTGGTCTTCCTTGCCCAGAAACGATCGGGTCATGACGAGGGGCAGAAAGCGATTGGCCAGCGCCCCGCTCGTATCCGGCAGGTCCGGCAGATCGTTCGTCATGATCACGAACCGGGTCTTCAGGTGGCCATCCCATGCCCTTTTGTACTTCCGGTTAACGGTTACCGCGTCCTCGCCCGAGACGGCGAGCAATGTCTCGATGAGCGAAGCCTTGTTCGTCCTCGTGCCCACGCGGACGTCCGACATGATCGCAAGCGTCTTGTTGAGCAGGGGCTCGCGCCCGAAGTCCCCCGCGAGCGAACCCGCCGACGGCGAGCACGTATTCACCCTGCCCACGAGTTCACGCATGGTCTCGGCAATCGTCCCTTTCCCAGAACGGGTCGGACCGATCATGAGCAGGATCTTCTGCAGGCTCGTGTCGGGCAACAGCTCGTAGCCCATGTACTCCTGCAATAGTGCGATCTTTTCCGGGTCGTTCTTCCAGTTCGAGTCCAAAAACGCGAGCCACCCCTTGGGCTCAGGCGCGGCCGGGTCATAGGCGAACGCCAGCGCGTTCCGAGTGAAGAAGTCTGGCGTCGGCTCTCGCAGCTGTCCGCTCGGCAGGTGAAGCAGTCCGTTCTGGCAGGCCAGGATTTCGAGCGCAGGGGGGCCGTCTCCCCGGATCCAACACGGGGGCTCGAACTGGTCCTTGGGCCGCCGCACGATGTCGGCGAGTGCGTCGCGCACGTTGTTCTTCTTCGCCGCCGTGGGCCAGAATGGAATAAGCCTTCCGTCCTTGATTCTAGTCATGGCCGCCTCAAGGAAGGCATGGACCTGGGAGCGGATCATTCCGTCCTCCACGGTCGGATAATAGATCCCGTCGAAAGTGAGCCAGTCCTCCGCGATCAGCAGCAAGTGCGGATCGACCCGGCGGCAGAACTCGCGTGCGGAGTGGCTGGGGTTCATATCGGACAAGACGACGGGGTCGCGCTCGGTCGCCTCGGTCGCGGACTTTATCTGCTTCTCCGCGTATTTCGTTGGGTTCGGCTTGTCGAGAACGGATTCGCTGATGCCGAAGTCCGGATCCGTGATGACGGAGAAGATCACCTCGTCCGGCACACTGCATCGAACCAGTTGGCAGACCGCGTCAAAGAGCCAAGCGGACCAGCTATCGTCGTCGGCCTTGGGGTTGTCCGGATCCCTGCCTTGGACACAAATGACCTTCACCCGGTTGGGCACGCCCCAGCGGTCGAGGTCGTCGATCGAGTCCAGGCGTTTGGCCGTCGCCCCGCGGGTTACGGCAGAGAGAGGGGCCGGCTCGTCCAATTGGTCCAAAGTAAAGACGTTCTGCTCGGCCCAGCTTTCGAGCCTCGCCTCGGTCTTCACGCGCCCACGCTCTCGCTTCTTCTCGTTGGGCAGGTTGATCGTGCCCGGAACGCGCATGATGCGGTCGCAGTTGTGGCAGGAGTCCCCGCCGAGCAGAACGGCCAGGCGCTTGTTGATTCGCTCGACCCGCTTCAGGTCTTCAGTCGGTTCGGCGAGACGCCAGAACAGTTGCCGACCTCCGCCCGACAGAACCGAGACGGTCGGAAAGGGGATGAGCCCAGCGGCGTTCTGTTGTTCCACGAGGGAGGAAATCCGGGTGAGCGCCTGCTCGACCGTCTCGCCTTTTTCCGCGTCTAGATCGACATGGAGCCACTGCGTGGTCGCCATGTCGATCTTGGACGTCTTCTTGCTCACCAGCTTTCGCGCCTGGCCGACGGAGTGGTAGAGGTTGCGCTTGCCGTTCCATTTCTCGATGAATGCGGCCGCGCCGGGCTCATCGTTCCGAAACGATCGCGTCTCGATCGTGGACGGCGGCTTCTCGCCCGCAGCTTTTGCGGCGGCCCCATCCGGGTCGATCGCGGTCAGCGTCCAGATCGCGGCCGGGCCGTGGAATCGGCGGAGGAATTCAACTGGCGTCATTCGGCACCGCCCAGACAGCGCCACAGATTGACCATCGCCTGTGCCGAGGACTTGTCCTCGGTCCAGTGATCGAGGCAAACCGTCCGGGCGAGTTTCTGGTTGGCCGCTTCAATGGCCAGCGCGCCGTGGAGCATTTTTTGGGGGGCGACGAGGAGATTCCCTATCCGTAGTGATCCCACGGGGATCCTGCCGGCGACGACGCCGCCGGCAATGTTGCACCAAGCCCAGCGGCTGCGGGTGATCTCGTGGGGGTCCCCTATTTCCTCCGTGCTCCCACCGTGGGAATCGTCCGCCGGCAGCCCCGGGCTGAAGTGCCATCCGCGGGGGGGCCAACCCACGTCGTCGCTGGTGATCTGCCAGGCCAAGCCCTCGATCGTTTCGTCGCTGATTGTCTCCGTCTTCGGCCCGCGAAAGAAGTAGGCATGGAGCGGGTCGCCGGGCTGGCGGAGCGTGCGAAACAGCACCTCGATAGGGCGCACGCGGTCGCAGTACTTTTGCATCCCGAGGTAGATCATGACGTGCCCCCGCGCCGCCTCTTCTCAACAAAGCGCTCGACTACTTCGGCCTCGTAGCGGACACAGCGAGGCGACAGCTCGACCCAGGGGAGATCTCGCTGATCGTTCTTGCATCGCCATCGGGCGAGGGTCGTGACGGAAAGGCCGAGGCGGTCGGCGACTTGCTGGGGGGAGAGCAACAGCGTCACGGCTGCACCGCCAGATCCAACGCGAGGCGGTAGCCTTTGAACTTGCGACAACTGCCGGCCACGGTCCAAACGCCATGCACCCAGCCAGCCCGGGCCATGACAAAATGAGCCGACTCGCCGCGTAGGCCAGTCAGCTCAAAAATGTCAGCCTGGCGAATATATATCGCGAGCTCGTGTCGGCTTTGAAATCGTCGAAATTGAATTTCCATGTGTGGCCGTCCAGGAAGCGAGCCCCCTGTGGGGACTCTCGCGGGTACAATTTTTCAGCATTGTACCGGCGTCCTGGGCCACAATTAACCCCGAGGGGGGTCAGTGTTGGGCGGGTTCCAGATTTACGCGGGCCGTTTTTTCGGAACGGCGAAACCCATCTGGAGGCATCCCTTTAAACCGAGTTTCGCTGATTCAAACTCTTCAGGGCACAGCCTGTGGAGACTGTAATGGGGCCGCCACCTAAAGTCAACCAAGTATTTCAACCGTGGCCAGCTGCAGTTGGGGATCGCGATCTAGGGTCGCAAGGGCTTCTTCGTAGCTGATCATCGGGCTACCCTCCGCATCTCGGCCACCGTCGCCTCCATCGCTTTGCGCACGGCCTCGGGCGTCGAACTGACGTAGGCGTTCTGACTGTCGATGTGAACATGGCCGAGTAGGTCCATGGTCATTCCCTTGTCGGCACCTGCGAAATTGCGAGCGACCGTGGCAAACAACTTTCTAACCGTGTGCATTCGCCAGTCTGGCAAGCCCGCAGACTGCTGCAGACGCTGCCAGTCCTTCGAGATATTGGAACGGTGCCCTTTTGCAGAGCGCTTCGCGGGAAACAGCCAGCCGTCGCCGCGACGTTCGACGATCTCCACGACCTCATCCACCAGCTGGATCAGGATCGGTCGTTTCCCCTTTGCCATCGCCGGCGGGATAGTCCAGGTCCGGCGCTTGAGGTCGAACTGGTCGCGGTGCGCGCTGAGCACGTTGCCGATCCTCGCGCCGGTGAACGCCAACACCAGCCACACGTCTTTCAGCGGGTCCTTCGCAACGGCCTTGAAAAACCGGCGGACCTCTGCTTCCTTGTACTCGAAATCGCGCTTCTCGATCCGGAAGCGTTGGACTACGGAAGTCGGGTTGCGGCGGTCAGCACAAAAACCGCGGTCAGCGGCCCACTCCCACACACGACCCAGCAGGTCGATTACCGCGTTCGCAGTGCGGTGCCCAGCGGTGCGGCCCAACTTCGTGTGGAGGCTGTCGCAGTCGCTCGCGGTGAGCTTGTTGATCTTCACGAAATCGTATTCGTCCAGGAAGTGCTTCGCTGCGAACTCATAGAACTGACGCGTGCTCGGTCGAAGTGTCTTCTTCGCAAGACTGTACTCTCGGAATCCGTCCCATGCTTCGCGCACCGTAGGCACGCGCGACTTCTTCGTGGCTTCTACTTGGCCCAGCACGAGCTGGGCATTGAGGACCTTCGCGCGCTCGCGGGCCTCGCCCAAGCCGAATGTGCCCGGCAGCCAAGGTCCGAGCTTCAGGTAGTGTCGCCGGCCTCCGCTCTCCCGACGCCAAATGAAGCTGCCAGTGCGCCCCCGCGTTCCGAGCCGGATCCGCACGAACAGACCCGCCTCCACATCGTCCGCCAGCTCGACTCGCTGCCCGACCTGCAGCGGGTACCTTTTGAGGGCGTCTTCTCCTATCGGCATTTCCGCTCCGCCTGTTTTGGTGGTGAATTGGTGGGGATATAACCTGACAACACCTGATATCTCCATCAATTATCGCACAATTTTTCATCTCAAGTCAAGGGCAAAGAAAAACCCGCAAGTGCTTTTATTGTTGCACTTGCGGGCTATCTGTTTGGTACGCCGCCAGGGAATCGAACCCCGAACCTACTGATTAAGAGTCAGTTGCTCTGCCAATTGAGCTAGCGGCGCACCGAAATTCCGATTTGTGGCCGCCAAGGTTCCGTGCTGTTAAATTGCAGGGCAAGGTTGCGCGCACTGGACCTCAGCGGAGGCGAAAAGCTAGCACCCGCCCCCGGTGGTGTCAAGGTTCAGCACTTCCTATTCAATCCACGGTGATCCCCGACCCGAAAGTTCACGCCATGCCCGACGCCAAAGCCGACAGCAAGCCCCTTGCCTCCCTGCCCACGCGGAAAAAGCGCACCAAGTCCGTCATCGCGGTCCTGCGGGAGGAATTCCCCGACACGAAGTGCAGCCTCGAGCACCAGGACGCCTGGCAGCTGCTGGTCGCCACCATCCTGTCGGCCCAGTGCACCGACGCGCGCGTGAACATGGTCACTCCCGGGCTCTTCGCGCAGTTTCCCACCATGGGCGACTTCGCCGAGGCGCCCATCCCCGAGATCGAGGAAGCCATCCGCTCCACCGGCTTCTACCGCAACAAGGCCAAGAGCCTGCAGTGCGCCGCCCAGGCGCTGCTGCAGGGCCACGGCGGCGAGATCCCCGACGACATGAAGGCCATGGTCAAGGTCCCCGGATGCGGCCGCAAGACCGCCAACGTGGTGCTGGGCGAGGTCTTCAACCACCCCGACGGCGTCGTCGTCGACACCCACGTGGGCCGCATCAGCCGCAAGCTGGGTCTGACCGACCAGACCGATCCGGTGAAGGTGGAAAAGCAGCTGAACGAGTGCATTCCCCGGGAGGATTGGCGGGACTTCGGGCATCTGATCATCGACCACGGGCGCAAGACGTGCAAGGCGCGGGCGCCGCAGTGCGATGCGTGTGCGCTGTACCGGTGGTGTCAGGCGCGTGCCTAGCGTTTCCCTGAAGAGGGAGATTCATACGCCCGCTTGAAGCTTAGGCTGTGTAAACAAATAAAGGTTGCATATAGACCCTAATGTTCGTATGCTGCAGTGCATGAGAACACCTTCCGAACTTCAAGCGAGGCTGGCCAGCGTGTGGCCGCTTCTGGATGAGCGGACACGA
>Ga0210044_10009105_pt1 | contig 12172 bp, 13 predicted proteins | sample CryGey13umfilter_2_FD_183959 | JGI IMG/M metagenome (GOLD analysis project Ga0210044, IMG submission 183959) | Groundwater microbial communities from aquifer in Utah, USA - Crystal Geyser 4/9/14 3 um filter (SPAdes) (version 2) | ecosystem: Environmental > Aquatic > Deep subsurface >... | reverse complement strand
ATAATTGCATCGCGCCACGTGATTGCTGTTATATCTTTCGTAAGTTCGACCCTTTTTGTACGAATAGCCCACTCTACTAACAGAAATATGAAGCCAACCGCAATGAGCATAAAGGCAATTAATCCTGTGCTTTCAAAAAAAATGGTTTTGATCGCCTTATACAGCACAAATCCGACGACAGCTGTCGGAAAAAAACTAGCAGCAAGGTTCATGAGTAGTTTTTTATCGGTGAGCGACTTGAAAAATGATACACCGACAGCACATATTGCCCCTCCTTGGATAAATACCTCAAAGAATTTCCAGTACTCACTTTGCGTTATATGAACAATGTGTGCAACTATAATAAGATGTGCAGTAGAAGAAACTGGCAAAAATTCTGTCAATCCTTCAACAGTTCCTAACAAAATTGCCTGTATCATGTGCATGAGTATACTGCGAGGACTTGAATGATACAATACATATATGGAAATAGTAAATCGCTTGGCATTTCGTGAATATGACATTTTAGACAAATATGAAGCCGGTATAGTACTTACGGGACCAGAGGTGAAATCGGTCAAGAATGGTCGCCTTAACTTTATGGGGTCGTATGTTAAATTTTTGGGTGATGAGCTATTTTTAATAAACACAAACATTCCTCTCTATGCGTATACAAAGGATGATCACTATGAACCAGATAGGAGCCGTAAATTGCTCTTGTCGCGAAAGGAGCTTGCACGGCTCAGAACTAAGCTTACGGAGCGCCAGAACTTGACAATCGTCCCATTAAAATGCTATACTAGTCATAGTTTCATAAAAGTTCAGATAGCTCTTTCAAAGGGTAGAAAACAGTATCAAATAAAAAGCGTTGAAAAAACACGTACTATAAAACGTCGTGAAAAAGAACAATTGAAAGAATACCTAAAACGGTAGGTGTTGGATATTTGACATTGAATATTGGAGTTTCATACATTATTGGGGATGTCGGGCATCGACATGGAAGAATACGTTCGGACTGCAAGTCGAATCTATTGCGTTAAATAGTACAACAACTGCAAATAATGAAGCAGAAGAGGCAGCAGCAGCTAGAGAATACTTCTCTGGTATGCAATTCGCTTACGCAACAGCGTAAACGAAGTTGTCTTTCTTAGCTTGCTAAGACGTCACACTGTTTACGCCGATACACATCTGTGGCGAAAACTTTCGGCTTTCGGACTTGCAAGAGAAGAAATCTATCGTGCAAGCACCAAGACAAAATGATTTCACCTGTTTTGAGTGATCGAAACTGAAACTTGCTCAATAAAAGTCTGTTCGCTTTTCTTTTATGCACCCCGGTTCAACTCCGGGCATCTCCACCAAATTATTTTTTACCTTTATACACAAGGTCTACTACGGTTTTTCTTCGCTGATCGATGAAACCGTTCTTCACACTGTCAAGGTCCAGCGTCGCATAGTATATTTTTTGGGTATTTTCGGTTTGAAGAACTATCTTTCCCTGTGGAGATACAATATAGCTAAACAATTTTTGGCTCGCGTGAGAAGGATTGACACTAACAATAAAGTACTGATTTTCATACGCCCTCGTTTTATACAGGTTTTCCCAATACGAATCTCCTTCTTGGTTATTATTCAAGTGAAAAATAACACGAGCTCCTTGTAATTTTAGATATAGCCATTGTTCTGGATATTTTATTTCTCGACACATTTGTATCGCCATACTTACTCCTTCTACCGCATACGTTTCTAATGTATTTCCGGGTAAAAAATAGGTACGATCTAAATTTGAAAGATTGCATTTTTTGTATACATATTTTACTCTTCCATTTGTATCAAACCACAAAGAAACATTAAACCATTTCCCATCTTCAGATAAAGCTGTAGGAATAATTGCTTCGACATGTTTTTTTTGAACAATCATCCCTATTTTCTTAATAGCTGAGTCTAGAATATTTTCGTTCACATTCTTTAAGTAGTTTGGGTTTTTCGGATAGTATCCAGAGATCATACCTTCTGGGAAAAGCAGAATGTCTGTTTCGTTGCTTTGCGCTATGAATTCACAAACAGTAACTATATTCTCTGAAACATTTTCGGAGATAGAAGTCTGGACTATACCAATATCTAACTGCATGTGCTCATTATAGTATAAGATGTATTACAATACATCATGCTTGATGCGCTGATACTTACGAATCTATTTGCGTTTCTATACCCACTCGTTGTCATGCTCCTAAACAGGGCGGCTCCCTTTAAACAAACATTGCATTTCTTACCTGCCATACAACATCTTGTGCTACCCGAACCCTTTGAGGTTCCAGTGTACGTTGGAATGATGATATTGTTTGCTATTGTTATAGCAGTACGAGTACGTAGGAAAAAAACAAAAATCTGGGAAAATGCCTATGTTCCCCATCGTTATATTATCGCTCATGCTGTTTATGAGTATAGGGACATACCCAATGGCACAGGTAGATTTAGAAAGTAGTATCCCTTTCGTTTATATCGCTTTTCTACTGTTTTCTATCGGATTATTTTGGTTTTTATTTAAGCGTGCTACATCGAAACTTCATATTTTCCTCACCTATGTATTCTTATTTTTATACCTAGGGCTGGTGTTATTTGAACCAAGAATGGCAGTAAATAATCACGATTTCTCTTTTTTATTTGGTCCAGTTCTTCAAATATCTCGTGGAGTAACTATGTATAGGGATGTCTTCGTGCAATACGGTTTTCTGTCAATAATTGCGTTCTCACTACTTTTAAAGACACATATGTTCAATCCATTTTATATTGTCACTGTAGTATGGGCACTGCATCTTATTGAATTTTTTCTTATTTTTATAATAGTTTCGCGTGCGACAAAGTCAAAAATATTTGCTCTCATCACCCTTGGGGCTGCTCTCACTATAAGCTATTTTGGCCTATTAAGTCCGGCTATGAACTACCCTCAGGCAGGCGCGTTTCGATGGTTTTCGTGCATTATAGTTTTGACTGCCTCCCAATTTTTTACAAAGATAACAAATAAAAAATTCATTGCTATTACTGCATTCATGACGCTCATGGGTATAGATTCTGGAATAATCATTGCTGGTGGATATTTTCTTACCCTCGTAACTCAAATAGCATCAAAAAAATTACTTCCTCGTAAAGTCATACAAACATATGGCATGTATTTATTAAGCTTACTAAGCTTATATATTGTGTACGTAATAGTATTTTCTGTTGTTGGATGGTCAGTTGTTGATCCAGTATTCATGGTGAAGTCAATAACTCACTATGCACAAAGCGGCTACTATATGTTGCCTGTTCCTCCATACACGTATCTATGGCTGTTAGTATTCGTTTATCTCTACGCACTTGGTTACTATCTCAAACATACCTCGGAAACCACATTACTGCTTGGAACAAGCATAGCGTTCATGGGAAGTCTCTATTATATTGGCCGTAGCCACCCGCACAATTTATTTCATATAACTACACTTGTGCTCCCTGTTGTAGGAATTCTATGCGGGAGAGTTTATTACAAGCTGACTGATCGCCATTATAAGCACGCATTTCTTATAGCATGCTTAGTGGCGGGAGTAATCTTGCCTGCATTATTTAGGAGTGGGGCCATACATAGTAACATAGCTCGTAAGGTACAACAGTATAAAAAAGGTGACATCTTTAGACCAGAATTAGAAACAATTATTAGTCAAAAGTATAAAACTGAAATTGAATGGCTGAATAGTGAACAGAGAGAAAAACCACTCCTCATTATTTCAAATGACGAAAGTTATTTACTTTACTTGAGCAACAAAAAATCACTCATATCACAACTGCCCCTCGTTGCCAACGTAACAGCGGAGGACATCAATAAAACAGCTCAACAAGTTGCCATACATTGTCCTCAAAGGCTCTATGTAAACAAAGCGGTTGTCACTGGAAAACCAATTGTCTATGTGCCACTTGGTTCGTTTGATGAGATGATGTCACCACAGCAAGAGTTGTATGACAAGATTCAATCCGATTGTAAGGGTCAGTATGTTGTAAAACGCTGTAATATTCTTTGTGAAATAATCATTATGAAATAGGCTCAATAAATACCCCATCTAGGGTATTTACTTGATATTCCGTCATGAATCTCCAAACATATACTGCATAGATATGCTAGTTTGCGCTCTGCCTTTTCGCTTTCATTTCCATAAAACCATCATAACACGATACAATAGCTCTTGATGATGCGTATACAATATGTCTTATTTGCTCTCATTTTTTTCTGTATGTCTGCTCCCGTTTTTGCTGCAGACATATCGATAAATTGTAGTAGCAATTCCTGTTCCAACAGTAAATTAGAATTGTTTGGTTCAACCAAAAATTGGTATCCAGGTATGTGGGTGAAAAAAACGCTTGAAGTAAAAAATACCAATAGTAAAGACGGAATTCTCGTAAAAATAAAGTCAAGAGAACAAGAATTAGACACGACAAGCTGTCAGCTTGAGTCAAAAATGGTACTTTCCATATCTAACGCTTCAACGAAAGCAGTCCTATGGGGTGGAAGTTTGCATGATTTTTATAGAAACGCTAATGCAATACCGCTTACATCGATATTGGCAAAAAATACTCAAGAATATGCGTTTATCATCTCGTTCAATCAAGAGAGTACAAATGAGTGTCAAGGCTCAACAACCTCTTTTGCGCTCGATATTTACATAGAAACTGCAGACATGTCTCAGACAAATGCAATCTGTGAGGATACAGCGCCACAGAAGGCACCTGTACTTGTGTCGGTAATAAAGGACGCGTATGGATTTACACTTGAATGGCAACCAGCTCAAGATCCAGTTAGTTACTATTCTATAGCATATGGATCAATAGCTGGCTCGTATACAGCTTTCAACGCAAACGCAGGAGGACACGACACTACTTCGTATACTCTGAGTGGACTTGATAAAGATAAACAGTACTTCTTTGCAATTCGAGCGGGTAACGGATGTGCAGTTTCGCCCTATTCAAATGAAGTATCTATCAATGTTCCAACGCCTTCTCCTACTCCAATTACAAACTATACAACACAAAAAGCCGATTCGAACGAACCGACAATTGCAGCAAACAGTGTGTCCACGATTCCAAATCAACCTCAAAGATCGGATGAATCCCAACCCTTAGCAACAGGCTCTGTCCTCGGCGAATCTGTATCTAAAACACCGGAGAAGAACGAGACTATACTAAAGAGAGTGTTTAAAAACAATGGTTCAATAGTATCGCGCGATGCAAAGAAAAATATGTATACATTGATCCTCATCCCAATTTTTTTACTGTTCCTATTTGTCGTTCCTAAAAAGCATAAAAAAAGAGACTAGATATTTTTTATTGATAAACTATGTGAGATTATTGGTAGTGCAAATGATTTTTTCATATAAGCTTTATAAAGACTAATCGTTTCTGCATGATCAAACGCAATTTCATCATCATTAAGTTTATCTCTGAGTGGGTGCCAAACGAGCTCACTCACCTCGCTATCTGGGCTTGATTCTCTATGGATCACCTGAGCAATAAAGATGAAGTCAACATTTTGCCGATCTTCTCGTGGTCGATTTGGGTTGTCGTTAATGCGGAATAACTCGCGTATTTCAACCACGTATCCTGTCTCTTCACGAGCTTCTCTCAGTGCAGTTTGCGCCAATGTTTCATTCCTATCCATATAGCCACCTGGGAATGCGAGCTTTCCACCCTCTGAAAGTTTTTGCGCTCTTCTGACCAAAAGAATCGCATCTCTTTCCTTGTTTAAAAGAATGCTACCAACAGTGCAGTGACGAAGGAATCCGCTTCCACCGTCTTCAAATAGACAGGTGAGCATAAGCGTTAATACGTTGCGCCTTCAAAAGATGGGCAGTTTGTTTTTGCCCATGTCAAGAATTGAGGGTCGCACATATCTTTATTTACTTCCGATACTGGAGCTGCGCAATCGACTCTCTGAACTGCTGGACACACATACTGAGGCTGTGCCATCATTCGATCGCTATCCACGGTACTCATTTTTTGAAAGTATTGTGCTCCCAATGCAAAGGCAATCAATGGAAATACAACAAAAAGCGCAAACGCTATCCCTTTTGAAACAGGAGTTACACTAAACAAAACACTCTCACCACTCTTACTGCGAACAGGCCTCGATTTTTTTGAGACAATTTTTTTCTTTGCCATAGTGTAAGTATGGAAGAAAATGAAAAAAATGTCAAGCTGATTCAATATGGATCATAATGCCACAATTTTTTGCCGTATTGTACTCATCCTGGGCTCCTGTTGACCGTTCCCATCCGGGCATCATGAATAGATCTGTCACAATTCCCGATAGCAATACTTTGCGCCAAAAAAACATATAGTCTTCATACACCGCACTATGTTTGTTATACTGCAAGTAAACAGCATCATCAAAAAAATAAGGGGCGCAAAATATTGGATATTTCACTTTTTGTTCTGTCAGTTGAGAAAACTCCATAAGTCTTAATATATTTCTCTGTTTGTAAGCACATCCATCGGCATTAATGCTGCCAGACACCATTCCAATTCTTTTTTGCATCTTATCAAGAACGCAGAGTGATACCTGACTCTGTATATGTTCGAACATATCATCAAAAGTCATGTTATCGGTGATAGTAGGAGGATAAAATAGTTGTGTATACCTATTCACGCATTCAGTATATCATGCAAGTGGGCGCATGTTGTATGACAAAGCTACTGATAAGTGCATATTATTATCTATCAAATCAATCTTTTTGACTATTGACACCATAAATAATCAGCATATGATTATGTTGATGAAGATTATGCAGAAATTTCGGATTTATTGCGCTTATGTACTGTTTCTTTTAGCTGGACTCCTCATTGGATACGGCGTCCCTTTCATACAAAGCAAACTTGTTGTAAGAACAGACAGTTTAGAAAAACGACTTAAAGGGGTTAAGTTCACAAGCCCTCTACTTGAGTGTGAACCCAACAGCTCCTCTTCACTTGCACGTATACTTACCATAAAAAAAGCAGTTCAACAAATAGTAGATGAGCAACAACAAAAATCGAAGATACAAAGAGTCGGTATATATTTTAGAGATATGAATTATGGTCCGCGGTTTGGCATACATGAAGATATGAGGTTTGCACCAGCAAGTATGCTTAAAGTGCCAATCCTCATGTATTACCTCAAAGCAGCAGAAACAGATACTCTGATACTCAAAAAAACATATACTGCAGATGTATTCAATGAAGGAATGAGTCCAAATTTTGTACCCTCCCGTAGTGTTCGAGAAAACAAAATCTATACGGTAGAAGAGTTGCTTAATTACATGATTCGATATTCAGACAACAACGCAAAGAATACGCTCTACGAAAACATCGATTACAACAAATATACAACCATGTTCAAGGACATTGGGATTGACAAGCTTTCTGATACTGAAGAAGTAAATTTTATGTCCGTGGAAGAATATGCTTCGTTTTATCGAATACTGTATAACGCATCATACCTCAATAAATATTCGTCTGAAAAAGCACTTTCTATTCTCAGTAAAACTAACTTCACGTCTGGAATAGTCGCTCCTATACCCAAGTCTGTATCTGTTGCACATAAGTTTGGCGAAAGAAAGTACACCGATTTATATGGAAATGTCATTACACAGCTCCACGACTGTGGCATAGTGTATTATCCAAACAGACCCTACTTGGTTTGCGTCATGACTCAAGGGACTCACTTTCCATCGCTTGAAAAAACAATACAAAAAATATCAGCAGCCATATATGAAGGGATGAGTGAGTTCAATTAAAAAATCCATTTATACCTCAGTTTTGTGTTCTATTTTTGAGAAAAGAGGTGCGATATCTCGTAAAGTAACCTGTTTTAATAATTCTCCTAGAAACCTATCAGTTTGAGAATCCCATGTATGTAGTGATATCCCCAGCATGTGAACCATGGTTTTGCTAGTGTGTGGGATAATTGGAGTCATTGCTAATGTGAGAGCTATTACTCGAGCTATACCATTGGTAATAACTTGAGCATATTGCTCGCTCGTTTTTTCTAGCTTCCATGGTGAAGTTGTATCGATGTACTTGTTGCCTTCTTGGGAAAATTCGATAATGCGTTGCGCATACATTTTAAATTCACATTTTTCCGCATGCTCAGCTAACGAAGATAAAAATGTATCTATAGAGCGAATTGTTTCAGTCTCTGCTGTTCCCACAGTCACCCCCTTTGCCAAAGTGAGGACTCTGTTTATATAGTTTGCAAATGTTCCGATAAGTACGGTGTTGTGAAATCGGTAGTAATCTTCCCATGAAAAGCTGGAATCCGCTTGCTCTGGCATAACATACGTTAAATAAAATCGTACAGAATCAACGCCATACTTCTTACCTATTTCTGCTGAGTCAATAACAACATTCCTACTTTTAGAAAACTTCTCTCCACCAAAATTCAAAAACTGGTTAACAGATACAACGTCTGGCATATGAATTTTTTTGTCATACCCGTGTAGTTGCCCAGGCCAAAAAAGCGTATGAAAAACTAGATTATCTTTGCCCATAAAATAATAGTGTGAAGCTGGATTCTTGCTATCCGGATACCAAAAATCCTTCCATTTATTTGTATTCTTTGCCCACTCAACAGATGCTGACAAGTAACCAACAACGGCATCAAACCAAACATAAATCCGCTTTGTTGTTGCATCTGAAAGTTGTATATCTTCTGGTAATCGGCTGTTCGGTATAGGAACTCCCCAATGAATGTCTCGTGTAATTGCACGCGGCTTTAACCCTTTTTCAAGCCACCCGTATGTTTCGCTATTCACCCATTTTTTCCATTTCTTACCGGCCTTAACTGTATATAGTTTCAAAAATTCTCCAAGTTTCGGCCAATTCACAAATAAATGATCTGTATTTTTCAACACGACTGAAGAACCGCTTAGCTTGCTTATGGGGCTTTTCAGTTGTCCAGATTCAAGGACTCTACCACAACCATCACATTGGTCGCCTCGAGCACCCTCATATTCACAGTAAGGACAGATACCTTCCACATAACGATCTGGTAAAAACTTGCGCTCTTTTTCTCCATAATATTGTTGAGTCGTGTCTTTATAGATGTACCCATTCTTTGCCATCGCGACGAGCATATCTTGGACAATAGTATTATGATTTTTAGTGGCTGTCTTTGTAAACAAATCGAATGATATCCCATATTGTTCAAACAATTTCAGATGGTGTGGATGATACAGATCTACCACTTCTTGAGGAGTGATAGTACGTTTCTCTGCTTCTACAGTAATAGGGGTGCCATAGCAGTCTGAACCAGACACCATGAGTACTTCATTACCTTTCAATCTTTGGAAACGAGCAAAAATATCGGCCGGAAGCAAGTAACCTGCCAAATGCCCTATGTGTAAGTCACCATTTACATATGGCCACGCAACAGCAACCAAAATCTTCTTACTCATACACATATTGTACCACGCTCACTTAAACTCATTAGGCAGGATGATCGACAATTGTTGAAGAGTACTCTTTATGTTGGCTCGCTTCGTTTTGTTTTGCCACACTACGTCTACCTCATACCAACCTGCATCGTAAAATTCTCTCTTATCGTACAAAAAATCTAATTTTTCTGCTGCGACCACATACCAAAAGTCGTAATGCTTTGTGCAAAGTCCCTGAGGTTGAGTTATGTCTGTGATTGAAGCGTTGATTAACCGAATCGGCTCTTTTTCAAGAGTAACACTAAGTTCTTCTTTACATTCACGCACTACCGTCTGTAGAGGCGATTCTCCCAGGTCTATATGACCACCGGGTGGAATCCAATCGTTGGCTTTTCTATGATGGACCACAAAAATAGAATGGGATTCTACATGATATGGGATAAAGAATGAGCAAAAATGGGTAGGAACATGCTCTGCTTTGGTATAGGGCTCTCCGATTTCAACTCGTTTTGAAAATTCATTGAGCGTATCTTTCTGTACGTATGCCCTTTCACGTAAGTCGCCAATGGCCCTCCTAAGGTGCTCCTTCATGTAGGTAGACATCTCACCAGTATATAAGATATACTCTAAATTAGAAATGCGCGTATATATTGCATCAGATCACCGTGGATTTGCACTAAAAAAAGAGATAATGCTCTATTTGGTGTCAAAAAAATACGACGTGGAAGATGTTGGAAATACAATGCTCGACGTGCATGACAACTACCCAGAATATGTGGCAAAGCTCTCAAATAGCCTGGATAAAGAAACTGACAGAGGCATAGTTCTCTGTGGGTCTGGCGTAGGAGTAAGTATTGCCGCAAATAGATACTCACATATTCGTTGCGCACTTGGGTTTGACGAAAAACAAATAGAAAGAGCTCGACAAGACGATGATGTTAATGTGCTTGCTATTGCTTCAGATTTCGCATCGATTGAACTATCCAAAAATCTCGTCGATACGTTTTTAACAACAGCATTCAAAAATGAGGAAAAATATATACGTAGACTTGAGAAGTTAAACGAACATTCACATGATAATTGTGCCGGCTGTTCTTGCCACAACAAAGGATGAATTCATCCGACAAATAGAATCTATATACGCACTGTCACCCACTATACAAATCGACATTGCAGATGGTTTATTTGTTCCCAATACTACCGTATCTATCGATTTCATACTTGCCTATCTTAAAAAAAATCAAAATCGATTTCATAATCATCAATTCGACTTCCACCTTATGGTAAAAGATTGGAAGCAAGTACAAAAAAAAATATTTATTTTACACGATTTCATTAAAATACATCTTGTTCTAATACACTATGCAGTGTGGAACACTACTAAAAAGCCAGAGATTTTTCACGCGCTTGTGTTTAATCCTCAAGAAAGTATAGATATGAGCACAACAAAACAGTGTAGTGCAATACAGATTATGACGATAACACCCGGAAAGCAAGGAAGTATATTTCTCCCAGAAAACCTTTCAAAAATAACACAACTGAGGCAATGGGGCTATACAGGAGAGATACTTATTGACGGTGGTATAAATAACAAAACACTTCCAGTGGTATTGGCACAACACTTTTTACCCGATACTGTTGTAGTGGGAAGTTATCTTACGACAACGAATGATCCTCAGACACAGTTTTCAAAATTAAAAAAAACTATTCACGAGACTGCCCTTTGATAGTTTCAGTTATCCATAGATCAAGAAGCGATGTAAACTGTAACCCTGCTGCAGATACAGCTTTTGGAGTTAGAGATTGCGAGGTAAGCCCTGGGATTGTGTTAATTTCAAGAAAATAGACTTCGCCCTTTTCATCTACTATACAATCAGTCCTTGAAATGTGACGCGCCCCAATTGCCGTGTGCATCATTTTTGCAACGGCACTAAGATGTTCTGCAAGCTCATTCTCTATTAGAGCGGGACAAATCTCTTGGGATTTCCCGTTGTATTTATTTTCGTAATCAAAAAAGCCAGATGGCGGTACTATATAAATGACCGGAAGAGCCATTGTTTTCATGTGCTGACCGTTTATAACCGCCACCGTGTATTCTTTTCCGCATATATACTGCTCAATTAATACCTCCGCATTTAACTTACGAATGCTTCTCATTGCTAATAGATATTGCTCATCAGAATGAACAATTGAGACACCTATTGAACTGCCGTTATCTATTGGCTTTATTACTGCGGGCAAAAAGGGTGGTTTCAGAGGATAATCATCTGTAGAGCAGCGAGTCCACCGTGCTGTTTTGATAGCATTATGGGTTGCAATAATTTTACACAACTCCTTATTCATACCTACAGCATGCGCTTCAACGTCTGAAAATATGTATGGAATGTTCAGGGTTTGTAAAAAGCCCTGAATAGTACCATCTTCCCCTCCTTTACCGTGAAAAACTGGGACAACAATATCTATATCTTTGTGTTCTTGAATGAATAAATCTTTATCTCTTGGAAAATCATATAGAGAATAATTGTAGCGACCGTGTAAACAATCCTTTATATAGAGACTTGACTTGAGCGCGATACTTCTTTCTTCGTTTTCTCCTCCGGTAAGTATTGCTATACGTATTTTTGAGCTTGTTGTGGGCATTGTTTTATTATACACACTCTACTCGTGTATAATGTCGCATATGAAAACTTTTGATGAGGCAGTCAAGTACATGTACTCTACAATTCCCCAAACACGCAAGACAAAATTTCCAGCACATTTGG
>Ga0210044_10009104_pt1 | contig 12174 bp, 10 predicted proteins | sample CryGey13umfilter_2_FD_183959 | JGI IMG/M metagenome (GOLD analysis project Ga0210044, IMG submission 183959) | Groundwater microbial communities from aquifer in Utah, USA - Crystal Geyser 4/9/14 3 um filter (SPAdes) (version 2) | ecosystem: Environmental > Aquatic > Deep subsurface >... | reverse complement strand
GAACGCACGACTCAAGGAATTGTTTCGTTGCCATAGAGGATTCTCACTTCAAAAAAAGCTCATCCTCGCTGCTTGGTATTTGGCTACACGACAGGGGCAAAAACCAACTTTAAATGTCGATTAGCTCATAATTGGTATACTAGGCACGAGCCTCTGCTCGCCTATCACCGCCTCTCCTCTGAGGGGTGGTGATTTACTTTTTTAGGCAAAAAACTTTTTTAACAGTTTGTTCACTTCCTCATATTCTGAAATCCAGTGGATTCGAGCGTCCCGCTTAAACCACGTTAACTGTCTTTTTGCGTAGTGGCGTGTGTCTCGTTTTAATAGTTCAATTGCGTCCCTTAGTTTAAGGTAACCATCCAAAAAAGCGCAGATTTGACGATAACCAATACCGGTCATCGCATTTATTTCACACCCATAAGTATTTTTCAACCCTCTAACCTCGTCCACAAGTCCCTCAGCAATCATTTTATCTACTCGATAATCAATTCGCTCATATAGTAGCTCGCGATCAATCTTCATACCAAGCATTAGCACTTCATACTTACACTCACCTTTATTTTGATTTTCAGCTAATGTTTTACCAGTTGTTTCAACGATTTCGATCGCACGAATTAATCGTCTACGGTTAGCCGTATCTACAGTTTCCACAGCGTCTCTGTCGGCTAACTCAAGTCTAAGAATAAGACGTTCGTCTGATAATTTTTCTAGCTCCTTGCGAAGTTCTGCATTCTCTTTCACTTCAGTAAGCGACCAGTTATCTATTACGGCGTTTACATAGAGGCCGGTACCACCCACAATGATTGGTAATTGTTCCCGTGAAATAATATCCGCAATTCGTTCATCTGCGTAGGCCTTAAAATCGGCTACTGAAAACGGTTCGTCGGGATTTATAATATCTATCCCCCAGTGCGGGATGTCTTTCACCATAAATGGTTGCTGAACAAACAGATCACTAATTTTCCAATTTCGAAATTGCGTGCCGGCACTCGACGCCTGATGACCCTCTGGTTTTGCTGTACCAATGTTCATGCCTCGATACAGGGTCCGAGAATCAGCTGTAATAATTTCACCATTTAATTGGCGAGCTAACCTTAAAGATAGATCAGTTTTTCCTGAAGCTGTTGGTCCAACTATAACAATAATTTTAGATTTTTCCATAAGTTGATTGTATCAAAATTGTATAACTTAAGAAATATACAGCCGAGGTAGTTTACTATATATTAAGTTTCCTCTACCCCTTATACAAACAATAAATTAGTTCGTGGTTAGCTGATTTTATATAAAAAAAATGACCTCCGGAGAGGTCTTTGTTCGGTTAGTTAGAAACTCTTACCGAACATTGGCAGGTCAGCGACTTCGCTGTCCTTAAAGGTGAGCTGAGCCACCATCTCGACCGCGTAGGCGAGCTGGATGATCCGCTCCCTGTTAACCGGCTCGAAGTTGACCCGACCCTCGTACTGCTCATTTACGAGCAGTACGACCAGGCAGGCGCTCCAGCGCCTAAGCAGGCCAAAGTTTTCGCCGAACAGCTGTGCACCAATCTTGGTGTACGTGCCGTTCGCGATCGAACGGATGAATCGCTGATGTTTGCTATCAGCGTACTTCACCGTTCCCTTAGCGATCAGCTGGTTCGCCACGAACCAGATGATGCTAAGGTCGTTCGGGGAGTACTCGTAACCAGTTAGGTCTAACCATCCTTCGCTCTGAAGGATTTTTTTGACCGACCTGGTCAACTCATTGACCCTAAATTGTTCTAGGGTCAACACACGGTCAACCCCAGAATCCAAGACCAGATGGAAAACCTTGCCCATAATTGGCTCGGTTACTTCCTCTTCAGCCTGAATCTGACCTGGGGTTCTGACCATACAAGCCTCCTTTGACTTACTTTTAACATAGCAGATTTTATAGAAATGTCAATACAAAAGTGTAAAGTTTGACCTTACAGCTTACCTTTCGTTATAATATAATCGTAATAATAACCAAAAAATATGGGAGAAACCGCGCGAAATCCACGGGAAAATCGAATCGACGAAGTACGCAAAAGAATGGAAGGTCGGTCAGACAGAAAAGGTGCTGAGCGACCAAAACCAACTTCAGACTATTTCAATCCTTTTGATTCTAAAAAATCCGGTGCAACTCTGGATCTAAGTAATCTTGAACTACCTGACCCAAAGAACCTTAAATCAAACCAAATTGATGTTGGCAGAGCCAACAGAGAAATGGCAGTACAGGAAACAATAGCCGGAATGGAAGCGCTTGATAAAAAAAACGGAGCCGATGACTCCTTCCAAAATGAAATGGCTGGCGGAGGCTACAAAAAACCAGAAAGAAAACCAACTCCTGCTGAAATTGATGCGGATTTCGACAAAAGATTTCCGCTTACATAAAAAGCGAAAAAGAAGAAATACAAAATGCCCTTATTGGGCATTTTGTATTTATACAGGGAGCTTTGCTGACTCCTTCGCTTTTTCTATAAACTCTTCTTGCGAGAAGATAAGATCTTCATCGCTTCCAAATACTTTTACCGTGATATCGCCACCGTCCACTTCTTTTTGACCAATCACTACCGTCCAAGGTGTTTTTTGCATTGCGGCGTTGCGGATTTTCTTACCAACACCCTCTTTAGAGTTGTCTACTTCTGCTCGAAGATCAACTGACAGTAATCTGGTTCGCAATTCGTTTGCAAAGCCGGTGAACTCATCACTAACCGGTGCTAAACGAATTTGCTCAGGCGCAAGCCAAAATGGAAAGGCTCCGGCGTAATGTTCGATGAGCGTTCCCATAAAGCGCTCAACCGAACCAAGGATAGCCCTGTGAACCATAACTGGCCGTTGTTTTTCGTTATTTTCATCTATGTATTCAAGCTCAAAACGCGCAGGCATATTGAAGTCGAGCTGAATTGTTGCGAGTTGCCACTCTCGACCAATCGCGTCCGTTGCCACGAAATCAATCTTTGGTCCGTAAAAGGCTGCCTCTCCAGCTTGAACTATATATTCCTTACCTAGATCATCAAGAACCTTCTTTAACTGACCAACAGCTGACTCCCAAAGTTCGAGACCACCTAAGTATCTATCCATAGCCGACTCGTCGTGCGCAGACACGCGGATAGTTAACGGCATCTCAAAAGCTGTATAGAACTTGGTAATAATCTCGTAAATTGCCTTTACCTCGTCCTCTACCTGATCAAGCCTGCAGAAAACATGGGCGTCGTCTTGAGTGATCGACCTAACTCGTGTTAATCCTTGCAGTTGTCCAGTGTTTTCATCTCTGTAAACCGTTGTTACCTCTGAATATCTAAGTGGCAAATCGCGGTAGCTCCGCATTTTAGAGGCAAAAATCTGAGTGTGATGCGGGCAATTCATTGGTTTTAGCACAAACTCTTGATCTGTTTTGTCTGATTTTACTTTAAAAATATCGTCCTGGAATTTATCCCAATGTCCTGATGTCTCGTAAAGTTCTCGCTTAGCAATATGCGGAATCATTACCCGTTCGTAACCGTACGGTTTCATCAGTTCCCACACAAATCGAGTAAGCTCACTTCGAACTATGGTTCCGCGCGGGCTAAATAATGGTAAACCAGGACCTACAAGATCAGAGAAAGAAAATAGATCAAGCTCTTTACCAAGCTTTCGATGGTCACGTTTTTTTGCCTCTTCCATCATTGTTTGGTAAGCTTTCAAATCCTCCTTGGTTAAAAATGCCAGCCCATAAATACGTGTTAACTGTGGGTTATTCTCATCTCCTCGCCAGTAAGCACCAGCCACTTTGTCCAGCTTGAACGCTTTTATCTCGCTCACATTCGCTACGTGAGGACCACGACAAAGATCAACAAACTCTCCAGTTTTGTAAATCGAAGCCGTATTTGAACCAAGATCTACATCCTGCGCGTCCTCCGCGTTAATTTTAGTTGTTCCTTTGGTTTTTAATGCCTCTAGAAGTTCGACTTTAAAGTCCTGACCCTTGTCTTTAAAAAGCGTAATTGCGTCTTCAATTGAAAGTTCCTCACGAACCATTTCGTGTTTTTCTTTAACAATCTTCAACATCTCATTTTGAATTACCTTAAGATCATTGTCAGAAATTGGGGTTTTGAACTCAATATCGTAGTAAAAACCATTATCTATAACTGGGCCGACACCAAAGCGGACACCTGGATATAGTCTTTGAACGGCAGCTGCTAAAACATGGGCAGCTGTGTGTCTCATTGCGTGTAATTGTTCATTTTGTTGTGACATAGTAATAATATCTTACAGAACTTTATTTTTTTATACAATAACCAAGTAAAAAAGGCGCTTAATGCGCCTTTTTTACTTATTGTGCACTCTCGACTTTGATGGAAATGTGATCTTTTAGCTTTGGAACCCTCTTTAACCAAAATGGGGTAAAGCTCACTGAAACATCTTTAATTGACTCAGATGCTTTAAGAGTACTCACAACTTCACTAGCTGACTTACCAATTAAATTATTTTTATTTAGTAAATCACTACCAGAAGAAATTGCCCCAAAACCATCTAAATAAACCGATAAAGTTGCTGATTTCTTTAACGTATCAACTGATTGAATTGATGATTGTAAGCCGTCACGGTTTACAGAGACAATTTCGTTTCCAGCCTGTAATTGATTGTAAAGATCATTTTCAACCTGCAGAGCTACTGTTTCTTTTTCGTAGAAAACGCCGGTAACTTTTGCAGTGTAAGAAATATTGAAAGCGCCAGCTTCTGAACCAGGTTCGGTGTCAGTAACGCGCTCGATTTCTTCTGCGTTAAAAGCCTGGCCATTATAGATTGATTGATCAACGTCTTTAGCTAACAATGTTTTAGACTCTGCAAGAATCTCGTCGCTAAGCTCTTTTGCTGCGTTATCCAGGTCTTCAGCTGTAACAACGCGAACATATGCAACTCCACCAACCATCGGATCCACGCTTACGGCAAAAATAACACTTTGCGAAGAAACTGGTAACCCCGGAATTGTAAATTGTGTTGGGCCAATATCACCACTTGCCCCTAATTTATCTGCGTGCACCATAACATCAATTTGCCCTTTGGCTGGCACGGTTGTTGCTTCATCGAGTCTAAACAATACCCCTTCTTTGGAAAGCACGCGGGTCGTTGCTACCAGCGGTTGATCTGAGTCGGTTTCATTAATCAGCGTAACCATTCCACCTGCCTTACCCTCTTTAATAGTTGCGCCCTCCTTCGGTAACGTGAAGGTTCTAGCTTTGGTGTAGGTATCTGAATAAACAAAACCCTTCACCTGGCCGGACCCTAACGGGTTTTCTGTAATCTCAACCGGACTGGTTGCGCTTACCAGCACCGAGTTTGGTACTACGGTTATAGTTGCCTTTGAAACAGATAAATACAAAACAGCGAGTAGTAACAAAAGCGAAACTATTACAAAAACAATAGCAGCTTTTTGATATACTCGCATTGACCGCGAAAGCGGTTTTCTTCCTGTATTCTGGTTAGCTTGAAATCTAGTCATAAAATCCTCCTAATTTTATTATCTATTATACAACGATAATGCATCGACTGCAATTACGAAAAAAAATTTACGGTCAACTATAATTTTTTACTTTCCCTAATAAAAAACCATTTAATCTGGGTCTTCGATTAAATGGTTTTTTATTGTTTTATAAAACTCCGCCGTTACCGACAATTTTTTCAATTGCTTCAATAACCGAATGTGTTTTTTCAATTGCGAATTCCGTACTTACCCGCCTTTTTTTCCCGCCCGACTCAACTACCAAGTAAACCGGTTCAAAACCTGGAGCTCCCTTAAAAATCGCTCTGAGTCTGTCGATCATTTCGTGATCTGGTTTTGTTGGCATTACAATTGAAACCCCTTGTTTTTGCTGATCAAATTCTTCATCAGTCTCTTCCGGATCTTCAAAACCTTTTTCATTCCAACTACCGTTTTTGAGCATATAACCAACCTGATCAACCTGTGAATCCTTAAAGGAGATTATTTCATCTACCAAAATTGAATATTCAGTATCTTCGCCCCGCTCCCTTGCTGAAACCTTTCCCATCACCACCACGAAATTACTTTCTTCAAGGAGATGCCTTACTTTAGTGAAAGTTTTCGGAAACACAACCAGTTCTGTGAAGCCACTTTTATCTTCTATCTTCACAAAGGCCATCGGCTCCTGTTTTTTCTTGGTTAAAATTTTCTTGACGCCTGTAATTACACCCACCACTTTAATTACTGCTCCGTCTTCCTGTTTGGCAACTTTTTTACAAGGCGTAGCGTATTTCTCCATCTCCTCAGTAAAAACTTCGGCCGGGTGGTTTGAAACATAAAGTCCGAGCAACTCCTTTTCCTCGGCGAGGAGCTGAGCTTGTGGCAATGGCGGAACTTCTAGCAGGGTCAATTTTGATGTAGCCATTTGCGGAGACAGATCAAACATCGAGATCTGATTCTGTTCCTGTTGTTTCATTACTCGTTTATTAAAACCAAGAATCTGATCCATATTGGCAATCAAGGTTGAACGATCGCCAAAAATATCGAGTGCCCCTGATTTAATCATCGAATCTAAACTTTTTTTATTGAAAGCCTTCGTGCTAATTCTTGATGCTAAATCTGGCAAGTCCTTAAATAAACCGTTATCTTTGCGATCCTTAACAATTGCCTTCGCAGCTTCCTCACCGAAGTTCTTAACCGCCGCCAGCCCCCAACGAATAATCCCCGCCCCTGGAACTACTGAAAATCCTGGGTAAGACTCGTTAACATCGGGGGGCAAAACTTTAATCCCCATACGCTCACACTCCTCAACCTCAATTGTAATTCGATCAATAGTGTTGATATCTGAGTTCATCACCGCAGCCATAAATTCAGCTGGGTAATGGGCTTTTAGATAGGCAGTGCGGTACGAAATCATAGCATAACAAGCAGCGTGTGATTTATTGAAGGCGTAATCGGCAAAACCTTCCCAGTCTACCCAAATCTTCTTTGCGGTTTTTTCAGGCACACCGTTTTTCAAACAACCAGCCACAAAGCCCTCGAACATTTTTTCGAGTACGTCGTGTTTCTTTTTTCCCATGGCTTTACGCAGAGTGTCCGCCTCACCTCCTGTAAAGCCAGCCAGCAACACAGAAATCTTCATGATCTGCTCCTGGTAAATCGTTACTCCGTAGGTTTCACGTAGAATCTCTTCCATGAGCGGGTGGTCGTACTTCACTTTAGCGCGACCGTTTTTGCGATCAATATACTGAGGTACCATTCCCGCGGATAGTGGTCCTGGTCGGTAAAGAGAAACCATCGCCACGATATCCTCGAATTCTGTTGGTTTCAACTCTTTAATATATCGCTTCATTCCGTCTGACTCGAGCTGAAAAACCCCTGTGGTCTCCCCTCGACCCAGCAGATCAAAAGTCGCCTGATCATCTAACGGAACGTTACTGATATCAATATCAACATCATGTACAGCTTTAATAATATCGAGCGCGTCCTGGATAATTGTGAGGTTACTTAGCCCCAAGAAATCCATTTTTACAAGCCCCGCCTGTTCAGAAGCATTCAAAGAATACTGCGAAATTAGGGCCATATCCTCGCGCTTACCATTTTGAATTGGCACGCGATCAACCAGTGGTCGATCACCAATAACAATACCACAAGCGTGTTGTGAGGTGTGCCGAGGGTTGCCCTCCATCTTCATCGCAAGTTCGATAACCCTCGTAGCCATCGGGCTCGAGTGAAGCAAATCGCGCAAATCCGGCGCTTCTTCGCAAGCGATTTTAAGTGGCATGTGCCGTCCCTGCACCGGATCCGGCACAGCTTTCGCAATTACATCTGCCTCCTGAAAACTAAGCCCCAAAACTCGAGCTGCATCTCGAACCGCAGCTTTTGGTTTCATGGTTCCGAATGTAATAATCCCCGCTACTTTGTCTGAACCGTACTGACGTGTTACATAATCTAAAACCTGCCCTCTGCGGTTATCCGCAAAGTCCATATCAACGTCCGGCATACTAATTCGATCCGGGTTCAAGAAACGCTCAAACATGAGCCCATACCGGAGCGGATCAAGGTCGGTAATTTGTAGCGCGTAAGAAATTATCGAACCCGCCGCTGAACCTCGACCAGGCCCTACCAAGATTTTTTCCCGTTTCGCGTAGTTTACGAAGTCTTGAACAATAATGAAGTACGACGCAAAACCCATTTTAATAATGGTGCTGTATTCAAACTCAAAACGCTCCATTACGTTTTTAGGAATCGGATCTGCGTAACGCATTTTAAGCCCGGCTAGCGCTAACTCTTTCAGGTAGGCTTCATCTGTCTTTCCCTCCGGCATTGGGAAAATAGGTAGATAATTATGACCAAGATCCATTGTAAAATCGACCCAGTCTGCAATCTTTTTTGTATTCTCTAAAGCCTCAGGTACGTCCTTAAAATATTCAATAATTTCCTCCGGCGTGCCAAAAGAGAGGTCTGAATCATTTGTATTAGTTTGTCGAAACTCCTCGAGTGTTCGACCGCGCATAATACAAAGTTGAGCCTCGTAGCCCTCGCGATCATCTGGATCTAGATAAAATGAGTCCTTAGTAACCACCATCTGACAGTCCGTTTCGCGCGCTAATTTCTTAAGCGCTTCGTTCATATCCACCTGTTGGTCATTATCTGGGCGGTGGACAAGTTCTAGAAAAAAGTTTTCCTTGCCAAAAATTTCCTGATATTCCAGAACTAATTCTCTAGCCTTTGGTTCATTGTGAACCGAAATCGTAGCTGGAATCTCTCCCCTCATATTGCCAGAGAGCGCCACCAACCCTTCACTATGTTCCCGCAAAAACTCTTTATCGATTCTTGGCTTATAATAGAATCCCTCTAAAAAACCAGCTGACGAAATCTTCATCAGGTTCTTGTAGCCAGTGTCGTTCAGTGCGATTAGCACTATTCTGTGTTGCTTGTCGTCCACCCTTGGCCGTTTGTCCGTCATGCGGTTCTGAGCCAAATACATATCAAGCGCAATAATTGGCTTTATTTCCTCCTTTTCGCAGGCCTGATAAAACTCAACCGCCCCATACATTGCCCCATTGTCCGACAAAGCAATTGCCGACATCCCCTGCTCTTTTGCACGCTGAACAAGCGCTTTCGGACTAGGAAGTGCTTCAAGGAGAGAGTAGTGCGAATGCACGTGTAGATGAACGAAATCTTGAGGATTCATGTGGGAGATTTACTAAATTTCGTATTTTTAGATCAAATAGATGGTCGCTAAAATCAGGTATGATCTTATCAGATCCAAAGAATAATAACAAAATTTAAGCATTTTTAGCGTATATTCCAAAATAAAATAACGAGCTTTTAGACTCGTTATTTTGACTAAAAATATTTTACTCCCAATCATCTTTTTCCTCTTCTGCCCAATCCTTAACCTTCTCCTTAACTTCACCACCCCACTTTGCCGCAGCGTCACGCATATGTTCGGTCATTTTTCCAAGGTGTGAGGTGCTGTGTTCGAAGCGAGCTTTTATGCCGTTCAAAGACTGCTCAAGCCGACCAATCGCACTTTTTAGTTCACCAATCACATCAGCAACGTTTTTAAGAACCATTGAAACCCTGAATAAAAACCAAACAAAACCAACCGAAACAATGAGAACGCCAAACGCCATGAAAATATATAAAATTTCAAGTGCTGTAAACATAAGCCTCCTAAGTTATTTTATTTAATTATACATCCTTTGTGTTCATTTACAAAATATCCTTTGAAAGGAGGAGCTCAGATTTTATTAGCGCTGAGATTCAACACTGAGATTCTTCGCCATGGTTCACGCTCGGCTCGCATACGCAGACGTCTTCGGAACTTTTTTTTGCGAAACTAAGCTAATTTTTGTTTAAGTATACAAAAATCACCTCGCAAGTGCAAAGGTGATTTTTTCTTCTATTCTCAAATCGGTCGACGTAATCTCACGGGAGCTGTTATACAAGGAGAGAGACTCCATCCCGACAAGTCGGGATAAGTTGTATCGCAGTCTCCGTGCGATCTCTCCATAAAAATGGACGCCAACCGGTTTGAAGCTACAAGCTGTATGTTTTACCGATCATATTTTCTCAAATTTTTGGTTTAAGAAGATATGAATGGTGGGGAGCGACGCGATGTGCAATCGTGACGCCCCCCGAAGACTCTGTGCAAGAGTCGAGTATCCGTTTATTCAGCCGGATCAGCTATACCTATGGTCATGCGTTACATAGGATCGCGAGCCGATTTTTTATGCTTGTATCAGTCACAAGGGTGGGGTTGATTTCCTTCCGGTCCAGCGTACCCCTTGACGCTGGGGAGGTTTGTCCGAAATGGACTAGGCCGCGAAGCGGGCGCGGAGCGCGGGGAGCACCTGCGACTCCCAGACCTCCTGGCTGACGTGCAGCAGGAAGCTGGTGTTCGAGATGATCCCGCTCTCGGGCGACGAGGTGAAGCCGGGCGTGAGCAGCTCCTGCAGGTTGATCTCGGCCTGGACGGCCTTGACCACCGCGAGGGAGTACTGCACGCCGCCGTGCTTGGCCGCGATGGGTCCGCTGTCCTTGCGAACGACGGTCACGCGGCAGCCCGTGCAGCTCTCCATCCGCTGCGTCAGGGTGGTCAGGTCGTGCCGGGGCTTTCCCGCGGCGTTGACCATCACCACACCCGGCGCGGGCTCGCTCGCCTCGGACGCGATCCCCTCCGCCACCTTGACGCCCGCCTCGTAGGCCTCCACCTTGAGGTTGAGACCGTCGAGCGCCACCTTGTCCCCCGAGGCCGCCGCCACGAACTCCTGGAACAGCTTGGACTTGGCGTCCTCGCTTAACTGGGGCCGGTTGACGTCGAACGGGGGCAGGCTGCCGAGGCCCTTCACGAGCAGGAGCGCGATCGGCGTGAGCCGCTCGGCCGTCTGCTCGCTCCGGGCGCCGTCGAGCGTCGCCGCGTCGGTGTCCAGCCCCTCATACACGAGGCCGGACGCCTTCATCGCCGCAGTCAGGCCGTCCGGGTCGGGGTCGGCCACGATGACCGTCCCTTTTCCAGCGAACTCGCCGACCTGGATGAGGCCCGAGCAGGCCGGGTTGGCCTGGCGGTTGCTAATCAGGGCGTTCACCCCGACGAGCTCCCGCACGCGGTTTGCGGCGTTCGCGATCTCTTTCTCCCGCGGGTTGCGCGGGTTGAGGACGTCGTGGTGGTCGCGGACGATCACCACGATCCCCTTGGAGACCAGCGACTCCACAGTCGCTATAAGGTGGGCCGTCGCGGGGTTGTCGACGAAGACCACGCGGCGCGTTCCCTTCGGGATGGCGGCCAGGACGGCTTCACGGTCGGCGACCGTGAAGAACTTCGAGAACAGAACGGGGGTCGCGGCGATGAGGATCTTAAACATTTGGATTCTCCTTTGGCGGCCGGATTGGCTACCGACCTTGATTCACCGTGTACCAGCGACATGCTGGCAAATCGGCACGCTCCATATCACTTTTATTTTTTGTGATACAGACTGTGCCGTTTGCCAGACTTTTATATTTCGGACAATATTTTTTGAAAGAACATTTCTCTATATAATACACAGTGCCTTTTTCTCTACCCCCTGCCAAAGGCAGTTTATATAGAAAAGGCGCACTCGGTACTACAGACTCTCGTAAGTCCGTAGGACAATCGCGAAGGAGATGACCTCGAGTTTCCTCGAAAGCATCTAGCGACTTCCATTGACCTTTCCCCGACCAAGTCGGGAAACTATGCTGCGAATCTACTAAAAGTCGATCCAAAGCGTATGAGATGTGTACTCGCATTACCAAAGGCAGTCTCTCTCCTGCCAAACTTGGGCAATACGGGTAAAACACTATTGATGTAAAGAATGTTCTCGATAACTCGCTATGATGTCCGGTTGCGTCTCGATCCCGATTATTCGGGAGAGTCGCTTTCGGACCAAACTTGTTTCGAGAGGCGAGATGAATACTGATCGGAGCTGTATATATGTGTTTCTCCACTGGTATCGCGTCTCGACTCTTGAAACAACTCGACGTTGCTCGTTGTGAACAAAAACCCTCTCTTGGTGGAGAGAGGGTTTTTGTTCGTTACTTGGTCTCAAACTTTTAGTGCGACTAAATTATTAAATATTTCATCTGGTTTGTAATATTCAAGAACTGCTCTTGGGCGGTCGTTTAGTTCGCGTTGGACGCGTTTGAGTTCCCGTGTAGACACCTTATCGAATTCTGTACCTTTTGGAA
>Ga0210044_10009103_pt1 | contig 12175 bp, 9 predicted proteins | sample CryGey13umfilter_2_FD_183959 | JGI IMG/M metagenome (GOLD analysis project Ga0210044, IMG submission 183959) | Groundwater microbial communities from aquifer in Utah, USA - Crystal Geyser 4/9/14 3 um filter (SPAdes) (version 2) | ecosystem: Environmental > Aquatic > Deep subsurface > Groundwater... | reverse complement strand
GAAAGGTCACTCCCGCTTGGCGGGCCTGATTCCGTCTGACGCACCGCAGACGCGGTGTTTATCCTCTATATCCACGACCGAGGCCGTTCTGCCGCGCGGGTTCGCCGACCTCGCGGCGGGCCTGCGGACCGCTCTGCGCGCCGGCATCAAGCATCTCAGACGCCGCCCGACCGCGCGCCTCGCCCCGGACCGACCTTGGAACTTCCGCGCCACTCACCAACTCAACCGACTCGTCCCCCACATCAACATCCAATGCGCCGCGTGAACAACGCATTGTTCAACGGGCTGCTAGAGGCGATTTCAGCCCTATCATCAGCCGTATGGATGGATATCAACGCGGCACTACGGGCGTGATTCTGGCTTGCACGGGGCTTTGTGCGCTCTGTTTGGCTGGAATATCGTGTTCCTCGCAGCGGGAAGGTTTTTCGCCGCTGACGCCCGACGAACGGATATTGACCGCGTGTGATGCGGTTGCACGAAATGACCGAAGCAGAATACCGGATTTGATTGAGGGGCTTGAAAGTGATGATCCGGCGGTTCGACTGATGTCGGTTGAGGCGTTGCGTCGATTGACGAGAGAGCAAATCGGATATGATCCGTACGCACCGTCTTGGGAACGGCGCAAGGGCGTGGAGAATTGGATGAACGCATACGAGAGTGGAGCATTGACGACGAACCAGAACGCAGGAGCGGCGCAGTGAGTCTACCGGATCGAGAATCGGCGCATCTACGTATCGAACTCGTGAGTCAGGCGAGGTATCTGGCTGGCGTTCGGGCGTCGATGTGCGCGGTGGCGGAGCGTCTCGGATTTTGTCCGCAAGACGCAGCACAGATTGCACTTGCGGTTGATGAGGCGATTTGCAATATCATCAAGCACGGGTACGAGCGCCGCGAGGATGGTCGGATATGGATCAGTGTTTGGCCGATTGAAGAGGTTAAGGATGATCGATACGGGGTTCGGATTCTGCTGGAAGATGAAGGTCGGCAAACGGTTCCGAGCGAAATTAAGTCGAGACCGCTGAATGAGATTCGACCGGGGGGACTCGGCGTTCACATCATTCGTAAGGTGATGGATGTAGTTGAATATTCTCAACGGGCGGAGCGCGGGATGCAACTGTTGTTAGAGAAATACGGCGCCAGTCCGTGTGCGGGGCGGGACGGGGCGGCGGCGGAAGAGTGCGGATGTCAATCAAAGAAAGAAGAATCGGAAGAAACTCCGGAACAGGGGGCGTGAAACGAGATGGTCTCATCAGATTCGTCAGATAATCTTGAAGTGCGGGTTGAGATGGTGAACGGCGGCGCGGTCTTGAAGCCGCTGGGAGATATTGATTTGAGTCGATCGCCTGATCTTCGTTCGAAATTGGCGGAAGTTCAGCGGCCGAAGCCGGATATGCGTTTGATTGTAGATTTGGAGAATGTGCCGTACATGGACAGTTCGGGGGTCGCGACGCTGGTCGAGGCGATGCAAATTGCGCGGCGAAACGGGGGTCGAATCGTGTTGTGCAATCTGAACGATCGGGTACGTTCGATTATTGAGATTGCGCGGCTTGATAAGGTTTTTGAGATTGTCGGATCGGTGGAGCAGGCGCTGGAGGGCTGAGGGCGCGTGCACTGGGCGAAGCAAGCGATTGGTACGGGCAGGTTGTTCGCACCACCGTCGCGAGACGAGGACATTACATTGAGATTTAGTCACCTATTGCTTGAGGGTCAATGGTGTGGGCGAACCCGTGGCGGGTGACCGCCCGGCTCTGTTTTTCTTATTCCCAATTGTGCGGGTGTGACCGTCGGGATTCGTAAACCCACGATACTGGGAAAGAAGAAGGCGGATGTATACGGAAATGCTAATTTCGATATCAACGTCCCCAATGCGGTTCGAGGAAGAACGGTTCACATGCAGGCGGTCGAACCAGCGGATTGTCAGGTGAGCAACCTCGAATCACATCTGTTTCGGCGGTAAATTTCAGAACCACCACGCGCTACCGGGTTGTTGCTGGATGATGACGTTGGCGAGGTATTCAATTGCTTTTTCGAGTCCTTCGTTGGTGGACATGTAGGAGTCTTCGTGTTCGATGGAGAGGACGTGGTCGTAGTTGTAGCGACGTAGCATGGAGACGAATGGTTTCCAGAATTCGTCGCCGTGCCCATAGCCGCAGGTTCGGAAGACCCATGAGCGGTTGGCGAGTTCGCCGTAGGATCGGGTGTCGAGGGTGCCGTTGACGCGTGTCTGGTGTTGATCGATTTCGGTGTCCTTGGCGTGGACATAGAAGAGGAGTCCGGCTTCGCCGAGTACACGGGCGGCTTGGACGGGGTCGATTCCCTGCCAGAAGAAATGAGAAGGGTCGAGATTGGCGCCGAGGTTTGGTTTCTCTTTGTTGGATGATGCACCATCGGAGAGTTGCATGAGTGTGTAGGGGTTGTAGACGCTCATGCCGGGGTGGGCTTCCCAGGCGATTTTGACTTTGTGTTTGGCGGCGAGTTTGCTTTGCTCGGACCAGTAGGGGATGAGGACTTCGTCCCATTGGTACTTTTTGATGGCCTGAAAATCATCAGGCCAGGCGGTGGTTACCCAATTCGGAGTTTTATCGCGAGGACTACCGCCGGGGCAGCCGGAGAAGGTTACGACGATGTCGGTGCCGAGTTTGGGCGCGAGTTCGCAGGCATTGACGAAATATTTATGATCTCGTTTGGCGTTGGTCTTGTCAGGGTGGACGGGGTTGCCGTGTACGGCGAGGCCGGAGACGATCATGTTGCGGTCTTTGACTTTCGCCTTGATTTCGCGTTGGTGGTCTTGGCTTGCGTTGACTTTGATGGGATCGAAGAAGGGCATGCCGGGATACCCCCCCACCGGGAGTTCGATTGCTTCAAGACCGATTTCTGCGCAGTAATCGAGGGCGCGATCGAATTCCATACCGGTGAAGAGTGCGGACATGACGCCGAGTTTCATTGGAGTGCCTCCGAGCAATATGGAAGAAGAGTCATGATGCGGGGCGATTCGTTGATTATGATGAAAATTTCGATCATGGCGAATCTCCGCGGTGTGTCATCGTATGGCATGAACTGATACGCTGGGAATTGGGAAATCCAAGGGAATTGAAAGCAGGATTATCTTGCAAGAACCGAATCAGCCGAGAATCGGAGTTTGTTCGTGGTCGCTTCAGCCGAATTCGCCGAGCGAACTGGTGGGGAAGGTGAAGGCGACGGGGCTTGGGGCCGTTCAACTTGCGCTTGATCCGATACGACGTGGCGAGTGGTCCTTTGACGAGACGGCTTTACAATTGGCGGAGGCGGGGATTTGTGTGCTTTCGGGGATGATGGGGACGAAAGGGGAGGACTATTCAACACTTGCGACGATTCGAGAGACGGGTGGGGTGCGGATTGACGGGAATTGGGAGGAGAATCTGAGTGCGGCGAAAGCGAATGCGGAAATTGCGAAGAAAATGGGTATCGGGCTGGTGACTTTTCATGCGGGGTTCTTGCCACATGATGGGAATGACCCGGTACGAATGGTGATGCTGGAGCGATTGGGGATGATTTGTGGTGTGTTTGATGAGTTCGGGATCCGCGTGGGTTTTGAGACAGGGCAGGAAACGGCTGAGACGTTACTTGGTGTGCTCAAGGAATTGGGGCGGGCGACGAATGCGGGAGTGAATTTCGATCCGGCAAACATGATTCTTTACGGGATGGGAGATCCGGTTGAGGCGATGCGTGCGTTATCGAGTCATGTGGTTCAGGTTCATATCAAGGATGCTGTGCCAGCGAAGAGCGCGGGCGAATGGGGGACGGAGGTTGCGGCCGGGGATGGGGAGGTCGATTGGCGGGGATTCTTCAATGTGTTGCGGGAAAGTGGGATTGATTGTGATCTTGTCATTGAACGGGAGGCGGGAGGGGAGCGTATCGAGGACGTCAGGCGGGCGCGAGAACTGGTGGAGCGGATGTCGGCCGGTCGATGAATTCAGGAGGACGTGGAGGAGAAATCGGTTGCGTTTCCACCTGACCAAGGGTTGCAATCTGCTACGATCGGTGCGTTATGACCATATCCGCCCAGACGTTTACGAGTGTTGTGATTGCCTTTGCCGTGTTTGGCACGATTCAGGGCGCGGTTGCGTACTGCATTCTGCTTGAGCGCAAAATTAGTGCGTGGGTGCAGGATCGGATCGGGCCAAACCGGGTTGGGCCGATGGGATTGTTTCAACCACTTGCCGACGGGTTGAAGTTGTTTCTGAAGGAGGATTACACGCCGAGGAACGTTGATTTCTGGCTGTTTCTGCTGGCGCCGGCGTTTATTGTCATTCCTGCGTTTATTGGTTGGGCGATTGTGCCATGGGGCGGGGTCTGGGAGTGTGCGGGTTTTACATTCATGGGATTGACGGTTGAGGCGGGGCAAGCGTTCGTCGGGGTGGCGCCGGTGAATGTTGGTATTGTGTATGTGCTTGCAGTCGCTGGGCTGGGTGTTTACGGCGTGGTGCTCGGAGGATGGGCGTCGAACAACAAATATTCGTTCTTCGGCGGACTTCGGGCGACGGCTCAGATGATCAGTTATGAGATTCCGTTGGGAGTTGCGATTCTGATCATACTGCTGGTCGCGGGATCGCTGAGGCCGGACCGCATCATTGACTCACAGGTGAGCGGCATGTGGTTCATTGGGGCACAACCGATTGCCGCGATCATTTATTTCATTTCGATTCTGGCGGAATCGAATCGCGCGCCGTTTGATCTGGCGGAAGCGGAGCAGGAATTGGTGGGCGGGTATCACACGGAATATGCCGCGATGAAGTGGGCGCTTTTTTTCTTCGCGGAATATGCCCACATGATTACGAACTCGGCGATTTTCGTCGTGCTGTTCCTCGGAGGATGGCATTTGTTGCCGTTCATTCCGCAAGGAGTGGAGGGCGGGTTGATTGCGGTTGTTTTTAAGATGCTCATCTTCAGCGGAAAAATTGCTGGGTTGATTGTTTTGATGATGGTCATTCGATGGACATTGCCGAGATTTCGGTATGACCAGTTGATGAATCTGGCGTGGCGGCAATTGATTCCGCTTTGCGGAGTCTTGCTCGTGGGGACGGCGCTTCTCGTTTATCTCGGGCACACGGAGTGGTACTGGATGCTGGGAATGAACGTCGTGATCGGCGGACTGATATTCATACTGCAGCCGATGCTTCCAAAGGTAACGATGCCGAATTATCGGGCGAAGTTGGCGGGTTCGCGTTTCAGCGGGTTGGATGGCGATGAGGAAACGGTTGCTGCCGCGGGTGGGGCGGTGCTGAGAAAATAATAGAGTCCATCAGAGCAGACAAGACATCGTTGCGGTTGTGCCGAAACGCCGCATCGATGGACAACCTCCATCGGTCGTTGTTCGTGCCAACCTGTGCCAATCTGAAATCAAATTCGAGATCAATCTTCCATTCAATAACCAACGGCGAGAGAAAGGCCCAGCGGTGCGCCGGGGTCTTTCTTGGGCGGGTATTGGCGATAATCACGATCAGGCGTGCATGGTCCTGATGGATCCGGTCATGACTCCGCCATTTTTCGGAGGATGGAGTGGAGGATTCCGCCGTTGCGGTAGTATTCGATCTCCACGGGGGTGTCGATTCGGCAGGTGGTGTTGAAGCTTATTCTCGATCCGTCTGATTTGGTTGCGGTTACGTTCACATCCTGACGCGGTTCGAGGTTGTCGTTGATTTCGATGTCGAAGGTTTCGGTGCCGTCGAGATTGAGAGAGTCCGCGTTCTCACCTTCGGTATATTCGAGGGGGAGGACGCCCATCCCGACGAGGTTGGAGCGGTGGATGCGTTCGTAGGATTGCGCGATGACGGCTCTGACGCCGAGTAGAAACGTTCCCTTGGCCGCCCAATCGCGTGATGACCCCATGCCGTAGTCTTTTCCGGCGAGTACGACGAGCGGGATGTTTGGTTTTTTGTAATTGCAACTGGCGTCGTAAATGGTGCTGGGGTTTCCATCTTTTGGTTGGAGTGTTTCGTATCTGGTGAAGTCGGTGGTCCATCCGCCTTCGGTGCCGGGCGCGAGTTGGTTGCGGACACGGATGTTGGCGAAGGTTCCACGGGTCATGACGCGGTCGTTCCCGCGACGTGAGCCGAAGGAGTTGAACATGGAAACGGGTACGCCGTGTTCGATGAGATATTGTCCTGCCGGTCCGTCGGCGGGAATCGCTCCGGCGGGAGAGATGTGATCGGTGGTTACGGAATCAGCCACTTTGACGAGGCATCGCGCGGAGTGAATCGGCGCGATCGGCTGAGGATCGATGGGCATGTCAATGAAGAAGGGTGGCTCCTGAACATAAGTTGAATTCTCATCCCACTGATAGATCGAGCCGGTACCAGCGTCAACCTGTTGCCACTCTTCTGAACCTTGGAAAACATTTGCGTATTGCGATCGGAATTGATCGTTTGTAACGCATCGGCTTATCGTTTCGTTGATTTCTTCCTGCGTGGGCCAGATGTCTTTGAGGTAGACAGGGTTCCCATCGGGATCAGTTCCGAGCGGATCGTTGTTCATGTCGAAATTCAGGTTACCGGCAATGGCGTAGGCGACGACGAGAGGCGGGGAGGCAAGGAAATTCGCGCGGATGTCGGGTCCGATGCGGCCTTCGAAATTGCGGTTGCCGGAGAGGACGGAGCAGGCGACGATGTCGTTTTCGTTAATTGCTTTTGAGATTGGCTCGGGGAGCGGGCCGGAGTTTCCAATGCAGGTGGTGCAACCGTAGCCGACGGTATAGAAGCCAAGGGCTTCGAGGTCACCGGAGAGGTTGGCTTTGTCGAGGTATTCGGTAACGACTTTCGATCCGGGTGCGAGTGAGGTTTTGACCCAGGGTTTGCGGGTGAGGCCTTTTTCGCGGGCCTTTTTGGCGAGTAATCCTGCGCCGATCATGACGGAGGGGTTGCTGGTGTTCGTGCAACTGGTGATGGCCGCGATGCAGACGTCGCCATGGTTGAGGCGGAAGGTTTCGCCGTCGTAATCCACGGTGGCACCGCAGCAACCTTCGTGGCAGCAATCTTCGTCTCTTTCGGGAGGGAGCACTTTCCCGAAATTTTCAGTGAGAATGGATTGCCATTTTGATTTTGATTCGGCGATGGTGATTCGGTCTTGCGGGCGTTTGGGGCCCGCGATCGCCGGCTCGATTGAGGCGAGGTCGAGTTCGACGACGGCCGAGTAGGTGATGTTGTGCGAATCATCGCGCCAAAGGCCTTGTGCTTTGCAGTATTTTTCCACCGTATCAATGAGGGCGTCATCGCGGCCGGTCAGTTCGAGGTAATTGATCGTCTGCTCGTCGATGGGGAAGAATCCCGTGGTGGCGCCGTATTCGGGCGCCATGTTGGCGAGAGTTGCGCGGTCGGCGAGACGGAGATTATCGAGCGCCGGGCCGAAGAATTCGACGAATTTCCCGACGACGCCGTGCTCGCGTAGGACTTGGGTAACGCGGAGGACGAGGTCGGTTGCGGTGGTTCCTGCCGGGAGATTTCCGGTGAGTTTCATGCCGACGACTTCGGGGACGAGCATGTAGATGGGTTGCCCAAGTACGACGGCTTCGGCTTCGATTCCGCCGACGCCCCATCCGAGCACGCCGAGGCCGTTGATCATGGTCGTATGGGAGTCGGTGCCGACGAGTGAATCGGGGAAGAGGACGCCGTCGCGTTCCCAGACGCATTTAGCGAGGTATTCGAGATTGACCTGATGAACGATTCCGGTTGCGGGGGGAACGACTCGGAAATTCTTGAATGATTGTTGCGCCCACTTGAGAAGTGTGTAGCGTTCGTGATTGCGTTCGAATTCCTTTTTGCTATTGATGGTGATCGCCATGCCGGAGTTGAACGCATCGACCTGAACGGAGTGGTCGATGACCAGATCGCAGGGGACGAGGGGATTGACTTTGTCGGGATCTCCAGCGATGCGCTTCATGGCGCTTCGCAGAGCAGCGAAATCAACGACGGCGGGTACGCCGGTGAAATCCTGCAGGACGACGCGACCTGGCATGAAGGGGATCTGGACTTCGCCGACCTTCTTGGATTGGTAGTCGGCGAGTGTTTTGACATCGTCTTCGGTAACGATATAGCCGTCGAGATTGCGGAGGCAGGCCTCGAGAAGAATTCGAATGGAGTACGGGATGCAGTTGATGTTATCGTAACCCTGTTCGATCAGTGCGGGGAGGGAGTAGTAAGCGAAATCGCCTTGCGCGGTCGAGATTGATTTGCGTGCGTTGAAGGCGTCGATGAGTGTGGGGGTTTGGGTCGGCATGTCGAAATCCTCGGATTTGGTCTGCGTTGCTGTTTTCTTTCTCATCGGGTGTCCGGCATAAGTCCTGAAATCCCGTTCAGAAGAGTATCTGCGTTATATATCCATAGGTAAAATAAGAAATATTGATATTTTCGATAGGCTTAACCTATGGATAATAGTTTTGCGCTGCGGTCAAACGGCGTTCTCCTGACGAGCGGTGAGGGTGGCGAATTCCGCTTCGGCCTCGGCGAGTTGGGCGCGCGTTTCTTCGACGAGGTGAGGGGGTGCCTTCCTGACGTAATTCTCGTTGGCGAGGCGCCCCTTGAGGCTGGCGATCTGACGCTTTAATTCGGATTTCCGTTTGGAAAGACGTTCACGCTCGGTATCGACATCGACGGTGTCGGAGAGGTCGGAAAGTGCGTGTTCGAGGCCGAAGATCGTAACGGCGACGGCGGTTTCGGGCGGTGCATCACGGGTCACGGTTCCGAGACCAGCGAGTATATCGACGACGCCTTCTGCGTTTTCGATCTCGGCAGCGGTTTGATCGTCGGCGATGTGGAAAGTGATGCGGCGACGATCGGGGACGTTGTGAAGCGAGCGAACTTCGCGAATGGCGGAGACGAGGGATCGGATTCGCTCGAAATTTTCTTCGCAACCGGGGTCGACCAGAGAATTATCATTGATGACCGGCCAGGGCGAGGTAGTCGCAAGGTCGGACGCCGGGAGCGCGATTGCGGGATGGGGTTGCACGGGGATCGCTTCGATGGAATTGTGCAGGGACTCGGTGATGAACGGCATGATCGGGTGGGCGATGCGGTGGATCGCCGCGAGGACCGCACGGAGAATGGATTGCTGGGTGGGATCGTCTCGGACGGTTCCCTTGATTCCTTCGAGGTACCAATCGCAGAAATCGCGCCAGATGAGATCATAGATTGACTGGGCGTAGATGTTGAACTGGTACTCTTTGAGAGCGTTTTCGCATTCACTGAGGGTGCGGGCGAGGCGAGAGAGTATCCATCGATCAATGAGGCGGGTTGGATCGGCTGGTTTTTTTTCGGAGCCTGGTGAATCGCCTGCAGTTTTCGGTCGGAGATTATTGAGTGCGAAGCGCGTGGCGTTCCAGAGTTTGTTGCAGAGGCGGCGACCTGATTCGAATTTGGAGCTGGTGTTTGCGCCGATTGTTTCATCAAACTCGACGGGCATGCGCACGTCTTGCGTTTGGGTGGTCATTTGCGCGAGGGTGAAGCGCATGGCGTCGGTGCCTTTGGATTTAATGATGTCGCGCGGATCGACCCCGTTCCCGAGCGATTTCGACATCTTCCGCCCTTCGCCGTCCTGGATCATCGCATGGATGAACACATCGCGGAACGGCAGGCGATTACGAAAATACGTGTTGAACATCACCATGCGCGAGACCCAGAGCGTGATGATCTCGCGTGCCGTGCACAGCACGTTTGTCGGGTTGAAGGTATTCAGCAGCGCCTCGCCTTCGGGAAAGTCCTCCGGAAACGCCCCCGGCTCCGGCCACCCCATCGTCGACATCGGCCAGAGCGCCGAGGAGAACCAGGTGTCGAGAACATCGGGGTCGCGTTGAAAGCCCAATGTCTCAAGCTCTGCTATCAATTCTGGAATGTCCTTGCGCAAGCAACACGCCATGTTCGAACTTGCGAACAAGTCCTGTTCCATGACTTCATAATCTTCTCTTCGGAGTACTCGGACGCAAAGATCTTCACCGTACTTTTCTTTGAGTTCCTTCAGACGTGAATCAATCACCTCAGGATCAGGCCCCAAGTTTGTTGGGCCGCCTTCAAGACCCCACACCGGTATGCGATGCCCCCACCAGAGTTGTCGTGAGATGCACCAGTCGCGCAGGTTTTCATGCCAGGTTTGAAAAGTCTTTGTGTATCGTTCGGGGTAGAAGCGGAGTCGGCCATGCCAGGGTTCTTTTTTTGGGCGCACCTTGTCCGGTGATTCCTGAGCGCATTCCTTTCGATCTTCTTCAAGTCCATACTTGCATGCGTCGGCGATCGTTTCCATCTGGTCGGGAGCCAAGGCATCAAGAGCCGCACCGCGCAGGCGATCGTCCGTTACGCGCACATACCACTGGTCGCTGAGGTAGGGTTCGATGGCGACATGCGAGCGATAGGAGTGGCCGACCGCGTGGCGGTATGGTTTTACATCGGCGAGGAGATTGTTCTTGCGAAACCAATCGACGATGGCTTGGCGTGCTTCGTAGCGATCCATCCCGAGGAGGTTTTCGAGGATTTCATCGCCTTTGATTTCGGGTTCGATTTCACTCCATCCGAACTCGCGGCTGATGGTTGCATCGGGTGCGAAAACATTGATCACGTCAAGATCGTGGCGTTTGCCGATTTCCCAATCGTTGGGATCATGGGCGGGGGTCACTTTGAGGAATCCGGAAGCAAACTGCGCTTTAGCGTCGGGACTATTGGGATCGGGAAGGACGACGTAGTCGTCAGCGATGATTTCAATCATTCGATTGACAATGGGAAGGCGAACGCGCTTGCCGACGAAGGCTTTTCGTTTTTGGTCACAAGGATTCACGGCGACGGCGGTATCGCCGAGCATGGTTTCGGGTCTCGTGGTTGCGACGGTCGCATGTTCACCTGTCTCGTTCCCATGTTCATCAACGATGGGGTACTTCATGTACCAGAAGTAGCCGTCGATCTCTTCATTTTCGACTTCATCATCGGCCAGGGCGGTTTGTGTTGCGGGGTCCCAGTTGACGAGACGTTTACCGCGATAGATGAGGCCGTCGTTGAAGAGTTGGAAGAATGCCTCGCGCACGGCTCGGGCACAGACTTCGTCCATGGTGAAGCGCTGTCGATCCCAATCGCATGAGCACCCCATGAGTTTGAGTTGGTCGGTGATATCGGCTTCGTATTCGTCCTTCCATGCCTGGACTTTTTCGATGAATTGCGTTCGGCCGTCTTTTCCTTCCCGTTCAAGGTTCTTGTAATCCTTGAGGGCGAGTTTGCCTTCGCTTTGCAGGCGCATGTCGACGACGGTCTGGGTGGCGATGCCGGCGTGATCGGTGCCCGGCATCCAGAGGGTCTTAGCTCCGTTCATACGGTGATATCGAATGAGGATGTCCTGCAGGGTGTTATTCAGCGCGTGGCCGAGGTGGAGGGCGGCGGTCACGTTGGGGGGCGGTATGACGATGCAGTACGGTTTGCCGTCGGCGTTCGGGTCGACGTGAAAGGGGTCGGTTTGAAGCCAACGCTCGCGGATTTTTGGTTCTTCGACTGAAGGATCGTACGATTTGGGGAGTTCGGTGGGATTCATGGCGCGGCGATTGTAGCCGGGGAAGCGTGAAATGCCGATGAGTAAAGCACGATGAAGAAATACCGGAAACACGATCGAAGCGGACCAACGAGGCTCGTCGCGATGTTGGCCGTACTTTGTGCCGGGGTCGTGGGGATCGGTTTCATTATCGCATGGAAGTCGGGATGGTTCGGAGGAACGAACACGACGGGGCCGGCGGCGGCGAACGGCGCGAATGCGAATTCAGCATCCGGGGCGAAGGATGCCGAAGCGACGACGGTGAGCCATCAGAAGATTGATGAATCGCTTGAGGCGGCAGCGTCGTATGTGAGTGCGGATCGGCTGGGTGAAGCGGAGAAGATTCTCGAAGAGTTGATCAAGGTGGCCCCGAAGAACCCGGCGGTGCTTCGCCAGTTGTATGAATTGCGTTTATTTCAAGGTCGGTATGAAGATGCTTATGCGACGATTCGATCGCTTCTGGATATCGACAGTGATGATCCCGAACAGTATTTCAATGCTGGAACGATTGCGTTCAAGATCGGAAAACTGACGCAGGCGGAGGTGCATTATCAACAAGCGGCGACGATGGATGTTACGAATCCGAAGTATCCGCTTTATCTGGCGCAGACGCAGGTGAAGTTGCACGAATATTCTGAAGCGA
>Ga0210044_10009102_pt1 | contig 12176 bp, 9 predicted proteins | sample CryGey13umfilter_2_FD_183959 | JGI IMG/M metagenome (GOLD analysis project Ga0210044, IMG submission 183959) | Groundwater microbial communities from aquifer in Utah, USA - Crystal Geyser 4/9/14 3 um filter (SPAdes) (version 2) | ecosystem: Environmental > Aquatic > Deep subsurface > Groundwater... | reverse complement strand
ATTAAGCTTGATAATGATTGAAACCTCAGAAAAAAAATTAAACAAAGAACAACTTGAGGCCATTGAGTTTGGTGAAGGCCCGCTTTTAATTATTGCCGGAGCTGGAACCGGTAAAACCACGGTTGTCACCGAAAGAATTAAATATTTAGTTTCTTCTGGCAAAGCCAAACCAGCACAAATTTTAGCCCTCACTTTTACCGATAAAGCCGCCAGAGAAATGGAGGAAAGAGTTGATATCGCCATGCCTTACGGTTATACCGACATGTGGATTTCCACCTTTCATTCCTTTTGTGACCGAGTTTTACGTCAAGAAGCGATTCACATCGGTTTGAGTCCCAACTACAAATTAATGACCGAAGCTGAAACCATTCAATTTTTAATTAAAAACCTTTTTAAATTTGATTTAAATTATTTCCGTCCCCTAGGCAATCCGACTAAATTTATCAACGGCATGCTGCAACACTTCAGTCGTTTAAAAGATGAAGATATTGATAGCGAAGCTTATTTAAAATATGCGCAAAAGATAAAAATTGACAAGAAATTAAATGTCGAAGAAAAGGAAAAAACTTTAGAATTAGCCAAAACTTATCAAATTTACGAGGAATTGAAAACCAAGGAAAGTTTGATGGACTTTGGCGATTTGATTACCAATGCCCTGAGGCTTTTCCGTACCCGTAAAAATATTCTCAGCCAATATCAACAACAATTTAAATATCTTTTAGTTGATGAATTCCAGGATACTAATTACGCTCAAAATCAGCTAGCTATACTTTTAGCAGGCAAAAGGGCAAACTTAACTGTCACAGGAGACGATGACCAGAGCGTCTACAGATTTAGGGGAGCAGCGGTTTCAAACATTATCCAATTCCGAAAAACTTTTCCCAAAGCGAAAATTATCGTTTTAACCCAGAATTATCGTTCCAGTCAACTTATCTTGGACCACGCCTATCAATTGATTCAAAACAATAATCCTGACCGCTTAGAGGTCAAAGAAAAAATCGATAAACACTTACGGGCGGTTCGACAAACCGAACAGATGTCGATTGAATTAATCCATGCTGATCGGGTTGAAAACGAAGCCGAGGTCGTGGCCAACAGAATTAAGGACCTCAAAGCAAAAATTAAAAATTTGGAATATAAAGACATTGCCATTCTTGTTCGGGCTAACAACCATGCTGAGCCTTTTATTCGGGCCTTAGCCCGGCTGAGCATTCCCTATCAATTTTTAGGCCCCGGACAGCTTTTCCGTCAAGCCGAAGTTAAAGATTTAATCGCCTATTTGAAACTTTTATATAATTTTGAAGATACTGTTGCTTTGTACCGGCTTCTATCAATGGATTTTTTTGATATCAATGCCCGCGATTTGGCGGCCATTAACAACTTTGCCCGGAGAAATAATCTTTCTTTGTTTGAAGCCTGTGAACAGGTGGAAAAGGTTTTTATTACCCCTAAAACCCGTGAACAAATTAATAATTTTGTGCAGATGGTTAATCGTCATTTAAAACTTTTATCTAAAGAAACCGCCGGTCAAATTCTTTATTACTTTTTGCAGGATACTGGTTTGTTAAAGAAACTGGCGGAAAATAAAACCCTGGCTGAGGAAAAAGCCGCCCAAAATATCGCCAAGTTCTTCGATCGGCTGCGGACTTATGAGGTTGATCATGAAGACGCTTCAGTTCAAGCGGTGGTTGATTGGCTAAATCTTTCCATGACCTTAGGCGAATCGCCTTTGGCTAATAATTTTGACTGGTTTGAAGAAAACAGGGTTAATCTCTTAACCGTTCATTCAGCCAAGGGTTTGGAATTTCCGATTGTCTTTTTGGTTAATCTGGTGGCCGCTCGCTTTCCCACCCGCGAAAGAAAAGAACAAATCCCCATTCCCGAAGCCTTGATTAAAGAAATTCTACCCAGTGGGGATTACCATGAACAAGAAGAAAGACGGCTTTTTTATGTTGGTTTAACCAGAGCCAGAGACAGGTTGTTTTTAACCGTGGCTGATTACTACGGTGAAGGCAAAAGAGAAAAGAAAATTTCCCCTTTTGTTTTTGAAACTCTCGGCAAAGAAAAAATCGACGGTTTCCAAACCTTGCTTAAGTCGGAGAATCAACTTTCAATTTTTGATTTTAAACCGGTAGCGGAAGAAAAAGAGATGGCTAGACAAAATCCGCCGATTAATTATCTTTCTTATTCGCAAATTGAAACCTTTAATAATTGTCCTTTGCAGTATCGCTATCGCTACCTTCAAAGGATTCCTGTACCGTCTTCAGCCGCGCAAACTTTTGGTGACACTCTTCACCGCACCCTAAGGGATTTTTACCAAGGGATTAAACAGAACAAAAAATTGAAAGAAAAAGACCTTTTGGAGATTTTGGACAACAACTGGTCTTCCTTAGGTTATGCTAGTAAGGCTCATGAAGAGAAAATGAAAGTCCAAGCCAAAAGAATGTTAACAGCCTTTTATCAAAAGTTTGACCATCAACTGGTACCCAAAGATCTAGAACAGCCTTTTATCATTAAAGTCAGCCCTGATTTAAAAGTTGGCGGCAAAATAGACAGGGTTGACGAACTGAAAGACGGTAAACTAGAAATTATTGATTACAAAACCGGCAAAACCTGGGAGCAAAAAGAATTAGACAGTTCTCTGCAGATGACAGTTTACGCTTTAGCTGCCAGCGACAAAGGCATTTACGACAAAAAGCCAGAAGATTTAATTTTAACTTTTTACTTTCTTGATTCAGGCCAAAAGAAATCAACCCAAAGAACAAAAGAACAATTAGAAGAAGCTAAAAAAGAAATTCAAAACAAAGCCAAAGAAATCCAGCAAAGCCTTTTTGAACCAAAACCCGGCAATCTCTGTGACTTCTGTGAATACAAACTTATTTGTGAAGCTTGGAGTTAAAGCACAAAATGAAGGTAAATATTGTTTGCTATTGACAATTTTTGTTATGTTTGGTATAAAATAGTTATGTTTAATCAAAAAATATACACTCCAGAGCAAGTAGCGGAGATACTCCAGCTTTCTAAAAATACGGTTTATCAGCTTATAAACCGAGGAGAAATTGTGGCTAAAAAAATTGGCAAGGTTTATCGGATACCGGCTGTTTCCTTGTTTTTTACTCTTACCGGGCTTGATTATGATTTATATCAAGCTGAACAAAAGGACTTGAAAGAAATACCTCGAATTCAACGGGAAATTTCCAAGGTAAGACTTAGTTTATGAAGAGAAAAATTACGGCTTTTGTGGATTCCGATGTCGTCATTTCTTCTTTGATTTCCAAATTGGGTGCCGCTTATTTTCTTATTAACGAAACCAGTCTTAAATTTTTCATCTCTAATATTTCTTTAAAAGAACTTAAAGTTGTTGTGAAAAAACTAGGATTGAAGAATGAAGCTTTGGAAAGATTAGTTAAGAAACAATTTTATATAACGTCATTAAAAACAGACCTGAAAAAGATAGAAGAAAAATATAAAGATTACGTTATGGACATAAACGATTCCCACATTATTGCCGGGGTGGTCAAATCAAAAGTAAAATTTCTCATTACCTACAACCTAAGACACTTTAATGTCGATAAAATCAAAAGAGATTTTGATATTTTAATAATGACCCCCGCCAGATTTCTTCAGTATTTAAGAAGTTTGTAGATGAAAACTCATTAATTAATAGACATTTTCGTAATGAGTTAGGCGGAGTAATTGATTGTTATTATCAAAAACTATGGCAACGACATCAATGCGGCTGGGGAGAGTTTCCCCTTTAGTGTAAATAACGGCCATATGGCGGATTTTCTCCAATTTTTTCTTGCCGACCATTTCTTCGGGGAGTCCAAAATCTACTCCGGTTTTGGCTTTAACCTCAACAAAGACTAAAATATCTTTATCTTTGGCAATGATATCGATTTCGCCAAAACGATTGGCAAAGTTGCGCTCCAGAACGACATAACCCTTTTCTTTTAAGGCGGCGACCGCCAAATCTTCAGCCAAAAATCCGGTTTTGCGGTTAAAAAACTTTTTCATTTTTTTAAATGGTTTGTTTGTATTGTAAGGCTTCAGCCATATGAAAAGGCATAATTTTTTTATGGCCTTCTAAGTCAGCGATAGTTCTGGCGACTTTTATCAAGCGGAAATAGGAACGAGCCGAGAAATCATATTTTTCCACGGCCATTTTTAATAAATTTTCTGCCTCGGGGGTTAGGAAACACAATTTTTTTACTTCTTTATTACGCATTTGTGAGTTGGTGTATATTGATAAGTTTGTAAAGCGTTTACTTTGAATAGCACGGGCTTTAATCACTTGAGTTTTAGCTTGTTTAGAGGTAATTTTGTGAGTTATTTTGGGATTTGTTAAAGCCAGTTTTTCGACTTCTACCGCGGCGACTGAAACCCACAAGTCGATACGGTCAAGAATGGGACCGGAAATCCGCCGACGATATCTGGCGATTTCTTTTGGGGTGCACTTACATTCTTTTCTTGGATGTCCTAGCCAGCCACAAGGGCAGGGATTAGTGGCGGCAATTAAGGAAAAGCTAGCCGGATAACGAATGTGACCGGAGACGCGAACGACTTCCACTTGTCCATCTTCCATTGGCTGACGTAGGCTTTCTAAAATATGGCGGGGGAATTCCGGCATTTCGTCCAAAAACAAAACACCCAAATGAGCTAGGCTGACTTCACCTGGCAGGGGGTGGCTGCCGCCGCCAATCATACCAGCCGCTGAAACTCCGTGATGAGGAGCTCTAAAAGGTCGTTGTCTAATAATCGTTTCTCCGGGGCGAATAAGCCCGGCTACTGAATAAATACGAGTAACTTCCAAAGCCTCGAGTGAAGAAAGTGGCGGAAGGATTCCGGGCAAGGCTCGGGCTAGCATTGTTTTTCCTGTTCCCGGTGTTCCCCACATCAATAAATTGTGGCCACCGGCCGCAGCGATAATCAAAGCTCTTTTGGCTTGTTCCTGACCGGCAATTTCACTCAAATCAAAATCCGGCACTAAAGAATCAATGTCTTCTTTAATTTCAACTTGATTTAAAGGAGTAATAATTTCTTTTTCTTTTAGATGGTTGACTAATTCAGCTAAATTTTTAACCGGCATTATTTTTATCCCCGAGACAACCGTAGCCTCATTAGCCGAAGGGTAAGGAACAAAGATGGTTGAGTGGGGCTTTTTTTGGGCAAACAAACCCAGAAGAAGGATACCGCGGGTAGGACGCAATGTGCCGTCCAGAGACAATTCCCCATAAAAGAACATTTGTTTTAAATCAGAACTGGAAGTTAATAATTGTCCGCTGGCCGCCAGAACTCCAATGGCCATTGGTAAATCATAGGCGGAGCTGTCTTTGGGTAAATCAGCCGGAGCAAGATTGACAGTAATTTTTCGAGGCGGGAAGATAAAACCCGAGTTAATCAGGGCTGTTTTTACCCGTTCTCTGGCTTCCTCAATTGCCTTGCTGGGTAAACCGACAATAGTAAATCCCGGAAAGCCAATCGAGGCGACATCGACCTCAACATCAACAGAGACAGTTTCCAGTCCAATATTGGCAATTGAACAAATTTTAACTAACATTTTTTAAATAATATTTTCCTTCTTTTTCAGTTAATTGACCTTCAAGAGTAAGCAGGGAAAGTTGAGCGCCAACTTGAGAAACCGGCTGGCCAAGTTTACGGGCAATTTCATTGGCAGTTAAAACATCATTTTCTAAAAGATTAATCAGCGGATCGGTTTTCTTAATTAACCTAGTTTGAAATGAAGAAAAATCGCCTAAATACATTTTGGCTTTACCAAAAGCGATAAGATTGTTTGTCCCAACTGACAAGCGGCTGGTAATTGGGCCTGGAACCGACCAAATTTCCCGTTTTAATTTAGCGGCAATTCTAGTAGTAATTAAAGAGCCGCTTTTTTCTGCGGCTTCAATAACGATAATTTTTTTAGAAAGAGCGGCGACGAGACGATTACGAGCTGGAAAGGTCCAACAAGATGGTTGTTGATTTTCCCACTCAGAAAGTAATAATCCCTCGGCCTTAATAACTTTTTGAGCCAGTTTTAAATCAAAACCTTCAAGTTTAAGGTTGATGCCCCAACCTAAAATGGCAATTGTTTTACCGCCGCTTTCAAGACAAACTTGGTGAGCGTATTGATCAACCCCATACATAAATCCGGAAATAATTGTTTGCCCTTGAGAAACTAACTGAGGAATGATTTTTTCAATAACTCTTCGTCCGTATTCCGTCATACGGCGTGAACCAACCACCGCCACGCAATTTTTAAAAATTTCCTTTTGCCATTTGCCGACAAAATATAATTCCTTTGGAGGTGTGGTTAAGTCTGAAAGTCCGGAAAGCTCCGGACGTTTTTGCCAGCCGGTTATTTTTTGATACTTCATATGATTGATATGAAATCCGGCTCGCCTACTTTTAGGGTATCATATCTAGCTTAGAATTAAAAATTGGAGGGTTTAGAGTGTAGAAAAACCCAGCGAAGTTTATTAACTAGATTAAAAAGTTTATAAAGAGGTGGGTTAATGACTAAATCATAAGTGCCGATGAACTTCACCAATTCCCCACCAAAACCTTCTTTGAATTGATGAAAGCCATACCAAGGGTCCCGTGGACTTGGATGGGGGCCGGGGCTACCCCACATATCAAAAAGTTGGCAGTCCATTTTTTCACCAAACTTAATGACCTCCCAAAAAAGAGCATAGGTGGACATCACCTCTCGATGCTCTCTGGTTGAGGCCCCATAGGGATAATAAAGAACTTTGTTAAAGACAAAGAAAATATAGGTGGCTAAAACTTGGTTTTGATATTTAGCCAAAAAAAGATGAGCGATACCTGATTTGCTCATCACTGCCCACATTTGACGATGATATTCAGCGCTATGGGCGTAAAATTTCTGCCTTCTGGTTGTTTCCGCGGTTAAACGCAAATACTCTTCAAAAGCTTCAGGCGAATTGTCTTCCACAATCTCTACGCCGTGTTTCTGGGCGACGCGAATGTTATAACGGGTTTTCGGTTTCATATTAGCCAAAAGCTGTTCCTCAGATTGACGCAAGTCCAGCTGAAAGCTATAAGGGGTAAAAAGTGATTTGCCCTGACGGCAGCCATTGTCTAAAAGAAATTTTTGAATATCCGGATTTTCCCGAATATTAGGTTCTATTTTAATAAAAACAGCTTTTTCTTCTTCGCCTAATTTTTGCAAAGCCTGAAGCATAATCTTGTCAGGCAAAGGACCTTTAGGGAAGTAAAGTACGTTGTCATTGATTTTAGGTAAAGGATGAACCGTTAATTGGTAGGCGGCTTTGATTTTCTTACCCTCAAAAGCCCCTAGCCTGATGACTTTTAAACCGGTTTGCTGACGGAATTCTCCCCATTCCCAGGATTGAAGCGGATGAGAAGCAACTTGATTAAAACTTGTTTTTTCTTCCGGTAGAACTTCCCGAACAATCATACTAAATTTGATTTTATCACATCAAGCAGTTCCGGCGAGATGTCATTTAAGAAACGGGAAGCCTGATTGGCTGATTTTTCCCCGAAATAAAAACGGCGATGGGCATAAGAAAGATAAAGTTTTTCTTTGGCTCTGGTCATGGCTACATAACAGAGCCTTCTTTCTTCTTCAACCTCGTCTTTTTCCATAATGGCTCGGGCATGAGGGAAAAGTCCTTCTTCCAGGCCAACGATAAAAACAACAGGGAATTCAGTCCCTTTAGCGGCGTGAACGGTCATCAGGGTGATGGCGCTTTTGGGCTGGTTGGTTTCTATTTCAAAAGCTTCAGCTGGCAAGTATTCCTGCTGAATTAAAGCGACGTTTTCCAGAAACTGATTTAAATCAGGGAAATTGGTGGCCACTGAACGCAATTCTTTAACGTTTTCTATCCGGGCTAAATCTTGAGGATCATTTTCATCAAAGGCTTTCAGATAATCAGTGCTTACCAGAATTTGATCAAGATATTCCAGGCTGGTTAAGTTTTTGGGTTTTTTCTTTAACCAAGAGAAAAACTTTTTGGCTTTTCTTTTACCGATTTTTTCAATTCTTTTGTGGGCCATCTGGTCTTGGCTATTAGCGGTTAGACGAAGATAAGCGAGACAGTCTTTAATTTCCTTTCTTTCGTAAAAGCGCACCCCGCCAACTAGAAGATAAGGCAAGCCAGAGTGAAGGAGAGTTTCTTCAATGATTCTTGACTGGGCGTTAGTCCGGTAAAGAACGACAAAATTATTCAGAGAAGAATTGGGTATTGATAAGAGATGAGTTTTGATGATATTCACCACAAATTGGGCCTCTTCCTCTTCATTGGTGGCTTCATAGAGGCTAATTTTTTCACCGCCTTTTTTGGTTGTCCAGAGATTTAAAATAGGATGGGAGCTGTTTTTTTGGATAACCTGATTGGCGGCTTGAAGAATGTTTTCGGTAGAACGATAATTTTGTTCCAGATTGATAATTTTTAGCTGGGGAAAATCTTCTTTGAGATTAACCAGATTGCGATAGTCAGCCCCTCTAAAACTGTAAATCGCTTGCGAAGCATCGCCGACAACCGTTAAATTCTGCTCTTTTTTGGCTAGGAGTTTGGTTAAAAGATATTGGGTATGATTGGTATCCTGATATTCGTCAATTAAGAACCAATGATATTGATTTTGGTATTTTTGCAAGACGCTCTTTTCTTTTTGAAAAAGTCGCACCGTTTCCAACAATAAATCATCAAAATCCAAAGCCATCGATTCTTTTAGAAACTGCTGGTATTTGAGATAAATTCTGGCCGTTGTTTCCTGAAATGTGCCCCGGGCGTATTGCGGATATTCCAAAGCCGTAATCATTTCGTTTTTGGCTTGGGAGATGAGATTTAAAACAACCGCTGGTTTGTAGGTTTTTGGCGAGAGATCGAGATTATCCAGAACTTTTTTTATCATTCCCTGTTGGTCAGATTCATCATAAATGGCGTAGTTGTGGGGAATATTTAAAAAGTGACCGTCAAGCCGAAGAACCTTAGCACAAAAGGAATGAAAAGTCCCGGCCCAGGGGATTTTATTCCTTTCATCCTCTAAGATTTTTTTCAACCTTGTTTTCATTTCCCCAGCCGCTTTGTTGGTAAAGGTTAAAAGCAAAATGTTTTCCGGCGGAACTTTCTTTTGGCTGATTAACCAGGCGGCGCGGTAAACCAGAGTCCGGGTTTTCCCGGAGCCTGGTCCAGCCAAAATCAAAAGCGGCCCCTCCTTAAAACTAACTGCTTCTTGCTGAGGCTGATTAAGATGAGATAGAATAGGATTGTTGCCAAGACCCATCATTAAATTCTAACATGACTTTGCCTTGGAAAAAATCGATTTTTGTTTTTGGCTTAGTCCTTTTAATTTTAGGGCTGTTGATTTTTGCTTTAACTTTTCTTTTGCAGCCCAAACCCGGACGGACCAGTTTTTTAATCTTGGGAGTTGCCGGAGAAAATTATAGTGGTGATGATTTAACCGATTCGATGATTTTCCTTTCTACGGAAAATCAAACCGGGAAAACCCTGATTCTTTCTTTGCCGCGCGATATTTGGGTTACGCCTTTAAGAGCCAAACTTAATACCGTTTATCACTATCAGGGCTTGGCAGAGACGAAGAAAACCGTTGAAGAAATTCTTGGCCAAAAAGTTGATTACGGGATTTTAATCGATTTTAAACTTTTTACTCAGCTGGTTGATGATTTGGGTGGCGTGGAAGTAACGGTGGAAAGAACTTTTGATGATGATAAATATCCCATTGCCGGGAAGGAAAATGATTTATGTGACGGTGACCCTGAGTACCAATGCCGTTATGAACATCTTCATTTTGAAGCGGGGCGCCAAACTATGGAGGGAACGACAGCCTTAAAATATGTTCGTTCCCGCAACGCCGAGGGTGAAGAAGGTACGGATTTTGCCCGTTCGCAAAGACAGCAAAGACTGCTCTTGGCCATTCAGAAAAAGATTTTTACCCCGAAAGTAATGCTTAATCCCTGGCGAACCTGGCAATTGATAAAAATCACTTTAGCTAACATTAAAACTGACATTCCTTCTTCAGACTATTTTGATTTAATCAAAACAGCTTTAAAATGGCGGAAGGCTAATTTTAAGATGTTAGTTTTAAATGACGGTTATTTAATCAATCCGCCCACTTCAAAAGTAAAATATGATAACCAGTGGGTTTTAATTTCTAAAAGCGGCGATTGGCAGGAAATTCACGAATATCTTCAAAAGCTTTTAATCTTCTAATTTACCAACCTACCCAGCCAAATTTATTAATCCAAAGAACTCCCCAGAGATTAATAACAACTCCCACGATAATTAGAACTTGATGGTACCATTTAATCTTTTGCTTAATGCCAAGGACTGTGAGAAGAATTAAAAAGGGAGTAAAGTCCATGGCAAAACGATAACCAAATTGGGAAAAGCCAACCGTGCTATGGGTGAAGTTGGGAATGGCGATTAAAAAAATTACCAACCAAGCAGCCCAGGCGATTTTTTCCCGAATCTTGGCCTTTAAAGCAAAAATAAAAGCCGGCGTGGTCAACCAAAGAGCCAAGCCTTCATATGAAGGTCTGAGATAAGGAGGGGAATGAGAAAAAAGAGGCAATTTTAAAAAGAGAATTTTAAGATGACGGGGTAGATAGTGGAGATTAAAAAGGCCGAGTTTGCTCCAGGGTTCATTAAGAACGCCGGGAATCAAAGCATAACCAACGTCAAAAATTGTTCGGAAACGGAGAAAATTATAAAGAAAATTAAGACAGACAAAGAGACCTACCCCCAAGGTGAGTTTAAGAAAAGGTTTGAAATTCTTTTTCTGCCAAAGTAAAACCGCAAAGAAAGGGAAGGCGAGAATGGTGGGTAGTCTTGACCAGAAAGCCGCGCCTAGAAACAGGCCGACAAGCAAAGCCCTTTTGGAACCTAAAGTCTCCCGGATGGCCAAAAGAATAAAAAAGACAGCGACAATATGGGCCAGGTACCAAGCTGAACCGATACTGGCTAAAAACCAGTGATTGGTTCCCAAAGCGAAAAGAATGGTGGTCCAAATTTGAGTCTTCTTGCCGATTTTCAGTTTACCTAAGATTAAAAAGACAAGAACAGCATTAAGCGCCCCAAGAAGATTAGAGAAAAGAGTCTGGCTAAAATTGGCACCAAAGAAAAAAACAAAGGGTAAAAGAAAAATAGCTGGCAGCGGTGGGTAAACAACGAAATATTTTTCCTGAAGCGGGATTAATTCATTCAGCCAGGATGGCGCTTCGGTCAAATAAATTCGGCCGTGAGAGAAAGCCTCGGCGAGGCGAACAAAGTAGTTGTAGGGAGTCGGTTGAGCCGGTCCAGTTGAGAAATAGATTAGAAAAATCGATAAAAAAAGAAGAGATAAGATAAAACCTTTATTCTTGAGAATTTTTTTAATCATCAATTGGTGAATTGCTTACTTAGAATTATATTATAAAATAAGGATAATAATGAAAGTTTTAAGAAAGATTAAAAATTTTATTAAAGGTAAGCCAATTTTTCCTCTTCTCATTATTGGCTTTCTCTGTCGTCTTTGCTTAGCTTCCTATGGAACTTTGAATTTAGATTTTAATTCTTGGCTTGGTTGGAGCCAGCGTTTGGCAGAAGTTGGTTTGGCCAAGTTTTATGGAGACTGGTCTGATTATCTGCCTGGCTATCTTTATATTTTGTGGTTTTTAGGCTGGCTTAAAAATATTTTTCCCAATCTTGCTAATGAAATTCTTTATAAATTCCCTTCAATTTTAGCTGATTTAGTAACGGCTTATCTCATTTTTTCTCTGGTCAAAAATCTTATCAACGAGAAAAAAGCCCTTTTAGCTTCAGCTTTTTATCTTTTTAATCCGGCTATTCTAGCCAATTCAACTTTATGGGGACAAGCCGACAGCTTTTCAACAATGTTGGTCTTTTCGTCTTTTTATCTTTTATGGAAAGAAAGATATTTTTTGTCTCCGATCTGTCTTTCTTTGGCTTTCCTTAACAAACCCCAAAGTATTATTTTTCTTCCTTTCATCTTTTTACCTCTTCTTTTAAACAAGGGAAGAAAAATTCTTCCTGGTAAATTAATGATGGCTGTTTTTAGTTTTTTTCTTTTTGCCATGGTTTTTGTTTTAGCTTTTGTCCCTTTTTCTGCAGGCCAAAACCTTTTCCATTTTATTGGAGAGCGTTTCAGGGTGACCCTGGAACAATATCCCT
>Ga0210044_10009101_pt1 | contig 12176 bp, 7 predicted proteins | sample CryGey13umfilter_2_FD_183959 | JGI IMG/M metagenome (GOLD analysis project Ga0210044, IMG submission 183959) | Groundwater microbial communities from aquifer in Utah, USA - Crystal Geyser 4/9/14 3 um filter (SPAdes) (version 2) | ecosystem: Environmental > Aquatic > Deep subsurface > Groundwater... | reverse complement strand
CCCAGGCGGAAAATTGAGGATCATCTGCGGGGTTGGTTGGAGGATCACCGCGTGGGTCGTTTTTGTTGACATAATAAAGAATAGAGTGTGGTTGAATGTAGGTTCTTTCCTCCACATATTCTGGTGGCGTTGAACTCGTGGCAAGATTGCCAGTAGCTTTGTCCACTTGTAGAGTAATTTTACCACCATCAGAACCTCTGAGGACTGGTTTGGTAGCATCATTGATTGGTGCTGGTGCAAATTGTTCTACAGGTGTATCTTTGAGAGCTTTTTGCATAAAGCTGTTCCAAATCTTAGCAGCCACCATACTACCACCGTAGCCGGCTTTCATCGGTGTGTTGTCTGTGTTACCAGCCCAGACACCTGTAACCAGAGAAGGTGTATAACCAATAGTCCAAGAATCAACATAATTTTGGGTGGTACCAGTTTTGACAGCCACAGGTCTGTCTGGAAGTGTAAGAATACTGTTTGACCCAAAGACATAAGCACGAGCAGTGTCGTCACTCAAAACATTGGAAATAGAGTCGGCAACTTTGTTGTCCATTATTTGTTCATCTTTTTGATTTTTCCATTCTTCAAGGATTTTGCCATTGTCGTCCTCCACTTTCAAAATACTAGTAAGATTATGATGATATCCTCTATCAGCAAAGACAGCAAAAGCATTGATATGTTCAATGAGTTTTACTTCACCACCACCAAGTACCAAAGTTAGACCAAAATTTCCATCACTTAAGGTAGTATAACCCATTCTTTCGGCCATATTTTTGGAATCTTTGTCACCAACAAGATACATCATTTTTACAGCTGGAATATTTAGAGATCCTTGCAAAGCTTGTCTCACAGTGATTGGACCTCGTTCTTTCAAGTCATAATTTTTTGGAATATAATCTTTTCCTGAAACAGCAAAGTTGGTAACAGTATCAAATAAAATAGTGTCTGGGGTGTAGCCTTTCTCAAAACCTGCCACATAAATAATTGGTTTGAAAGAAGATCCTGGCTGTCTTTTACCAAGGGTTGCTACATTGAATTGGCCGTCAATTGAATCATCAAAAAAATTACGTGAACCAATCATCGCAAGAACTTGTCCAGTCTTTGGGTCTATAGAAACGAGAGAAGTGTTGTCTGCTCCCGCTGAATTCAAGATAGCATCAGCTTCATCATCCATTATTTTTTGAGCTATTTCTTGTTTATCCCAATCTAGTGTGGTAATAACTTTTAACCCACCAGTGTCTACTAGTGTTTCTCCATATTTTTCTACTAATTGTTGTTTGACATAAAGTACAAAATGAGGAGCTTCAATGTTGTTAAAAGATTGTTTGATAGTTAGTTCTTCTGCTTGGGCAGCTTTTTCTTCATCCTTAGTTATATAACCTTCGGCATACATTCTACTCAAAACAAAATTTCTTCTTTGTTTCAAAGCGTCGTGATCATTTAGATAAGTAGACGGTGCCTTTGGTAAACTAGCTAACGTTGCTGATTCGGCTAAACCAAGTTCGCTGGCATGTTTGCCAAAATAACTTTCAGCAGCTGACTCTACCCCATAATTGCTAGAACCATAAGGTATTTCATTGAAATAAATTTTCAAGATTTGATCTTTGGTATATTTTTGTTCTATACGCAAAGTCATAATAGCTTCTTTTATTTTACGTAGTATAGAATGTTCGTTGGTCAAAATAGCATTTTTTACCAATTGCTGGGTTAGAGTAGAGGCGCCACTACCAATTTTTTGTTTGGTAAATATTCCTACCACAATAGAGCGGAGTATGGAAAGAGGTCTAATACCATTATGTTGATAAAAGCTGGTGTCTTCTGTGGCAATAAGTCCGTTGATTAGATTTTTTGGTACCTGATCCAACTCGATTAAAGTTCTTTTTTCATCCCCAAAAATTTCGTATAATAAGTGGTCGCCTGTCCTGTCATAAATTTTGGTACTTTGTGCCACCTGTCTGTCAGTTAATTTGTCTGGATCTGGTAAATCTTTGCTAATCCAGGCTGTGAGGATAGTAAGGAACAAAAAACCAAAAACAGTCAAAAACAAAATACTGTAAATAAGGATTTTTTTGATTTTTTTCTTGAGGTCGGAATCTTCTTTTTTCTTCCCTTTTTTCTTTTGGTTACCAACATAGCCATAAGAACGTTTTTTTAGTTGAGGAATGGGCATAAACACTGTAAGTATAAGTTAACTTTAGGGTTAAATTCAATTGTTGGTATTGTACCAGACTATTGACAAAAATGCTATATTGTGGTACAATTGGGCATCGGTAAAATCAGATACTATATAAGTATCTTTTTATTTTGACAAAAATTAAATTTTAAAAAATAATAATTTACCGAAAATATAAAAATATATGAAACTTTTCTTCAAAAAAAGGCTAAATAGACAGGTTTTTGAGGTATCCATCTCCTTGGTTGTCATACTATCTTTCTTTGTTAACACCTTGTTACCTCAGATTGTAGAGGCTCAACCTAGCTATTTTTCTGCTATTTCTAACATTTTTGCTAAAGATAGCCAAGAAGATGCTGTTTTAGCCAATAGCTTCCCTGATATGGATGAAGCTGAACCAAGATATGTAGTTTTGGCTGTAATGACTGCTTATTCTAGTGAAGCTGCCCAAACTGATAATACACCTTGTATTCCAGCTGATTCTAGTTACAATTTGTGTGAACATTATGAGCAAGATGGTGAACAAAACACTATAGCTACCAACTTTTTACCTATGGGTACCAAAGTTCGTTTTCCTGACCTTTATGGTGACAAAATTTTCATAGTTCGTGACCGTATGAATGCTAGATATGGTAATGGTAGAGGTGATATCTGGATGCCTACCAAAGCTGAGGCCAAAATCTTTGGTGTCAAAAGAGTCAAAATGGAAATCTATTATAGATAAATAACTGTGAATTATAAAAAATGGCTTTAAATAAGCCATTTTTTTGTGTAAATTTTATGTTTTCAAGAGGTTTTTTAAATTATTAATTAGTAATTACTAATTAATAATTTTTTTGAGGTACCGGCGAGAATCGCCTCGCCCCTCGCGAGGAGCGGGGTTGCAGACCCCTGCCTTACCACTTGGCTACGGTATATCTATATTTATTATCTTTTTGACTTTTTATATACTTTGAAGTTTGAGGTACCGGCGAGAATCGAACTCACGAATAGAGGTTTTGCAGACCCCTGCCTTACCACTTGGCTACGGTACCATTTTTATTCTCTTTATTAGTCCACTATAGGCTGAACCAAATTTCTTCAAACTTTTTTCTCTTAATCTAGCATTATTTTCTGTTTGGTAGGCTTCGTAATAGATTAGTTCTAGTGGCCTACGATTTTTTGTAGCATTTACTTTTCCTAGTGTGTGTTGTTCAAATCTTTTTTTCAAATCACTACTAAATCCTATATAATACTTATCGTCTTTTTGACTTTTTAAAATGTAAGTATAATACATAATTTAGTCTATGGGTACCGGCGAGAATCGCCCCGCTCCTCGCGAGGGGCGGGGTTGCAGACCACTGCCTTACCACTTGGCTACGGTACCATTTTTATTCTTTTTGAAGAAAACCTAGTTGCTTAGCTATAATAGCATAGATTTTTATTGTTTTCAAGTGTTATACGTTGAAAAAAAAGACGTTTTGACCTATAATTAGTCTTAACTTATGAAAAAGAATTTTTACAAAGTTTTTCTGCACTTCTTAAAAGGCTTGATTTATCTTAAAAGGGCTGTTTTTTGGTTACTTGGTTTTGGCTGGAAATTTTCATTATTTATCAATAATATCTATAAATCAACACTGGGATTTGTTCTTTTTAAAGCATTATTTTATACCAAAAAATATTTTAACAAACTAAAATTTTTTAAACATGAAAGTAAAATAGAATTTTTTGGTAGAAGAGGAATATTGCAGGTTTTATTTTTTGTAGTGTTTTTTGCTATCATGGTTCCTCATACTAGATTATACACAAAAAGTTTTGGGGAAATATCTGGTAAAAAATCTTTGTTGTATCAGGTGATAGGGCATGGTAATCAAGATTTTACAGAAGAAGAAGTTTTGACACTAAATACTGCGACAACAAATGTTACAAATAGCAGTGACTGGAAAGCAGGGGCAGTTTCCACAGAAGACGCAAAATCTGTTATCAACACAACTGGTGATTTGGGAAGTGTGACAGTTGGTGGAACTGCAGTTACTAAGCCAACAATAATTCCTGGATCAGAACAAAATAACACAACTTCAGGTGGAGCACAAATAGTAAAAACAAGTCGTACAGAAACTGTCAATTACACAGTACAAGTTGGTGATGTGATAGGAGAGATTGCTAAACGTTTTAATATTAATATTAGCACAATTTTGTGGGCAAACAATTTGACTGCACGTTCTTATATTAAACCAAATCAAGTTTTGGCTATTTTGCCCGTAGATGGAGTAACGCATAAAGTTGTCAAAGGTGATACTGTTTCTAAAATTGCCAAGCTGTATGATGCTGACTCAACTCAAATAGTAAAATTTAATAGATTAGAAAAAGATGGAGGGGATATTGTAGTTGGGGAAATGTTGATAATTCCTGGTGGTGAAAAATCAACTCCAGTAGTCGCACCTACTTTGATTGCTACTCGTCCTTCATCTTTTAATAAAGTGGTACCTGTATCCTCTGTTTTGGCTCCAGCTGGCTCTGGCTACTTGTGGCCAACAGATGCTAGAATTATCACCCAATACTTCGGGTTGACGCACAATGCCCTTGATATTTCTGGTGGTGGAAGTGGTACAAGAGTTTATGCTACCAAAGCGGGTAAAGTCATCACTTCACAATGTGGTTGGAATGGTGGGTATGGCTGTTATATAAAAATTGACCATGGAAATGGTGTGGTTTCTCTTTATGGTCACTCTTCCAAACTTTTGGTCAATGTTGGCGACTATATAACACAAGGTCAAAATATTATGCTTATGGGTTCTACTGGTCACTCAACAGGTCCTCATGTTCATTTTGAAATACTTGTTAATGGTAAGAACGTCAATCCACTTTCTTATGTGAGAAAACCGTAATGAAGTTTATTAGTTGATCGGCTAAATAGTTTATTAGGATACGAAATACGAAAATTTACGAAATTACGAAAAGACATTTAAACAAAAATCACTCTTTGTAAGAGTGATTTTTTTGTTTTACAAAATATTTTTTGATTTTAACTTTCTTCTAAAATTATTTTGTTTTGGAAAGTTCCTTTTTCCTCAGCTTTTGACTGTCTTGTTTTTTCTAAGTTTTCTTTGTCTATATTATACAGATCACAAAGGGCATAGACGACCTCTAAGATATCAGCTAGTTCTTCTACATTGGAATCTTGCATAAATTCAGACACTTCTTCTTGCAATTTTTCTCGTAGTTTTTCTTCATATTCTTTTTCATCAGCTGTGTGAATTTTGTATTTTACATTTTTGTCATCCAATTTTTTTGGAATTTTGTCGCGGACTAGTTTGTTGTATTTCATATTTTTTGTTTAAGTTTAGAAATTTATTATAGCACACTATTGTAGAAATACAATTGATTTTATTTTTATTTTTTTTATGTTATAATATTTTTAGTTTAACAAATTAATTTTTAATAGGGGGGAATATGAAAAAACAATTTTTTGTTTCAATCAGTTTTGTTTTTGTTGTGTTAGTACTCTTTTTGAGTGTTTTTTTATTTTCAAATTTTGTTCATGGTGCCAATGAAGATATTGTTATCACAGAAATTTGTCCGACAGGTTGTGCAGACAGTGGTCATCAGTGGGTAGAAATTTATAATAATGGTAATGATGATGTTGATTTGTCTGGTTGGAGGTTCTGGGAATCAAAATCTGGTACGAAGCATCTTTTAAATATTAGTCCAAAAAGTTTGAAACAAAATTTTATTTTGTCACCAAATGAGTATGCAGTAATTGTAGAAAATGATGATAATTTTTTTAGTCAATATCAGGATTTTAAATCTCTGGTTTTAGATAGTACGTGGGATGATTTGAGTGGTGGAAATAGTCTTGGTTTGAAAACAGGTGGTGGTGCTTCTGATTATTTTGTGGAACAATTTACCTACAAAGCTGTAGTTGGCAATCATTCTTTGGAAAGAATAGATTATAGTCAACCAGCTACAGATGAAAACAATTGGCAAGAAAATCCTAATGGTAACAGTGTGGGACAAAAAAATTATTGGTCAGTAGCTGATAATAGTGGAGAAAACCAAAATAGTAAACCTGTGGCTATAATAGTTACCAATGGTACGGAATTTATTGTTGATGAAAAAATAAATTTTGACGCTAGTCAGTCTAGTGATAGTGATGGACAAATTGTAGATTATAAATGGACTTTGAATAATAATATTTTGGCAACAAGTTCATTTTTTTCATATAGTTTTTCCAATGCTGGACAGTATAGTGTTGGATTGCAAGTGACCGATGACCAAGGTGGTGTTGGCTCTGATAATTTGCAATTGAATATTGTTGTTGAAAATACGACGACAACTCCACCAACCAATCCAACAAGCACAGAAAATAATTATTTTGGTGTTGTTATTAATGAGTTTGTCAGTGATCCTGTCTTGAATGATAAAGAGTGGGTAGAAATTTATAACAACTCAACTTCAACTGTTAATTTGCAGGACTGGGAATTGCACGAGGGTGACAAAACTAGTACTACTACCAAAAAGATTGTTTCTTTAAGTAGTGCGTTGGAAGCTAACAGTTTTTTGGTGGTAACTTTTAGCTCTAGTAAATTAAATAATGAGGGAGATTTGATTGCCCTTTATGATAGTTTAGGAAATTTGGTAGATGTTGTCCGTTATGGAAATTGGATAGATAATGTAGATGAAAATGTATATGATAATGCTCCTGCAACTTCTGATCCAAATGCAGTGGCGCGAATTGTGGATGGACAAAATATTGGAAATAATAAAAATGATTTTGCTATAACTAGCCAACCAACACCAGGAGAACCAAATATTATTAAAGTAATAGAAAATATTCCTGTTAGTTCTGGTGGTGGAGGAGGTGGTAGTTCGGTTGAAACACCAAATAAAATTTATAATCCACGAGATTTGGTTATCAATGAACTAGTGTCAGACCCAAGTGATGGTGAAGAAGAGTTTGTTGAGCTTTTTAACAGTACCTCTGAAATTATTGATCTCACAAATTGGAAAGTCGCTGATGGTAGTGAAACAGAAACAGTTTTGGCCGAAGAAATTGACCCTAAGGGTTTTTATGTAATAAAAAAACCAAAAGGTAATCTTAATAATGCTGGAGATTTGGTATTATTGACTGACCCAAGTGGTAAAGAAATTGACAAAGTGGTTTATGGTACTTGGGATGATGGAAATATTTATGACAATGCTCCAATGGCGAGTGATCCTTATTCTTTGATTCGCAAAGTTGATGGTCAAGATGCTGACAATGATTATTATGATTTTGTCATTACAGATACCATTACCAAAAATGCCAAAAATATTTTTGCGATGAGTGGCGAAGATAAAAATGTAAGTGAAAATGTGGTTTTGCAAACGAATGTTATTATCAACGAAGTATTTCCTAATCCCAAAGGCAGCGATAGCGAGGATGAATTTATTGAACTTTTTAACAATGGTCAAGAGACGATAGATTTGAAAGATTGGAAATTGTCAGATTCCACCACGAAAAAATATACAATCAAACAAGGAATTTTGAAACCGGGAGATTATCTGCTATTGAAAAGATCAATGACTGGTATTGCTCTAAATAATACCGGCGGTGACGAAGTCAAACTTTATTCACCAAATGGATCGGTTGTTGATCAAGCGAGTTATCCTGGTAGCGCCAGTGAAGAACAAAGTTATGTACGTAATGAAGACGCTACTTGGGTTTGGAGTAGCAAAGTAACTGCTGGGACAAAAAATATTGTGGAAGGTAAAAGTGCTGCACCGATTATTGCTATTGATGCTGATACTGAGGTAGCTGTAAATGAGTGGGCTACTTTTGACGCCTCAGATACTGTCAGTCCAGATGGTAAAAAACTTAGTTTCAATTGGGATTTTGGTGACGGTAGTGATGACGAGGGCGCTAATGTAGAACACAAATTCCCAAAAGAAGGGGTTTATAGTGTTAGACTCAAAGTTGATGACGGAACAAATAATAGTGAAAAAGAGTTAGTAGTGACGGTAAAATTAAATAGTGATTTTGTGGGAGGTTACAATGGACCAAACGATGTTTCTATTTTGAACATTTCAGAAATTTTGCCAAATCCTGTTGGCTCAGACACGACTGAGTTTATTGAACTTTATAATCCAACGGACGAAAATTTGGATATTTCTGGCTTAAAACTTGATGATGAAGAAGGTGGCTCAAAGGCTTATACTTTTCCTGATAACACAATTATTTTGGTGCACGAATACAAAGTTTTTGGTCGTCAAGATACTAAGCTTGCTTTGAATAATACCAGTGACTCTGTACGGATTCTTTATCCTGATGGTACAATTATCAATGAAATAAGATTTGATGATGTGGTTGAGGGTGCTTCTTATGTGCGAGATAGTGAGGGAATTTGGCTTTGGACTAATGATCTCACACCTGGTGCTGAGAATTTTGTAGTGGCTGTACCAGAAGTAAAAGGAACAAAAATTACAAAAAGTAATTCTATTAAACAAATCATAAATACAACTTTGTTAAAAATTAGGGATGAGGACGTAGGAGATTTAGTTTTTGTGACAGGTACAGTCGCTGTGGAACCTGGAGTACTCGGTACGCAATTTTTTTATGTTGTAAATGGAAATTCTGGGGTGCAAATTTATATGTATAGTAAAGATTTCCCAAAATTGGAGATTGGCGATGAAGTTGAAATTAAGGGTGAAATTGCTGAAAGTGGTAATGAAACTAGAATAAAATTATCACAAAAAAGTGATATCAAAGTTGTTGGACACACTGATTTACCACAAGGACAAGTATTAGAACTCGCTAATGTTGGTGAATCTTATGAAGGAAGTCTACTTAGAGTAAATGGTGAAATTACGGAAATAAAAACTTCTTATATGTACGTGGATGATGGTACGGAAGAAATAAAAGTTTATTTCAAAGCGGGCACAGGTATCAAGAAAGACGTTTTTCAGGAAGGTGACTTGGTGACTGTCACTGGACTTTTGCATCAGACCAAAACAGAATATCAACTTTTGCCACGCCTACAAAATGATATTGTCAAAACTGGGGTGACAGAGGATTTTGTCACTAAGCAAGAAGCTGCCAAAGAGGCTGACAATGCGGACATGGTTGAAAAATATTTGACAGCAACTGCTGGAGGAGTGACGGCTATATTTTTTGGGCTTTTTGCCAAGAGTAATGGAGGGGGGTTGCTTGGAAAATTGAGAAATTTTTTGAAGAGTATTTTTAAAAAGTAAACTTTGTTTTTTGTAAATTACTAATTATTAATTAATGAGTAGTAATTTTTTATGGAAAGTTTTTAATTTTTCTGTTATAATACTGATATAAAATTTTATTTTTTGGATATCCTTTTGTGATTGACAATATATTCATACAAATTTCTGTCTTGCTTGGCATTACGGTGTCCGTAGCTTTTTTGATGCGTCTGTTGCGCCAACCACTTTTGATTGCTTATTTGATAGCTGGTATTATTGCCGGGCCGTTTTTTTTGAATTTGTTGCAAGAAGGTGGACATACTTTTGATGCTCTGGCTGAATTTGGTGTAGTTTTACTTTTGTTCGTGGTCGGTCTTAGTTTGAATGTCCAACATATCAAAAGTATTGGCAAAGTAGCTGTAATTGCTGGTTTGGCGCAGGTAATTTTTACAGCGTCTTTGGGTTTTTTTATCTTATTGGCGATGAAGTTTCCGGCTTCCTCAGCTATTTATTTGGCTTTGGCTTTGACTTTTTCTAGTACTATTATTATCACCAAGCTGTTGGCCGACAAAAAGGACACAGAGAGTGTCTATGGGCGCTACACGATTGGTCTCATGGTGGTGCAAGATATTGTGGCTATTTTTCTGATGATGATAGTCACCTCTCTTGGTCAAGGTAATAATGTGTGGGTAGAGATAGCTGAGCTCGTGGGTAAAATATTTATTTTGGTGGGTTTTGTCGGTTTTACGGCCAGATATATCATCCCCAAAATTTTACAAAGCGTGGCCAAGTCTGGAGAGTTTCTTTTTATCTTTACTTTGACCTGGTGTTTTGGTATTGCTAGTTTGCTTTATTGGTTGGGCTTCTCACTAGAAATTGGTGCCATTGTGGCCGGAATGACCCTTGGTTCGTCACCATTTCAATCAGAAATTTCTAGTCGTATCAAACCTTTGCGCGATTTTTTCATTGTGATATTTTTTATTATTTTGGGTAGTGAGATGGCTTTGAGTAATTTGGGAGATATTTGGCTACCAGGTTTAATCTTATCTCTTTTTATTTTGCTCGGTAATCCTTTTGTCCTTTATTGGGCTTTTCGTTCCCAAAAATTTACTAGACGCAACAGTTTTTTAGCTGGTGTTACAGCCGCTCAAGTCAGCGAATTTGGTTTTGTATTGCTTATTGTGGGTAGAAATTTGGGTCATGTATTGGGGCAAGAATTGGAGGTTTTTACTATTGTGGCTTTGACTACGATTATTGTGTCTTCTTATTTGATTACTTATAGCGAGAAAATTTTTGAATTTTTGCGACCAGTGTTTAACCTCTTTGGTCCAGATAAACACAGACAACGAGAAAAAAATCCAGAAATATTTAGTAATTGGGTTTTTGGCTATCATCGTATTGGTTGGAAAGTCTGTGAAGCCTTTGCAGAAAAAGATATGAAATATGCTGTAGTAGACTACAATCCTGAAGCTGTAAAAATTTTGAAAAATAGAGAGATACCGGTATTTTTTGGTGATGTCAGTGATGTGGAGTTTTTGGAAAGTCTTCCTTTGCAAGAAGCGAAAATGATAGTCTGTACTATACCAAGTGCTGAGGATCAAATAACTTTGTTTAAGCACATTAGAAAAATAAACAAGGGAGTAATTTTGGTGGGTAATTTGTATTATAATACTTATTTGGATGATTTGTATGAAGCCGGGGCTAATTATGTGATGATGACCCATTTGTTGGGTGGTAGCTGGATTGCTGAGCTTATCAAAAATAAAACTTGGACAAACAAGACTTTTCAAGATCTTCGTAAACAGCAGAAACAGGAAATGCAACTACGTTTCACTGCGCAAATGAAAGAGTATTAAGTCGGTCGTATTTAACTTGTTTACCTTGTGGAAAGAATGGTTATAAGTATTGACTTTTTAAGTCAATATTGGTATAATTTTTTCGTCTTAAATTTTTGGATTTATTTCCTATTATTATGGGCCAGCCCCGCTGTTCTCGAACAGCGGGACAAGTAGCTCTAACCGGCACCTGATTTTACCAGGATTGCACGGACGGGTTTAATCTGATTGTTTATATCATGGGCCAGTAGCTCATCTGGTAGAGCGCCGCCCTTGCACGGCGGATGTGGCGGGTTCGAGTCCTGTCTGGTCCACAATTTTCGTCCATTATTGGGCGCTTATTTTTAAGCCGAGGTAGCTCAGTGGTAGAGCAGTGGACTGAAAATCCTCGTGTCGGGAGTTCAATTCTCCCCCTCGGCACGGAGTAGTCAAAAAGTTTTTAAAGTTCATAAATACTTTCAACTTTTAACTGTTATAACGGAGTGTAGCTTAGTTTCAGTCAAAGGCTGACCAGCCTCTGGCTGGGGCTAGGAAAATTATATCGGAGTGTAGCTCAGTTGGCTAGAGCATCTGGTTTGGGACCAGAGGGTCGAAGGTTCAAGTCCTTTCACTCCGACTATGTATCATGTATATTTTTTGAGAAGTCTCAAGACAAACAAAATATATTGTGGTTTTTCAGATAAAGATCCAAAAATAAGACTCACCGAACATAATCAGGGATCTAATAAATGGACCAAAGCAAATGGTCCATTTGTGCTTTTATATTTTGAATCTTATTATTGTAAAAAAGATGCTTTGCATAGAGAATTATTTTATAAATCTGGATTTGGTAGAAAAATAAGAGATGCAATACTTAGCTCAGTTTCAGCCAAAGGCTGACCAGTATAATGGTCGGGTTTGTCAAGACACGTAAATTAGTAAAATGAGAGGTAAAATTAATTAAATAAAAATTATTGAAAATATACTTCCCGGGGAGTTAAATTGTTTAAAGATTGATGCCTGCGCTGGTC
>Ga0210044_10009100_pt1 | contig 12178 bp, 13 predicted proteins | sample CryGey13umfilter_2_FD_183959 | JGI IMG/M metagenome (GOLD analysis project Ga0210044, IMG submission 183959) | Groundwater microbial communities from aquifer in Utah, USA - Crystal Geyser 4/9/14 3 um filter (SPAdes) (version 2) | ecosystem: Environmental > Aquatic > Deep subsurface >... | reverse complement strand
ACAGCTCGGCGGTGAGGCTGGTCTTGCCGGCGCCGACCGGGCCGCCGATGCCGACGCGCAAGGGGCCGTGAGGGGATTTCATGAGCGGTAGAGCCTCGTCGTTTGGGTTTCGTGGAGCATCGCGGCGAGATCGGCGCTCAGCGCGCAGCCGCCGATGTCCTCCAGCGGGGCGGTCAGCGCCGCCGCCGCCACTTCGGCGCAGAGCGGCGCCAGCGCGGCGAGCGCGCGCTGGCCGTCGGTCTGCCCCAGCGGGATCAGCCGCACCCCGGCGCTGACCAGATTGGCGGCGAAGGCCTGAAGATAGAGCGTCGCGGTCAGCTCCAGCGGCAGGTCATGCGCCCGCGCCGCGCAGCCCAGCGCCACCGGATAGGCGGCGGGCGCGACCGGCCCGCCCCAGACGACGTCCACCGTGGCGGCGAAGGCGGCGCCCTGCGCCATGGTCTCCAGATGGCGCTCGGTCGAGGGCGCCAGCGCCTCGGCCAGCGCGGCGATCTCCGCCGGGTCGTCCGCCGCGTGGGCGTGGGCGAGCAGGATGGCGTCGCTGCGCCCGGCGCCGAAGCGGATGCAATCGGCGATCCAGGCGCGCAAGGTTTCGCGATCCTGCACGGCGCCGGTCTCGATCACCCATTCCAGCCCGTGCGAATAGCTGTAGGCGCCGACCGGGAACCCCGGCGAGAGCCATGCGCTCAGCATCTGGACCGCGCCTGCGTCAGTCATGGGCGTGCAGGTGCGCGTTGGGGTCGGCGTGGGGATCGTGGCTGTGGCTGTGCGCGTGGGTGCGCCCGCGTCCATAGGCGCCGCCCTCGGGCGCGAACGGCTCGGTGACGGGAGCGACGGTCGCGCCGAGATGCTCCAGCATGTGCTCGATCACCGCGTCGCGCCGGATCAGCAGGCGACCTTGTTCGATGGCCACCGGCAGGTGCCGGTTGCCCAGATGCCACGCCAGCCGCGCCAGCGCCTGCGGCGTGGGCGCCGCTATGGCGGCCAGCGGCTCGGGCGCGGCGCGCACCACGATGTGGCGGCCGTCCTCCAGCAGCAGCGCGTCGCCATCGCGCAGGTCCGACGCCTCGGGCAGGTCGAGCAGGAAGGCCAGCCCGTCGTCGGTGGCGAGCGCGGCGCGGCGGCGCCAGCGGCCGTCGTAGTCGAGCGTGATGGTTCCGGCGCAGGGGCCGGAGGGGGGAGCGACGGCGAGGGCGTGGGGGGCCTCAGTCACCGTGAAGCCCTCCGCGCCGAGGCGCTCCGGTCAGTCGACCAGATAGCCCCGGAACGCGTGCTGCACGACGGTGTCGCGGGTCAGGCCCATGCGGGCGAGCTCCGCCTCCGGCAGATGCAGGAGCCGTTCGGCCTCCCGCCCGCAGCGCAGCGCGGCATCCGCGCCGGTCATCGCATGCCCGATCTGCTGAAATGCCGCGACAAGCCGGTTGAGCGCGGCGCGCGCGGGCGTGTGTTGGATCGTGTAGGACGTCATTGGAAATCTCCCGTTGCATGAGGGTTGATTTCCTCCCTTGACCTAGAAGCTGGCGCGCGCGCCCCACGCTCGCAACCGTCATTTCCGCATCGCCGTCATGCTGTTGCCGCAGTGCAGCATTTGCGCTCGCCTGGCAGCGCGCACGCCTGCGCCTCCGCCCAGAGGGACAAGTCCTGCTCGTAGATCGCGGTAGTGGGCTTGAGGGCATTGTTGGGCATGGCGCTGATATACCTCTGGCGCCGACACATCAACAATGCGTCGGCGTTGATCAGCTACAGTACGGTCATGATTGGCATGCACCACACACTTGCGTCACCGCCACCTGCGCACCTCATTACGCAATATCCCAAAAAGTACAATAATAAAGAATGGCCCCAACAATAATGGCCACACAAATACGATAATCATAGCATAAATTGGTCCAATTTGCGGCTTTTTAGACCATGATCTTTGCTTGTTTGTATACATTACAATAAGCATTCCTATAATGAACCAAGTTATAATTACAGTTATTTCTGGCACTTATTTTTCCAATTCTTGAGCGCACAACTGCATGCGAATCGAAACTAGAACAGAAAATACCGCTGCGCCATCGGCAGCGCCTGCGCCGGTTCGCAGGTCAGCAGCACCCCGTCGGCCCGCACCTCATAGGTCTCGGGGTTGACCTCGATCACCGGGCAATAATCGTTCAGCTTCATCGCCGCCTTGCCGATCCCGCCGCGCGTATTGTGAACCGCCACGGTCTGTTTCGCCAGCCCCAGCCGGTCGCGCACGCCCGCGTCCTGCGCCGCCGCCGAGACGAAGCTGACGCTGCCCTCGGTCAGCGCGCGGCCATAGGCGCCGAACATCGGCCTTGTGTAGAACGGCTGGGCGGGGATCGAGCCGTTGGGGTCGCCCATCTGGGCGCAGGCGATGGTCCCGCCGATCAGGACCATCTCGGGTTTCACGCCGAAGAAGGCCGGGTTCCACAGCACCAGATCGGCGCGCTTGCCGAGCTCGACGCTGCCGATCTCGTGGCCGATGCCGTGCGCGATGGCGGGGTTGATGGTGTATTTGGCGATGTAGCGGCGCACGCGAAAATTGTCGTTGTCGCCCTTCTCATCGGGCAGGCGCCCGCGCTGGACCTTCATCTTGTGCGCGGTCTGCCAGGTGCGGATCAGCACTTCGCCGACGCGCCCCATCGCCTGACTGTCCGACGCGATGATGCTGAATGCGCCGAGGTCGTGCAGGATGTCCTCCGCCGCCATGGTCTCGCGCCGGATGCGGCTCTCGGCGAAGGCCACGTCCTCGGGGATCGACTTGTCGAGGTGGTGGCAGACCATCAGCATGTCGAGATGCTCCTCCACGGTGTTCACCGTGAAGGGCCGTGTGGGGTTGGTGCTGGAGGGGATCACGTTGGGCGCCCCGCAGGCGCGGATGATGTCGGGGGCATGGCCGCCGCCCGCGCCCTCGGTGTGATAGGCGTGGATGGTGCGGCCTTTGAGCGCCGCCAGCGTGGTCTCGACAAAGCCCGATTCGTTCAGCGTGTCGGTGTGGATCATCGCCTGCACGTCGAAGGCGTCGGCGACGCTGAGGCAGGTGTCGATCACCGCCGGGGTCGAGCCCCAGTCCTCGTGCATCTTGAGCGCGCAGGCGCCGGCGAGGATCTGCTCCTCCAGCGCGGCGGGCAGGCTGGCGTTGCCCTTGCCGGCGAAGGCGAGGTTCATCGAGAACCCGTCCGCCGCCTGCAGCATCCGCCCGATGTGCCACGGCCCCGGCGTGCAGGTGGTGGCCAGCGTGCCGTGCGCCGGGCCGGTGCCGCCGCCCAGCATGGTGGTGACGCCGGAATGCAGCGCGTCCTCGATCTGCTGCGGGCAGATGAAGTGGATATGCGCGTCAAAGCCGCCGGCGGTGAGGATTTTTCCCTCGCCCGCGATCGCCTCCGTCCCCGGCCCGATGATGATGTCCACGCCGGGCTGGGTGTCGGGGTTGCCTGCCTTGCCGATGGCGGCGATGCGGCCGTCCTTCAGGCCGATGTCGGCCTTGTATATGCCGGTCCAGTCCACGATCAGCGCGTTGGTGATCACGGTGTCCACCGCGCCCGCCGCGCGCGTCGCCTGAGACTGCCCCATGCCGTCGCGCATCACCTTGCCGCCGCCGAACTTGGCCTCCTCGCCATAGGTGGTCAGGTCGCGCTCGACCTCGATGATCAGCTCGGTGTCGGCCAGCCGCACCCGGTCGCCGGTGGTGGGGCCATACATGTCGGCGTAGGCGGCGCGGGCGATGCGGACGGGCATGGGCAGGTCTCCGGTGCTTCGGGTCGGCGGGTCAGGTTGGCGGGAGCGGCGCGGCGGCGTCGAACCGCGAGTCCACCGGCACGGCGAGCGCCGCAGCCAGCGCGTTGGTCTGCGCCGCCATCGCCACCACCGCCAGCAACTCGCCATGCTGGGCGTCGGTCATGCCCTTCGCCCGCGCGGCGGCGGTGTGGGAGTGGATGCAGTAGCCGCAGCCGTTGACGGTGCTGACGGCGACGTAGATCAGCTCCTTGGTCAGCGGGTCGAGCGCGCCGGGCGCCATCACCGCCTTCAGCCGCTCCCACGTCGCCGCCAGCAACGCGGGGTCGTTGGCCAGCGCGCGCCAGAAGTTGTTGATGAAATCGCTGTTTCGCGTCGCGCGGATGTCGGCGAACACCGCCGCCGCCTGGGGGGCGGCGGCGGCGTCGTCAAGCAGGGGAACGGTCGCCATCAGACCAGCGCGAAGATGCGCGCCGGGCCGCCCGAGCCGCCGCGATGCTTGGGCGCGCCCACCACCAGCGTCGCGCCGCTGGCGGGCAGCCGGTCGAGATTGGCGAGGCACTCGATCCCGTAGCGGTTGGTCGGCAGCCAGGCGTAGTGGGTGGCGAAATCCGCCGAAGGCCCATGGTCGAGGCTCAGCGTGTCCACCGCCATACCCACGGCGGCGGTCTCGTCGATCAGCATCTGCGCCGCCTCGGCGTGAAAGCCGGGAAAGTGCATCACGCCCGCCGCGTCGGCGTTGCGGAACTTTTCGGTGGCGACATGCGCGCCCCAGCCCGACAGCATCGCCACGCAGGCGCGCGCCGGGATCGGGCCGTTGGCGGCGATCCACGCCTTGATGTCGTCGGGCGTCACCTGCGCGTCGGCGTCGGTCGCGGCCCTGGCGCGGATGTCCACCACGCACAGCGGCGCGATCAGGTGCTGCAGCGGAATCGCATCGACCGACTGGCCGTCGGCGGAGAAGTGCAGCGGCGCATCGACATGGGTGCCGGTGTGCTCGTTCACCTCGATGAGCGACAGGTTGAACTTGTGCTCGGCATAGGTGTAGACCGGCGTCGCCTTGTAGCCGGGTTTGCCGAAATAGGTCGGGAAATCAGCGTCGTAGGTGTGGGTCATGTCCTCGACCGTGGTCGCGCCCTGCGCCAGCGCGGCGGGGGCGGCGAGGCCGATGGCGGCGGCGAAGGCGGGGGCGGCGGCGAGCGCCGGGGCGGCGCGGAAGATGTCGCGGCGGCTCAGCATCCGCTGGCGCACGCTCTCGGTCACGCAATGGTCGCACATGGTCTCTCTCCCCTTGTCGGTGCGCCGCGTCTCGCGCGCGGCGCACCGACTATCGCCAGCGCGCGGCCTTGGCGCAACGGAATCACAGCGCGCCCATCACCGCAGCGTTGAAGCCGAACACGCGGCGGTCGCCCGCATAAGGGATCAGCCGCACGTCGCGCGTCTGCCCCGGCTCGAAGCGCACGGCGGTTCCGGCGGCGATGTCGAGCCGCATCCCCCGCGCCGCCGCGCGGTCGAAGGCCAGCGCGGCGTTTGTCTCGGCGAAGTGATAGTGGCTGCCGACCTGCACCGGGCGGTCGCCGGTGTTGGCGACCGTCAGCGTCAGGCTTTCGCGGCCCGCGTTCAGTTCGATCTCGCCCGCCGCAGGGAACACTTCTCCGGGGATCATCGCGGCGGCCCCTCAGCTCGCCGCCAGCAACACGCCGGTCAGCGCCGCCAGCGCGCCCGCGCCGCGCGCCGCCCACGCCCCGCCGCGCATCAGGCCAAGGCCCAGCGCCAGCCCCGCCGCGTGCAGCCCGGCGGTCGCCAGCGCGAAGCCTGCGGTGTAGCCCAAGCCGCCGCCCGCAGGCCCCTCCAGCCCGTGCGCGGCGCCATGCGCCAGCCCGAACAGCGCGATCAGCGGCAGGGCGGCGGCCAGCGGCGCGCGCGCCGCCAGCGCCGACAGTGCGCCCAGCAGGATCACCGAGCCGACGATCACATGCTCGACGCCCCACAGCGACAGGCCAAGCCCGCCCAGCGCGCCGCCCGCGACCATCGCCGCGACGAAGGCGGCGGGATAGGCCCACAGCGCGCGCCCGCCGACCGTCGCGGCCCAGAGGCCGACCGCGACCATCGCCGCCATGTGGTCGAGACCGCTCACCGGATGGGCGAGACCGGCGAAAAACCCCAGCCCCTCATGCCCGCCCGCATGGGCGAAGGCGAGGGTGGGGGCCGCGGCGGCGGCGGCGGCGAGGATCAGGCGGCGCATCATGGGTGCTCCTTCAGCGGATCGGTTCGTGGACGGTGACAAGCTTGGTGCCGTCGGGAAAGGTGGCCTCGACCTGGATTTCGGGGATCATCTCGGGCACGCCCGCCATGCAGTCGGCGCGCGTCACCACGCCCGCCCCCGCCGCCATCAGATCGGCCACGCTGCGCCCGTCGCGCGCGCCCTCGACCACGAAATCGGCGATCAGCGCGACCGCCTCGGGGTGGTTGAGCTTCACGCCGCGCGCCAGCCGCCCGCGCGCCACCATCGCGGCCAGCGAGATCAGCAGCTTGTCCTTTTCCCTCGGGGTCAGGTTCATCGCGGGTTTTCCTCTAGAGCGCCCAGACGCGCGGCAGGGCGGCGCCGCGGAACGGGATCAGAAAAGCGGTCAGCGCCGCGCGCAGCGCGGCGGCGTCGGGGCCGAGAAAGCGCGCGATCAGCACGCCGTCGCGGGCGGTGGCGGCGCAGGGGACGGCTGTCGCAGCCAGCAGGGCGCGCGCCGCCTCAAGCCGGTCCTCCGCGTCAGGGGCGACATGGATCAGCGTCGCGAACGCGCGCGCGCCGCTCAATGCGGCGGGGCCGCGCAGGGCGCCCGCGAGATCGCCGCTCAGCCGCAGCGCCTCGGCGTGGACCAGCCGTCCGGCGCGGCGGATGCGCCACTGGTCGGAGATCTCACCGGTCGCCAGCGTCTCGCCCATCGCGGCGCGGCCCAGCACCACCGTCTCCAGCGCGGTCAGCCGCGCGTCGGCGTCCATCTCCACGCTGAGGCTGCGGCGCAGCGCGCAGGCGTCGAACAGGATGGTCTCCTGCGGCAGCCAGTCGAGCCGCGCGCCCGCGCCAAGGCGCAGCGTGGTCTCGATCTTCGCCGGGCCTTCGCTGGCGCGATAGATGCGCTCGGCGGCCTGGGTCGAGACGGTCAGCCCGGCGCCGTCCGCGGCTGTGAAGGCGAAGCGAAAGCGGTCGCCGCCAGTCACGCCGCCCGCCGTGTTGACGATCACCGCCTCCGGCGCGCCGCCATGGGTGCGGGGCATCAGCGCGCGCGCCGATCCCTGCTGGAACAGATGCGTCAGCCGCGAGCGGCCCTCGCGCAGCGCCACCGACAGCTCGACGGCGCCGCGCGCGCGCTGCAACGCCGGGGCGGGGGGCGCGGCGTCGAACATCACGCGCGCGCCAAAGCGGCGTCGCGCCGTGCGCCGGACCTGTCGCGGTGTGTGCTGTCGCGCGTCATGGCGGACAGATCAGACGAAGCGGCGCGGCCTGTGAACGCAGGGGCGGCGAAGGGGGACGATATTCGTCAATCTTGCGCGATTATTGTGCAAAAATGCGCGATTCTGGGCGGATAAGCGGCGCCCAATTCATCCCTCCAGTTCGAAGATCACCGCGCCCAGCGGCGGCAGCGTCACCGTGATGCTGTCGGCGCGGCCCTGCGCCGCGACCGGGCGGCTCTCGACGCCGCCGAGATTGCCGAGGCCGGAGCCGCCGTAGATCGCGGCGTCGGTGTTGAGCCGCTCCACCCAGCGGCCCGGCGCGGGGGCGCCGAGGCGGAAGTCCGGGCGCGGCACGGGGGTGAAGTTGAACGCCGCCAGCACCGGGCGGTCGCCCGGCCCGCCGAACCGCGCCCAGGCGTACACCGAGGCGTCGGCGGCGTTGCTCTCGATCCACTGGAACCCGGCGCCGTCGCAGTCGCGCCGGTGCAGCGCGGGCGCAGCGCGGTAGAGGTGGTTGAGATCGCGCACCAGCGTCTGCACGCCCTTGTGCAGCGGGTTGTCCAGCGCCGCCCAGTCGAGCGCGCTTTGCGCGTTCCACTCGTCGCGCTGACCCCATTCGCAGCCCATGAACAGCAGCTTCTTGCCGGGGTGGGCGAACATGTAGGCGTAATAGGCGCGCAGGTTGGCGAAACGCTGCCACTCGTCTCCCGGCATCCGCGCCAGGATCGAGCCCTTGCCGTGCACCACCTCGTCATGGCTGAGCGGCAGCACGAAATTCTCGGAGAAGGCGTAGATCAGCCCGAAGGTCATCTCATGGTGGTGGTGGCGGCGGTGGATCGGGTCGCGGGCCATGTAGTGCAGCGTGTCGTGCATCCAGCCCATGTTCCACTTGTAGCCAAAGCCGAGGCCCCCGGCGTCAACCGGCTTGGAGACGCCGGGCCACGCCGTGCTCTCCTCAGCGATGGTCATCACGGAGGCGTCGTCGCCATAGACCGCGACGTTCATGCGCTTGAGAAACTCGACGGCTTCGAGGTTCTCGCGCCCGCCGTGGCGGTTGGGGATCCACTCGCCCGCCTTGCGCGAGTAGTCGCGATACAGCATCGAGGCGACCGCATCGACGCGCAGGCCGTCGATATGGTGCTCGCGCATCCAGTAGAGCGCGTTGGCGATCAGGAAGTTGCCGACCTCGCGGCGGCCGTAGTTGTAGATCAGCGTGTTCCAGTCGGGGTGATAGCCCTCGCGCGGGTCGGCGTGCTCATACAGCGCCTGGCCGTCGAACTGCGCCAGCCCGTGCGCGTCGGCGGGGAAATGCGCGGGCACCCAGTCGAGGATCAGCCCCAGACCGGCCTTGTGGCAGGCCTCGACGAAATCGCGGAATTCGCCCGGCGTGCCGTGGCGGATGGTGGGGGCGTAGAGGCCCACCGGCTGATAGCCCCACGAGCCGTCAAACGGGTATTCGCTGACCGGCAGCGTCTCGATATGGGTGAAGCCCATCTCCTTGACGTAGGGCACGAGCTGCTCGGCCAGCTCGTGATAGCTGAGCGGCCGGCCCCCCGGCGCGCGCCGCCAGCTGGGCAGGTGGACCTCATAGACCGAGATCGGCGCGTCCACCCGCTGGCGTTCGGCGCGGCTCTCCATCCACGCCGCGTCGCCCCATGCGCGCCCGCGCAGGTCGCGCACCACCGAGGCGGTGGCGGGCGGGTGCTCGGCGCCAAAACCCACCGGGTCGGCCTTGAGCGGCAGCACGCGGCCATCCTGCGCGCGGATCTCGTATTTGTAGGTCGCGCCCTCGGTCAGGCCGGGGACGAAGATCTCCCACACGCCGGTCGTGCCGCGCGGGCGCATGACGTGGCGCCGCCCGTCCCAGCCGTTGAAGTCGCCCACCACCGAGACGCGCCGCGCGCCCGGCGCCCAGACCGCGAACGACACGCCGTCGGCGCCCTCATGGATCATCGGATGCGCGCCCAGACGCTTCCACAGCCGCAGGTGCGAGCCTTCGGCGATATAGTGCTCGTCCTGCGCGCCCAGCACCGGGCCGTATTGGTAGGGGTCGTCCACCATCCACACGGCGTCGCCGCGCGTGGCGCGAAACCGCCACGGCGCCGGGCGCGCGGGCAGGGCGGCGGCGAAGAAATCCGGCGCCGGGCCGGGCGCCAGCCGCGCAATCTCCGCCCCGCCGTCGCGCGCCACCGCCGTCACCGTTTCGGCGCCGGGAACCCATGCGCGCAGCGCCCAGCGCTTGCCGATGGGGTGCGCGCCCAGCGTGCTGAACATCTCGCTCGCCGCGCCGCGCGCAATGGCGGCGGCGGCGGCGGCGTCGAGCGTCGCGGCGTCATCGGACATGGCTCAGGCTCCTTGGTCGCGGCGGGGTCGCAACAGGCCCGACCATCTCTAACGCCGAACGGGCGGCTTTGCGAAGTGTCGAAATCTTGTGCGATGCGAAAGCTGCGGTTGCAACGCCGTGGTGAATCGGGACAACGTGGCGGCAAGAACGCGATCATCAGGCGCGCTGACAGAGGGGAGACGATCGATGGCGACCGACCGGATCGAGACCGGCGCGCTGACGCGGCAGGCGATGGCCTTCGTGCTGGCGGGCGGGCGCGGCTCGCGCCTCAAGGAGCTGACCGACTTCCGCGCCAAGCCGGCGGTGTATTTTGGCGGCAAGAGCCGGATCATCGATTTCGCGCTGTCCAACGCGGTGAACTCCGGCATCCGGCGCATCGGCGTCGCCACGCAATACAAGGCGCATTCGCTGATCCGCCACCTGCAGCGCGGCTGGACCTTCCTGCAGGCCGGGCGCAACGAGGGGCTCGACATCCTGCCCGCCAGCCAGCGCATGGACGAGCGCAACTGGTATCTCGGCACCGCCGACGCCGTGACGCAGAACATCGACATCATCGAGAGCTACGCGCCGAAATACATCGTGATCCTGGCGGGCGACCACATCTACAAGCAGGATTACGGCCTGATGCTGGCGCAGCACGTCGCCAGCGGCGCCGACGTGACGGTGGGCTGCGTGGCGGTGCCGCGCGCGGAGGCCTCCGCCTTCGGCGTGATGCACATCGACGACGCGCAGCGAATCATCGCCTTCATGGAAAAGCCCGCCGACCCGCCCGCCATGCCCGGCGCGCCGGAGGTGTCGCTGGCGTCAATGGGCATCTACGTGTTCGACACCACGTTCCTGTTCGACGTGCTGATGCGCGACGCCGCCGATCCGGCCAGCGAGCATGATTTCGGCAAGGACATCATCCCCGCGCTGGTCAGGAACGGCAAGGCGGTGGCGCACAAGTTCTCCGACAGCTGCGTGATCACCGGCTCCGAGAAGGAGCCCTACTGGCGCGACGTGGGCACCGTGGACGCGTTCTGGCGCGCCAACATCGACCTGACGGACTTCGAGCCGTCGCTGGACCTCTACAGCCACGACTGGCCGATCTGGACCTATTCCGAACTGGCCCCGCCCGCGAAGTTCGTCCATGACGAGGACGGGCGGCGCGGCATGGCGGTCTCGTCGCTGGTGTCGGGCGGCTGCGTGATCTCGGGGTCGTCGGTGACGCGCAGCCTGCTGTTCACCGGGGTGCGCTGCCATTCCTACAGCGCGCTCGACGGCGTGGTGGCGCTGCCCTACTGCACCATAAATCGCAAGGCGCGGCTGAAGAACGTGGTGCTGGACCGCGGCGTGGAGATCCCCGCCGGGCTGGTGGTGGGCGAGGACCCGGTCGAGGACGCGCGGCGCTTTCGCGTCAGCGAAGGCGGCGTCGCGCTGATCACCCAGCCGATGCTCGACAAACTGGCCTGACGGGAAGCGTCCCATCCATGAAGGTTCTGTTCGCGGTCTCCGAGTGTGCGCCGTTCGTGAAAACCGGCGGGCTGGCCGACGTGGCGGGCGCCCTGCCCAAGGCGCTGGCGGCGCAGGGCGTGGAGGCGCGGGTGATGATGCCCGCCTATCCCGGCCTCGCGGCGCTGAAAGGCGCGAAGCCGGTGGCGGAGATGGAGGGCGGGCGCCTGCTGGCGGTGAAGGCCGAGGGGCTGTCGCTGCTGCTGCTCGACTGCCCTGGTCTGTTCGACCGCCCCGGCGGCCCGTATCTGGGGCCCGACGGCCGCGACTGGATCGACAACCCGTTCCGCTTCGCGGCGCTGTCGCGGGCGGCGGCGCGGGTGGCGCGGGAGGGGGCGGGCGGCTGGAAGCCCGACGTGCTGCACGTCCACGACTGGCAGACCGCGCTGGCCCCGCTCTACATGCGCCAGAGCGCGGCGGGGCAGGCGATCCCCAGCGTGCTGACCATCCACAACATCGCGTTTCAGGGCGTATTTGGCGCCGCGCTGATCGGCGCGCTGGGGCTGGACCCGTCCGGCTTCACCCCCGCAGGCTATGAATATTACGGCCAGATCGGCTTTCTGAAGGCCGGGCTGGTGAACGCGGACCGCATCACCACCGTCAGCCCAACCTATGCCCGCGAACTGACGCAGGCCCGCTTCGGCATGGGGCTGGAGGGCGTGATCGCCGCGCGCAGGGCCGACCTTGAGGGCGTGCTCAACGGCGTCGATCTCGACGTGTGGAACCCCGCCGCCGACGCGCACCTCGCCGCGCCGTTCACCGCCGCCACGATCGCGGGACGTGCGAAAAACCGCGCCGCGCTGGCTGAACGCTTCGGCCTCGTCCCGCGCGACGACGCGCCGCTGTTCGGGCTGGTGGGGCGGCTGACGCGGCAGAAGGGCATCGACCTGTTGCTGGAGACGCTGCCCCGCCTCTTGGCGCGCGGCGCCTCGCTGGCGCTGATCGGCACCGGCGACGCCGACATGGAGGCCGCGTTCCGCGCCGCCGCCACCGCGCATCCCGGCCGGGTGGGCGCGGTGATCGGCTATTCCGAGGAGCTGGCGCATCTGATGCAGGGCGGCGCCGATGTGATCCTTGTGCCGTCGCGCTTCGAGCCGTGCGGCCTGACCCAGCTCTACGCCCTGCGCTATGGCGCGGCGCCGCTGGTGGCGC